>Ga0207681_10000098_pt1 | contig 73269 bp, 59 predicted proteins | sample KBSS53metaG_FD_184324 | JGI IMG/M metagenome (GOLD analysis project Ga0207681, IMG submission 184324) | Switchgrass rhizosphere microbial communities from Kellogg Biological Station, Michigan, USA - KBS S5-3 metaG (SPAdes) (version 2) | ecosystem: Host-associated > Plants > Roots > Rhizosphere... | reverse complement strand
GACGACAACATACCCACCGCTTCCAACTTGTACTCCGGAGTGAACGTCCGACGTGTTCTTCCCATAGGACACCTCAAGACCCATTATCGGGTCTTTTTCTGGTGTCCGCGATACCGGGGGAAGCCCAGTTTCTCTCCCTTTGGGAGAGCGGGAGCCCTCATCACCCCGACCCTTGTATCTTGTCTACGGTCGAGAGAGCGTCGTCGGGGTTGTGGAGCCTGTCAGCTTCCAGAGCCCGGTGAGGCGACGCTGTCGCTCCGGGAAGGCCGTCCAGCCCTGAAGCCTGAGAGCTTGTGGAAGAGATGGGCCTCCCGCCCTCTTCGCCAAGACCGCGGAGTATCCGAGGCCCGAGAGCCTGCGTTACAAGGTCGGCCGGCGAGGGCACAGGGTCGGGAGACCCGGGGATCAGTCTAGCGAAAGGAGATCCCTCTCGTGCAATTCGTCGGCGTTGATGTCAGTGCCAAGACCCTGGTTGTCCATGTCCAGCCGCCTGAAGGAGCCCGCCAGCAACTCGCCTTTGACAACACCGGGGAAGGACATCGGAAGCTCTGCCGGCGGCTGACCAAGCCTGGATGCTCCACGCGCGTTGCCGTGGAAGCCACCGGCCTGTACAGCCTCGAGGTTGCCCTAGCGCTCGTCCAACAGCCCGGAGTGGAGGTCATGGTGGTCAATCCTCGCAGCCTGCGTGACTTTGCCCGCGCGCAACTGCGCCGTTCCAAGACCGACGCGGTGGATGCTCAGGTCCTGCTCGAATACGTCCAGCGCATGCGGTTTCAGCCGTGGCAGCCTCCCACCCCGCAAAGCCTGGAGTTACGGGCTATCGGCCGCCGTCTTGCCGATCTGAGCGACCTGATCACGCAAGAGAAGAATCGCCTCCATGCGGCGAGCTTCGTCACCTCCCTGGCCCCGGCGGTGCAACGAGATATCCAGACGCATCTCCAGTACTTGGAGGACCAGGTCAAGACCCTGGAGCGCGAGGCCTGCCAACTGATCCGCAGCCACCCACCCCTTCAGGAAAAGTTCCAACTCTTTCTCTCGACTCCAGGCATTGCCACCCGCAGCGCAATCCAGCTCCTCGGCGAGCTGTCCGTCCTGCCGGAAGACATGGGACCCCGCCAGTGGGTGGCTTACGCGGGCATCGATCCCCGAAGCTACGACTCCGGCTCCTCGGTCCATAAGCCCGCTCAGATGTCCCGCTGCGGCAACCGCCATCTACGACGCTTTCTCTACATGCCCGCCCTGGTGGCCGTACGCCAGGATCCCCACATCAAAGCCTTCTACAACGAACTGCTCGCCAAGGGGAAAAAGCCACTGCAAGCTCTCGTCGCCGCCATGAGGAAGCTTCTGCACTCCCTGCATGGAATGCTTCGACACCGATCGCCCTTTGAGGGACAGAAGTTTCGACTCCTAGAAATCTCTTTGGCCCCTTGACGCGTAAGAGAGTATCTCTTCTCCTCCCCGTCCTTCGGCCGGCCATACCCTCCCACCCACACCGGGAGAAGAGGGAGCAAGACCCTCATCACCCCGCCCTCTTCTCCCGACCCCTCCCCGCTCCCGCCCCGGGGAGAAGGGAATGCTCCACGGCCGGTCTTGCCCGTAGGGTGCGCTCTGCGCGCCATCGACGCCGGTGGTGCGCACAGCGCACCCTACAGCTCTCCATTGCTTCAGTCAGGTTCCCTTCTCCCGGTCGGGGGGTTAGGGCCGGACGAAGGACGGGGAGGAGAAGGGACAGGGATGAGGGGTCTTCGGGCGGGGGCCTGCTATCGTTGCCTCCTATGGCGGACGTTCCCCCATGACCTCCCTCTGGACCCGCGCCGGCCTCTCCTGGAAGGAAGTCGGGATGCGGCTGTGGCGGCAGATCTGGGAGGACGAGCTGCTGGGGCGGTGCGCGGAGCTGGCGTATTTCTTCCTGCTATCCATCTTCCCCCTGCTGCTGTTCCTCACGACGCTGCTCGGCTATCTGGCCCAGGCGAGCGTGGCGCTGCGGTGGAACCTGTTCCAGTACCTCGCCCGGATCTCGCCCAGCCGGGACGTCGTCGCCCTGCTCAACAACACGCTGACTGAGATCACCGTCGCCCGCACGGGGACCAAGCTCTACCTCTCGCTGTTCGCGGCCGTGTGGGTGTCCTCGAACGGCATGCTGGCCGTGTCGCGGACGCTGAACACGGCGTGCGGCCTCAAGGAGAACCGGTCGTGGTGGCGGCGGCGGCTCATGGCGATCGTGCTCACGGTGACCGTGTCGGCGCTCATCGTCTCGGCCCTGGTGCTGTTCTTCTACGGCGGCACGATCGGCGAGACGATCGCGGACAAGCTGGGGATCGGCGCCGCCTTCGCCATCGCCTGGCGGATCATGCAGTGGCTGCTGGTGCTGGTGTTCGTGGTGATCGGCTTCGAGATGGTCTATAACTACGCCCCCAACCTCGGGGACAGCCCCAACCGCCAGTGGGGGACCCCGGGCGCGATCACCGGCGTCTCCCTCTGGCTCCTCGCCTCGTTCGGGCTCCGCCTCTATCTCGCCTACTTCCACGCCTATACGACGGCCTATGGATCGCTGGGCGCGGTGATCCTGCTGCTCCTCTGGTTCTACCTGAGCGCCTTCGCGCTGCTGATGGGGGGCGAGGTCAATTCGGAGATCGGCCGCGAGCTGGCCCTGCAGCGGGGGGAGAAGAGGCCCCGTATCACGCGGCAGCGGAGGCTGCTGCTGCGGCGGATCCGGGACCGGCTGAGGCGGTAGGCCTCCCTAGGCGTACGGCTTCAGCGCCTCGCGCAGGGGCACCGGGATGGGGGTCGGCACGGCCCGCTTGCCCTCTCGCCGCATGCAGGCGATGACCTGCTCGCCGCGGGCGATCAGCTCTTCGGTGTCACCATTCGAGCCGGCGTTCCGGCGCCAATACTCGAACAGCAGGGTGATGCGGTTCTGCACGGTGCCGCCCAGGCGCATGCGGATGAGGATGGAATCGAAGGCCTCGAGCTCGACGAGGTAGTCGCAGGAGCAGCGGACGGTGGCCAGGGCGAGGCCGTTCCTCAGGTCTTCGAGGACCTCCGGGGCGTGGTCGCGCAGGAACATCTCGCGGCAGCGCCCCTGCCAGCGCAGATGGTTGACGTAATAGACGTTGCCGACCAGGTTGGTCTCTTCGAACCCCACCAGGTGGGGGTACTCGTAGGCCTTGCCGTCCGGCATTATTTTCCGTCCACCATCAATGAACGCTCTCGACGAGGACGGCGAGCGCGGCCTGGCCGGGCATCTCGCGCATGGCGGCGAGGAAGGTGCCGATGCGCAGCTCGCCGGAGCGCAGGAGGAGCCAGCCGTCGCCAGTCTGATCGCCATGGCCGGCCGCTTCCAGGACGAGGGGCGCGCCGTGGGGAGCGCCGGCCTTGGTCAGGCTCTCGGCGGCCGCCCAGACGCGGGTGGCCGCGGCGTCGGGAGTCTCGCCGCGCTCGCGGGCGATCAGCTCGGCGAGGCGGAAGCGCTCGGGGCCCAGCAGATCGCGCCAGACCTCCTCGGTCCGCTCCGTCACCGGCTCCAGGTCGCAGCCGAGGCGGCCGCCTCCGGCCACGGCGAGCACGAGGCCGCCGGCGTGGGAGATGGAGACGGGAGTCCCGTCCTCCATCTCCGGCTTGCCGTCGGGGCGGTGGCGCCGTGGGGAAGCGTTCGCCTTGTCCTCGAAAGAGACGCGGACGCTGGAGCCGGGGAGGATCTCCTGCAGGTGGCGCTCGACGTAGGGGCCGAGCAGGGCCGCCGTCCAGTCGTCGGGCGGGGCGATGCGGTCCACGGCGCGCAGCTTGAGGCCCTCCCAGCGCTCGCGGAGGCGGCCGTCGAGGGTGAGCACCTCGAGGTCGTAGACGAACTCGTCGCCGTCGTGGCTCCTCTCGCGGGCGGCGAGGAGGAGGGGCGCGTCCTTCTCCAGGCCGCGGCTCGACACCCGCTCCACCCCGATGGGCAGCAGGGTCGCGTGGGGGATGCAGGCCTGGATGCCGTGGATGGCGGCGTCGCGGGCGCCGGGATCGCCGAGCACGAGGCGGTCCGGCAGGTAGCTGCCGAACCAGACGGTGGTGCCGTCCGGCGAGATCTCGGCCAGGCACTCGGTGGCGCGCAGGCTGCGGTAGCCCTGGACGCGGCGGAAGCGCCCGCGGTGGAAGAGGATGCCGCCGTAGAGGTCGCCGTCGGGCTGGATGGGGACCCGGCCGTCGAAGGGCATGAGGAGCCGGGGCGTGGCGTCGAGCGGAGCGCCGAAGCGGCAGGTGGCCCGGAAGTGGTCGGCGGCGAAGCCCGTCGAGGCGTCGCGCAGGACGACTTCCACCTCGCCGGGGCCGCGCACCAGGGCGGCGACGCGGATGGTCGTCGAGCGGCCGGGCGGCACGGCCACGGGGCGCTGGAAGACGGCGTTCTCGAACGCGGGGATCTCGTCGGTGCCGGCGAGCGCCATGGCGGCCTGGGCCATGGCCTCCATGCCCAGCACGGCGGCGAACAGCGGCTCGCCGCGGAAGACGTGGTCGGCGAGATGGGGATCGGTGTCGGCCGAGACCACGGCGTCCACCACCAGCTCGACGCCGGGCACGTGGACGCGGGGCGTCTCCAGGTAGCGCAGCAGCGGCAGCTCGGCGCGCTCCATCTCCAGGGTCGGCGGCTCGCCGAAGCGGCCGGTGACGACCACGGCGGCGGTGCCGGCGGGCATCTCGCGGGCGGTCAGCTCGCGCATCAGGCGGACGCCCGTCTCGGGCGGGATCGGCGCGATCCCCTGGGCGATCAGGCTCTCCAGGGTGCCGAGCCGTTCGCCCATGCCGACGCCGGCCCACACGGACCATTCGAGGGCCAGGCAGCGGCAGCCGGGGTGCTCCGCGGCGAACCGCTCCGTGGCCAGCGCCAGCCACTCGTTGGCGAGGGCGTAGTCGGCCTCGCCCCGCAGGCCGGAGCGGGCGATGATCGAGCCGAAGGTCACCAGCAGCCGCAACCGCCCGGGATCGACGGCCTCCAGGACGTTGCGCAGGCCGGCGGTCTTGGGGCCGAGAGTGCGCAGCAGCCCCTCCTCGTCGAGGGCCGAGAGGAGACGCGGCGCGTTGGCGCCGGCGCCGTGCAGGAAGGCGGTCACGGGGCCCAGCTCGGCCTCCACCCGGGCCACGGCGGCGGCCACGGCGGCGGCGTCCGTCACGTCGGCGGCGACGTAGAGGGCCTCGACGCCGGCGGCGGCCATGCGCTCCAGGTTGGCGGCCAGCTCGGCGTCCTTCTCCGGCAGCGAGCGGCCCAGCAGGGCGAGGCGGGCGCCGGTCGACCTGGCGAGATCGAGGGCGCACTCGGCCGCGATCCCCTTGCCGCCGCCGCTCACCAGGAGCACGTCGGCGGCGCCGAGCGGCGGGGCTCCGGGCACAGTGGATTCGGCCAGCAGGCGGAGCACGGGCGCGAGACGGTTGCCCGCCGCGTCATACCGAACTTCGGTATAGCCCGAGGCGGCGGCCACCTCGGCGGCGATCCGATCCACGGCTTCCGGCCCATCGAGCGGCAGGTCGATCACGCAGGTGGTGGTGCCCGGCACTTCGAGGTGCAGGGTACGCGCGAAACCGCCGCCGCCTCCGCCCTGCTGCACCACCGCGAAGCGGAGGGGCCGGGGCGCGGCCAGGGCGGCGCGGGCCGCCTCGACGAAGAGAGAAGCGTGCCGCTCGTCCGGCTCGGCGGGCAGGCAGAGGACGACGCCGGCGCCTTCGAGACGGCCGGCCAGTTCCGAGGCCAGGGGGTGGCCCGCGGGCGCGACGATCCGCCATTCCCGGCGGACCGTGGCGGTGCCGAGCCGGCGGGGAGCGAGGGCGCGGGGCACCCACTCGACGGTGAACGGGCGCACCCAGGAATCGACTCCGGCCGGCGCGGCGGACTCGGCGCTCTCGGCCTCGCCGATGGGCGTCTGCTCCTCCAGGGCCTGGGCCACCTCCAGCACGGTGGCCCGCGCGTAGTCGGTGGGGGAGGAGGGCGGGCGCAGGCCCAGCCGGCGCGATGCCTCCACCACGAGCTGGCCGACGGAGATGGAGTTCAGATGGAGGTCGGAGAGCAGGCGGCTGTCGTCGGACACGGCCTCGGGAGGCAGCTCGGCCCGCTCGGCGACGAGCTGGCGGACCAGCTCCCGGACGCCGCGGCCGGCCGTCGCGATCAGGGCCGGTACCGGAACCGGCGTCGGCGCATAGACCACGTCGTGGAGGTCCACGGCGGCAGGCGCTTTTTCCACCCGGACGGGGACGAGCACCGCTCCCGGGAGAGGCTTCCCGGCGGGCCGGACCGCCGTCCCGCGCAGGGGCGCCGACTCGCACGGGTTGGCGATGAAGCGCAGCGGGCGGTCGAGGTCGAACGGACGGGTGAAGCGCCCCTCGAAGAGGAAGGCCGCGTCGATGGGCGCGCCGAGGGCGAAGGCCGCGCCGGCCGCCTTGAGCAGGCCGGTGAGCGACGGGCCGCCCGCATCGAGCGGCACGGCCGGCCGGTCGATCACCTCGCCCACCAGCTCGGAGAGGGCGCGGCCGGGGCCGACCTCGATCCACAGGTCGACGCGGTCGCGGGCCGCCTCGATGGCCTCGGTGAAGCGCACGGGCGAAGTGAGCTGGGAGTGGAGCAGGGCGCGCAGGTCCGCCTCCGGCTCCAGGAGCCCGCCGGTGACGGTGGAGGCCACGGGCCGGACGGGCGGGCGCAGGGACATGGCCGCCAGCTCGGCGGCGAGGGCCGGGCCGGCCGCCTCCATGAGCGGCGAGTGGAAGGCGTGGGAGACCCGCAGGCGGGAGGCGGCGAGGCCGCGGTCCCGGGCGCGCTCGACGGCGGCGTCGACCGCGGCGGCCGGGCCGGAGATCACCGTCCGGCGGGGGGAGTTGAAGACGGCGATGACAGCCTCGTTGATTAGATCCGCAGCCAGCAGCTCCGCCACCGTGGCGGCATCGGTTTCGAGACTCGCCATGGAGCCACCCTCGGCGCTGGCCTCGGCCATGGCCCGGCCGCGCACCGTGGCGAGGCGCAGGGCGGCCGCGGCGTCGAAGGCGCCGCCCCAGTGGAGCGCCGCGATCTCGCCCAGGCTGTGCCCCAGGGCCACGGCGGCGCGCACGCCCAGCCGCTCCAGCAGCCAGAGGCCGGCCAGGGAGTGGGAGAGGATGGCGGGCTGCGCCACGGCCGTGTGGACCGCGTCGGCTCGCGGGTCGAGCCCGGCCGGCTCGTAGACGGCCTCGAGCCCCTCGAAGCGCCGGCGCCAGGCGCCGGCGTCCAGGTGGGACGGCGCGCCCTGGCCCGGAAAGAGGAAGCCGATGCGCCGCCCGCGGGCGCCGGTACCGAAGAACACGCCGTGCCGCGCGTCCAGGCGCACCGTCTCGCCGCCGCGCAGCCCCTCGGCCAGGCGCCGCAGGCGCTCCACGGCCTCGGCCGGCTTGGCGGCTACGACCGCTGCCCTCGCCGGTCCGTCCAGGGGACGCCGGGCCAGCTCGGCGGCGAGGTCGGTCAGATCGGAACGGGAGAGGCGCGCCACGAGGCCCGCCAGGCGCTCGGCCTCGGCGGCCAGGGCGGCGGGATCGGCGGCGGCGAGCAGCAGCAGCTCGGCGTCCTGCCAGGAAGAGAGCAGCTCGCGCTCGCGGGCCACCAGCGAGCGGCGGCGCACGGCCGGGTCCCCTTCGAGCACCACGTGGGTGTTGATGCCGCCGAAGCCCATGGCGGAGACGGAGGCGCGCAGGGGCCGGTCGGCGGGCCAGGGCTCGCCGTGGTCGAGGACGTGCAGGGGCGCGCCGGGGCCTTGCAGCGCCGGGTGGGGCTCGTCGTTGCCCGTGGTCGGCGGCAGCACCTGGGAGTGGACGGCCATGGCGGCCTTGATCAGCCCGGCGACCCCGGCGGCGGCCTTGGTGTGGCCGATGTTGGCCTTGACCGAGCCGATGGGGGCGCTTGGCGCTCCGGGTCCGGCCTCGCGCCGGGCGGAGGTCAGGGCCTCCAGCTCGGCGGCGTCGCCCACGGCGGTGCCCGTGCCGTGCCCCTCGAAGTAGGCGACGGTGTCGATGCCGAAGCCGGCCCGCCGGTAGGCGCGGGCGAGGGCCAGCTTCTGGCCCGCGGATTCCGGACGGCTGAGGCCGCCGTGGCCGTCCGAGGAGATCCCCCAGCCGCGCAGCACGGCGTAGGTGCGGCAGCCGAGGCGGGCCGCGTCGTCCTCGCGCATCAGCACCACGAAGCCGCACCCCTCGCCGGGCAGGAAGCCGGCGGAGCGGGTGTCGAACACCCGCATCTCTCCCGGAGCGAGGGCGCCGACGCGGGCGAAGCCCACCAGCTCGAAAGGATCGAGCGAGAGGTCCACGCCGCCCGCCAGGGCCACGTCGAGGTCGCCCGCGGCGAGCGCCGAGCAGGCGTTGGCGACGGCCAGCAGGGAGGAGGCGCAGGCGCCGTCCAGCGTGTAGCCGCCGCCGTGGAGGTCGAAATGGTTGCAGATCCGCCCGGCGATGGTGTTCGAGAGGCCGCCGGCCAGCGTCTCCTCCATGGGCTCGGGGAACGGCGCCTTGTAGGCCGTCTCCAGCCGCCCGAGGAGCTCGTCGATCCGCCCCCCTTCCCAGCCGTCGGCGGTGAGGGTGCCGGCGAGCACCCGGCTGACGTAGGGCCAGCGCAGGCGCAGGGTGTTGGCGCGCGAGAACTCACCCGTCAGGGTGTTGCCGAGGAGCACGCCGGTCATGTCGCGGGGCAGCCCCTCGGCGCCGGCGAAACCGGCGTCGGCGAGGGCCTGGGCGGCGACGTCGAGGGCCAGCCAGTGGGTGAGGTCGGCCGAGCGGTAGGTGCGGCCGGCCACCTTGAAGCGCACGCGGTCGAACTCGTACCCCTCGATCAGCGCCGCCTCGATGGGGTAGAGGCTGTCGGGATCGGCCGGATCGCCGGTGACGTAGTCGGCCATGTTCAGCCGCTCCGGCGGCACGCTCCGGAAGGCGCGCCGGCGGGCGAGCACGTTCTCCCACAGCTCGCCCGGCGTGCGGGCGTCGGGATAGCGGCACGCCATGCCGACAATGGCGATGCCCCCGCTCATCTCAAGCCTCCGCCCCGTACGGGACCGGCGATTGCGATCTGGCCTCCGCCCGCTGGGCCGCGACGGCCCGCAGGTGGAGAAGGGCGCCGCGGCCGACGCAGACGAGGCTCAGGCCGAAGAACAGGCCGAACACGATGTGGAACGACATCAGGGTGCCGTAGGCCGCCGCCACCGCCAGGCCGAAGCCGATCTGGCCGCGCACGGTCACGGGCGTCGTCGCCGGGTCGGTCACCATGTAGAAGGTGAACAGGAGGAAGGCGACGCCGGTCATCGGGTTGAGCGAGGGGAGCAGCAGGTTGCCGAACAGGAAGTGGCGCACCACGGCCTGCAGCGCGAAGCCGCCGAGCCAGGCGCCGATCAGCGGCAGCTTCCTGGTGAACTTGCCGTTCAGGAACGAGCCCGAGCAGACGATGACCGCCGGCAGCAGCCAGTCCCAGCCGCCGGAGAGGTTCTCGGTGAACATGTAGGGCTGGGCGATGCCCACCCAGGGGAAGGCCAGCAGCGTCGCCGTGATCCCCAGGTTCGACGGGTTGAAGAAGTGCCGCCGCGAGCCGTTGGTGCCCACCCGGAAGAGGTGCTTCGAGGCGATGGCGACGGCGGCCGCGAAGGCCACGGGCAGCAGCCGGTCGTTGGCGTAGAGCAGCATGGAGACGGCGAGGCCGGTGATGTGGGCCGAGAGCAGGAAGTCGACGAAGGTGGTGCCGGGCCCGAGATAGCGCGGCCGGCGCCCCAGGCGCCGCGACTCCAGCCACTCGAACAGGATCTCCGTCGAGTAGGCCGTCAGCAGGGCCACGATGGGCGTGGCCCACGCCTGCTCGAAGCCGAGGACGGTGTGGCCCAGGATGTTCAGAATCGTGATCGCCGTGGCGAACCGCCGCAGGGCGCCGAGGCGCATGTCCTTCTTCTCAGCCATGTGTCAGCCCGCCTTTCCCGTCAAGCTTTTCGGTCCCTGGGTCGTCTCGGTCGTCTCGCCTTGGGCGACGGCCGGCGCCGGTACGGCCGGAGCGCCGAGCAGCACGCGGTGCCGCCCGGGCGTCAGCCGCAGCGTCTGCGTCCGCGCGTGCCCCGCGCCGTCGCGCCAGCTCACGTCCACCCGCAGGGGAGTCGTGGCGGCCGCGCGGCCGAGGCCGAAGTGGATCTCCGGCGACTTCTTGCCCGAGTGGCCGGTGCCGCCGTCCGACTGGCCCACCATCCGCCGGCCGTCCGCCAGGGTGACCACCGCCGCGGCGCCCACGGCCGGCCGTGTCGCGCCCGCGGCCGATCCCGGCGCCGCCGGCAGCCGCAGGTCGAGCTCCAGGGAGGCGTTGCGCCGCGGGCTGTCGTTGCGCAGGAACCAGGAGGATTCCCACTGGTTGGCGATGGCGAAGTCGAGGTCGCCGTCGCCGTCCACGTCGGCGATGGCGATGCCGCGGGTGACGTGGCTGCCGTCCAGGCCCAGCTCGGGCGCGAGGTCGTAGTAGCGGCCGTCGCCGGCCCGCACGAAGAACGGGTTGTGCAGGTGCCCGGAGAGGTCGTCGCCCGGCGTGAAGTGGGGCCAGGCGGTCGGATAGTTCATGTTGTTGTCGTTGCCCATCGCCAGCTCGTGCAGCTCGGGCCAGCGGTTCTTCTCGCCGCGCAGGAAGCCGATCGCCTGCAGCGCCTCGGGCACGCCGTCGTCGTCGAAGTCGGCGAAGCGGGAGTCCCAGCCCCAGCCGCTGCGCGACAGGCCCAGGCTCTCGCCGCGGTCCTCCCAGGGGGCGACGCCGTCGCGGATGGGCTTCAGGTCGCCCGTGCTCACCCACACGAAGTGGCTCTCCTCCAGGGCGTAGTTCTGGGCGATGTTGCTGACGTAGATGTCGAGGATGCCGTCGGCGTTGATGTCCGCGAAGTCGACGCCCATGCCCTTGAAGGAGTCGTGGCCCAGCACCTTGGAGGCCGGGGTGGTGAAACCCCGCCGGCCGTTGAGGACCACGAAGCGCGGATGGCCGGGCGTCGAGACGTTGTGCAGCAGCCGGTCGTTGCCGAAGTCGTTGCCGAAGTAGACCTCGGGCAGCAGGTCGCCGTCGAGGTCCACGGCGCCCGCGGCGAGGGTCCAGGAGTAGGCCGTCGCGCCGTCGAAGGCGTCGACGTCGGCGAAGCGGACGCCGGGCTCCGGCCCGGCGGAGCCGCCCTGCCAGAGCAGCACCCGGTTCTTGCCGCCGTTCTCCGAGCGCGACATCGAGCGGTGCATGTGGGCGCTGTCCGTGGCGCGTTCGTCGAGCACCCGCATGCCGTCCGGGAAGTAGTTGCCGACGACCAGGTCGAGGTGGCCGTCGCCGTCCACGTCGGCGCTGGTCAGGGCGTTGGTGTTCCAGATCTGCCCGCCGGGGGCCGTTTCGACGGGCCGGTAAGCCGAGGCGGCGGGTGCGCCTTCCACGGCACGGCGCAGGAAGACGATGGGCGGCCGGCCCCAGTAGTAGACCAGCAGGTCCATCCGCCCGTCCTCGTTCCAGTCGCCGGGCAGGCAGCCCATGGGCGCCGTGGTCCGCGCTTCGTAGGCGAGGGGCGCGGGATTGAGGACGAACGCCATGTAGCGGGTGCCGGTGCCCGGCACCGGCGCCACCATCACCTTGTCCATCCGCGGGTCCACCGTGCAGAGGTCGTTGGACAGCCCGTCGCCGTCGACGTCGTTGAGCGCCACGGCGGCGCCGACGGTGGAGATCCAGCCCGCGATGTCCTTGAAGCCGGGGTGGACCGGCCGGATCGAGCGGTCGAGGTTGCCGGGCGGCGCCGCCAGCTCCACGCGGGTGAAGGCGAAGCGGCCGGCCAGGGTCTGCCGTTCGCCCTCGGGCAGCGTGGGCAGGCGCGCGAAGCCGTAGAGGGCGCCGATCACGGCCACCGCCGTCAGGCGCACCGCGTTACGGCGAAAGAAGCCGGACTGCTCGTTCATGACGGGCTCCCTTGAGAGAAGTGGTCCTGGATGCGCTGCCTCCACACCTCGAAGGCGGGCTCGCCCGGCCGGTCGGCCGGCAGCCCGCGGAGGGTCTCGTCCGTCACCGCGGCGGCGTCGGCGGCGCTGGTGCCGCAGATCACCTCGCAGGCGAGACGGGTATGCGCGGTCATGTTGTCGGCCCGCTCGCGGCATTTGGCGGCGAAGGCGGCGCCCTGCGCGAGCTGCGGCGCGCAGGGCCCCGCGGCGCGCTTCAGCTCCTCGACCTCGGCCCGGCTGCGGCCCCCCGCGTAGGCGCAGGCGAGCCCGAGTCCGCTCCAGAGGTCCGGCCGGCGCTCGTGGGGGAAGGCGCCGACCACCCGTGAGAGCCGCTGGACGTCGGCGCCCTCGACGAACCACAGGCTGCGGCCGAGCCCCTGGTCGAAGCCCCGCCGGGCGTAGCCGCGGAGCTTGCGCGGCACCTCCTGGCGGGCGAACGAGCGGGGCGGATGGAAGTACCCCTCGTGGAAGCCGTAGCCGTCGAGGGCCAGCCAGCGCAGCACCGGGTCGCCGAAGCGGGCCAGCAGGCGCTCGGAGGAGAGGGGCAGCCGGCCCAGGATCCAGCCGGCGCCGACGTAGATGATGTAGGAGTGGGGCGCCCCCGGGCCTTCCAGGAACCGCGCCAGGCGGTTCGAGCGCCCCAGGCCGAGGGCGTCGCGCAGGGCGAGGGCCATGCCCGCTCCCTCGTAGGCGAAGCCGCGGAAGTCGCGCTCCACCTCGGCGTCGATACGGGCCGCGAGCGGCAGCGGCTGGTCCTCGTCGAGGGCGGCGTGGTAGCCGCGCACGAAGCAGCGGCCCACGTTCTCCAGCCGCTCGCGTACCACCGCGCCCTCGGCTCCCGGGCCGGCGTGGAAGCCGCGATAGGCGAAGGAGGTCTCTTTCGGCGCGATGCCGAAGAGGGCACGCCGGAGGGCGGCTCCCATTCCCCGGGAGCTGAGAGCGGCTGGTGCCAGGACGGCGCGGTCGTCGGTCGAAGTCATCAACGGAAAGCTCCTCAATATTCCTGGTGCCGGCAAGGCCGGAGAGTGAGCCGCCGCGGCGTCTCGAACAGGAATCCATCTTGCCGAAAGATCCGACCGGTTTGTGGCCGAGCCAAAACCGGTCGGCGTTCTCCCTACTTCAAGCTGGGATCGGTCGTGTCGTAGCAGGCCTCGGGCTCGATGCTCGCTTCGACCCGGGTCACCTCGCCCGCCGCCGAGAGAGAGGACAGCGGCGCCGGCATCAGCTCCGCCATCAAGTGGGCCACGTCCCCCTTCTGCATCTTGAACTGGGAGCCGGGCTGGGGCGGGAACGCCTCGATGGTCCCGCCGGTGACGCCGTACAGGTTGCTGACGGTGCCGAACGGGGTGTCCACCTCGTACGGCATGGCGAACTGGGCCTTGGCCGGGAAGTCGTGCGAGCCGGCCTGGACGACCTCGTAGCTCTCGACGAAGCTCTTGTCCGAGGTCTTGCCGTCCTTGCGCATCCGGAAGGTGATCTCGCCGCCCAGCAGCTTGGAGTTGCCGGTGGCGTTCCAGTCGACGATCTTGAGGTCGACGCGCCGCTTGCCGTCCGCCGTCACGTACGGCTGGCCGGTCGTCAGCACCAGCTGAGCGGTGCAGGTGACCAGCTCCTTGTTCTCACCCACCGTGATCGTGAAATTGGGCTTCGAGTGGAGGACGTACTGCGCGGGCTTCGGGAAGGCCCCGTCGGCGGCCGACGCGGGAAGCGCCAGGACCGTGAGCAGGGCGAGGGAGAGGCCGATTCCAACCGCTACTGTCAATTTGTTTCTCATAGAAATCTCCATGACCTTCGCTGGGCGAAGGCAGTCATTCGATTCACGTATGAGGTGACGGTTCGCAGGATGCGGTGGGCACCGCTTTCTCTAATCCATGGGCCTCACCTCCTCTCGGGAGCGCGGCGGACGAGGATGTCAAGAAGGAAATACGAACATCCAATAAATATGGTGCCGTGGAGGGCCTCTGGAGGGACAACGGCAGCTCCTTTTCCTGGTCTCAGGGTTGAGTGGGCTGCAGGACGCGCTGGGGCTCGATGCGGGTCGCCCTGCGGGCCGGCAGGTAGCTGGCCGCCAGCGCCACGGCGACCAGGACCAGGGGGGCGCCGTAGAAAACCGCCCGGTCCGTGGGGGTGACGCCGTAGAGCAGGCTGGCGAGGAGACGGGTGAGCAGGGGGGCGGCCGCCAGGCCCGCCACGGCCCCGGCGAGGGTGAGCAGGAGCGCCTCGCGGATCACCAGGCGCAGGATCTGGGGCCGCCGCGCTCCCAGGGCCATGCGGATCCCGAGCTCGTGCATGCGCTCGCCCACCGAGAAGGCGATGATGCCGTAGAGGCCCACCATGGCCAGGACGAGAGCCAGGGCGGCCAGGCCGGTGACGGACAGGGCGTAGAAGCGGGGCTGGGCCACCGACTCCGAGAGCCAGTCCTCCATGGTCTTGACCTCGGAGACCGGCAGGTCGGGATCGAGGCTCCAGACCACGCGGCGCGCGGCCGGGGCCAGCGACTCGGGCGCCGTCGAGGAGCGGATCACCAGCGTCATCTCCCGCCACGAGGTCTGCAGTTGGGACACGTAGAGAGCCGGCGAGGGGTCCTTGTCCAGGCCGGCGTGGCGGTCGTCCGCGACGATCCCCACGATCTCCCAGGGCACCTTGGGAACGGCGCCCGTGGTGCCGAAGTCCACCCCGAAGGTCGCCTTGCGGCCGACGGGGTCCCGGCCGGGCCAGAAACGGCGCGCCATGGTCTCGTTGATCACGGCCACCGGCCGTTCCCGGCCGGCGTCGCCGCTCGTGAAGAGGCGCCCGCGGACGAGCTTCATGCCCATGGCCCGGAAGTAGTCGGGGCCCACCGGCCGCAACGACGCCACCCGCTTGGGATCGTTCTCTCCCGGCTCCGGCTCGCCCTCGGGGCTGAACTGGGTGGTGGCGTTCATGCCGCTCAGCGGCAGCAGGAAGATGCCGCCCACCGACTCGACGCCGGGCAGGGCCGCGAGGCGGCGGTAGAGCTCGGCGTAGAAGGCGGGCGGCTGGTGCTCCTCGGGGTATCTCGCCTCCGGCAGCTCGATCTGCATCGTCAGGACATGAGTGGGATCGAACCCGGGATCGGTCCGCAGCAGGCCGGTGAGGCTCTTCAGCAGCAGGCCGGCGCCGATCAGCAGCAGGAGCGTGAGAGCGATCTCGGCCACCACCAGGAGGCGCCGCAGGGCGCTGCCCGCGGCGCCGCCCTTCAGGCCGCGGGCCGTGGCATTGAGCCGCTGGGCCAGGTCGGGCCGCGCCGCCCGCAAGGCCGGCAGCAGCGCCGAGAGCAGGCCCGCCAGCAGGGCGAGCGCCAGGGTGGCCGTCAGCACCCGGGCGCCGAGCCCGGCTTCCGCCAGCCGCGGCACCCGCCGGGGGCCGTAGAGGGTCACGAGGTGGACGGCCCCGGCGCTGAGCAGGAGCCCGGCGGCTCCCCCCGCCAGGCCCAGCAGCAGGCCTTCGGCCAGCGGCTGCCGCATCATCTGGCGCCGGCTGGCGCCGAGGGCGGCGCGGATCGTGTCCTCGTGAGAGCGGGCGGCCTGGCGCGCCAGGAGCAGGTTGACGAGGTTGGTGCAGGTGACCAGGAGCACCAGCACGGTGACGCCGAGGAGCATCAGGAGAGCGGGGCGCACGTTGCCCACCAGGCGCTCGTGCAGCGTCTCGACCCGGATGCCCCGCCCCTTGTTGGTCTCCGCCTGCTCGCGCTCCAGGCGTTGCGCCAGGGCGCTCATCTCGGCCCGCGCCGTCCCCAGGGAGACCCCCGGGCGCAGGCGGCCCACGACGTTGAGGAAGGCGAAGTTGCGAGGCTCCGAGTCCGGGCCGTAGGCGAGGGGCACCCAGAGCTGGGCTTCGTTGGGGAAGTCGAAGCTCGCGGGCATGACGCCGACGATGGTGTGGGGCTTGCCGTCGAGGACCAGCGAGCGGCCCACGGCATTGGCCGCCTTGCTGTAGCGGCGTTGCCAGAGGCCATGGCTGAGGACCACCACGGGCTCCCCGCCGGGTGAGTCCTCGGCGGCGGTGAACGTCCGGCCCACCCGCGGGCGGACGCCCAGCACGTCGAAGAAGCTGGCCGACACCAGGCCCACCCACAGCCGCTCCGGCTCGCCGCCGCCGGTGAGGCTGGACTTCCAGCGGTAGTAGGCCGCCAGGCTCTCGAAGGAACGGTTGCGGCGCCAGTCGAAGAAGTTGGGCACCGACACCGGCCCGGCCGCGTCCGGCTGGGTCAGGGCGACTTCGGAGAGGCTGATCAGGCGGTCGGGATCGGCGAAGGGCAGTGGGCGCAGGAGGATCGAGTGGACGAGGCTGCCGGCCGTGGCGTTGACGCCGATCCCCAGGGCCAGGGTGACGACGGCGACGAGGCTGAACAAAGGGTTCTGCCCGAGGGTCCGCACGCTCCAGCGGAGTGTCTGCCAGAAACCCGCCATGTCCGCAATGCAAAGGATAGCAAAAAAAGTATTGTTGACTACCCCTGAATTCCGTCGCATGCTTGGCGGGACCTCGAGGAGGAGGGCCCATGCGTGACATGACTCCGCGGGTTTCGCCCACCCTGGCCGTGCTCGCCCTGGCCTTCCTGCTCCGCGCCCTTTCGGCGGGACCCTCGGAGGGGTACGCCGCGCAAACCCCCGCCTCCCCGGCGGCGGCGGAGACCCCCTTGGCGGCTGCCACCCGCTTCGCCCGCGCCTTCGAGAAACAGGACTTCGCCGTCGTCCGCGGGCTGTTCACTCCCGACGCCATGGTCTCCCGGGTGGCGCTCTCCCGCGCCGGCGAGCCCCGCTTCTACCGCTTCAGCGCCAAGGAATGGCTGGACGACGCCGAGCGCAACCACGTCTACCTGAAGGACGTGCGCCTGGAGGTCCTGGACAGCTCCACCGAGAGCCTTGACGAGGGGGCGGTCGTCAGCATGCGCTACCGCTTCTCCGGCCGGGCCGGCAACCGCTCGTTCGTCAGCGAGGGCATCGACACCTACTCGCTGATCCGAGTGGAGGGAGCGTGGCGGGTCCTGCTGTATTTCTACATCGAGAGGATCGAGTTCTCTTGAATTGGAGGAGTGACATGAGCAAGGCAGCACGGTCGATGGTCCTGGCAGCGTCTTTCGCTTTCTTGCTGGCGCCCGGCCTGGCGCTCGCGGAAGAGGCGAAGAGCGGTCCCACCGAGGTGGCTCACCAGTTCCTGCGCGCCTTCGAGAAGAAGGACTGGGCCGCCCTGCGCGCTCTCTTCGCGCCCAACGCCGTGGTCTCCACGGTGAACCTGGCGCGCGAGGGCGGGCCGACGGTGGCCTACCTGACGGTGGAGCAGTGGTTCGCCCAGACCGAGAAGGAGATGGCTCCCGTCACCTTCACCGCGCTCAAAGTTCTCGACACCTCGGTCCTGAGCTTCGACCAGGGCGCCACCGTGTCGGTGCGCTTCCGCTCCAGCGGCAAGGTTGGCGAGAAGCAGTCGTTCACCAACAACGGCATCGACACCTACTCGATGACCCGGGTCGGCGACGCCTGGCGCATCCTCCGCTACGGCACCTTCGAGCTGATCGATTTCCGCTGAGCCGCGGCAGCGGGCTTCGCGGGGCTCGGGACGGGCTGGAAGTGGAAGGGGCCGAGAGCGATCCGGCCGGTCGCCGGCTTGCCGCCGCGCAGGAACGCCACCATGGCCTCGGCGATCGCCGGCGACGACACCAGCAGGTCGTCGCCGTGCCCCGCGCCCTCGACGAGGAGCTGGACGGCGTTGGGGAGCCCCTGGGCGACCTCCTCGGCGTTGCGCGGCGGCGTGCGGCCGTCGAGAGAGCCGCTGATGAGGAGGGCCGGGACCTGCGAACGCACGGGGGCCCACGTCTCCGGCCCCGGGGCCGCCAGGCCCCACCCCTTGCAGATCTCGGGATAGGGGAAGTCCGCGACCCGGCCCAGCAGCATCTTCTTCTCCTCCTGGTCGATCCTGGCCAGGCGCTCGGGCGGCGTCCCCTGCGAGCAGTCCACCAGGTAGGGCATGGCCTGCCCGAGCCAGCCCTTGCGCCGGCGGTAGACGAACTCCGCCAGGGGCGAGAAGTCGCCTTGCGACATCCGCAGATAGTCGCCCGGCAGGCGGCGGATGCCTTCGGAGCTGGCGAGCGCCTGGGCCGTCATCATCTGGAGGTCGAACCGGCCCACGGTCACCGGCACCTTGCGCTGCGCCATCGAGTCGGACACCTCGACCGTCGCCGGCCGCGTCTCGAGGCGGCCCAGCACGGAGCGGACGAGCCCCAGGAAGTCGGGGACCGCTTCACGGGTCCCGGGGTCGGTGCGCACGAGCCCGTCGATCCTCTCGAGCAGGCCCTGGACGTCGCTGGGCAGCCGGAGCCCCTGGCCCGGGCCTTCGACGCCCGCCAGGACGGCGCGGTGGAAGCTCTGCGGATGCCGGCGCAGGGCCGTCAGCCCCAGGCTGGTGCCGTAGCTGACTCCCCACAGGCTGAGCCGGGGAGCGCCGAGGGCGAGGCGCAGGTCCTCCAGGTCGTCCGCGCTCTCGTCGTTGTTGTAGGCCGCGACGTCGAAACCGTTCCGGGTCAGGAACTCGGAGCACGACTGGGAATGGCTCTGGGCCAGGGCGATCATCTCGCCGCGCTCTCCCGGCCGGTCGACGGGGTAGAACCACGACTCGCGGCACAGCATCAGGATGTGCGCCGACAGCCCGACGCCGCGCTGGTCGAGGGCGATCACGTCCGCGACCTGGCGCAAGGCCGCGAACACAGGGTAGCGGACCCCGCGGGCGGCGTCGATGCCGGAGCCGCCGGGACCGCCCGCCAGGTAGACGATCGGCGGGCCCGGGTTGGCCGACAGGCTCTTGAGCCGCACGAAGGAGAGCTCGACCAGGCGGCCGTCCGGCCGCTTCCGGCTCTCGGGCACCACCAGGGTGCCGAGCTCCGCCGCGACCTTCTCCCCCTGGGCGGTCTCCAGGGTATAGGGCTTCCATGAGAGGTCGCCCGCCTTCTTCGCGGGACGGCCGGCGGCGCCCAGCAGGGGGCTCGCGAGGAGCGCGGAGATCAGGAAGCTCGTCCATCTCTGACTCTTGCTCTTGCCCATGTCGCTCTTGCTCATGTCAGTATTGTAAAGGAACTGTTTAGCGATCTATCGTCGCGAGAGCTTGGAGGAGACTGCCGACGTGAGACGCTTCCTGCTCGCCTGGTCCACCTGGGCGATCGACCGGCCCCGGCTGGCGCTCGCCGGCATGGCGCTCCTGACGCTCATGGCCGCGCCGGGCCTGGCCCTGCTGGAGCTGCGGACGGACGGCCATGCCCTGGTGCCCGCCAACGCCCCGGCGGTGCTGTTCGACGCCCAGGTCCGCCGCGAGTTCCAACTGCGCGACTCGATCGTCGTCCTCCTGAAGACGGCGCATCCCGACGGCATCTACAACCCGATGACGCTGCGCCGGCTCGCGGACCTCACCAAGGCGCTGGCGCGCCTCGACGGCATCGGCCGCGACAACGTGGTCAGCCTGGCCACCGAGCGCCGCGACCGGGTGTACCCGAACACGCTCGTCTTCCGCCCCTTCCTGGACCCGTTCCCCGGCACTCCGGAGCTCCTCTCCATCCTGAGATCGGACGTCGACGCCCTGCCCATCCTGACGGGGACCCTGGTGTCGGCCGACCGCCGGTCCCTGGCGATCCTGGTGGGCGCGCCGTCGGACCGCGATCCCGGGTTCCTGGGCTACGACCGGACGGCCCTCTACCGCCAGATCCTGGCTGCTGCGGCGCCGTTCGAGGGCGGCGGGGACAGCATCCTGGTGGTCGGCGCGCCGGTGGCCGAGTCGCTGCTGGGAACCCACATCCAGCAGGACCTGATGCTGCTCCTGCCGGCCTCCGTGCTGCTCATCGGCGTCATCATCTGGCTGGGCTGCCGCCGGCCGTGGGGGCTGGTCCTGGGGTTCGCCGAGGTGGGAGGATGTTGCGTCTGGACCTTCGGCCTGATGGGCATGGCGGGCGTGCCGGTCTATCTCACGACCAGCCTGCTGCCGGTCATCCTAACGACGGTCGGGGTGGCGGACGACATCCACCTCCTGTGGCGCTACCAGCGGGTGCTCGCCAGCGGCGAGCCGCTCGGTCCCGAGCCGCTCGGTCCCCATCCGGACGCCGTGCGGCGGACGATGGCACAGATGGTGCGGCCGATCGCCCTCACCTCCCTGACCACCCTGCTGGGATTCCTCTCCTTCAACTCGTCCGACATCGAGCCGGTGCGCGCCTTCGGCCAGTTCGCCGGCCTCGGCATCCTGTACTGCATCGTCTACTCGATCACGGCCTTGCCGGCCGCCCTGGCCCTGCTCTCGCCCGAGCGGCTGCGGCATCCCCGCCTGGGCGCGGAGTCGGGCGGCGAGGTCGCGCGCTTCCTGCGGCCGCTGGTCGCGCACCGGCGGACGACCCTGGCCGTCCTGGCCGCCGTGACGGCCGTCATGGGCCTGGGGGCGGCGAAGCTGGTCGTCCAGGACGGCTGGCTCGACGGCTTCTCCCGGGGCAGCCGGTTCCACCGCGACACCGACGAGGTCAACGCCCGGATGAACGGCACTCACATCCTCCTGGCCCGGCTGGCGTTCGACTGGCCCGAGGAGAAGATGCCCCAGGTGCGCCGGCGCAAGGGGCCGCTGCTCGACAAGACGGCCCTCGACGCCGTCGGCGATTTCGAACGGTTTGCCCGCTCGCGGCCGGGGGTAGGCGGCGTGCTGGGCGCCGCCAGCCAGTTGAGCGACGTCTCCTTTCTCTGGAACGGGCGGCGCGAGGGCACGCGCTCCATCCCCGACCGGCCCGAGGTGATCGACCGCCTCCTGCTCTTCTACGACCGCGTCCGCGGCGAGGCACGGCGCCGCGAGGTCATCCACGACGACCTGAATCGAACGGTGGTGACCATCTTCCTGAAGTCGGCCAACTACCGCGACACGGCGGCGCTGATCCAGGCCCTGCGCGGCTACGAGCGGAGCCGCCTCGCGCCCCTGGGCGTCCGCCTCGGCTTCGCCGGCGACGTGGCGGTGAGCCAGGCCATGATCCCGGCCATCGTGCGCACCCAGGTCGTTTCCCTGCTCCTGGCCCTGGTGGGCTCGCTGGTTGCCATCTGCGTCCTCTACCGCTCGGTGCGGATCGGGCTGCTGACGATCCTGCCGGCCTCGCTCGCCAGCCTGTGGATGTTCGGGCTCATGGGATGGGCGGGGATTCCCCTCGGGGTGGCGACCTCCATGTTCTGCGCCATCGCCCTCGGGGTGGGAGTCGACTACGCGATCCACTTCATGGAGCGCTACGAGCGGCAGGAGACTGGAACGCCGGCCGAGCGGGTGCTCGCGGCCTTGCGGGAGGCCGGCCCGGCCATCACCTCCGACACCTTCGCCATCGCCCTGGGCTTCGGGCTGCTGGGCCTGTCGCAGGTGCCCTCGAACGCCCGGCTGGGCCTGCTGGTCGCCGTGGCGCTGGTGGCGAGCTGGATCCTGACGCTCGGCGGGCTCGGGGCGCTCCTCGCCCGGGATTCTGGAGCACGACCGGAGAGTTAACTCTTACCGGTTCGCCGCCTCCAGCGCCGGGCACACCTCGTCGCGCCGCCGTTCGAGGTCGTTCACCACGGCCCGCCGGAACCCCTTGGCGCCGCCCTCTTCCAGGCGGGCGCTGCGGTAGGGGCCGATGTCCACCACCTCCAGGCGCAGGCGGATCGTCTTGAAGAATCGGGGGAAGCGGTCGCCCGGGGTGTGGATGTGGTGCAGGCCGCCGCTGTAGGCGACCAGCATCCGTCCGTCGCCCATCGTCTCCAGGATGTCGGCGATGCCGCCGCGCACCGTCATCGGCTTGCCGTCGGAGTCGAGGCCGGTGGCCCGCTTCATCCGGCCCTCGGGGAGGATCATCACCATGGCGTCGGGATCGATCGTCCGGAGCACCTCGCTCCAGGTCTCGTCGCGCTCGCGGGTGATCGAGATGACCCGCGCCGCCACCAGCCCGTAGAAGCGGCCCACCAGGGCCCGGTCCGAGGTCTTGCGGGCGATCGGGACCACCCCGTGGCGGGCCAGGCGCCAGAGGAAGTGGTTGGGGCAGGCGCTGGCGAACAGCACCTCGTAGAGGCTGGTGTGGTTCAGGATGGCCGTGAGCCGGATGCGCCGCCAGGGCTCGGGCGGCACGTCGCCGACGAATTTGACGTCGAAGCGGTAGAAGAGCCGGGCCGCGACCTTCACCACCAGAAGCACCAGGAAAACGATGTAGGAGCGCACAGACCTCCCCGCGTGAGTTCGATTCGAGCCGGCGGGATTCTAGCAGGCCCGCCCTCTGATAGGCTTGGCACCCGTATGGCCCCCCGATCCGAGACTCCAACGTCCCGTCCCCGCGTGTCGGCGATCGTCACCACGTTCAACGAAGAAGTCCACATCGCCGGCTGCATCGAGTCGCTCCTCTGGTGCGACGAGATCCTGGTGGTCGACTCCTTCTCGACCGACCGTACCGCCGAAATCTCGCGCGGCTACGACAAGGTCAACTTCGTCCAGCGGACCTACTTCGGCTCCGCGGCCCAGAAGAACTGGGCCATGGACCAGGTCACCAACGAGTGGATCCTGATCTTCGACGCCGACGAGCGCTGCACCCCGGAGCTGCAGCGGGAGATCCAGGACCTGCTGGCGGCCGGCCCGACGCACGAGGCGTACACCATCAAGCGCCGCGTCTACTTCCTCGGCCGGGTGATCCGCTTCTCCGGCTGGCAGCACGACCGCGTCGTCCGGCTGGTGAAGAACGGCTCCGCCCGCTACCCCAACCGCCGGGTACACGCCGACATGATCACCCGCGGCCCGGCGGCCGTGCTGCGCAAGTCCATGGAGCACTACATGGCCGACTCGCTGGACGAGTACATCCGGCGGATCGAGAAGTACAGCTTCTGGGGCGCGGCCCAGAACTGGCGGGAGAAGAAGAAGTCCGGCGCCATGGAGATCTTCGGCCGCTCGATCTGGCGCTTTTTCCGCACCTACATCTTCCAGCTCGGCATTTTGGACGGCATGCACGGCCTGGTCTTCTGCATGCTCCAGGCGTACGGCACCTACCTCAAGTGGTCGCTCCTCTGGGGCTGGCACGTCAACGCCGCCCGCGGCCGCATGCCCGACCTGCCCATCTTCGACGACAGCGAAGAGACCTGGCGCGGACTCGACGAAGACGGCTCCGGCCGGCCGGCGGCGTCGGCGGAGTAGAAGGCCCGGGCTCACCGTCATGGACATTCCGTCCCTTCGGGACGGCCCTCATCACCCCGACCCTCTTCTCCCCGCCTCCCCCCCGACCGCCGGGAGAAGAGGGAGAAGTTTGTCTGAAAGCTTTAGGAGCGCTTTTTCATTCCCCTTCTCTCCCGGCGGATGGGGGGGGAGGCGGGGAGAGAAGGGGGTAGGGGGTTGTGAGGGCCAACGCCCCGCTGGAGCTGATCGCTCAGATAGAGTCCCATCCGTGACCGACACCGCCCGCAGCCTCCTCGCCCATCTCCGCGCCCATCAGGAGGGCATGACCGCCCTCCTCCGCGATCTCACCCTGCTCGAATCGCCGTCCCTCGATCCGGCCTCGCAGGAGCCCGTCTTCGCCCGCCTCGCGGCGGAGCTGGAGGCCTCCGGCCTGCGGACTCGGCGGTTGCCGGGGCCGGCGGGGAGGCGGTCGGGGGGACAGCTCTGGGCCGTGCGGCGGGGCCGGCGGCGGGGCGCCCCGGCGCAGCTCCTCCTGGGCCATTGCGATACCGTGTGGCCGGCGGGCACGCTGGAGCGGATGCCCGTCGAAGTCCGCGACGGCCGTCTCTCCGGCCCCGGCGTCTACGATATGAAGGCCGGTCTGGTGCAGGGAATCTTCGCGCTTCGCGCCCTGCGCGACCTCGGCCTCGAGCCGGCGGCCGAGCCCGTCTTCTTCATCAACTCCGACGAGGAGATCGGCAGCGTCGAGTCCCTGCCCCGCATCGAGAAGCTTGCCCGCCGGGTGCGCCGCGTCTTCGTGCTGGAGCCCGCGCTCGGACCCGAGGGCCGGCTCAAGACCCGTCGCAAGGGATCGCTGCGCTTCACGATCAAGGTCCGCGGCCGGGCGGCCCACTCCGGACTCGATCCCGAGAAGGGGGCGAGCGCCATCCTGGAGCTGGCGCGGGTGATCCAGACGCTCTACGGGCTGGCGGACCCGGCGCGGGGGATCACCGTCAACGTCGGCGTCGTCTCGGGCGGGCTGCGGGCCAACGTGGTCGCGCCCGAGGCCCGGGCCGAGCTGGACATCCGGGTGATGGCCACCGAGGACGCGATGCGGCTCGATCGCACCGTGCTTGGCCTCACCGCCACCACTCCGGGCACGTCGCTGGAGGTGCTGGGCGGCATCGACCGGCCGCCGCTGGAGGCCACCCCCGGCAACCGTGTCCTCTGGGAAGCGGCGCTGCGCCGGGCGGCCGATCTCGGGATTCCTCTCGGCGAAGGCACGTCCGGCGGCGCCTCGGACGGCAGCCTCACCAGCCAGATCGTCCCCACGCTGGACGGCCTGGGAGCCGTGGGCGACGGCGCCCACGCCGCTCACGAGCACGTGGTTCTGGACCGCGGCACGGAGCGCGCGGCCCTCCTGGCATTACTGTTGCTGGAGCCTTTGACGCCTTGGGAGTGAGGACATCGTGCGCGGTTCCGCGTATAACTACCAGAGCGGCCCACTGCGGGGCCGCCGCCCAGGGCGCAAGGGGGTTCCGATGTTGCCGTTCGTCCGCCGCTTCGTAGTCTGTCTTCCCGTTCTGCTGCTCGCCGTCCTGCCAGCCGCCGCCGCGTCCAACTCGCTGACTAAGTCGGACATTCGCCAGGCCGAGCAGTGGCTCGCCGATCTCGGCTTCTGGACGGGGCCGATCGACGGCGTCTGGGACGGGGCCTCGCGCCACGCTCTGGTCGCCTTCCAGAAAGTTCAAAGGGCCAAGGCCACCGGGCAGCTCACCCGGGCCGAGTGGAACGCCCTCTCCGTGGCCGCGCCGCCGCGGCCGCGCCACTCGCAGGGGCCGCACGTCGAGGTGGACATCGCCCGCCAGGTGCTCTTCCTCGTCGACGCCGACGGGAAGGTGGCGAACATTCTGCCGATCTCCTCGGGCAGCGGTAAGAATTTCCACGAGAACGGCTACCCGGAGACGCACGCCGTGACCCCCTGCGGGCGCCTGGAGGTCTTCTCCAAGGCCTCGGGCTGGAAGAAGAGCCCCCTGGGCGAGATGCACAATCCCATGTACATCGTGGGCGGCATCGCCATCCACGGCAGCCAGGACGTGCCGCCCTACCCGGCGAGCCACGGCTGCATCCGCATCCCCATGTTCGCCTCCAACGTCCTGCCGAAGATGGTGCCGAAGGGCACGCCGGTCTACGTCTACGGCTGCAAGGAGGAGATTGCCGCCGAGCGGGCCAAGGCGGAGGAGATCGCGGCGCAGAAATAGGGGTGAATTCCCGAGGAGGATCGACACCATGGCAGACGTACAGCGCGCTCCGGAGATTCGTGGCAAGACCCATCGCTGGACCTGGACGGGCGGGCCGACCCAGGGAAAAACCCACGAGCACGTCTTTCATGAGGACGGCACCGTCGAGTGGCACGATGCCGGCGCGCCCCGGGCCGACGCATCCCAGAAGCCCGGTTCCGCGCCAAAAGAGAGACCGGAGTACGCCGCGATCAAGGTCGCGGAGGACGTCTACGTCGTGTCGTACCTGGCGCCGTCCGGCTTCACGCTCACCGTGGTCCTCAACTTCCACGACCACAAGATCGTGGGATTCGCGTCGGGCGAGAAAGACTGGCATCCCGTTCAAGGCACCTTCGAGGTCGTCGAATAGGTCACGGAGAAGCGGCAGCCTCCCGCCGGACCTTAAAGTTCGTCTGCCGGCCGGAACGGACGGATTTTCCCGCTTCCCGTCCGACTTACCGGGTCGTGCGATTCTCTTGGCCCGGCTCGCGGGCGTCCAGCTCGGCCACCAGACGCTTGGGAGCGACCACGCGGTAGGCATCCGTGACGAGGTCGGCGATCTGGTCCCAGTCGACGGCCACGTCCAGGTACACGCCGAGCCAGCCGCGGTGCCCCACGTAGGGCGGGACGAAGAACCGCTCGGGGTCCGAGCCGACCAGGGCATCCTGCGCGCCGTCGGGCGCGGCGCACCAGAACGCCAGCCGGTCGTCGTGGTGGTGGTTGGCGTAGGTCACGAACGTCTTCTTGCCCTGCACGAACCAGGTCGGCTCGCCGTGGCTGAGCCGTTCGGTCGCCTCCGGCAGGGCAAGACACAACTGCCGCAACGTCTCCAGCGGATCTCGGCTCATCCCTTGATTTTGTCACGCGTTGTAGACTCGCGCCTCGACCAAGGGGGCACGAGGACATGCAAAGGAGCTCCGGCGATCTCCGGCCCGCGGCTTTCGGCTCCGATGCGCCAGGCACGAGTCTGCGGCGAGGAGTGGGCCCGCTCGCGGCGACAGCCCTCGCGGTGGGGGGCACGATTGGGGTCGGGATCTTCCTGACCCCGGTCGGCATGGCGCGGGCTCTCGGCTCGCCCGGACTTCTCTTCCTGGTGTGGGTCTTCATGGGCGGTACGGCGCTGTGCGGCGCCCTCTGCTTCGGCGAGCTGGCCGCCCGGTTTCCTGAGGCGGGTGGCAATTACGTCTATCTGCGGGAGGCCTTCGGGCCGGCCGTGGCGTTTCTCTATGGGTGGAAGTGTCTGCTCGTCTTCGACCCGGGCCTGACCGCCGCTCTGGCCATCGGCCTCGGGACTTACGCGCAGGCCTTGTGGCCCGGGCTCTCTCCCAAGGCCGTGGCCTTCGCCGCGATCGTGGCCGTGGCGGCCGCGAACTGGGCCGGGGTTCGCCTGGCGGCGGGCATCGGGAACGCTCTGGCCCTGGCGAAGATCGGGCTTCTCGTCTTCCTCGTGGCCTGGGGATTCCTTTCGGGGGCGGGCGACGCGGCGAGGTTCGTCCCCTTCTTCGAGAGGCATCCCGGCGCTCCGCCCCTCGTGCCCGCGCTGGCGGGGGCGGTGATCGCGGCGTTCTTCTCGTTCGGGGGTTGGTGGGAGATGAGCAAGCTGGCGGGGGAGATCCGGGAGCCGCGGCGCACCCTGCCGCAGGCTCTCGCGGGGGGCGTGGCGATCGTGACCCTGCTCTACATCGCGGTGAGCGCCGTCTTCCTCTACCTCGTGCCTTTCTCGGCAGCGCAAACGAGCGAGGCTTTCGCGGCGCTGGCGGGGGAGGCCCTGTTCGGGCAGGCAGGAGGACGGGTGCTCTCGGGCATCGTGGCTCTCTCCGTCCTCGGCAGCCTGTTCGCCTACATGACCACGGCGCCGCGCGTCTATTACGCGATGGCCCGGGACGGCGTGATGCCCGCGTTCGTGTCCCGGCTGGATCCCCGGACGGGAGCGCCTGGGCGGGCCGTGGCGATCCAGGCCGGGCTCGCCGCCCTCCTCGTGGCCTTCGGGACGTTCGACACGATCGTGGCCTACTTCATCTTCGTCACCGTGGCCTTCCTGGGCCTGGTCGTGGCCGGGCTCTTCCGCATCCGGCGGCGCTCGGCGCCCGCGGGCTACGCGACGCCTTTCTTCCCCGCGACGCCGGTCCTGTTCCTCGTCAGCATCGTCCTGGTCCTGGCGCTGCTCGCCGGAGGCCGGCCGCGCGAGGCTGCCCTCGGGGTCGCCGTCGTCGCGCTGGGGCTTCCCGCTTATGCGTTCTTTCGGAGGAGACATGGGAAACCTGGAGATCGTCAAAGGCCTCTATGAGGCCCTCGGAGCGGGCGACCGGAACCGTATTCTGGAGATCTTCGATCCGGAGATCGAATGGATCCAGAACGAGGGCTTTCCCAATGGAGGCAGGCGCGTCGGGGCGGAGACGGTCCTGAACGAGGTCTTCGCCAGGTTCGGGCGGGACTGGGAGACCTGGCGAGCGGCGACCGAGAGATGGCTGGACGCTGGGGACGCGATCGTCGTCCTCGGCGAATACCACGGCACCTACCGGGCGACCGGAAAGTCGATGCGAGCGGCGTTCGCCCATGTCTACACGCTACGCGGCGGCCGCATCGTCCGCTTCGAGCAGTACGCGGATACCGCGAAGGTGGCCGAAGCCTGCGTCTAGGCGTAGAGTCGGCTTTCAATGCTTTCAAAGGAGAAGCGCATGAAAGTCGGGTTGCTGGGTTCTGGGGTGGTGGCGAAGACGCTGGCGGAAGGGTTTCTGAAGCATGGGCACGAGGCGATGCTCGGAACGCGCGAGCCGGCCAAGCTGGCGGACTGGGTGGCGGAGCATTCCGGCGCCCAGGTGGGTAGTTTCGCCGAGGCCGCGAAGTTCGGCGACGTCGTGGTGTTGGCGGTCAAGGGCACGGCCGCGGCCAAGGCGGTGCACGCCGCCGGAGCGAAGAATCTGGCGGGCAAGCCCGTGATCGATACGACGAATCCCATCGCGGAGCTGCCGCCCGAGAATGGAGTTCTGCGGTTTTTCACCAATCTCGACGAATCGTCGATGGAACGGCTGCAGCGCGAGTTCGCGGATGTCCACTTCGTCAAGGCTTTCAACTCCGTGGGCAGCCCGCGCATGGTCGATCCGCAATACAAAGAGGGAAGGCCCACCATGTTCATCTGCGGCAACGACGACGGAGCCAAGAAGACCGTGAGCGGGATCCTCGACCAGTTCGGCTGGGAGACGGCGGACATGGGGAAGGTCGAAGCCGCCCGTGCCATCGAGCCCCTCTGCATGCTCTGGTGCATTCCCGGCTTCGTGAACAACGAGTGGACGCACGCCTTCAAGCTCCTGCGTGGCTGAGCCTGGCTCTCTGGAAGTCCGGGGAGTTCGTTTGGAGATCCTCCGGCTGGGGCCGCCGCCGGAGAGCGCGCCGACGCTGGTGTTCTTGCACGAGGGGCTCGGCAGCGTGTCGCAATGGCGGGACTTTCCCGCGAAGCTGGCGGACCGGACTGGCTGCGGGGCCCTGGTCTACTCCCGGGCCGGCTATGGAAAGTCCGATGCCGTCCCGCTGCCCCGGCCCGTCCGCTTCATGCACGACGAGGCGGAGGTTCTGGCCGGGGTCCTGAAGGAGGCCGGAATCCGGGAGCACGTCCTGGTGGGGCACAGCGACGGCGCTTCGATCGCCCTGATTCATGCGGGGAGCGGTAAGGTCAACGGATTACGGGGGCTCGTTCTGGAGGCGCCCCACGTCTTCGCCGAGCCTTCGGGCCTGGAGAGCATCGCCCGGATCGCGGACGTTTACCGGACGACGGACCTGCGGGAACGGCTGGCGCGTCACCACGGCTCCAACGTGGACATCGCATTCTGGGGCTGGAACGGCGTCTGGCTGAATCCCGAGTTCCGTGCGTGGAACATCGAGGAATTCCTGTCCGCCATCCAGGTGCCGATGCTCATTCTCCAGGGAGAAGAGGACGAGTACGGCACCTGGCGGCAGGTCGAGGCGATTCAAAGGCAGGCCGGCGGACCGGTCGAGGCGGTGGCGATCCCGGCTTGTGGACACACGCCGCACAAGGAGCATCCGGATCTGGCCCTCCGGGAAATGGCGGATTTCGTGCATCGGATTCTCGAAAAGGAGTAGCCCATGGAGCCCAAGCAGCCAGACTACAAAATCCCCGCGGACACGGACATCGGGCACGTCCACCTCAAGGTGGCCGACCTCGACCGGGCGCTCGATTTCTATCGTGGCGTTCTCGGATTCGAGCTCACCTCGCGCTTCGGGCCCCAGGCCGCCTTCATTTCCGCCGGCGGCTACCACCACCACATCGGCCTCAACACCTGGGAAAGCCGCGGCGGCACGCCTCCGCCGTCAGGGCATTCCGGCCTGTACCACGTCGCGATCCGCTATCCGACGCGACGCGCGCTCGCGGACGCGGTCCAGAGAGTCCTCGGGGCGGGCGTCGAGCTTCAGGGCGCCGCGGACCACGGGGTCAGCGAGGCGGTGTACCTGGCGGACCCGGATCAGAACGGCATCGAGCTGTACTGGGACCGGCCCCGCGATCAGTGGCCGAGAGGCCCGGAAGGGCAGCCGGCGATGTACACGGAGCGCTTGGATTTAGGGGATCTGCTGCGGACGCCCGAGGATTGACGTCGGAGGTTCTTACTCGGGTGGCTTTTCGGGCGGCTTGCCGAAACGCTCCCGGATGATGTCGACGGGATCGCGTCCCTGGCGGACTTCCACGGAGCGGACACGCTGGTCCAGTACCGCATAGATCGAGCGGATCAGCTTCCGCACATCGTCGATGTCCAGCGCGATGGCTGTCCGGAAGCTTTCCAGTTTCTCGTCCATGCCGATCACACCCTCGGCGACCTGACGGAGATCTCCCCAGAGCCCCTCGACTGTGACCTGAGTATGACGGACCCCTTCGTCGATGCCAACCAGGCGCTCCTCTTGCCTGGTGAGGCGCTCCTCGATACGGGCAAAGCGCTCGTCCTGTCTGTCAAACCGCTCGTTCTGCTTAGCGAATTGCTGAGCAACCTGCTCGTTCTGCTTAGCGAATTGCTGAGCAACCTGCTCGTTCTGCTTAGCGAATTGCTCGCCGAGGTAGGCGATTAGTTCCCGGTCCATGACATGTCTCCCTCTCCCTGGATCGTCTATGCGCGATAGCCTACCACGAAGACACGGGCCGGTGAGGCCTTCCTATCCCCGCAAAGCCAGCGGCAGGATCCCCGCCAGCTTGCCCATCGAAGGGGCCGCTTCGAAGCCCGAGAGCTTCGGCGTCAGCTTATGGGCCGTCTTGTGGGTGGCGAACCAGACGGGCTTGGGCCAGACGTAGAAGGGGGAGCGTATGACCGTCTTCTGGACGCGGGAGAACATCAGGGTGTTGTGCACCACGCCGGTGCCAGACTTGATGTCCTGCGGCGTGTGGCCGGGGAAAGCGCCCCAGGGGGTGACGACCAGGCCGTAGCCGATCGCCGCCCAGTGGTTGACCGACACCGTGCCGTAACGGAGATTGGCGATCGCCCGCTCGACGGCCTTGGCGGTATCCGGATCTTCCATCGACTTGGGGTGCACGATCAGGGTGACGTTGAGAGTGCCCCAGAGCGTGCCGTTGCAGAAGGCCACGGCCTTGTCGACGAACTCGGGGACGGTGGACGCTTCGAGCCCCGTCTCGCCGAAGATCCCGCAGAAAGCCTCGGTGGTGAAGGCGATGTCGTCGCGTTTCGTGGCGTCGAGGCCGGGGATGAGCACCCAGGGGAGACGGTCGCCGCCGCCGGCGCCGAAGGTCTCGGCCGTCTCGGGGTGAGCGGCCAGGAAAGAGCCGTGGCGGTCGGCCGCCCCGGGATAGTAGGCCCGGCGGAGGGGGATCTTCTTCAAGACGTCGCGCACTCCTGAGAGCAGCGTCTGCCGCTGGTTCCAGGAGGCGTGCTGGACGATCACCCGTCCGGCGTTGCAGTTGAAGCCGGCGTTGTTGGTGACCATGGTCGCGAGGTTCTCGGCCTGGTACTCGAGATCCCCCTCGTCCCAAGGGCCGGGCACCACGATGACCGGGCTGACGTTGCCGAGCTCCGCCGTGAACCGCTTGCTGAGGATCGGCTCGTTGGCCTCCTTGCGCCGCCGGCCCTCCTCGCCGGGGCCGAAGACGATGGCCTCATAGGTGCGGTCCGAGCCGGTGATGTGGATCTCGTCCACGCCGGGGTGGCGGCAGAGGTAGGCCCCCTCCTCCGCGCCGCCATAGACGACGCGGAAGAAGCCGCGGTCGACGAGCGGCTGGAAGGCCTCCTCCAGCAGCGGGCCCAGGTAGACGTTGACCGGATGCGTCTTGAAGGCGACGACCTGGTCTTCCACGAACAGCTTGTAGAAGGCGTCCATGGGGCCGATGGAGGAGACGTTGCCGCCGCCGAGCACGAGGGCGACGAGTCCCTGGCGCACCGGCGCGTGATAGGCCACGGCCTGGGTTTTGGGGAGGTCCTTGACGGTGACGCCGGGCTCCATCCAGACATCGGCGGTAATGCCGGCGTAGAGGACGCGGTCGTAGAGATCGATGGGGAAGACGCGGGCCACCACCTGGCCGTCGGGCCGGGTGCGCACGCCGCCGGGGATGCGCGGCCGGCCGTGCGTCTCGATGTCGAGCAGCGACTCGCGCAGCAGCCGCAGGTTGCGCAGGATGAAGTAGGGGCCCGCCAGGGCCTCTTCGCCGGAGGAGGCGTGCAAGGGGTCCAGCCCCTCGGCCTCGACGGCGAGCGCCGACCAGCGCTCCGCCACGGCCAGGAAGCGCTTGGAGAGATCGGTCAGGATGGCGATCCGCTCCTTGGGGGAGACGGATGTCCAGGCACCCTTGTTCTCCTGGAGCACGGCGATGGCGGCATCCATCTCCGCACGCGAAGAGGCGCGTGCGGAGCCGGTGACGATTTCAGGCCTGACGGTGGCGGTAGTCATCGAAGTCCTCCTGATCGCCGCAATGCGGCACGGGAGAACGATAGCACCTTCGAGACTCTACACCGGCTCCTTGGGCATCACGACCCACAGAATGATGTAGGCGATCGTGCCCGGGAAGCCGATCGAGGCGATGGATATCAGCACGTAGGCGATGCGCACCACCGTCGGGTCCCAGCCCAGCCAGTCGGCGATGCCACCGCAGACTCCGGCGAAGATCTTATGTCTACGAGAGCGGTAGAGCGGCATTTTCGTTTTCTCCTCACTGGGCCGGCAGGATAGCGGCCCGTCCTCATATTACGAAATCTATATGAAATGGTTTCTCCCTGGCGACCATTTGGGAATGAGCTGACAATAATAAATAACTTCAAGCTTCAAAGAGGAGGTTCCCACATGGAAGGTCGTTCGATCCGGTCCAGCTTTCGACCGCAATCGCCGTCCGTCGCCTGGGTGCTCTGGCTCGTCGCGGCCCTGACTCTGGCGGGGGCGGCCCAGGGTGTCTCCGCACCCGAGATCCGCATCGAGCCGACGACCCTCTACTTTGGCGCCGCGTCGGCGGGTGCCGCCGTCTCCCCGGTTCGGGGAGAGCTGGCCCCGTCCTTCCGGCCCGTCGTCGCGCCGGAGCTGCGGGAGAAGGCCGCGAAGGATGGGGGAGCACGGGTCCTGGTGCGGCTCGCGACGGCCTTCACCCCCGAAGGGAGCCTCGACAGCGCTCGGGCGGCCGGGCAGCGGAACGCCATCCGCCAGACCCAGGACGCCACTCTGAGAAAGCTGGCGGGTGCCAAGGTCAAGGTGCATGCACTCTATGAGCATATCCCTTTCCTGGCCCTGGAGGTGGACGCGGCGGCCCTGGATCTCCTCTCCCACCTGCCCGAGGTCGCCGGCATCCAGGAGGACGTCTTCGAGCGTCCCTCCCTCGCCAGCAGCACGGCGGTCATCGGCGCCGGGGTGGCGTGGTCGGGCGGCCAGACGGGCGCCGGCAAGACGATCGCCATCCTCGACACGGGGGTCGACAAGACCCACCCGTTCTTCTCCTCGGGAGGCCACAACAAGGTCGTCTCGGAAGCCTGCTACTCCTCGGTGTTGCCCAACAGCTCCGTCACGAGCCTCTGCCCGGGCGGCGTCCAGGAGTCCACGAGTCCCGGCTCGGGCGTCAACTGCCCCGTCGGCACGTCCGCTGACTGCCAGCACGGGACGCACGTCGCGGGCATCGCCGCCGGCAACGATGGGGTGGGCCCCAACTTCGGGGTGGCCCGCGACGCCGACCTCATCGCCATCCAGGTCTACTCGCTCCAGTATGGCTATTCCCTCGGAGCCTGGGTCAGCGATCAGATCAAGGGCCTGGAACGGGTCTATGCGCTGGCGGGCCAGTTCGACATCGCGGCCGTCAACATGAGCCTGGGCGGCTATCCGTACTACAACCAGGCGAGCTGCGATGCGGACAACGCCGCGCGCAAGGCGGCCATCGACAACCTGCGATCGATCGACATCGCCACCGTCGCCTCTTCAGGCAACAATTACGACTTCGGAGTCTCCGCGCCAGCCTGCATCTCGTCCGCGATCAGCGTGGGGGCCACCGACGATGGCGATGCCGTCGCTCCCTTCTCCAACATCGCGTCGTTCCTGAGCCTGGTAGCTCCGGGCGTGGCTATCAATTCCTCGGTCCCGGGCGGCGGGATCGCCAGTTTCAATGGCACCTCGATGGCCTCTCCCCACGTCGCGGGCTCCTGGGCCGTTCTCAAGCAGACGAGGCCCACCGCGACGGTGTCGGACGTGCTGGCCGTCCTGCGCGGCACCGCGACCTCCGTGGGAGGATTCGGTTTCGACCTGCGCCGCATCAACTTGGGCAAGGCCGTTTCCGCCGGTCCGCTGGTCACCCAGGATTTCACGATCTACAACGACGGGGCGGCCGTGCTGTCCGTCCTCTCGATGCAGCTCGAGACGCTGGTGCCCTGGATCCGCTGGTCGTTGGAAGCGCCTTTCGACGTGGCTCCGGGAGGCTCGCGGCGGGTGGCGGTGTCGGTCGATTTCAACGCCCTCCCCTCGGGGACGTCCATGAACCGGCTGATCGTGTCGTCCACGGACGCGGACGAGAATCCCTATCCGAACGCCGTCCACCTCGTCATGGGCAAGGAGGCGTGCTATCCGCTGACTCGGACGCGCACGGGCAACGGCGGCAATCCCGAGGCCACGCCCTCGACTTCGCCGGGGTGCCCGGCGGGCCAGTTCCACGCGGGAGCCAGCCTCCTCTTGACCTCGCGCCCGGCGACCGGCTGGGCCCTCCAGAGCTGGAGCGGCACGGGCAACGACGTGAGCACCGCCGCCACCAACTCTCTGACCATGCCGGCGGCTCCCCACACAGTGTCCGTGACGTACTACGCGCTATGCTTCACCCTCACCCGGTCCCACACCGGCTCGGGCACCGACCCGGTGGCGGCGCCCACGAATTCGCCGGGCTGTCCGGCCGGCCAGTACAAGTACGCGGAGCCGATCCAATTGACGGCCGTCCCGGCCTCGGGCTGGCGGGTGGGGAGCTGGACCAACACGAGCCGGGACACGAGCTTCTCGAAGACGAACTCTCTCGTCATGCCGGCCAGCGCGCTAACCGTGTCCGTGGCCTATCTGGAAGGTCTGGCATCGCTCCTCCTCGTCGACAACGATTCGGACTTCTACGACTACCGCTCGTTCTATACGGCGGCGCTCGATTCTCTCGGCGTCCTCTACCAGGTGTGGGACGTCGCCGTGAACGGCCGCCCCAGCGCGGCCGATCTCGCGACGTATCCCAAAGTCGCCTGGTACGGGTACCGCTACTCCACGCCAATCGACGCCGCGGACGAAGCTGTTCTCGCCACCTATCTCGACCAGGGGGGCCGGCTCTTCCTCGCGGCCCAGGACTACCTCGACTACCAGGGACTCACGCCCTTCGCGGCGAGCTACCTGGGAGTGGGCTCCTACATAGCCAACATCGGACCCATCACCGTCCAGGGCCAGGGTACGGCGTTCAGCGGCCTGGGTCCCTTCGAGCTGGACTATCCCGCCTATTACTACGGTAACGGCGTCTCGCCGGCCCCGGGCGCCGAGGTTGCCTTCCATGCGTCGGAGGTCGACTATTACTCCAACCCCGGGCCCGTGGGAGTCAGCAAGGTCGGCTCCAACTACCGCACGATCTTCCTCGGCTTCCAGTTCGAGTCGCTGCCCACCGTGCAGGCCCGTTACGACGTAATGGCAGCCGCCCTCGAATTCCTCAGCACGGTGTTCGTGGACGTCCCCCGAGGGTACTGGGCGAAGAAGTGGATCGAGGCCTTGTACTACAAGGGCGTCACCACGGGCTGTTCCAGCAGCCCCCGCCAGTACTGCCCGGAGAGCCCGATGACCCGCGGGCTGATGGCAAGCTTCCTACTGCTCTCCAAGGAGCCCGCGGGGTACGTGCCGCCGCCGTGCACGACGGCTCCCTTCAACGACATTCCGTCGTCGAGCCCTCTGTGTCCTTGGGTGCAGGAGCTGGTCCGGCGTGGCGTCACCTCCGGCTGCGGCGGCGGGAACTACTGTCCGGATTCGGTGGTGACCCGCAACCAGATGGCGGTCTTCCTGCTGTCCACCCTCGAGGGGCCGGGCTATGCGCCGCCCGCCTGCTCGGCGTCGTCCTCACTGTTCGTGGACGTGCCGTCGTCGAGCCCCTTCTGCCCCTGGGTGGGAGAGCTGGCCCGGCGTGGCGTCACGGGCGGCTGCGGCGGCGGCAACTACTGTCCGGGCGACCAGGTCAACCGCGCCCAGATGGCGGTCTTCCTGACCACGATGTTCCACCTGCCGGTGTTCTGATGTAGCCGGTCTTGCCCCGGAGAAACTCAGAGCTCCGGGGCAAGGTCCTCCGCGATCCCCTGCCCGGCGCCGTGCCGGGCCGCCACCACGGCGGCGGTCAGCAGGCCGCAGGTCACGCCGAAGACCACCAGCCCCACCAGCGTCACCCAGTCCGTGGTCTTCACCGGCCGCACCAGGGTGACGAGCGGTGTCAGCACGTCGAAAGCCGAGCCGGGGTTGTCCTTGAAAGGCTTCAGGGCGTTCATCAGGGCGACGATCAGGGCGCCCAGCCCCGTGCCGATGACGCCGCCGGCGAGCCCGCGGAGCGTCAATTCCCCTCCGGTGAGCGGCTCCCTGATGCGCGGCGGCTCGATGCTGAACTCCGGCTCGCGGGCGCCCCAGGGCACGAAGCGGGCGAGCATCACCATGCCCGGAATGCCGAAGAAGAGGGTGGCCCAGAAGAACGCCTCCCAGCCGATCGCGTAGACCAGGAAGCCGCACAGCGGCCCGGAGACGATGCGCGGCAGGCCGAAGAGGCTGGAGAAGAGGGCGTACTGGGTGGCGGAGAACCGCTTCTGGGTCATCCGTATCATCAGCACCAGGAAGGCGCCGCTGCCCAGGCCGCTGGCGAAAGATTCGAAGAAGAAGGCCGCCCACATCAGGGGCCGGTTGATCCCCGCCTCGTGGGCGACCAGGGCGTAGCCGACGTTCGAGAAGATCTGCAGGAAGCCGAAGATCCAGAGCGACCGGCCGAGGCCCAGCGGCTTCGTCATGATCCCGCCGATGAGGGTGCCCACGATGTTGCCGACGAGGCCGATCCAGAACAGCATGAACCCGCGGTCGAAGTCGCTGTAGCCCTTGTCCACCAGGAAGGGGCGCTGGAGCGCCTGGCAGAGGTTGTCCGCCAGCTTGTAGAGGAGGACGAAGGCGAGGATCTCCAGGGCCCGGTGGCGGGAGAGGAAGCCGAGGAAGGGATGCCAGACGGCCTCCTTGATCGTCCGGGGGGCGGCGGCCACGCCCTCGGGCTCCGGGGCCTTGAGGGTGACCAGCAGCATCGGGAGGTAAAGGCAGGCCAGGAGGATGTTGACGGCCGGCCAGCCCCACCAGCCGGCCATGGTGATGGAGAAGCTGCCGGCGAGCTGCATGCCGGTCCGATAGAGGGCGTTGCGGGCGCCCACGGCCACGGCCTGCTCGTCCGGCCGCAGGACGTCCACGGCATAGGCGTCGACGGCGATGTCCTGGGTGGCGCCGGCGAAGGCGATGGCGAGCGCGAGGGCGCCGATCACCCACGGGGTGTCGGGATTGTGGCCGAGGCCCGCCAGGGAGAAGGTGCAGGCGAGGAGCACGACCTGGGCGATGGCGGTCCAGCCCCGGCGCCGGCCGAGCTTGGGCGGCACGTAGCGGTCCATCAGGGGGGACCAGAGGAACTTGAACGTCCACGGCGCCTGGGCGAGGGTGATCAGGCCGACGACGCGGATGTCCATGCCGGACTTGCGCATCCAGTCGGGCATGGCGATCCACACCAGCCCGAGGGGCATGCCGGAGGCGAAAGACATCAGGGTCACCGACGCGGTGCGCCAGGAGGTGAACGCCTGGCCGAGGCTCTGGAGGGTGCCGGGTTTCTTGGTTGTGGAAGTCGAAGCAGTACTCAAGCGGTGGACTCCGGCTCGATCCAGATATCGATGTCTTTCGTATGGCGAGGCTTGGCGTGATAGGCGAAGGCGTAGCCGCCGACGACGAGGGCTTTAACTTCCCGGTAGCTTAACGACGCGAGCAACTCTTCGAAGTCCTTCGATACGTTCCCCGGTAATTTTCCACGCATCTCGTCGGAGCTCCTCCAAAGCCTCCACCCGTTCCCTCCCGCTCATCTGCGACCAGAACTCCCGATCGGCTTTCGCCTCTTCCTCGAAGGACGTCCCCTTCCAGATCCACAGCTTCTTCATGGCAGCCTCAGTTTACAGCGATTCAACCCGCGACCGCAGCTGGACCAGTCCCTGGTTGACGGCCTTCAGCTCTTCGCTGGAGGCGTTCAGGTGGTCGCGCTCGGAGCGCACGAAGCGGGTGTAGGGGCCGATCGCCTCGTCGATGCGGCGCAGGCTGCCCTCGATCTCACGGTCGAACTGGGCGGTGAGGGAGGACATCAGCGACTCGCGCAGGGCGGCGATCTTCTCCCGCAGGTCCTTCTTGGCCTCGCCTCGCCGGTTGGGGATGATGAAGAAGCCGAGGATGGCGATGGTGCTGGCGGCGAGGATGCCGGTGAAGTCCGCCGCAGCGGTGACGGCGAGATGGGTGAGGACGGCGCCGAGGCCGATCGCTCCCACCTCGGCAAGGGCCGTGCCCGCGACCGCCACCTGCACCGAGTCGGCCAGCCGGGTGGCCTCGCGCTCGCGGTCGTAGCTCTCGACCGACCGCTGGGCGGCCCGGCCGACGCTGTCGAGCAGGCGGGTGCGGTCGTAGTCGAAGTTGCGGCCGACCTGGCCCACGATGCGGTCGGCGTGCTCGTTGCGGCGGCGGGCGAGGTGCTCGGTCACGGCCTGCCACTGGCGGAGCTCGGAGCTGACCAGCCAGTCGATGATCTCCGCCACCCGCCGCTCCGTGAGCAGCGGCAGGTCGGCCACCACGGTCCGCTCGAAGTCGGCCTTCATCTTCGACTTGTTGAGCATGTCGAAGACCCGGGCGATGCGCATGGTCTCGTCGAAGAAGGCGATACCCCGGTTCTCGAAGTCGTGGAGGACGACGTCCACGTCCGTGAGCCGGAAGCGGAACTCGCGCTGCATGTCCTCCTTGAACAGGGCCATCTGGCGCTCGATGTCCTCGATGGCCGCGAAGTCTTCCTGCAGGAGCTTGAGCCGGCCCTCGGTGATGTCGAGATACCGCTTCGCCAGGTGCTCGGCGACGCCCAGCGGGTTGAGCAGCTTGAGGCGCACCCGCTCCTTCTCGTCGAGGGTGTCGACGATGAAGCTCTCCAGGGCTTCGAACCGGCTCTGGGCCAGGAGGGCCCCGTCGCCGTTCATCTTGCCGCGCAGGGCCAGGCGGGCCGCCACGGGGAAGATCTCGGGCACGACGCCGAGGAGGAGCTTGGCGTTCTCGGCGACGAAGCCGACGACCCGCTCGGCGTCCTCCGGGGTCTCCATGATGTCGATCTTGTTGATCACCACCACGATCTTCTTCCCCCAGTCGCGGATGCCCTGGAGGAAGGCGCGCTCGCTCTCGGTGAACGGGCGGTCGGCCGAGGTGACGAAGAGCACCATGTCGGAGCGCGGCACGAACTCGCGGGTGATCGCCTCGTGCTCCCGGTGGATGGCGTTGGTGCCGGGGGTGTCGACGATGTTGATGTCCTGGAGGAGCTCGACGGGCGCCGTCACGATGTCGAGCGCCTGCTCGAGCGGGATGCGCTCCACGGCCGAGCCGTACTTGATGATGTGGACGTGGGTGGTGGTGGGGGTGACCCCCTCCTCCAGGATCTTGCCGCCCAGGAGGGCGTTGATGAAGGCGCTCTTGCCGGCGTTGAACTCGCCGGCCACGACGAGCAGGAACAGCTCGTCGAGCTGGACGGCAGACCGCTTGAGGGTAGCCTGGTCGTCCGCCGAGGCGTCGAACCGCGCCAGCACGGTCTGCAGATCGCCGAGCAGCCGGCGGTTCTCGGCCAGCAGCTCGTCTTGGTTTTTGTTGAGAATTCGCCGCAGCATCGTTTCCCCCCGCCCGTTGGGGACGATAGCACGGGGCATGCCAAGGGTCGCCTCTGCTAAACTCCGCCCCTGAAACGGCGAAACCCCTCGCCTGATTTGGAGGCCCCATGAGCCCAGCGAAGAACATCCCGACCGTCGACCTGAACGACTACACCTCCGGCGACCCCGCGACCCGGGCGCGGCTGATCGACACGCTGGGCGGGGGGCTCCAGGAGTACGGGTTCCTGAACGTCGAGGGGCATGGGATCGACCCGTCGCTGATCCGCGGCACCTACGACCTGTGGAAGCGGTTCTTCGCGCTGCCCGACGAGGTCAAGCGGAAGTACTCGGGGATCGAGGGCGGCGCCCGCGGGTATACGCCGTTCGGGGTCGAGCACGCCAAGGACAACCCCCTGCCGGACCTCAAGGAGTTCTGGCACGTGGGGCAGGAGGCGCCGGAGGGCCACCCCTTCCGCCGGGAGTACCCGCCGAACGTCTGGCCGGAGGAGATCCCGGAAGTCCAGCAGCCCACGCTGCGGCTCTACAAGAGCCTGGAGCACGTGGCCGAGAACCTGCTGCGCGCCCTCGCCGAGTACTTCGAGCTGCCGCGGGACCGCTTCTCCTCGATGATGGACGTCGGCAACAGCATCCTGCGGGTCATCCACTATCCGCCCGTCAAGCCGGAGTACGCCCCGGCCGTCCGCGCCGCGGCCCACGAGGACATCAACCTCATCACCCTGCTCTGCGAGGCCACCGACTCCGGCCTCGAGATCCTCACCCGCGAGGGCGAGTGGATGGCCGTCGAGACGGGCCCGGGGCAGATCGTGGTGGACGCCGGCGACATGCTCTCCCGTTTCACCAACGAGGTCGTGCCCGCCACCACCCATCGGGTGGTCAACCCGGCGGAGAACGCCGCCCGCGACCGGTATTCGATGCCCTTCTTCGTCCATCCCTACTCGGCGTGCGACCTGACGATCGACGAGCGCTTCGTCTCCGCGGACAATCCGCCCAAATACCCGCCGATCGCCGCCGGCCAGTTCCTCGAGCAGCGGCTGCGGGAGATCGGCCTGAAGAAGTAGGGCCGTTTTTCAGCCAATCTTTCGGCAATGCGGGTGCTGATCGTCGACGACAACCGGGATTCTGCCGAGACCATCGGCCTGATGGCGGAGCTCTGGGGGCATGAGGTGCGGCAGGTCCACGATGGGCCCGCAGCCCTGGAGGTGGCCCTCTCCTTCCTTCCGGAGACCGTGCTGCTGGACATCGGCCTCCCCGGGATGAGCGGTTACGAGGTGGCCCGGCGGCTGCGGAGCCTGGACGGCCTCGACGGGGTGACGATCGTGGCGATGACCGGCTACGGGGGCGAGGAGGACCGGCGGCGGAGCCGGGAGGCGGGGTTCGATCACCACATGGTCAAACCGGTCGATCCCGCGAAGCTGGAAGAATTACTGAAGAGCAACGGCTCTTAATATTCCGAATCTACCGTCCGGGACCGGGCGGTCCTTCCATTTTTCCAGTTGTCTCGCAATTAAGGTTGGCAAGCACCTTAATAAGAAGAGAAGCCATATCGATTTCATCTTCCGCGAGGGCAACCGGCGGATTTGGGCTGGCCTCTGACGTATGTCTGGAGAGGCGGGCCCGATTCCTCCTTTTCGAAAGGAGCATAGGATGAAAGTTGAAGGAAAGTGGGCAGCACGTGTCTTGCTGAGCCTGGCTCTGCTGGTCTTGGTAGCCGTTTCGCCTCTGGCGGCGGCGGACGTCATCCACAACGGCACCGACGTCTGGGAGACGGTGACGGGCTTCACCTACAGCAGCTTCGATCGGAATCCGATCCCGGCGGGCTTCTTCTGCCCGGACTCGAAGGCTTTCACCGGCAAGGTCTCGCTGCAGGGCGAGCCGCTCAAGACGGCGCCGGCCGGTAGCCTGGGCAGCATCGACACGATCGTCCGCCGCCTGGACGACGCCGTCTTCAACGAGAACGGCGAAGCGCGCACCCGCATCCAGTTGCTGGCCCTCTCTCTCGCCAGCGTCAAGCCGATCGACACCGGCTGCGGCCTCTACAACGTCTCCGCCTCGCTGGCCGGCGAGCAGCCCGTCACCGAAATGAAGATCCTGCGGACGAGCGACGGCGGCGGCTCCTACGTGGCTCCCCTGGAGCTCAACGTCAAGCTCGTCTTCACGCCGGTGAGCGGCAAGGGCGAGCGGCGCGAGCTGGTGAACCGCATCAGCCTTGGAGCCGGCAGCAACTCCGTCTGGTCCTATGCCAAGCAGGCCCCGCATGGACCCGTGCGCGTGGACACGAACGGCGACGGCTCGCCGGACACCCTGATGCCCGCCTCGTCGAACTTCCTGGCCGGCGTAGCGCCAGCGCAGCAGACCACGACTGGCACGGCCCAGATCGCCTACTGCCGGTACCAGTCTTGCCATTGCGCGGTGGCGTCGACCAATCCCTATGAGCCGAACGACTACTGCGAGCACCTCCACTGCGTGTGGGTCTCCGTACCGTGCAGCCAGCCGGTCGAACCGGTCCGCCACGGCACGGCGACCACCACCAGCGGGACGGCCACTTCCGGCAACTGAGCCCTCCCTTCGGGCTTCCCTGGCGCGGCGGTCCTCCGGGGCCGCCGCGGTTTCCCTTCGCGGCCTCCGAGTTGCAACTTCCGGCTTTCCATCCCGTTAAGATGGAGTCGTGTCCAACTCCGGAGGATTTTCTTGATGGTTGCCATTTTTCCTCGCCGCCGGGCCACGGCGGTCCTGCTGGCCTGCCTGTTCCTGGTGGTTCCCCACGTCCTCGCCGCGGCCAAGCGGCCCATCGCCGAGACCGACCTCTTCAAGTTCGTCTGGATCGCCGACCCGCAGATCTCGCCGGACGGCCGGCAGGCCGTGTTCGTCCGGGTGACCGTCAACGAGAAGAAGGAGGGCTACGACACCGCCCTCTGGATCGTTCCCACGGACGGCCGCGCCGCGCCGCGCCCGTTCACCAGCGGCCCGCGCGACAACGCGCCGCGCTGGTCTCCGGACGGCACGCGGATCGTCTTCAGCCGCGCCGCCGAGAAGGAGGGCAAGGGCCGCCAGGCGCCGCAGCTCTACCTGATCTCGACCCAGGGCGGTGAAGCCGTGGCCCTGACCGACCTGCCGGGAGGAGCGGGGGCTCCGGCCTGGTCTCCCGACGGCAAGACGATCGCCTTCGCCAGCGGCACGAACGACAAGGACCTGAAGAAGGCGGGCCAGGGGAAGGACGAGCCGGAGAAGACACCCAAGCCGGCGGACAAAGCGGACAAGACGGCCGCGGAGGAGGACCGCGACAGCGACGTCCGCGTCATCACCCGGGCGGTCTACCGGTTCAACGGCGGCGGCTACCTGGACCCGACCCATCCCGGACACATCTGGACGGTGGCGGTGCCCGCGGCCGGCGCCAAGGCTCCGGAGCCGAAGAGGCTCACCTCGGGCGATCTCAACGACGGCGCCCCGGTCTGGTCGCCGGACGGTTCGCAGATCTACTTCCTCGCGGACCGCGTCAAGGAGTCCTACTACGAGAACCCGGACAACGACCTCTACGCCGTGCCCGCCAAGGGAGGCGAGATCCGCCGGGTGGTCAGCATCGACGGTCCGATCAACGACTTCACGCTCTCGCCGGACGGCCGGCGCGTGGCCTTCATCGCCTTCCTCAATCCGAAGGCCGCGCGCTCGCACAACCAGCCCGACCTGTTCGTGGCCGACGCGGCGCCGGGCGCCACGGCCCGCAACCTGACGGCGGACTACGACTGGGACATCGGCGAGGGCATCGGGGGCGACCAGCACGCGCCCCGCGGCGACCGCCCGCAGCCGGTGGTCTGGAGCCAGGACGGCCGCTCCATGGCCGTGGTGGTGGGCGAGCAAGGCCGGGCCAACCTGCGGCGCTTCGACGCGGCGACCGGCGCCGTCGAGCCCATCACCCAGGGCGACCAGGAGGTCGCCTCCTACACGGCGACGCCGGACGGCTCCCGCATGGTGGCGGTCGTCTCCACTCCGCTCGTCATCGGCGATCTCGTCGCCCTCGACGCCGCCACGGGCAAGACGACGCCGATCGCCAGGCCCAACCAGGAGCTCTTCTCCCAGCTCGAGCTGACGGCGCCCGAGGAGATCGCCTACAAGAGCTTCGACGCCAAGGAGATCCACGCCTTCGTCCAGAGGCCGCCGGACTTCGACCCGAAGAAGAAGTACCCGCTCATCCTGAACATCCATGGCGGCCCCCACTCGGCCTACGGCTACACCTTCTTCCACGAGATGCAGTGGATGGCGGCCAAGGGCTACGTGGTGCTCTATCCGAACCCCCGCGGCAGCTCGACCTACGGCCAGGAGTTCGGCAACGTCATCCAGTACGAGTTCCCGGGCGACGACGCCAAGGACCTGCTGGCCGGGGTGGACGAGATGGTCAAGCGGGGCTCCATCGACGCCAAGCGCCTGGGAGTCACCGGGGGCAGCGGCGGCGGCATCCTCACCAACTGGATCGTCACCCAGACGGACCGCTTCGCGGCGGCGGCCTCCCAGCGCTCGATCGCCGACTGGACGACCTTCTGGTATACGGCCGACTTCACGCTCTTCCGGCCGACCTGGTTCCGTGGCGCGCCCTGGGAGGACCCCGAGGACTACGCGCGGCGCTCGCCGATCACCTACGCGAACAAGATCACCACGCCGCTCATGCTGATCGAGGGCGAGGAGGACTACCGCACGCCGCCCGCGGCCGGCGGCGAGCAGATGTTCCGGGCCTTGAAGTACCTGAAGAAGCCCGTCGTCATGGTGCGCTTCCCGGGCGAGAGCCACGAGCTTTCCCGGTCGGGCCAGCCCTGGCACCGCATCGAGCGCCTGCGGCACATCATGGCCTGGTTCGACAAGTACCTCCGGGGGAAGAAGGTCGATACCTACGACGTGCCCTGAGTTTCGAGGACGGTCTTCGAGAATGGCCTTCGAGAAGGGCCCGAACGCAACAGTCGGGCCCTTACGGACGTACAATGATCGTATCGAATGATCCTTCTCTGAAACCCTGTTGCACGGAGACGTACCCATGAGCAGCTCCAACCGCTTTTCCGCGGCCTTCCGGTGCGCGCTGGCGCTCGGCTTCGCTCTCTTCCCCGTTGCCGCGTCCGCAGCGGCCCCAGACCCGTCGTACGCCGTCCTGCGCGGCGCCCGGCCGGACGGCCGGACGGTGCCGGTCAGCGGCCTGACGCTGGAGCGGGACGCGTACCGCTTCCAGTTCGACTCGGGGACGTTCCACTTCCTCGCGCCGGTCGAGGGCCGCACGGTGGGGGCGGTGTTCGTGGGCAAGGGCAGTTACCGGCTGAGCCCGGCCACGGAGAACGAGCGGCGCCAGCTCGCCCTCTCCTCGGGAGCGGACAGGAACGGCTTCGAGACGCTCACGGACGACTTCGACGACCTCGTCCTGCTCTTCGCCGACGACACGGCCCAGGAGATCGAGCTCCAGGCGCCGGCCCGCAAGGGAGCACCGGACCCGCACGCCGTCAGCGTCTACGAACGCTACTTCAAGCGGCAGCGGAAGGAATTCCAGACCAACTTCCAGATCCGGCTGCTGCGCGACGTGCTGAACAACCCCGGGCTGACGAGCGGCGTGTTCATGGCCCTGATCGACGGCAAGAAGTATCCGCCCGCCCTCGCGGCCGTGGATCCCGATGGCGCCGAGGCCCTGGGGATCGGTTTCCGTCTGGGCGGCGAGGACACGCTGTTCTTCGTGGCCGACCCCAACCGCGGCGGCCTCTGGTATCACTGCGACCAGCGGGCGGAGGTGGACCGCAAGCGTAAGAGCCCGGAGAAGCGTCTCACCGATGCCCTCGACTACACCGTGGACACCGTGGTGGCGAAGGACGAGGATTTGTCCGGCACCACCACGGTGCGCTTCAAGACGCTGGTACCCAAGCTGCGGGTCCTGCCGGTGCACCTGGTGCCCACTCTGCGCATTCAGGAGAGCTCCTTCGCCCTCGAAGCGCCTGGGACGGAGCCGTCGTGGAAGCCCGTTCCCTTCATCCAGGAAGAGGAGAAGGAGGACGGGGACGCCGCCGTGGTCTTCCCCGAGCCCCTGGCCAAGGGGGCGACGGTGCTGCTGCGCCTCTCCTACAAGGGGGAGAAGGTGCTACGGGACGGCGGCGACAAGAACTACTTCGTGAGGGCCCGCGAGAGCTGGTACCCGAACCTCGGGGTGTTCTCCGATCCGGCCCTGTTCGACCTGACCTACCACGTGCCGGCCGGCAACAGCATCATTTCGGTAGGCAAGAGAGCCGAGGAGAAGACCGAAGGCGGGCAGAGCGTCTCGCGGTGGAAGACCGATCATCCCGTGCAGGTCGCCGGTTTCAACTACGGCAGCTTCAAGAAGATCGACAAGGTCGACGAGACGAGCCAACTCGACGTCGAGGTCTATACCAATCCCGGCAAGCCCAACATCATCCGCGAGATCAACGCCGCGTTCAGCGGCGGCGGGCTCGACGACGTAGATCCCGAGACGGGAGTCGCCCTCTCCTCGGGCGACGGTCCCGGGCTGGGCAACGTCAACACCTCGAAGCTCGCCGACGCCTCCCTGTCGGACGGCCTGAACTCGGCCCGCCTCTTCACGGCTTACTTCGGACCGCTGCCCCAATCCCACGTCGCCATCACCCAGCAGTCGGACTTCACCTTCGGGCAGTCGTGGCCCTCGCTCATCTTCATGCCCTACATCTCCTTCCTGGACGGCACGCAGCGCCAGCGCCTGGGCATGGCGGGGGCCAAGGACTTCGTGGACCAGGTGGGTTATCACGAGTTCGCGCACCAGTGGTGGGGCCACCTGGTGGGGGCGGCGACCTATCGGGACCAGTGGCTGGAAGAGGGTTTCTCCGAGTTCGCGGCGAGCCTCGTCGTCCACCGCACCAAGGGCTGGCCCGAGTACGACCGCTTCTGGCGCGAGCGCAAGAAAGAGATCCTCGACAAGTTCCCCGGCAACGCCATGCCCTCCTACGAAGCCGGGCCGATCACCCAGGGCTGGCGGCTCGCCACCGCGAAGACTCCCGCCGCCTACCGCCTGCTGATCTACCCCAAGGGCGGCTACGTGCTCCACATGGTGCGCATGATGATGTACGACTGGAGCTCGAAGGACCCGGACGCCAGGTTCATCGAGATGATGAAGGACTACACGGCCACCTATGGCGGCAAGTTCGCCACCTCCGCCGACTTCCAGAAGGTCGTCGAGCGCCACATGGTGCCGGCCATGAACGCCACCGGGGACGGCAAGATGGACTGGTTCTTCAACCAGTGGGTCTACGGCGCCGAGGTGCCGCGCTATACGCAGGACCTCAAGGTGGAGCCGGCGGGGGAGGAGACCCGCATCCACGGCACCGTCCGCCAGGAAGGGGTGTCGAAGGACTTCCGCGCCCTGGTCCCCCTCTACGTCGAGTTCGGCAAGAACGAGACGGCGCGGATCGGCATGCTGCCCCTGGTCGGCGAGGCGAGCATACCGGTGGACGTCAAGCTGAAGCTCCCCAAGAAAGCCCGCAAGGCCTACGTCAACGCTCACGGAGAAGTGCTGGCCCGGGAGTGAGCGTGGGCGGGGCGGCCAAGTCTCCTGGGCTCTGGTAAGTCTTTAGGCTTCTGATATCCTGAGAGCCCAGGAGAGATTCCGCTTTTCAGAAAAGGTAGCTTTCATTGTTTCGATTCCTGCGCCGCCGGTTTCTCCGGAAGGAGCGTCTTTTCCAGAAAGAGAATGACGGCCTCGCCCCAGGGGAGAGCCAGGCGCGGATCCAACGCCTGTTCGAATCCAACGTCATCGGCATCCTCTACGCCGACCGCAACGCCAAGATCACCGGTGCCAACGGCGCCTTCCTCTCCCTGATCGGCCGCCGCCGCGAGGAGCTGGAGCGCGGCGAGCTGAACTGGGCCGAGCTGACGCCGCCCGGCTGGGAAGCGGCGGACGAGCGGGCGGTGGTCGAGCTTATGGCGTCCGGCGTCTGCGCGCCCTACGAGAAGGAGTTCCGGCGTGGTGACGGCAGCCGGGTGCCGGTGCTGATCGGCGCCGCCCTCGTTACTCCGACCCAGGAAGTGGTGGCCTTCGCGCTGGATCAGACGGAGCGCAAGCGGGTGGAGGGCCGGGCCGCGCTGCTCGCGGAAGCCGGCAGCGCCCTCTCGGAATCCCTCGATTACGAAGAGACCCTGCAGAGCCTCGTGCACCTCACCGTGCCGCGCCTCGCGGACTACGGCCTGATCTTCGAGCTGCAGGAGGGGCCGCGCCTGCGGCTGGTGGCCTTGCGCCACGCCGATCCCTCGAAGGAGGGATTGCTGCGGCGGCTGGGGCAGGTCTTCCAGGAGTCGCCCGTCAACCTGGAGAGCTATCTCTGGAAGGCCGTCCGCGACGGCCAGAGCCGGCTCGTGCCCGACGTGGACTACCAGATGGCGCAGCGCATCACGGAGGATCCCGAGCTCCTGGAAGGCTACCTGCGCCTCGCGGCCCGCTCGTTCATCTTCGTTCCCCTGGCCGCCCGGGGCGAGATCCTCGGCGTGATGCAGCTCTCCACCTCCGACTCCGGCAGGCGTCTGGAGCCGGCGGACCTGGAGCTTGCCGAGGGTCTGGGGCTGCGGGCCTCCCTGGCGATCGAAAACGCCCGCCTCTACGGCCGGGCGGAGGCGGCCAGCAAGGCGAAGGATCACTTCCTGGCCGCCCTGAGCCACGAGCTGCGCACCCCGCTGACCCCCGTGCTCCTGAAAGTGGCGTCGCTCGCCCGGTCCCCAGAGCTGCCCGAGACTCTCCGCGCCGACCTGCGGATGATCCAGCGCAACGTCGAGCTGGAGGCGAAGCTGATCGACGACCTGCTCGACCTCACCCGCGTCTCCCGCGGCAAGCTCACCCTCCATTTCGAGGTCACGGACGTCCATGCCCTGATCGAGCACGTCGTGGCGATCTGCTCCGAGGACGTCGAGAGCCGCCGGCTGCGGATCGACTTCGAGCCGGGAGCGGCCGTGCATCACGTCTGGGCGGATTCGGCCCGTCTGCAGCAGGTCTACTGGAACCTGATCAAGAACGCCGTGAAGTTCACCCCAGAGGGCGGCCGGATCGAGGTGCGCACGAGCAATCCCGAGCCGGGCAGGATCTTGCTGTCGGTGATCGATCCGGGGATCGGCATCGCGGCGGAGGAGCTGCCGCGCCTCTTCAACGCCTTCGAGCAGGGGAGCTCCACGATCACCCGCACCTTCGGCGGGCTTGGGTTGGGCCTCGCCATCTGCAAGGCCCTGGTCGACCAGCATGGGGGCACCCTGACGGGCTTGAGCCCCGGCCGGGGACTGGGGGCCACCTTCAACGTCATGCTTTCGACGGTGGCGACGCCTGAGGCCCAGGAAGTGGCCGGGGCCGTTCCCGAACCCGCCGCGCAGGCGGGCTTCCGGCTCCTGCTGGTGGAAGACAACGAGCCCACGCTGGAGGTGATGACGGCCCTCCTGGAGCTCGCCGGCCACGACGTCAAGCCGGCCCCGAACGTGCGCACCGCCCGCCAGCTTGCCGAGAGCCATCCGTTCGACCTGGTGGTGAGCGATCTGGGCCTGCCGGACGGCAACGGCTTCGACCTCATGAAGGAGCTGCGGGACCGCTACGGCCTCAAGGGGATCGCCGTCAGCGGCTTCGGCATGGAGGAGGACCTGCGGCGCAGCCGCGACTCCGGCTTCCTCGAGCACCTCGTCAAGCCCGTGGACATCGACAAGCTGAAAGCGGCGCTGGCCCGGGCTTTGGCTGCCCGGGGCTGAGGTATGATTCAGCCATGGCAAAGCACGCCGCAGAGGTCTTGAAGGAAGCTCTCCGATTGCCGGAAGGTGAACGGGCGGAACTGGTCTGTGACCTGCTGGACAGCTTCGGCATCCCTCTCTCCCACCAGGAGAGAAGCGACGAGGAATGGATCGCGGAGATCGAGCGTAGGGCCCGTGCTGCCGTCGCCGGTGAGCCTGGGTTGCCTTGGGAAGAGGTGCGCTCCTCGATCGAGCGGCGTCTCTCCGCTAAATGAAGCCGGCCCGTCTGGCCCCCGAAGCTGCCCGAGAAGTGGACGAGGCCGCGGGTTGGTACGAGTCCCGCCAAGCGGGACTGGCGGTGAGATTCCTGGATGAATTTGACCAGATACTGTCGCAGATCCGGCGGCATCCTGCAGCTTTCCCCTGCCTTGAGGACGTGCCGGCGGATCTCGCAGTCCGGCGGGCTCTGATGTCCCGATTCCCCTATGGCCTGATCTTCCTCGAGCTGAGCAAAGACATCCGTATCGTCGCCGTAGCCCACGCCAAGCGCCGGCCCGGGTACTGGATTCATCGAATCAAAGCCGGATTCAGGTAAAGCTCCGCCTCACACCGCCTCCGCCTCTTCCTCCCCTTCCGCCCCGGGCCGCCGGATCCCCAGCACCTTGACCTTCTGATGCAGGTAGGTCCGCTGCACGTCGAGCACGCGGGCGGCGGCGGTGAAGTTCCAGCGGGTGCGGCGCAGGACGCTTTCGATGTACTCGCGCTCGCACTGCGCCTTGAAGTCCCGCAGGGGGACGATGGGCAGGGTGGCGGACGACAGGAGGAGGCCGGTGCCGGTCTCGGGCCCGCTCGCCGGCTCGAAGAAGGCGGACGGGAGCTGGTCCGGAGTCAGGGGATCGGCCCCGAAGACCACCAGGCGCTCGCAGAGGTTGCGCAGCTCGCGCACGTTGCCCGGCCAGGCGTAGCGCTCCAGGTAGGGGATCAGCTCGGGGTCCGCCTGCCGCGGGCGCGCCCGGTGCTGCCGCGTGAAGTGCTCCAGGAAGTGGCCGAAGAGCTGGGGGATGTCCTCCCGCCGCTCGCGCAGGGAGGGCACCGGCAGCGGCAGGTGGGCGAGGCGGAAGTAGAGGTCCTCGCGGAAGCGCCCGCCCTTCACCTCCTCTTCCAGGTGGCGGTGGGTGGCCGCGAGCACACGCACGTCCACCTGCCGGTCCCGCGTCTCGCCGACCCGCCGGACGCGGCCGTCCTCCAGCACGCGCAGGAGGCGGGACTGCATGATCAGGTCCATGTCCCCGATCTCGTCGAGGAACAGGGTGCCGCCGTCCGCCTCCTCGAACAGGCCGGGCTTGGCCGTCTTGGCGTCGGTGAAGGCGCCCTTGGCGTGGCCGAACAGCTCGTCTTCCACCAGATGATGGGGGATGGCCGCGCAGTTGATCTTGATGAACGGCCTCTGGCTGCGGGCGCTCTGCCCGTGGAGGGCGCTCGCCACCAGCTCCTTGCCCGTGCCGCTCTCGCCCATGATGAGGACGCGGGCGTCCGTGGCGGCGGCGCGGGCGATCCGCTGGCGCAGGGCCTCGATGGCGGGCGAGTCGCCGAGGATGGCCGGCTCGCCCCGCAGGTCGGCCTTGAGGGTGGCGACCTCGCGCTTGAGCGCGTGGTGCTCCAGGGCGTTGCGGATCGACCGCAGGAGCCGCTCCCGGCTGAACGGCTTCTCGATGAAGTCGTGGACGCCGAGGCGCAAGGCCTCGACCGTCTCGCTGATCGACGCCTCCCCGGAGATGATGATGGTGGGCGGGAAGCGCTTCGTGCCCGCCAGCCGCCGCACCAGGTCGACGCCGCTCATCTCGCCGCGCAGGCGGACGTCGAGCAGGATCAGGTCGGGCAGGGCGGTGCGGGGCTCCTCCAGGTGGGCCAGGGCCTCCTCGGCGGAGGTCATGGACTGGGGCGCGAAGCCCTCCTCGCGAAGCTGGAGGAGGAGGCTGGCGCGGATTTTTTCGTCGTCCTCAACGATCAGGAGCCGGGTCATGCCGCCACATCCTCCACGCGCCGGGGGAAGGTTAGTCGGAAGGTGGTGCCCGCCCCGGAGCTCCCCGCGAGCTCCAGGTCGCCGCCGTGATCGAGCAGGATCTTCTTGGAGATGGCGAGCCCCAGGCCCATGCCCTCGCCCACCTGCCGGGTGGTGACGTAGGGATCGAAGACCCGCGGCCGGATGTCGGGCGGAATGCCGGGCCCGTCGTCCGTCACGTCGAGAAGCACGTTGCGCCCCGCTTCGCCCGGGCGCAGGGTCACCACGCCGGTCCCGTCGCCCGAGGCGCGCAGGGCGAGCGAGCTGTTGTCGCAGAGGTTCACCAACACCTGGCGGAGCATGTCGCGGTCGAGCGCCGCGGGCAAGGGCTTGCCGGCGGGCTCGAAGCGGAGCGTGAGGTTGGGCCAGGCGCTCGCGAAGGTGCCGACGAACTCCTCCACCACGGCGCCGAGGTCGTGCACCGCCTGCCGGGGCTGCGGCAGGCGGGCGAACGAGGTGAACTGCTGGGTGAAGCGGCCGAGCCGCTCCAGCTCCTCGCCGACGCTGCCCGCCACCTGCCGCGCCTCCTCCTGCTCCTCGCCCTCCAGGAGCCGGGTGAGCCGGGAGAGCTCCAGGCGGGCGGCGGTCAGGGGCGTCCGCATCTCGTGGGCATGGCGGCGGGCCGTCTCCTGCCAGAGGGAGAGGTTCTTCAGATAGGCCAGGCGCTTCCGGTCCCGCGCCATGGCCCGGGAGGTCTCCTCGATCATGCCGGCGATCCGGCCCAGCGTGTCCCGGCCGCGGTCGCCGATCTCCAGGTCTTCCTGACCGGCCGAGAGCGCCACCAGGGCGAGCCGCAGCCGCTCGATGCGCGCGTCGAGCCGCCCCTGGCGGATCAGGTGGGCGCCGCCGGCCGCGGCCAGCACGGCCACCACGGCGGCGAGCAGGATCATCTCCCAGCGCCGGGAGATCTCCTTCTGGTTGTGCTGCAGGATGCGCAGGCGGTTGAGGAGGGTCTGGGTGGACTCGAAGCGCTCGCGGTATTCGGCCTTGCGCCCGGGATCGAGCCGCGCCAGGGCCTTCTGATCGGCGAGCGAGACCTCCAGGGTGGAGACGATCTCCGGCTGGAGACCCAACCGGAACCAGGTGCCGGAGATCTGGCGGTCGAAGAGCCAGAGCACCGCGGCGGCGGCGAGCAGCATTCCGCAGAGGGTCACGGCGGCGGAGCGGACGTTCATTTCTTCTTTCCGGGGAGATTCAGGGGTGGAAGGGCGAGCTTCCACTCGTACTCCAGCAGGGCGGTCCTGCCGATCGAGGTGGCCATGAGGAGGTTGAGGACCTGGCTGAACGATTCGGGCTGGTCCTCCACGGCCTCCGAGACCGCGCCGGCGCTGCCGGACTTCTCGGCCGACAGCGCCTGGGAGAACCAGCGCTGGGCGTCGAGCTGCTCGGCCTGGGAGAAGGGGATGACCCGCAGATGGACCTCGGCGCCGCGCGCCGTGCCGGCCGCGGGCGGGCGGATCACCAGGAGCCGCGCCTCCCGCCACCACTCGCCGAGCCGCTCGTAGGAGGGCAGGGTGGTCCGCTGGGCCCGGCCCGAGGCGTCGATCCGGGTGACGATGTAGATCTCGTCCCACAGGTCGTAGCGCACGTCCACCCGGGCGCCGCCGCGGGCCTTCGCGCCTTTCGCATCCCGGGCGAGGGTCTCGAAGAGGAAGCTGGTGGTGAGGCCGGTGCCGAGCTGCTTGCGGACCTCCTCTTCCGCGAGGACCGGCGGCAGGCGAAAGAGCGCCAGCCCGTCGCGGCCCGCCTCGATGGCGGGGGGGTGAAGGGCGCCCAGCCGGGCGGCGAGGAGCAGCAGGACGAGGAAGAGCGCCCACCGGGGTGGGCCGGGCTTCATCGCTCCACCTCTCCCAGATCGAGGTACGTCAGGGTGAGCCTCACCCGGCCCCAGGGATTGCGGAGCACGAGGCCGGTGTGCACCGAGAACCGCTCCAACGGGCTGGGGCCGAAGTCGGGAGAGGTCTTCTCCAGCCCGATCTCGGCGCCGCTCTCGAGGCGTACGTCCGTGATCATCCCCGATCGCCGCGACCGGCGTACGGTGTAGGCATGCTCCAGCCCGAACGAGGCGCCGTAGGAATCGGCGTTCACGTCGGGCACGATGCGGTTCCCCACGGCGAGATGGTCCAGCCGGGAGCGCCCCGCCGAGACCCGGCCCTGGGTGGACACCGTCTGCCGGGTCGTCACGGGCCAATGCCGGATGACGGAGACCGCCGCCACCACCTGCTCGGAGCGCAGCGAGGGGAACGGCGTCCGGGTGACCCCCCCTGAAGAGTCGAGCTGCTCCAGCGCCAGGTCCCGTGCGGCGAACCGGGCCGCTTCGACCCCCGCCGAGACGCTGAGGCCGCGGGTCGGCAGAACGGGATCGTCGCTCGTGTCCCAGACCCACTTCGCTTCCGCTCGCCGGTAGGTCAGCTCCCTGCCTAGGGCGGAGATGGGGCTGAAGCGCACGCCCGGCGCGAGCAGCACCTCGCGACGGAGCCCGGCGTCCCCATGGCGCTCGCTCACCGCAAGCTGGATCGACTGCGGGCCGGTCAGGGGGACGGAGAGGCCGAGGGAAAGCTTGAGGGACGTGCCGAACGACCACGACGAGAAAGTCGGGTCGAGCGCCAGGGGCAGCACTTCCGTGACGCAGCACTGGTTGCGGGAGATGCCGGCGCTGGCGAGGATGCCCCGGTGGAAGAGGTCGTACTGCGTGAAGCCGGCCTGGACGCCTTCACGGCTGTCGAAAGCGCCGAACGCGACGCCCGAGCGGCCGACGAACAGCCGGCCCCCCGCGAGTCCGCCGAGGTCGAGGCTGGAGCGGTCGCCCCGGAAGGTCTCGTCCTCCAGGTCCAGGGGCTGGTCGAACGCGAAGGCGCGGACCCAGTGGTCGAAGAAGAACCAGCGGGCGGGTTGGACCTCGACGACCAGCTCGTAGGAACCCCGCTGGCTCCCCTTGCGCAGGGCGAAGCTCGCGTCGAGGACGAACGGCAGGCGGTGGATCCGGTAGATCGCCTGCCGGAGCTGCTCCTCGGTGTACGTCTCGCCCTCGCGCAGCAGGGTTTCGGCCTGGACGATGTTGGCCGCGGCCTCCTTCGGCCCTTCGACGGTGACGGTCTCGATCAGGAAGCGGGCGGGCTCCTGGGACACCTCTTCCTGCGCCCGTGCGGGAAGGGCGGCGAGGAGAAGGAGAGCGATGCCCCAGAGCGTGCGTGTCCTCACGTGCTGAACCTCCGGCAACGGGCACGGGCCGCCATGGCGCGTGGCAATCGCCTCACCTCCAAGGCAAGGACGATGCCGCCCCCCGGCCGCCAGCGCGGAAGCGCTCGGAAGCTTTAGATACGTAGGGGTTGCCCATCGGTTCTGCCCGCGACCCAGATCCTCCGGTGATTCCGCGGCGTGCTGTCTGTCGCACGGAAGGTGTATGCAGGAGCATACACCGGCGGGGTCTGTAAGGTTCCGGCGCTTCGGGAGACTACCTCCCTTGAACGACGAAAAGGAGGCAGTCCATGAGGGCCAAGACTTTTACGATTTCATTCCGGAGGCGCCTGCCGGCGATCCTCCTGTTCCTCTTCGTTTCCCTGCCGGCGGCGGCCGAGCAGTGGTATGTCGTCTCCATCGCCGGCCAGCCCGTGGGCTCGGTCCAGGAGGTGGTCTCCGTGGAGGGCGAGGGCTCCCGCGCGGAGAGCCGGCTGCGAATGGTCCTCAACCGTCTGGGATCGCGGGTCGAGATGGCGACGGCCTCGGAAATCCAGGAGTCCGGCGACGGCCGGCTCCGGAAGGCCAGCCTCGAGCTCAGGATGTCGTCCCAGGCGACCTCGACGACGGTCGAGGTCGAAGGCGGAGCCCTGCGGATCCGTAGCCAGGCCGGCGGCAAGAGCTTCGACCGGACGGTGGAGATCCCGGGCGATCTGCTGGGCCCCGAGGGCCTCCGCAAGACGACTCTGGCCCGTCTGAAACAGGTGGGAGACTCCTTCCAGGCCCTGACCTTCTCCCCCGAGCTGGCGTCGATCGTCACCGTAACGCGCACGGCCGTGGGCGCCGAGACGGTGGCGAGCGAAGGCCGGGACGTCCCGGCCCTGCGGGTGGAGGAGCAGACCTCCGGTCTACCCGTCAAGCGCGTCCTCTGGCTCGACGCCGAGGGGCGTCTCCTGGCTTCCGAGGAGACCGGCCCCTTCGGCTCCATGAGGATCTTCCGCGCCGCCGCCGCGACCGCCCGCCGGATCGGCGAGGAGGGGGGCGAGCTGCCGGACGAGTCCTACTCGGGCACCATCGTCCGCACCCAGATTCGCATCCCCGAGGCGCGCCGGACGGAGCGGCTCGAGCTGCGCCTCCTCCACCGCAACCCCGACCTTGGCTGGCCCGTCTTCGAGCGTCCCGGCCAGAAGGTCGTGGCGAAGACGGACCGCTCCCTGGTGCTCGAGGTGACCCGCCCGCGGCCGGTCCATGGCCTGAGCTTCCCGGTGCCGGCGACGGACGCCAGCCGCGAGTACCTGGAGCCCAACTCCTACGTCCAGTCCGGCGATCCCGAGCTCCGGGCCAAGGCGCTGGAGATCGTCGGCGGGGAAAAGGACCTCTTCCGCGCCGCCCTCAGGCTGGAACGCTGGGTCGCCGAGTCCATGAGCATGGACCTGGGCATTGCCATCGCCCCTTCGGTCGAGATCTTCAAGAACCGCCGGGGGACCTGCGTCGCCTATGCCACCCTGCTCGCCACGCTGGCCCGCGCCGCCGGCATTCCGTCGCGGCTGGTGCTTGGCTACGTGTACGTGGATGGCATGTTCGGCGGCCACGCCTGGACCGAGATCCTGGCGGGCGAGCATTGGCTGCCGCTCGACGCCGCCATCGTGGCCGCCGGCACGGCCGACGCCGCCCGGTTCGCCATCATGGTCTCCTCTCTCAAGGACGGCCCTGGCCTCCTGAGCGGCGGTCCGGCCCTCCAGGTCTTCGGCCAGATCGACGCCCGGGTGCTGGGCTACAAGCTGGAGGGCGGCGAGCGGGTGGCCGTGGCCGAGGACGCCCGGCCCTACACTGTGGTGGACGATGTCTACCGGAACACGGGCCTGGGGATCGAATGGCGCAAGCCCGAAGGCTTCCGCTTCGTCGATCTCGACGGCGTCTGGCCGGTGAGCACCCTGGCCGGCATCGTGGGCACGAACGGCGAGAAGGTCATCCTGGAGAGCCGTTCCCGGAAGCCCTGGGAGCACTCCGAGGCCGCGGCCTGGCACCGGCTGGAGTCCGTGGTCCCCTCGGGGCGCCGGGGGCGCATGACAGTCGCGGGCCGAACCGCCTACTTCGTCGAAGAAGGCGGCCGGGCCGCGGTGGCCATCCCCGGTCCCGAGGGCGTCTGGGTCCTGCGGGCCGAAGGACCGGAGGCCATGTCGCTGGTGCGCCGGGTCGCGGCCGGGCTCCAGCTGTAAAGGCAGACATGAACGGGCGGGCGGCGCTCGACGCGCGATACGATCAGATCCTCCGGCGCGAGGGAGCGGCTCTGCGCCGGGTGGCCGCGGCCTACGAGGCTGACCCCGCCCGGCGCGAGGACCTGTTCCAGGAGATCTGCCTCGCGGTCTGGCAGGCCTTGCCCCGGTTTCGCGGCGAGTCGAGCGAGCGCACCTTCGTCTTCCGCATCGCCCACAACCGGGGGCTGACCCACCGGAGCCGCCGGCCGGCCAACGCCGCGGACCTGCGGGAGGCCGAGACCCTGGCCGATCCCAGGCCTGGACCCGAGGCCGAGGCGTGGGAAGAGCAACGGCGGGAGCGCCTGCGGGAGGCCGTCCGGGCCCTCCCGCTGGAGCCCCGCCAGGTGATCTCCCTGACCTTGGAGGGCCTGAGCCCGGGGGAGATCGCCGAAGTGCTGGGCATCACCGAGAACAACGCGGCCGTCCGGCTGAGCCGGGCCCGCCGGGCGCTGCGCCAGAGCCTCGATACGGAAGGAGCCGCCCCTTGACGAGAACCCCTAGAGAGACGGGAGAGCCCGACGACGAGCTGCTGGAGTGGCGGGCCGGCTGGCAGGCCGATCCCGAGCCCGCTCCCGAGGTCCGGGACCTCATCCGCCGGCGCGTGAAGCGACGGAGCCTCAAGATGGCACTGTCGACGGCGGGAGAGCTGGTCACCGGCATCGCCATGCTCGTCTTCGTGGCCTGGAGTGCCTTGCGCGATCCGACCGCCATCAACGTCGGCGCCATGGCCTGTCTGGCCCTGCTGATTCTCTGGGCCATGAGCTTCAGCCTCTGGTATCTCCGGGGCACCTGGCGCCCCAGGGCGGAGACCACGTCGGCCTTCGTCGCCCTCTCCGTCCTGCGCTGCCAAAGGAGGCTCCAGGCTCTGCGCGCCGGCTGGTGGCTGCTGGCGCTGGAGCTGGCCGTGATGATCCCCTGGATCTGTCTCCGACTGAAGGCGCAAGCCGCGGCCTGGAGTCTCCTCGCCTTCCTCACGGCATTGGTGAGCGTGTGCCTGATCGCCGCGCAGCGCAGGACGCGCCGCGAGCTGCGCGAGTGGGAGGAGATGCGGGCGAGCCTGGGATAGCTCCTCAACGGCGGATGGGCTGGCTTGCGTTGGGGGAGAATCAGAAGGCGCGGGGATGGAATCCTTCGGGGATCTGCAACTCGAAGTTGTCGTCGTGGATGCAGGCCAGGTAGATCCCTTCCCGGAGCACGCGCTGGCGGATATCCTCGGGAATGTCTACCGCGGCGAGGATGCCGTAGACCTTCTTGCCCTCGTGACCGGGGAAGAAGTAATGGAACTCGCGGACGATCCGCAACATCTGCTCCAAGCCGTCATCCCTTAGATGGCTCTTGACCTCGACGGCGTAGACCTCGTTGACGTCCGCATTAGAGTAGGCGAGGACGTCGATCTCCATCGTCTGACCGTCCTTACGGGACGAGACTCTGGGCGAAACCACGCTCATCCCAAAGCGTTCCCTCAGAATCTTCGTCATGGAAGGGAAGGCCATTCCTTCCGTGAAGCCGCCGAACTTTTGTCCGAGCCCGCCGAGCTGCCGCCCCAACTCCTTGATCTGCCGGTCCGTCTCCTGCATCAGGCGCTCGGTCTGCACCCGCTCCCGTGCATGCTCCGCGAGGAGCTGTTTCGTCTCCGTGAAGAAACGGTCGTTGTCTCCGAAGCGCTGGTCCGTTTCCGTCTGACGAACCGCCAAGCCGGCAACCAGCTCCTTGAGCTCGAGATCGGTCATGATTCTCGTCATCCTCCCCAGGCATTACTTTCAGCGACGAATTCTAACACGGCTCCAGCCCGGACGGCCGCGCGTGTCCAAGGGACGCGACTTGTGGTCCGGGGAGGCTACTTCCGGTTCAGGTGCTCCACCGCCCGCTTGATGCCGCCCAGGGTGAGGTCCTCCATGCGGAAGACCTCGCCGATCTTCTTGATGGTGGTGCGGCCGTAGGCCTCCCGCCAGGCCTCCTTGGGGATGGGGTTGAGCCAGACGGCGTGGCGGAAGCGGTCGCGGAGCTTCTCGAGCCGGCGCAGGCTCGATTCCTTGTCCTCCGCGCCCCAGGCATCCCAGGCAATGGCGCCGCCGGGGTAGAGCAGCTCCTCGGGGGCCATGCTGGCGTCGCCCAGGATCAGCAGGCGGGTCTCCGGCGAGCGCTGGAGGAGCCGGGCGGTGGGGATGGCCTCGAAACGCCGGGCGTCCTTGTAGACCGAGCCGTAGATCGTGTTGTGGAAGAAGTAGGTGTCGTGGCGCTTGAAGCGGTCCCGCACCTTGGCGAAGAGCAGGCGCGTGAGGGCGACGTGGGGGAGCATCGAGGTGCCGCCGTTGTCGATCAGCAGCACGACCTCGATCTTGTCGAGCATTGCGCGGCGGAAGACGAGGTCGATCTCGCCGCCGTTCCGGGCGCTCTGGTAGATCGTGGCGTCGAGGTCGAGCTCGTCCCGCGGCCCCGAGGGCTTGAGGCTCTTCAGGGACGCCAGGGCCTGGGAGAGGTTGGCGCTCTTCAGGCTCGTGTCGTCCGAGTACTCGATGTAGCGGCGGTCCTCGATCACCTTGAGGGCCGAGCGCCGGCCGCCCTCGCGGTGCTCTCCGAATACCCGCACGCCGCCGCTGGCGTTCCCCGAGTGGCCGAAAGGCGAGTTGCCGCCCGTGCCGACCCAGCGGCTGCCGCCGTGGTGGGCCTCGGCCTGCTTCCTGACGGTGTCCCAGAAGCGCTTCATCAGCTCGTCCGGCGGCAGGGTCCACAGGGCGTGGGGCGGCAGCTCCCCCTTGCGCACGGCCTCCTTGAGCCACTCCCGGAACTGTGGCGTGTTGAACAGCTCCGGGTCCCCCTCGGCCACGCGCGGCAGGTCGAGCCCGTAGAAATGGAAGGCGAACGCCCGCTCGTAGGCGTCCATGTGCTCGACCCGGCGGACGAAGGAGAGGCGGGCGAAGAGGAAGAGCGAGTCGAGGTCCGGCGCCAATCCCCGCTCCATGCCTTTGTAGAAGTCGACGGCGTCGGTCATCGAGACCGGCACCCCGTACTCCCGCAGGCGGAGGATGAAGCCGTCGAGGAACACGGGCGCGCCTTCAGTTCACCCGGGCGCGTTTGCCGCCGCCGTTGCGGTAGGAGAGGATGTCCTCCGTGCGCTTGAGGAGCGTCCCCACGTAGGGGATGTTCAGCCGGTCGGGCGTCACCCGGGCGTGGTTGAGGGCGCCCAGCCAGTTGAGCAGCTCGCTGGTGGCGGGCGGCTTCTCGTAGCCCCGGCCCCGCAGCTCGTAGAAGATCCCCAGCGCCGCGTCGAGGAGCCCGCGGTCGAGGTCCGGGAAGTGGAGGTTGACGATCTCCCGCATCTGCTCGGGCGTCGGGAAGGCGATGTGGTGGCAGTAGCAGCGCCGCAGGAAGGGATCGGAGAGCTCCCGCTTGGCGTTCGAGGTCAGGATGATCACCGGCCGCGTCTTCGCCCGGATCACCTGGTTGACCTCGCGGATGGTGAACTCGCAGTCCTCCAGCACGTCGAGCAGGTTGTCCTGCACGTCCGACTCGGTCTTGTCGATCTCGTCGATGAGGAGCACGACCCGCTCGTCGGCGCGGAAGGCGCGGCCGATGGGCCCCCAGATTACGTAGTCGAAGAAGTTGTTGACCTCGCGGCCCGTCTCCGAGGTGCCGAAGCGGGCGTCGTTCAGCCGCAGCACCGTGTCCTGGACGTAGCAGGCCTCTTCGCCCTTGATGGTGGACTTGCAGCGCAGCGTCTCGATCGGCAGCTCCAGCGAGCGGCTGATCTCGAAGGCGAGCTGCGTCTTGCCGGTGCCGGCCTCGCCTGTCAGGAGGAGCGGCTTCTCCATGGCGATCGCCATGTTGACGATGGCCCCCAGCTCGGGGTCCAGGTAGTAGCGTTCGGTGCCCAGGAATTCCATGTGCGTCTCCAAGAATCGGCCAAGACGCGGAATTCTATCTCAGGGATGGAACCTGGCGGTCCCGGGCCAGGCCGGGCCGGGACCGCCGCTGGAGAAGGAGAATCGGGCCTACCAGGTTCCTACCGGCTCGGCCGTCGGGCACAGGGCGCCCGGCGTCCCCGCCGGCACGCAGCTCCAGATGCAGTGGAGATGGTCGCTGGCGCACCCGGTGCTGGACTGGTTGTAGGGCGGGGGCGGGTAGGTGGTCTGCGGCGTGCAGTGGCACGACTGGTAGGGGCACTGTCCCGTCGGGCAAATGGGGACCGGAGTCGTGCTCGTGCCGGTTCCCCCGGCTGCCATCTGGGCTCGGGGGAAGGGCTGATCCCTGAGCACCGTGGGAGCCACTCCGGCGAGGAAGTTCGAGGCCGCCGGCAGCAAGGTGTCCGGGCGCCCATCGCCGTTGGTGTCGATCCGGACTCTGCCCTTGTACCGCGGCGCCGAGGCGTAGGTCCAGACCGAGCCCTGGGCCGGTCCGAGGTCGATGCGGCGGGTCAGCTCGACCCGGCCGTTCCGGTCTCCGGACACCGGCGTGAAGACGGCCTTGACGTTGAGGGCGAGCGGGGCCGAGTAGGTGCCGCCCAGGTTCTCGGCCCTCACGATGTCCATGGTCGTCGTGGGCTGCTTGCCGTTCAGGCTGACGGCGACGTCATAGGCTCCGCAGGACGTCTCGATGGGCTTGATGCTCACCAGCGAGAGCGCCATCAACTGGATCCGGGTCTTCGCCTTGCCCTTGGCGTCGAAGGCGGCGTCGTCGAGCCGGCGCACGACGGTGTCGACCGTCCCCAGGCTATCCGCGGGCTCCGCGGCCAGGGGCGCGCCCTTGAACTGGACCGCGCCGGTGAAGGGGGCAGAGCCTTCACAGAAGAAACCGGCGGGGATGGGCTCCTGCTCGAAGCTCGTCCGGGCGAAACCGGCGACCGTCATCCACACGTCGACTCCCTTGTGGATGGAGTCGTCTCCCGCAAAGGCGGGAGAGCCGCTGGCGAGAGCAAAGATCGCCGCCAGGCTCAGGACCGAAAGGACCAAAATCTTTGACACTTTCATCGTCCGCTCCTTTCCGGATTGCAATCGCGCAATCCGTTACTCATTAAGGTGCGGGAAGCCGGATTCAGCGCGCCGGTGAAGAAGGTCCCGTTCAGAGCCGTAGCGCCACGATCCGCCGTCCTCCATGCTCCGCCTCGGTGCGAGAGCAACGCTCGGCGACTGGCGGGGCTTGGGATCGGACGTCGAAGAGGATCAAGGTCCCATCGTCTAGACCAAGGCGTTCGAGATAGCCGCCGATCTGCTCCAGTCCGTCCTGAAAGGGGTCGGGCCGCCCATCCCGCCAGACCTTCAGCTCGACGGCCCAGCGCTGGAGCCCTCCCGGGTGCGGCCAGCGCACGCAGAGATCGATCCGGCCGCTTCCCACGGCATACTCCCGGTCGATGACGCCGCCGCCGTTGACGATCCGCTGCAGGTAGGCCATAAAGATGAGCTGGGCCGCCGCCTCGGAGTAGGGCTGGCGCTGGAGGAAGAACTCGGCGTGCTCGCACCAGAAGGACTTGAAGTCCTCGAGGAGCTTGTCGAAACGCAACGTGCCGTCCGCGGCAATGAAGGGAGCTCGAGGCACTGGCAGCGAGTCCTGAAGGACGTTGGTGAGGGCCCGGGGGATGATCTCGCGGTAGATGGGATTGGCGATCTCGAGCCCGGACGGGCCTGACGTGACGAGCCCCAGGTCCTTGACGAACTGGATGTCGTCGTCGAGCACGTCCGGGGACAGGAGCTCCCCGGCCAGGATCGGCTCGAGGACTCGCTTTACCCGCGGCTCTCTCAAACGGTCGATCAGGGAATCGATATGGGTGTCTCTCCGCTCGATCAGGATCTCCTTGGCCCGTTCGATATGGGAGACCTCGACCGGCAGCGCCGGGTCGGTCACCAGCTTCTCGACCGCCTGGCGCGCCAGCGCGTTGACCAGCCAGGGCTGGCCCCGGGTGAGGCGATGGGCCAGGGTCTTGGCTTCGGCCGTGAAGACCTGTCCCGTTTCCGCAGTGTGCTGCTCATAAAGCTCCGCGACGTCGTCCGCCGTGAAGTTGGGCAGGGTCAGCGACTCGACCTTGATGTTGAACGGTGACGAGGTCCCCAGGCTCTCCGTCTCTGGACGGAGCCGGGCTCGATAATCCCGCACGTCGCGCAGGCCGATCAGCGCCACGGACTGTGGAAAACCTTTTGGGCGGCTGGCATAAGCCGCGCGGAGCTGCCGCAGCACGGAGATCAGGACGGCGTCCAGCAGGGCGTCGATCTCGTCCAGAAAGAGCACGATCGGACGCGGGGATCGCCGGCTCCAGCGGGACAGCAGATCCTGCAGGCGAGTCGTCGCTGGAACCGAAGGATCCGCCACGGGGGGCCGCAACTCTTCCGGCAGGTCGTTCAGCGCGGACAGGCGGATGGCATCGAGGACCGCCGAGATCCCCGTCTCCACGTCATTCCCTGCCGCTTGCCCCGCTTCGCAGCTCGTGAGCAAGGAGGTATAGCGCCCTTCCGAAGTCAATCGTTGAGCCAGAGTCCGGACCAGCGTGGTCTTGCCCGACTGGCGGGGGGCGTGGATGACGAAGTAGAGCTGCCGGTCGATCAGACCCTTGGTCTCGGGCAGGCGCCTCTCCGGAGGCAACATGTAGTGGCTTTGCGGATCACACGGCCCGGCGGTGTTGAAGAACCTCATGCGGCCACCTCCCCTGGTCGGGCCATTCTATACGGCCCTCCGAGGAAGACTCTCTCAGACCAGCGGCCGGCGGGCGCCGGCTCCGTTGTCCTCTGCGCCCGGCTGCGGCCCGAACCGGCCGCGGATGACCGTCTCGATGCGTCCGCCGACGATCAGCACGGTCAGGGTGAGGGCGAGAGCGGTGAGGGCGGTCAGCCAGAGCCCCAGGCCGCAGGCGATGCCCAGGCAGGCGACGACCCAGACGGAGGCCGCCGTGGTCAGGCCGTGGACGCTGTGGTGGGAGTCGTCGCGCAGGATCACGCCACCGCCCAGGAAACCGATGCCCGAGATGATGCCCTGCACGGTGCGGAGCACGGCGGAGCTATCCAGGGCCGTCGTGCCGAGGGTGAGCTGCAGGCTGGAGAGGACGAGCAGGGACGCGCCCAGGCAGACGAGGCCGTGGATGCGCAGGCCGGCGGGCTTGCCGTGGATCTCGCGGTTCAGGCCGAGCACGCAGCCGATGGCCGTCGCGGCGCCGAGGCGGAGGAGGATCTCCTGCCAGCCTCCCAGGGCGGCGGCGGCGTCCACCCTCAGCGCGCCTTGATCGCCCGGGTGACGGCGTCGGGTTGCCGGGCCGGCGGGTCGATCCGGGAGGGATCGAAAGTGGCGATCCACAGGAGGTGGAAAATGTTCTTGCCGGCCACCAGCCCCTGGTAGTCGCCGAGGAAGAAGCCCTCGGCGAAGGCGGCGAAGCGAATGTCCCAGGAGGCCGTGGTCACCCGCGTGCCGCGGAGGAACTTCTTGCCCTGGTTTCGGGACACGGCGAGGTACTCGTCGACGCCGAAGCTCCGGCTCGGGTCGTTGCGCAGGGAGTAGTAGGCGAGGCCCACGATGCCGCTGGGAGTCACCGCCAGCGCGGGCGTGAAGTTGGCGGCGTCGAGAGGGCCGTCCGAGACGCGTTGGGGCGCGCTCCACGTCTGGCCGCCGTCCGTCGAGCGGGAGAGGACGACCTGGTCGGTGCCCGGGGAGAAACGGGCGTCCTGCCACGCCGCGTAGAGGATGCCCCGGCGGGGATCGATGGCGGCCGTGGGCGTGATGGCGCCGGTGCGCGCGTTGGCGAGGCCGGCGGCCCGGAGGTCGGCGATCGCCACCGGCTCGCTCCAGGTGTCGCCGCCGTCCGTGGAGCGCGCGGCCACCAGCGTGGCGTCGTTGCCGATGAAGCGGGTCCAGACGGCGTGGACGACCCCGCCCGGGCCGACCATGGGAATGATGCCGATGTTCGCGCCCCGGTCGTCGATCGTGACCGGCGACCGGTAAGAGGCGCCGCCGTCCGAGGAGTAGGAGAAGCGCAGGGGCTGCCGCCGGTCGGCCGTGGCCGTGTCCCAGCCGACGTAGACCCGGCCCCGGTAGGGGCTGTCGGGCTGGTTGTCCACCACGATCGCTTCCTTGTCGTCGAAATCGGCCGTCGTCGTGTGGACGGCGACAGGGCCGCCCCAGGTCCGGCCGCCGTTTTCCGAAACGGAGACGAAGATGCCGTTCAGCCGGCTCGTCTCGTTGAAGCCGAGGGAGGCGTAATAGGCCCGGCCGCCGGGCCCGAAGGCCACCCAGGGATCGGAGGCGCGCTCGAACGCTCCCCCTGCGGCGCGGGTCAGGCCGGGCAGGATCCCTTCCTGCCACGTGCGCCCGGCATCGAAGGAGGCCGCGTAGGTGAGCACCCGGGCGCCGCCGTCGGCGAAGCGCCCTTCCTGGTAGCTGGCGAGCAGGTTGGTCTCCTGCTCCGGGTTGAGGGCGAGGTGCGGCTCCGTCTGGGTCTCCGACTGGGCGGGCGCGCTGCGCGGCTCGAGGATGTCGAAGCTCACCCGCACGCTGGTCGGGGGGGCGGGCCGGGCCGGGAGGGACGCCGCCGTCGCCGCGTCGACGAACGACCGGACGCGCGGCCGGCCTCCGGGCCGGACGTCACCCTCGAACCGGGCGCCCCAGGCCCTCTCCTGCTCGGCCTTCCAGCGGCTGCGGGAGAAGGGTTCCGGAGCGTCCTGGGCCCATGCGGCGAGCAGGACGAGGAGAGGGGCGAGGGCGAGCGACAGCACTGTTTTTTTCATCTCGAATCCTTACGGGCAGCTAGCGAACGCTTTCGTATCCGTGACCGCCGCCGAACGGCGTCCCTGGGGATTGTCATAGCGGACGATCTGGCCGGTCGTGGTGTCGGTCACCGTGAGGCTGTACTCCACGTCGGTGGTGGCGGCGGCGAAGACCCAGTGGTGGCCGTTGCGCGCGCAGCCGTCGAGCACCTTGACCATGAGCTCCCAGTTGTCCTTGCTGAAGAACCAGAAGAGGCCAGAGCCGTCCGCGGCGGGAGCGGCGGCCTTGCCGGCTCCGGTGTTGCCGCCGCGGTCCTTCCAGGTCACCTCGGCCTTGAACCGGCCATGGTCGAGGAACACGCTCGCCGTGTCCGGCGGGGTGTGGCACCCGGCGCTCCCCTGGTCGGCGTAGGTGCCTCCGGCGGCGGGAAGGAACTGCCAATCGTAACCGTCGGTGCGGAGGCGGAGCTTCAGGACGCCGAGGTCGTGGTCGTTGCGGGCCTCGCTGTTGGGGCGGAGGGTGGCGAAGAGGCGGGTCTCACGCCCGCCAGTGCCGACGACGATCTCGCGGATGCCGCGCTCCGGGTCGGCCTGCCCCGAGGGGGTCTGCGGCGCGAAGCGCTCGTAGACATGGTCATGCCCCACCAGCACGAGGTCCGCGCCGGCGTCGTAGAGAGTCCGCCAGAAGTCGGTGTAGGTGGCGTCGTCGCCGTGCGGCCCCGAGGAGAAGCGCGGGTGGTGCCAGTAGGCGAGGGTGCAGGCCCTGGGATGGGCGGCGAGGTCCTCGGCCAGCCAGCGGAGCTGCGGCGAGCCCGGGCCGCAGCCGCCGATGTCGCCGCAGTTGGAGTTGAGGGCGACGACGTGCCAGGTGCCGAGCTCGTAGCTGTACCAGCCCTTGGTGCGGTCGCCCGCCGCCGCCCCGAAGTAGTCGTAATAGCCGGCCGCCCCCGGGGTCAGGTACTCGTGGTTGCCCGGCGCCGGGCGGAGCAGGGAGCCCAGCCGCCCCCAGGTCGGGCCGAACGACACCCGGTAGTCCGCCAGGGCGCCGGTGTAATACTGGTTGTCCCCCAGGAGCAGCACGGCGTCCCAGGCGCCCCCCACCAGCAGGTCGGAGGTGGCGCGCATGCGGCACTCGGTGGCCGTGCCGTTGCCGCCGTTGAAGGGAGCCTCCGCGGGATCGCAGGCGATGTCCCCCGCCGCCGCGATGACGGGATCCGCGGCCCGGACGGCGGTGGGCGAGAGGGCCAGGAGGGCGGCGAAGAGGGCGGTTTGCGGTTTCATTGGAGGTTGATTGTACCCCTCGCCGCGGAGCCTGTGGGCTAGGGCCCGCGGCGTTGTACGATCTGACCCATGGCGTCCTCCAAGACCGGACTGAACGCTGAGATCCAGGGCCTCTACCGCGGGCCTCTGGAGGAGTTCATCGCCGCCCGCAACGCTCTGGCGTCACGCCTGCGCAAGGAGAAGCGGGCGGACGACGCGGCGGAGGCCAAGGCGCTGCCCAAGCCGACGCCGTCCGCCTGGGCCGTGAACCAGCTTTTCGAGAGCCGGCCGGAGAAGATGGACGCGCTGCTCGGGGCGGGCAAGCGGGCGCGGGCCGCGCAGCGGGAGGCGGTCTCGGGCCGGGGCGCCGAGTCGCTGCGGGAATCGATCCGGGCGGCGCGGAGCCTGTCGGACGAGCTGCGCTGGGACGCCGCCCACATCCTCGCCGAGGGGGGACGGACGCCGAGCCGGGACCTGGTCGACCGCATCGGCGCCAACCTCCAGGCCCTCGCCTTCAGCCCGGCCGCGGCCGAGGAGGCCTCCCGGGGCTGGCTCGACCGCGACCTCGATCCTCCGGGCTTCGAGGTGCTCGCCGGCCTCCAACTCGCCGGGTCGCCCGTCGTGGACCTCGCGGCCCGCCGGCAGGAGGCGAAGGGCAAGGAGGCGCCCAAGGAGACGAAGAAAGAGGAGAGAGCGGAGAAGAAGCCGTCCGCGCCGCCTCCCTCCCGCGTTCTCCATCTGCCGAAGCGGCCCGACCGCGAGGCCGAACGGGAAGCCGAGAGGGAAAAGGAAGCCCGGCGCAAGCAGGAGGCGGCCGAGCAGGCGCGCCGGGAGCGCGAGGCGGAGAGGATCCGCCGCCGGGTGGCCGTGGCCGAGGAGAAGGCCGAGAAGGCCCGGGCCGAGGCACGGTCGCTGCTCGACGAGACCGAGCGGGCCGAGAACGAGGCCGCCGAGGCCCGCCGGCTGGCGGAGTCGGCGGAAGCGGCGGCGGCCAAGGTGCGGGAGCGGTACGAGCGCGCCGCCGAGCGCCTCGCGCGAGCCGAGGAAGCCGTGCGGGAGGCGGGGGAGCCGGAGGCGGACGCGTGAGGTCGATCCCGCGTTCCCGCCCCCTGGACTTGCGTCCTTCCCCCGGCTTGCCGCGGGTTTCCCCTCTCGACTCGCGCTTCTCCCCCCTGGAGTTGCAAGTCCCCCCTCCGGTCGTGCGGCTTTCCCCTCCGGAGGGGAGCTGCCGCCCCTTGCCCGTGCGCTCCGCCCCCAAGGACTTGCATCCTTCCCCTTTGGAGGGGACGTTCGCCCCTCTGGAGGGGAGAGTCGAAGCTTCAGGGGGGAGAACCGAAATTCGCGGGGGGAGAACGCGTGACGTATCTGCCGGTTGAGGAAATCTTATCCCCGGAGTCTCCCCCCGTTCCGGCCGCGCCCGGTGGAGTCATCGGGATGTCGCGCGAAGGAAGGGGGATCGCCGGCCATGTTCTCGGCCACGGGCCCCTTCACGTCAGCCTGATCGGCGGCTGCCACGCGGACGAGCCCGTGGGGCCCGCGATGCTGCGGCGGCTGGCCGCGTTCCTCTCCTCCCGGCCGGCGGACGATCCCCTGCTCGCGGCGATCACCTGGTATGTCGTCCCCCACGTCAATCCGGACGGCGAGGCGCGCAACGCGGCCTGGAGCGATACGACCCTGCCGGCCGTGGACAGCCAGGGACGGGAGGACCGAGTCTACGACCTCGCCCTCTATCTCCGCCACGTCGTTCGGGAGCTGCCGGGCGACGACATGGAGTTCGGCTTCCCGCGAGATCCGGAGGACGCCGGCGCCCGGCCGGAGAACCGGGCCGTCGCCGCCTTCCTGGCCGAGGGTGCGCCCTTCCATCTCCACGCGAGCTTCCACGGCATCAGCTTCACCTCCGGCCCGTGGTTCCTGATCGAGCCCGCCTGGATCGACCGCACGGCGGACCTGCGGGAGTCGCTCCGCCGCCAGGTGCGGGCTTTGGGATATCAGCCTTTCGACGTGGACCGCGGCGGAGAGAAAGGTTTTCATCGCATCGACGAGGGCTTCACGACCCGCCCCGATTCCCGCTCGATGGTCCGCTGGTTCGAGGAAAGAAACGATTTCGAGATGGCGGCGAAATTCCGCCCCAGCTCCATGGAATACGTCCGCTCGCTCGGCGGCGATCCCTTCACCATGGTCTCCGAGATGCCCCTCTTCCTGCGTCCCCTGGAAGAAGGCGAGACCGGCCGGCCGGACGATCCCCGTTTCCGCGCCTTCCTCGGCCGCGTCGCGGGAAAGTCGCCGGAAGAGGTCCAGGCCGAGGCCGAGCGGAGCGGCGTGCGCGGGATGCCGCTCCGTGACCAGATGCGCTTGCAACTCGCGTTTCTGAACGAGGCCCTGGGGGCGGTTTAGGTCCGCCGGATCGCGAACCTCCTCCCCGCGGCATTCCTCAGTCCCAGGAACGTCTCCTCGATCGACCGCTCGAACGGCCGGGAGAAGGGATAGCCCATGTCCCGGACATCCGGATACCGGTCCACGGCCCCGCAAAAGCTCATCGACCCACAGTGGCCAGCCTGCGGCACCTGGTCCAGGGCCGCGTCGGTCAGCAGCACCAGAAGCCGGAAGGGCATGCCTGCCTCGGTGCCTCGCGGCAGGAGGAGGGTGTAGGGCCAGCCGCACTCGCAATAGGAGCCGCCGTCGTCCTGGCCGGGCTGTGGCTCGGGCAGGTTCGCGGGGTCCTTGTCCGCCGGCTTCTTGATCACCACGGAGAGCTCGTCCGGGCGGAAGATGACGGCCCGCTGCCCGGTGGGCACTCTATGAATGAACTTGTCCATCTCGATCCACCCGCGCCGCTCCTGGGTGGAGTCCGCGGCCTCTTCCTCGGGCGCGATGAAGATCCGCACCGTAACGCTCACGTCCCGGTCGCTCGGGTTCTCGACCCGCAGAAAGTAGCAGAACGGCTCGTGGGTGAGGTAGTCGATCGTCCCCCGCCAGGGCGGGCCGGACTGCCCCGGGGGAGGATCGATCACGATCTCGCGCTGTTTCAGCTCGCTCGTGAGCTCGGCGGTGGTGCGAAAGGCCCTGCCGCCGCTCAACGTTACCTCGGCATCGGTGAAGTCCTGCCCCCACGCGTCGCCTCCGAAAGCTTCCTCGCCAAGACTCTGGCCGCCGGTCGTGAGGAAGTCCGGCTCTTCGTGTCCCGGCAAGTCCGCCGTTCGGCAGAGGATGAGGTCGGGGCTCGACCAGGGCGTCGGGGTACCGTCGAGCGAGGGACGCAGCACGACCGGAGGCGCATCGTCCGCGAATGGGTAGGGATCCTGGGTCTCCTGCCAGGCGAAGCCCACGTCGTCGATCTTCTTGTGCCAGCGCCAGAAGACGGGATCGCGGATGGCGGTGCGAGGGCTCGTCATGACGCCGACTCGATCCCCGTCGCTGTTCTCTTCGGAGAGGTCGGAAATGAAGTTGTGTCCGAAGTTGTGGATGCCGGGATAGACGTCGTTCCGCATCTGCGGCCGGAGTCTGCCGACGGTCCCCTCGGTGTTGTCACCGATGTTGGTCCGCGTGATGGGGACGTTGCCGGCCGTGCCCTGGAACTCCTCGTCCTCGACCGCGGTGAGAAGCGCCTGGATATTGGTGTCCATGGCCGCGGCGGCGTCGTCCGCGAGCGTCTGTTCGGGCAGACGCTCGCGGAAGCCGTCGAACTCCTTCAGGGCGGCGCCGGGGTCGTATCCTTCGGGGATGGCGACGCTGAAGTCGCTCAACGCGAGGACCCGGGGGAGGTCGTGAGAGAGCCGCTCGGCGTCGTAGCGGGCCAGCATCTGCTCGTGCATGTAGAAGAACAGCTCGCCGTGCCGGTCGTTGAGATGGAAGAGAGTGGCGAAGGCGCGGGCTGAGAGCGAGTTCAGGTACTGCCGCCAGAGGTTCTGGCCACGGTTGATGAGGGCTTGGGCGCGGCTCAGGAAAGCGTCGCGGATCTGCTCGGGAGTGGCGGTGGCGAGGAAGCTCTGCCAGTCCGGAGGCGGGGGATCGAGTCTCTCGAGCAGCTCGCGGAGGCCTTCGCGGTTCGCCTGCCGGGCCCACTGCAGCCAGTCGGAAGGGAAGAGCCCGGAGAAGGGGTAGACCTCGTGCCAGTGCTCGTGATGCTCGTTGGCGAGCGGATCCTCGCGCCAGAAGTCCAGCCGCTTCTCGTCGCCGGTGGAGCCGGCGGCCTCGGCCACCGCGGCGGTCTCCGCGAGTGACAGGTCCGGTGCCGCCGCAAGGGAGGACGGCGCGAGCTTGCGCGGCTGCGCCGCCGCCGTCCGCGGCTTGACGAGCCGGCGGCCATCCTTGCTGTGAGTGGCGAACATCGACAGGGCGTGATGGACCAGCTCCGGGTCTCTCGTCCCTGCTTCCTGCTCGGCCTCGGTCAAAGCCGCGTCGAGGCCGTCGGCCCGGCTTGGCCCCGCCGCAGCGAGGATGGACATGCTGAGCGCGAGCCCGGTCGCCTCGGCGGCCTGAGCCGGGTTGAACACCGAGAAGCGGGCGGGTACGCTGGATGCCTCGCTCTCCGCTGCCGCCAGCGCGGGAGTCGCCTCTATACCTCGCCGTTCGGCCTTGGCGGGTTGTCGGCCGCTCTCCTGAAGCAGGCTCTCAAAAATTCTCCTCGACCGATCTTGAACCGCCTTGAGGTCCGCCATCCGTACTTCCCCCTTCCGGGCTCAGAGCCCGTCTTCGAGTTGAATGCCGGGATTGCCGGTGAGCGAGCCCGGGTCTTTGGTATCGCAGACGGCGCAATGGACGCCGTTTTTTTCCCGTCTGGGCCAGCCGTTCCAGATAGAGGCCGCGACGAGCAGCCCGATGCCGCCGTACACGGCCGGGCTTGAGTGGAGTCGGTACTTGCCGCCCAGAATCGCCGCCGCCGCAGCGAGGCCTACGATCAATGGTCCCAGGGCGCACCGCCGAACGGCTCCAACCGCGAGCACGGTCAGCAGGAGCGCGAGGGAGGCGACCGTCAGGCCCGACAGCCAGCCCGCGGGCAGGCTCGCGCCCAGCCCGGCCATTCCAAAGATCGCGAGCAGGCACATCGGGCACTTCGGCAACGCTGCACCGCCGAGCGCCAGCAGTGCCGGGATCTGCGAACGCCAGAAGCGGCGGCCGGTTGTGGCGGTAATTGGTGGACCGGAGTTGCTGCGCAGGCTCACGGGAGGAGGTCCTTTCCGGTTCGAGTCAACTCTTCAAAGAAGAGCTGCCCAACCACCTCTGATTGGACCTAGACGGACTGAGGAGCAAAGTTCTTGGGCTGGAAGGCCGAAAGATTCGCCGCTCCCGAGCGTATCCTCTCTGAACGCTCTTTCCATTCAGGAGGTGGCCCCATGTCACTCCGTCTTCGTTGGACCCTGCTGAGCGCCCTCGGACTGGCTCTCGGTCTCGTCGCCGCGCTGTTCCTCGGCGCTCCCGTGGATGCTGTCGTCGGCATGGTGCTGGTGACTCCCGTCCTCACCGGGATCGTCGGAGCCGTCCTGGGGACCTCGCAGTGGGTGCTCCTTCGTCGCCGGCTGGCGAACGCCCGCTGGTGGATTCCGGCGAGCGCCGCCGGGCTGGGGATTGGACTGACGGCGGGCATCGTGCTGGTCGAGCAGGTCGGCCGGCTGCTGACGGGCGGCCAGTTGCACGTGGCCGCGCTCGACAGCGGCACGCGCGCGGGGAGCCTGCTGGTCGTCGGCCTGGTGAGCGGCCTCTTTCTGGGTGCCTCGCAGTGGTTCGTCCTGCGCTCGCGTCCGGGGATCGCCCGGACGTGGCTCTGGGTCAGCACGTTCGGGCTGGGGCTGGCCCTCCTCGCCGGCTCGCTCGCGGCGGATTTCGTCTTCGGCGGCTTCGCGGCGCCCGCGGGGCTCGTCGGCTTCGTGCTGGTGGCCGGGCTCATCGCCGGCGGGGCGACCTCGACGCAGGCGGCCCGGCTGGCGGACCGGGCGGTTGTGGTCTGAAGCGGGAGCGCCAAACCTAAGAAGCTTTCTCAAGTCCAGCCCCGCAGGGGCGACAGAGATTAGCCCGGGCCGTGAGGCCCGGGAATCGTGGACTCCCAAACATCAGGAGCCCCGTAGGGGCGACAGGAGACCCCGCCAAGCCGATGTCCTGCCGCCCCTGCGGGGCTGGGAGATTATTTCGTCCCCGGTCCCGGGGCTGACGCCCAACCTCTTACACATACCTCGACTGCTCCGAACGGACGATGTTGTTTTCGCCCTGAAAGGGCGGCGGTCGTTGAATAGCTTGGCCGCTTTAGCGCCAGGAACGGGGCTCCACCCACCCATCGCCGCCCTGAAGGGGCGGTCCCCAACGGTCCGAAAGGCACCGCCCCCTCGGGGCGGGTATGGGGAGGGAGAACTGCCAACCTGGCGCTAAAGCACCAGGCTACTCAACGTTCGCCCTTTCAGGGCG
>Ga0207681_10000096_pt1 | contig 74995 bp, 72 predicted proteins | sample KBSS53metaG_FD_184324 | JGI IMG/M metagenome (GOLD analysis project Ga0207681, IMG submission 184324) | Switchgrass rhizosphere microbial communities from Kellogg Biological Station, Michigan, USA - KBS S5-3 metaG (SPAdes) (version 2) | ecosystem: Host-associated > Plants > Roots > Rhizosphere... | reverse complement strand
GCCGACGATCGGCACCGGCTGCCTGCTGCTGGCGCTGTTCGAGAAATTCCAGGACAGCAAGATCATGCCGTTCTTCGCCCTGCTCGGGGGCGCGCCGATGTTCTATTACGTCTTCCACCTCTACATGCTGAAGCTGATCTACCACGTGGCACTCGCCATCTACGGGCCGACAAAGGGCACGGTGTTCGGCGTCGACCACCTTGCCACGGTGTGGATCTGGGTGGCCATCCTGGTGCCGGTCGTGTTCTTTCCGACGCGCTGGTTCGCCCGGCTCAAGCAGCGTCGCCGCGACATCTGGTGGCTCAAGTACCTCTGACGCCCGCCCTCATGGGCCAGCGGCCCGCGGGCCGGCAAGGGGCAGGACCGGACAGCCGGTCCTGCCCTTTCGGTTTCGTACCCGTTTTCTCGCAAGTCCATCATTCATGGACTCTCGGCGGAACTTGGCGAGCGGCATAATTCGCGGCTGTCATCAATATTTCACAATTATGCGCCGCGCCGCGCCCGCGCTTCGACGGATCATATCCGTAGCGAGGCATAGTCTCGGCAGTGGCACAAAGAGGCAATCGCCGCCCGCTCAAGTGCGAAAACTCGCGCGGAACGGCGGGCTTCAGCAAGATTGCCCAGCCAAAACGCAGGGCCAGGGACAACCTTAACGAGGGGTACGTTTCGATGAACAGGAAGTCCGCATATCGTGCCGCGCTGATTGCCGGCGTCGCGCTGAGCATCATTCCCGCCATGGCGCATGCCGCCGATACCGACGACACCATCGTAGTCACCGGCCAGCGTCAGCAGTATCGTGGCGACATTCCGGTCAAGGAGCTGCCCCAGTCGGTCCAGATCCTTGACGGCAAGGTGCTGGAGCAGCTGAACATTACGCGCCTGGACGCGGCGCTCGACCTCGCCAGCGGCGTGGCCAAGCAGAACAACTTCGGCGGATTGTGGGATTCTTTCGCTATCCGCGGCTTCGCCGGCGACGAGAACTTCCCGAGCGGCTTCCTCGTCAACGGCTTCAACGGCGGCCGCGGCTACGGCGGCCCGCGCGATGCCTCGAACATCGATCACATCGAAGTGCTCAAGGGTCCGAACGCCGCCGTCTTCGGCCGCGGTGAGCCCGGCGGCACGGTGAACATCATCACCAAGAAGGCCACCCTGCGGGACAGCTTCGGCTCCTTCACCGTGTCGGGCGGAAGCTTCAACACCTACCGCGTAGAAGGGGATTACAACCTTAAGGTCAGCGACACCTTGGCGGTGCGCGTGAACGGCGCCACTCAGGACGCCGACAGCTTCCGCAAAACCATCCATTCGCGCAAGACGGTCCTGAGCCCTTCGGTGTTCTGGAAGATCACCGACAAGACCAGCTTCACCTACGAAATGGAGTACGTCGATCAGGCGGTTCCGTTCGAGCGCGGTACCGTTGCGATCAATGGGGTTCTCGGCCTTGTCGACCGTACGACCTTCTTGGGCGAGCCTGGCGATGGACCGATCACCGTGAAGGTTCTGGGTCATCAGGCTCAGCTTCAGCAGGATCTTGGCAACGATTGGGTGTTCATCCTCGGTGGCGGTTATAGGTCAACGAAGTTCCGCGGCTATGCCAGCGACCCAGAACTGAACCTAGGCCGTCAGATCCTCGACAACGACGGGATCAATCTTGCGCGCCAGCGCCGCTACCGCAACTACTCCACCGAGAACTCGTCGCTTCGTGGAGAAATCTCCGGAAAGATCCACACTGGCCCGATCACGCACCACATCATCCTCGGCGCGGACGCTGATCGCTTCATGGTCGATCAGACTCAGCTCCGGTTCCGCCCGCCCTCGTACACCCCCGGTGCTCCGATCGTCTATTGCGGACCCGGCGTCACCTCGTGCAACAACGCGATAAACGTCTTCAACCCGGTCTACGGCCAGCTTCCGGTGCCTACCACGCCGGTACCCGGCACCAACCAGCGGGAAGTCCAGACTGCGTGGGGCGTCTATTTCCAGGACCAGATGGATATCACGGACCGCCTAAAAATCCGGTTTGGCGGCCGCTATGATCACTTCAAGCAGGATGTCACCGACCGGCTCAGGAACAATGCGCGCACTCTCGTCACCAAGACGAAGTTCAGCCCGTCTGCGGGTGCTCTGTTCAAGGTGACAGAGACTCTGAGCATCTATGGCGGCTATGGTTCGGGCTTCCGCCCCAATACCGGCGTGGATGCGCTCGGCAGGACTTTCGCTCCGGAAACGAGCAAGTCCTATGAGGCCGGCATTCGCTACGTGTCGCCTGGCAACGGCATCACTGCGTCGCTCGCCGCGTACAAGATGACCAAGGACAACGTGCTCACGGCAGACAATACCTCCGGTACGTCATTCGTGGGCGGCAAAGCCGAGTCCAAGGGCATTGAAGCCGATCTGACGGCCAACCTTCCCGGCGACGTGCACATTATCGCCGCCTATGCCTACACCGACGCGAAGTGGGCCACAAATTTCACCGACCCTAACGGAGTCTCCATCAAGGTCGGGGATCCGCTGATCAACATCCCGAAGCACTCCGCCAATGTGCTCGTCACGAAGGGCTTTGACCTCGGTAGTTCGGGCAAGGTGACTGTCGGGGGCGGTGTGAACTATGTATCCCGTCGTCTGGGCGAGACCGGGACACAGTTCTACCTGCCCAGCTACACGCTGACCCGCGCGCTCATCAGCTACGAGCCGACGAAGAATGTGACCATCGGCGTCGACGTGACCAATCTGTTCGACGTCACCTGGTACCCGGCCTCCTACGCGGCCTACTGGGTCGCCCCGGGCACACCGCGGACGATCACCGGCCGCGTCAGCTTCAAGTTCTAGGCTCACCCAACTGGCCGGGCCGCTCAGCCGAGCGGCCCGGCCTTTTTCTTTTGCGGCCTTTGCCCGGCCGGACCGAGGTGCCACAAATCGCCCATGCGCCGCACCGGTCTGCTCTCGCTCCACCGCTGGCTCGGGCTGATCATGGCCCCCTTCCTGCTGGTCCAGGCGCTCACCGGGGCATTTCTCGTCGTCCGCGAAGCCACCGTTGCAACGCCGCCAGTCGTGGTCCCCAGCGCCGGAACCTTCGTCGCCGCCGCCCGCGCGGCGCAGCCCGGCTTTCGCGTCACGCGCCTGTTCCTGCCCGCCAGCACCGGCCCCGCTGCCTTCGCCGAGCTGAGCGGACCCGACGGCCGGCGCTCCTATACCGCGCTTGACGGCGCCACCGCCCGTCCGCTGGAGAGCGGCGGGCTCTGGCGCTTCCCCTACCGCGCCTTGCTCCAGCTGCACTATGGTCTCGCCAGCGGGACTGCCGGGCTGATGGTCGTGGCAGCCCTGGGCGCGGCCCTTGTGTTGTCCGCCGCGGCCGGCCTCGCCGTCTGGTGGCCGGGCCTGCGCCGCATTCCGCAGGCCCTGAAGGTTCGCCGAAAGCTGCCGGGCCACGCCCGGCTGCGCCAGTGGCACCGCTCGGTGGGCGCGGTCATCGCCGTGCTGACCCTGTTCAGCGGCACGACCGGGGTCCTGCTTTCGGTTCCGGACGTGATCGACGCCATGGCGCCCGTCGGCGTTCCCGCGGCCTTTGCGCCGGCGCTCTCCCCGGCGCAGATCGACGCCGCCCTAGCCGCGGCTCAGGCCCGCTTCCCCAGGGCCCGGCTGCGCGACGTGCGCTTTCCTCCGGGGGACAAGCTGGCCGTCGATTTCGACGCACCCGAGCGGAACGCCCGCGCGGTTCACGTCGTCGTCGTGCGAGCGAGCGACGGCACGGTGCTCAAGGCCTTGCCGGCCAGGGACAATCCGGTGCTGTGGATGAAGGTCCTGTCGCTTCACACCGGCGAGACGTTCGGCCCCGCCGGCCTGGCCCTGCTGCTGGTCGAGGCCGGGGCGCTCGTTTTTCTCGCCATCGCCGGGGCGGCGATGTGGCTGCGCACCCGGCGAAAGGCAAAATGATGAGACTGCTGCACATCGGCGATCCCGAACGCGGGCGCATCTGGGGCGAAGCGATCCGCGCCGCCTTGCCGGAAGTCGACTACGCCTGCTGGCCCGAGGTAGAACGCCCGGAGGAGATCCGCCACATCATCGCCTGGACCCTGCCGGACGAGGTGCTGGCCGCCCTGCCCCGGCTGGAGGTGCTGTTCTCGGTCGGCGCGGGGATCGACCAGCTCGCGCTCGATCGCCTGCCCCGGGGCCTGCGCGTGGTCCGCATGATCGAGCCGGGCATCATCGACACCATGGCCGACTATGTCTCCATGGCCGTGCTGGCGCTCCACCGCGACCTGCCGTTCCACCTGGCCAACCAGCGGGCCGGCCGCTGGGAATGGCGCGACGTACCGCCCGCCCGGCAGCGCCGGGTGGGAATCATGGGGCTGGGCGAACTCGGCCAGGCGGCCCTCGCCGCCCTTGCCCCCCACGGCTTCCAGCTATCGGGCTGGAGCCGCTCGCAGCGCGAGATTGCCGGCGTCACCTGCTTTTCCGGCGAAGAAGGCATGGGCCCGTTCCTCGCCGGCGCCGAGATTCTCGTCTGCCTCCTGCCGCTCACCTCCGACACGCGCGGCATCCTGGACCGCCAGACCTTCGCCCGAATGCCGCGCGGGGCCATGCTGGTGAATGTCGCGCGCGGCGGGCACCTCGTTCAGGACGACCTTCTGGCTGCGCTGGACGGCGGCCAGATCTCGGCCGCCGTGCTCGACGTGACCAGCCCCGAACCCCTGCCGGAAGATCATCCGTTCTGGTCGCACCCGGCGATCCTGCTCACGCCGCACGTCGCCGGCATTACCCGGCGCGACAGCGCGGTCGAGGTGCTGATCGGCAACCTGCGCCGGGAGCTCGCGGGCGCGCCCCTGCTCGGCGAGGTGAACCTCACACGCGGGTATTAGGCTGAAAATAAGGCAATTCGTGCCGCCGCGCGTTGGCTCAACGACACCACACCGCGCCGGCACCATGCGAAGGTGGGCCGCCTCGATAAGGACCCGTCGCCATGCCTGAGACTGCTGCCCGCATCGAACGCGATCCGCTTGGCCCGGTCAAGATTCCCGCAGACCGGCTCTACGGCGCGCAGACCGAGCGGGCGCGGCGCAATTTTCCGCTCTCGGGCGTGACCATCGCCGCCATGCCCGAGCTGATCGTAGCCCTGGCCCAGGTCAAGCAGGCTGCCGCGCGCGTCAACCAACGGATCGGCGATCTCCCTGCTGACGTGGCGGAGGCCATCATCGCCGCCTGCGACGAGCTGCGGGCGGGCCGCCATCACGAGCATTTTCCGGTGGACGCCTGCCAAGGCGGTGCCGGCACCTCGACCAACATGAACGCCAACGAGGTCATCGCCAACCGCGCCAACGAGCTGCTCGGCCGGCCGCGCGGCAGCCTCGCGGTGAACCCCAACGACCACGTCAACCGCAACCAGTCGACCAACGACGCCTATGCGACGGCGGTGCGTCTGGCGGTCCACGCCCTCAACGAGCGCCTGTGCGCAGCCCTGGAGGGGCTGGCCCTGGCCATGGACGAACGCGCGGGCGCTTTTGGCGGCATTGCCAAGCTCGGCCGCACCCAGTTGCAGGACGCCGTACCGATGACCCTCGGCCAGGAATTCGCGGCCTTCGCCACAACCCTGCGCGAGGATGTCCAGCGGGCCGGCGAGACGGCCCGACTGATGCTGGAGGTCAATCTCGGCGGCACGGCGATCGGCACCGGCATTGCCGCCAGCCCAGGCTATCGCGAAGCGATCTGCGCCGAACTGGCCGAGGTGACCGGCAAGTCCGTAACGCCCGCCGCCAACCTGATCGAGGCAACCTGGGATATGGGCGCCTTCGTGCTTTATGCCGGAATGCTCAAGCGCGTGGCGGCCAAGCTGTGCAAGATCGCCAACGACCTGCGCCTGCTTTCCAGCGGGCCGGCCGGCGGAATCGGCGAGATTCGCCTGCCTCCGCGCCAGCCCGGCTCTTCGCTGATGCCCGGCAAGGTCAACCCGGTCATCCCCGAGGCGGTGAATGCAGCGGCGTTCCGGGTGTTCGGGCTCGACGTCACGGTCGGCTATGCCGCGCAGGCCGGCCAGCTCCAGCTCAACGCCTTCGAACCGGTGATCTTCTGGTCGATCCACGAGGCGGTCCACCTGCTGGTCAATGCCATGGACATGCTGGCCGGCGAATGCGTGACCGGGATCACGGCCGACGAGGCGCGCTGCCGCGAAAACCTCGCGCGCAGCACGGCGTTGGCGACCGAACTGGTCCCCCTGATCGGCTATGCCCGCGCCGCCGCCGTGGCCAAGCGGGCGCAGGCCTGCGGCAGCCTGGCCGAAGCCGTCCGCGAACTCGAACCGGCCTTTGCCGGGCACATTTCCCGCCTAGCCTGAATAACGCACCCCGGGGCCTACGACGCTGATTGGCGGGCGGCACGATGTACCGGGCGGGGCCGCCGATCTGGCCGCTAAACCTGGCGCAAGCCAAGACATGAGACCTTCGCGTGGGTTATCCAGCGGCAGTCCGCGCGGCGGCATTCCATGCCGAATGCCGCGGAGATTAGGGCTGATGGCCTTGCTGGCCATAACCAATCGGGCACAAGTTCTGGTTTGGCTCTGGCCAAATGAATGGCAACGAGGGTGGCCGCGGGCTGCTGTGCGACCAGAGGGACACGAGCTGAAATGAGCGCTCAGGACTACATCTTCCGCCCCAAGTTCATCAGCTTCGATTGCTATGGCACGCTGATCCGCATGTGCTTCAGCGAGATGGCTGAAAAGTTCTATGGCGACGTGGTGCCGGCCGAGCGCAAGGAGGCCTTCTTCAAGGATTTCTCGGCCTACCGCTTCAATGAGGTGCTCGGCGCCTGGAAGCCCTATCGCGAGGTGTTGGGCAATGCCCTGGCCCGCACCGCCAAGAAGTGGGGCCTGGATTACAAGGACGAACACGGCGAGGAGCTCTATCAGGCCGTGCCGACCTGGGGGCCCCATGCCGACGTGCAGGGTGGCCTTTCGCGGATTGGCGAGAAGATCCCGCTCGTCATCCTTTCGAACGCAATGAATTCGCAGATCCACACCAATGTCGCCAGGCTCGGCGCACCGTTCCACCGGGTCTACACCGCCGAAAGCGCCCAAGCCTACAAGCCGCGCATCGAGGCCTTCGAATACATGTTCGACCAGCTCGGCTGGGGTCCGGAGGTGGGCATGCACGTCTCGTCCAGCTTCCGCTACGACCAGAACACCGCGACCGACCTCGGCTTCATGTGCCGGGTCTTCGTCGGCCGCGGACACGAGCCGTCGAACGCGTTCTACCGCGACGTCGAGATCCCCCACATCGGGTGCCTGCCGGCGCTCGTCGGCCTGTGAATCCCGCCTGACGCCGCTCCGGAGTAAATCCCAAGGCCAATCTCCAAGTTGCCGGACCTTCGCGCCTGCCGTTTTGCCTTGATGCAGGCCCCAATCGGGGCTGGCATGCGTTAAAGGGCTTGCAAGTTCGCGGCGGCTGGCGTCTGGCATCGGGCAGCGATGGCTGGTCGGTGCATGGGGTGCCGACGGCATACGCGGCGGCTTATGCAAAAAGGATTCAGGCGCTTTCTATGGCAGGATACAAGGAACCGAGCTTCGCCGACAGGACCGCGGCGGCCACGGCAGCGCGCGCGAAGGCGCTGGCCAAGCTCAAGGCGAAACCTGCGCTCTCGGCGGAAGAACAGGCCGCCCGCATCCAGGCAGCGGCAGAGCGTGAAGCTGCCGAGGCCGCGCGGCGCGAGGCCGTGCGCGCCGAGCGGGAGGCCAAGAAGGCCGCGGAACTGCAGCGCAAGCTGGAAGCTGCCGAGGCTGCCAAGCCCAAGCCCAAGCTCAGCGATGCCGAACTCAAGGCCCTGCGCGACGCGCGCTACGCCGCGCGCAAGGCCCGCAAGAAGTAGCTCCTGCGGCCGGCCAGCCGGCTAGGCGTCGCGCCGGGCGAAGGGCGCATCGATATAGTGCGGCGGCGGCGGCGGGCCCCACAGCCGGTCGCGGGTGTTGACCGGCTGGCTGCCGTCGATGTCGGTAAATCCGTATTCGTCGCCCAGATCGCGCGAGGTGAAGACCTGGCCTGACTTGGCCATGACATTCGGATCGGCGGCAAGGGCAGCGATGCCGCGGCCCGCATAGACCGTCGATTCGCTTTCCTGGTGAAGCCCGGTTTCCGTGATGTTCTCGATCAGTTCGACCCGCTCGGTGCGCAGGGCGCCCGGCCAGACCACCACCGAGGCGACGTTGAAGGCCCTCAGTTCCTGGGCCATATCGGCCGAGAGGCGATCGAGCGCGGCCTTGGTGATGCAGTAGGGAATCTCGAGGATATAGCCTGCGGCCGAGGGCGACGAGATCGCCACGATCAGACCGCTGCGCTGCCTCACCATGATCCGCGCCGCGTGCTGGCTGGCGACGAAAGCCGAGCGCAGGCCAACTTTCATCTGGCAATCCCACGATTCGGGTCCGTCGGCTTCCCAGAAGCGAACGGCGTTCGACGTGTTGTGGTGCGGCTGATAGGCATTGTTGACCAGGATATCGAGCCGCCCCGCTTCGGCCTCGATCTGCGCGAACAGGCGGGCAACCTGGGCATCGTCGCCGTGGTCGCAGGCAACGGGCACGCACTTTCCCCCGGCGGCCCGGATTTCCGCAGCGGTTTCCTCCAACGAACCTGGGATTGGCCGGCCCATCACCTCGTCGCGCGGATCCGACGGCGCGGCGGTGCGCCCGGTCACGTAGACGGTAGAGCCTGCTTCGCCCAGGGCGAGGGCGATGCCCCTGCCAGCTCCGCGGCTGGCGCCGGTAACGAGCGCAATGCGCCCTTCGAGCGGTTTCATGATCCAGGCTCCTCTAACGACCGGAATTGGTTGCATTGTGCGGGGTGCCCCGGCTCCCCGCAAGGCGGGGGCGGTTTCATCATGGCTGTGGCGGATACGCCGCCCGCTACCCCGGAATGAAACGCGTCCGCGGATGAAGAAGGCGGTCGACCTGCAATAGGCGCAAGGGCTGCGCATTGAGCCCGATTGGGCTTCGTCCTGCCGCGATATTGTTCCAAATTTGTGGGAAAACCAGCACCCCATGCCAACTTGCGAGGCTTAGAGACACGGCTGCAACGGGGCATTTTACCGCCTGGCCGGCGGGTTGCGCGCCCTGCCGAGGAGTCCTGAACCATGGCCACCCAAGCCGCCGCGGCGATCGTGCTGCGGCCGATGACCGCCGCCGATATCGATGCCGCGACCGAGCTGTCGCGCGAACAGCAATGGCCTCATCGCGAGGAGGACTGGGCCTTTTTCCTTGCGCAGGGCTTCGGGCTGGTGGCCGAGTGCAACGGCGCCGTGGTCGGTTCGATCATGGCATGGCATTTCGGCATCGATTTCGCCACGATCGGCATGGTCATCGTCAGCCCGGCATTGCAGGGCCGGGGCCTGGGCCGGCGACTGATGGACGAGATGATGGCACGCCTCGAGGGCCGCTCGATCGTGCTCAACGCCACGGATGAAGGCCTTCCGCTCTACCGCAAGCTCGGCTTCATCGAGATCGGCACGATCTACCAGCACCAGGCCGTGGCAGGCGTCGTGCCGCTCGCCGACCTGCGCCCCGGTGAGCGGGTGCGGCCGACCGGCGGGGCCGACGACATGCTGGCCGACCTCTATTCGCGCGCCGGGGGGATGGATCGCTCTGCCCTGTTCGAGGCGCTGGCCGCCGAAGGTTCAACCGTGGTGCTGACCCGTGATCACGTGCCCGAAGGCTTTGCGCAGCAGCGCCGGTTCGGTCGCGGCTGGCTGATCGGCCCGGTGGTGGCGCCGGACGCTGACGGGGCCAAGGTGCTGATCCTCCACTGGCTCGGCACCAATGCCGGCTCGTTCTGCCGGATCGACGTGACCGGGACCTCGGGGCTTTCCCCGTGGCTCGAGGAAATCGGCCTGCCGCAGGTGGGCCGGGTGATCACCATGGTCCGCGGGCCCGCTCCGGTCCCCGGGCCCGACGCGCGCGTCCAGGCCCTCGCCGCACAAGCACTGGGATGAATTCCATGACGACTGCAACCCTGACGTCCGCCCGGCCCGAGCTTGCCGACCCCACGCTGCTGCGCGAAGCCGCGCTGATCGGCGGCGAATGGCTGCCAGTCGGTCCAGACGGCGGGATCGAGGTCACCTCTCCGGCCGACGGCGCGCCGATCGGTCGGGTCCCGGCCTGCGGCAAGGCGGAAACCGAAGCAGCGATCGCCGCGGCCAACGCCGCCTGGGGCGGATGGAAAGCGCGCACCGCCCACGAGCGCGCAGCGCTGCTTGAGCGCTGGCACGCGCTGGTCCTGGCCAATGCCGAGGACCTCGCCCGGATCATGACCGCCGAGCAGGGCAAGCCGCTGGCCGAAGCGCGCGGCGAGATTGCCTATGCCGCCACCTTCATCAAGTGGTTCGCCGAGGAAGGCCGTCGGATTTCGGGCCACACCGTGGCCGCTCCCGAGCGCAACCGCCGGATCATCGTGTTGATGGAGCCGATTGGAGTCTCCGCCGCTATCACCCCGTGGAACTTCCCCGCCGCGATGATCACCCGCAAGTGCGCGCCGGCCCTTGCCGCCGGCTGCCCGGTGGTGATCAAGCCGAGCGAGCTGACCCCGTTCACCGCCCTTGCGCTGGTGGAACTGGCGATGCGGGCCGGCCTGCCCGAGGGGACGATGAACATCGTCACCGGCATGCCCGGCGAGATCGGCGCGGCGATCACCGCCAGCCCGGTGGTGCGCAAACTGTCGTTCACCGGGTCGACCCGCGTCGGCTCGCTGCTGATGGAGCAGAGCGCGAAAACCATCAAGAAGCTCAGCCTCGAGCTTGGCGGCAATGCGCCGCTGCTGGTGTTCGAGGATGCCGACCTCGATCTCGCGGTTTCCGCCACCATGGCCAGCAAGTTCCGCAATTCCGGCCAGACCTGCGTCTGCGCGAATCGGATCTTCGTCGCCGATGCGATCTACGACGAGTTCGCCGCGCGCCTGGCCAAAGCCGCCGGTGCGCTCAATGCCGGGCCGGGCATGGAAAGCGGCACGACTATGGGGCCGCTGATCAATGCCGCCGCCGTGGCCAAGGTGAGGAACCACTACGAAGACGCGCTGTCTCACGGCGGCAAGCTGCTGACCCAGGGCTCCGGGCGCGAGGGCGGCAACTTCGTGCGTTCCATCGTCATGACCGGGGCGAACCCGGACATGCTGCTCGCCCGCGAGGAAACCTTCGGGCCGCTCGCGGCCCTGTTCCGCTTCGGCAGCGAGGCCGAGGCGCTCGATCTCGCCAATGCCACCGATTACGGACTGGCCTCGTACTTCTACACCCGCGACCTGTCGCGCGCCTTCCGCGTGGCCGAGCGGCTGGAGAGCGGCATGGTCGTGCTCAACACCGGCGGCATCGCGATGGAGATGGCGCCGTTCGGCGGGGTCAAGCAATCGGGGCTCGGGCGCGAGGGCGGGCGCGAAGGGATGGAGGAATACCTGGAGACCAAGGCCTTCCATATCGGCGGTCTCGAGATCTAGTCACAGGGGACAAGTCAGATGGGCAGCACCAACCGCCGCTATACGGTGGCCGTGATCGCGGGCGACGGCATCGGCAAGGAAGTCATGCCCGAGGGCATCCGTGCCCTGGAAGCAGCGGCGAGCAGATTCGGCTTTGCGGTGGAGCAGCAGTGGCACGACTTCGCCTCGTGCGACTACTACGCGCGGCACGGGCAGATGATGCCCGATGACTGGAAGGCCCGCATCGGCAAGCCCGACGCGATCCTGTTCGGCGCGGTCGGCTGGCCGGATATCGTGCCCGACCATATCTCGCTTTGGCAATCTCTCATCCAGTTCCGCCGGGAATATGACCAGTACGTCAACCTCCGGCCCGTGCGGCTGATGCCCGGCGTGCCTTGCCCCCTCGCCGGCCGGGAGCCGGGCGACATCGACTTCTGGGTGGTGCGCGAGAACACCGAAGGCGAATATTCGGCCGTGGGCGGCCACATGTTCCCGGGAACCGACCGCGAGGTGGTGATCCAGGAGACGGTGATGACCCGCTACGGTGTCGACCGCGTGCTGCGCTATGCCTTCGAGCTCGCCCAGACGCGTGAGCGCCGGCACCTGACCAGCGCGACCAAGAGCAACGGCATTGCAATCACCATGCCGTTCTGGGACCAGAGGGTGGAGGAGATGGCGAGAAGCTATCCCACCGTCACGCACGACAAGTACCACATAGATATCCTCACCGCCCAGTTCGTGATGAACCCGCAGCGGTTCGACGTGGTGGTCGCCTCCAACCTGTTCGGCGACATCTTGTCCGACCTGGGCCCGGCCTGCACCGGCACCATCGGCATTGCGCCTTCCGGCAACATCAACCCGGACGGCACCCATCCCTCGCTGTTCGAACCGGTCCACGGCTCGGCGCCGGACATTGCCGGCAAGGGCATTGCCAACCCGGTGGGCCAGATCTGGTCGGTCGCGATGATGCTGGAGCATCTGGGCGAGAAGGAAGCGGCGGCGGCCATCGTCACGAGCGTGGAAACGGTGCTCGCGACCGAGGCTGGGCGAACGGGCGATCTCAAGGGCAAGGCTAATACCATGGAATGCGGCAAGGCGATCACCGCCGCGATCGGATGACGCGCGCAGCGGACGGCCGCCCGCTGGCGCGGGGCGGCCGACCCGCCAGCGCGGCATAATATTCTGCGTCATTCTGCAAAAACGCGCGGGCCAATCCTTCGCAGCGGCCAGTTTCGGCGTATCCAGGTGGCTTGGCGGGGTAGGTTTCGTCCATGCCTAGCCTTGCCAGTCCCCAATCCGCCCCTGCCGCCGCCGGCGCCAATCGCAGCCTGCTGGAAATCGACCGCGAACACCTGATTCATCCGGTCACCTCGTTCCGCGGCCACGAACTGGTCGGTGCCCGCATTCTCACCGAGGGCAAGGGCATGTGGATCAAGGACGTGACCGGGCGCGAGATCCTCGACGGGTTCGCCGGCCTGTGGTGCGTCAACATCGGCTACGGGCACGAGAGCGTGGTCGAGGCTGCGGCAGCGCAGATGCGCCAGCTGCCCTACGCCACCGGCTACTTCGACTTCGCGAGCGAACCCACGATCCGGCTCGCCGGCGAGCTCGCCGCGCTAACGCCGCCGGGGCTCGACCATGTCTACTTCACGCTGGGCGGATCGGACGCGGTGGACAGTGCGATCCGCTACATCGTCCACTATTTCAACGCCATTGGCAGGCCGACAAAGAAGCAGTTCATCTCGCTGGAATGGGGCTATCACGGCTCCAGCTCCAGCGGCGCGGGGTTGACCGCTCTGCCCAATTTCCACCGCGGCTTCGACCTGCCGCGCCCTTGGCAGCACTACATTGCTTCGCCTTATCCGTATCGCCATCCGCATGGACACGACGACGCGGCGGTGATCGCCTCGACGGTCGCCGCGCTGGAGGCCAAGGTGGCCGAGCTTGGCGCCGACAATGTTGCGGCCTTCTGCTGTGAGCCGATCCAGGGATCAGGCGGGGTGATCGTCCCACCCCGGGGCTGGCTCAAGGCCCTGCGCGAGGCCTGCACGCGGCTTGGCATCCTGATGCTGGTCGACGAGGTGATCACCGGTTTCGGCCGCACCGGCCCGCTGTTCGCCTGCGAGGACGAAGGGGTGTCGCCCGATTTCATGACCGTCGCCAAGGGGTTGACTGCCGGCTATGCTCCGATGGGCGCGCTGTTCATGGCCGATCACATCTACCAGGCGATTGCCGATGCCAGCCCGCTCGTCGTCGGCCACGGCTTCACTTATTCCGGCCACCCTGTCAGCGCCGCCGTCGCCCTCGAAGTGCTGCGGCTCTACCGCGAAGGCGGTATTCTCGAGAACGGCCTGCGCGCCGGCCAGCGCATGGCCGAGCGGATGGCGGCGATCAAGGCGCACCCGCTGGTTGGCGACGTTCGGGCCCGGGGCATGGTCGGCGCGATCGAACTGGTCAGCAACAAGCAGACCAAGGCCATGTTCGCACCCGAGCTCGACGTGGGCACCCGCCTCGGCACCTTGACTTGGGATAACGGGGTGATCGTGCGCTGCTTCCCCAATGCGGTGATTGGCTTTGCCCCCGCATTGTGCTGTTCTGACAACGAGATGGACCAGATCTTCGCGCGCGTGGAACGTTCGCTCGACCAGCTGCTGGCGCAGCCGGACATTCGCTCGGCCTTGGGCTGAGTTTGCGGGAAGGGGACTGCCGATGCTGCCTGCACCCAAGCTCGACCGGATTGACCTGAAGATCCTCGCCAAGCTCCAGCAATCCGGCCGTATCACCAATGTCGAACTGGCCGATGCGGTGGGTCTTTCCCCCAGCCCCTGCCTGACCCGAGTCAAGCGGCTGGAGCAGGCCGGCTACATCACCGGCTATGGTGCCCACATCAACCTCAACAAGCTCGGCGAATTCCTGACCGTGTTCACCGAGATCACCCTCTCGGAACATCGCCGGGGCGACTTCTCGCGGTTCGAGGCGCGGATCGCCAAGCTGGACGAGATCGTGGAGTGCCACCTCGTGTCGGGCGGCTACGACTACCTGTTGAAGTTCGTGGCGCGCGGCGTGGCGCACTACCAGTCCATCATCGAGGGCATGCTGGAGAGCGACTACGGGATCGAGAAGTACTTTAGCTACGTCGTCATCAAGAGCCCCTTCATCAAGCACCACTTCCCTATCCAGAACCTGTTCGGCGAGCAGCACTGACGATTTTTCCAGGGTGGCCTGCAAATGGCGCCGCTTCGCGCTTCCGGTGGTCACGCACATTCAGTACGCTCCGCTTCAGCTTGCTAACCTGCGCCATTTGCAGGCCCCCTGAGAAAGATCGGCGTTGAGCCCCACAATCCCTGCTGAGGAGCCTTCGGGCAAAGCCGCATGACCAACCTCGACGATCTCATCGCCTTCCGCCGGGATATCCATGCCAACCCCGAGCTGGGCTTCAGGGAACACCGCACGGCCTCCCGGATCGCGGAAGCGCTGCGGGAGATGGGGCTCGACGTGCACGAGGCCATTGGGGGGACAGGCGTGGTCGGCGTGCTCAAGGTCGGCGACGGAGACCGGTCGGTCGGCCTGCGGGCCGACATGGATGCCCTGCCGTTCCACGAGCAGACCAATCTGCCCTACGCCAGCACCGTGCCCGGCGTGTTCCACGGCTGCGGGCACGATGGTCACATAACAATGCTGCTGGGCGCGGCGCGGGTCCTCTCCGCCGATCCGCAGTTCTCCGGCACGGTCAACTTCATCTTCCAGCCGGCCGAAGAAGGTCACGGCGGCGCCCGGGCAATGATCGGGGATGGCCTGTTCGACCGTTTCCCTTGCGACCGGGTCTATGCCCTGCACAACTGGCCCGCGCTCCCCGCGGGGACGATCCAGACCCGCCCCGGCGCGATCATGGGCGCGGCCGACAAGTTCCGGATCACGCTCACCGGCAAGGGTGGCCACGCCGGCGTGCCGCAGGAAACTCCCGATGCCCTGCTCGCTGCGGCAACCCTCGTGCAGCAGCTGAACACGATCGTCGCTCGCGCCATACCAGCGTCGGCCTCAGCCGTGCTCTCTGTCACGGAAATCCACGGTGGTCATGCGCACAACGTCATTCCGGCCGAAGCGGTGGTCGCCGGCACCGTGCGCAGCTTCGACCCGCAGGTGCAGGACCGCATCGAGGAGCGCATGCGCCAGATCGCATTAGGTATAGCCACCGGCTTTGAGGTGGATGCCGAGGTGTCTTACGACCGCTACTACCCCGCCACGATCAACGATCCTGCCGCCGCCGCTGATGCGCTGGAGGTCGCGGCGACCGTTGCCTCGGCCAGTCTTGCTCCCGAGCCGGCAGCCACGTCGGAAGATTTCTCGTTCATGCTCCAGCACCGCCCGGGCGCCTACATCTGGTTGGGGCAGGGGACCGCGGGCAAGGCCGCGCCGCTGCACAATCCCGGGTATGACTTCAATGACGAGGTAATGGAAACCGGCATCCGGCTGCACGTGGCACTGGCGCGGCACTGGTTGGGGTAGATGCAGCCCACGCGACAGTGGCTGTTGCGAGCAACGACGAACCGCGGGCTGCGCTAAAGCGAGAACCCGGCCCCGATCACCGCTCGCGTGACATGAACCGGGCTGCCGTTCGCTTCGGCGATGGCGGCGCTGCGGCCGAGCGCGCGTTCGTGGATCACACCGGCGTAGACGTCGACATGAGCACCCAACGATCGGCGCAGGCGGACCGACAGTTCCAGGCCGGTGGCACCGGCGGCCAGGCCCTCGCGCGGGATGTTGCGCGCTGCCCAGTCAAGCTGGACGCGCGGTTCGAGCGCCACCCCGGGCGCGAGAGGCCAGCGGGCGACCAGCTTGCCGCTGCCGGTCAGGTCGCCATGCTGTGAAAGGAACAGGTAATGTTCGCCGGAAAGCCACGGCAGCAGTTCGGCTTCCACGCCGGCCACGCCGTGCGTAAGATCGTCGCCCGGGCGCAGGTCCTGCCGCGCGCCGAAGGCCAGCTTAACGCCCTTGGCGACCTCCGGCATCCACAGGCCCTGGACGGTGACGTCCTCGAATGTCGGCCGGGTCTCGCTGCCGCCGTCGACCTTGAGAACGGCCTGGCCGAGCTCCCAGGTTGATTCCATGACAAGGTGGGTGTTGTCGGGTCCGGGGTGCAGTTCGAACAGGTCGATCCCGCCCTCGACCGGCGCGGCATGGGCCGGCGCATTCAAGGCCAGCGCGGCGAACGCGCACAGGAAGTGGAGCCGGCGGAACATGTTGCCGGCTATTACATCGCCGTTCCGGCGTTTTGGCCCGAACAGGGCGCTGATGGCGGAGCAGCCTGCCGTGCGGCGGGACGCACCGGCCCTGCCGTGCTGCCGTCAGAAGAAAGCGCGCAGCCCCGCCACCGCCGTGACCGCCGAGGCGCGCTCGCCCGCTCCGCGCGTGGCCCGTGCCGTGCCGCCGAAGCTCCGCTCCCAGTTGATGCCAATGTAGGGCGCGAGCTCGGGCCTGATTTCGTAGCGCAGGCGGGCGCCGGTCTCGATCCGCTCAAGGCCCGAACCAACGCCAAGCTGCGGCACATCCTGGAAGGCGAAGTTCACTTCCACTTCTGGCTGAAGCACCAGCGGACCCGACAGGCGCAGGTCATGGCTTGCCGACAGGCGGGCGTGGACATCGCCCTTGTGCGAGACATAGAGCTGCGCCTCACCCTCGATCCACCAGGGCAGCAGGCCCTCCACGCCGAGCACCGCATAGGTGCGGCGCGGCACGGGGCGGAAATCTCGCCGGACGCCGGCCTCGAGGTTGAACCAGGGGTCGAGCGCGTGGCGCCACAGTGCTTGGACCTCGATCCGCTCGGCGCTCTCGCCGAACAGGCCCTCGCCCTCCATGGCGATCACCAGCTTGTTCAGGTCGCTGCCGTACCAGGCGCTGCCTTTCCAGGCGTAGCCCTCGTGGCCGGAACCGGTGCGGAGTTCCACACGGTCGACCATCACTGCGCTGCCGGTCCACTGGCCCTCGCTCATCAGCCCGGCGCGAGCGGCCTCCATCCGCGCTTGGGGGAAGAAGCGGTCCGCCGGGTGGTCGGCCGGCACCGGGGGGGGCGCGGCATTGCCGGGCGTATCGTCGGCAGCGGGCGCGGGGGCAGGGGCCAAGGTGGCATTGCCCGGCATGTCCATCCCGGCCATGTCGTGACCGGAATGGTCCATGCCCGACATGTCGTGCCGATGCTCCTGCGCGAGAGCGGGTGCCGCCAGCGCCAGCGGCACGACAGCAAGCAGGGCAAGGCCGCGCATCAGGCGTTCTCCCCGTCGCGGCGAACGGTGACGACGCGCATCATCCCGGCATGCATGTGCATCAGCATGTGGCAGTGAAAGGCCCAGTCTCCCGGCGCATCGGCCGTAAGGTCGAAGGCGACCTTGCCGCCCGGCAGGACGTTGACCGTATGCTTGCGCACGCGGTGGCCCGGCTCCCCGCTGACCAGCTCGAAGAAGTGGCCGTGGAGGTGGATCGGATGCGGCATCATGGTGTCGTTGATGAGGTTAACGCGCACACGCTCGTTCTCGCGGAAGGGGATCGGCGCGGCGCCCCCGGAAATGGTCTCGCCGTCAATGGACCACATGTACCGTTCCATGTTGGCGGTAAGGTGAACGTCCACCTGCCGGCTCGGTTTGCGTGGGTCGGGGTTGGGGGCAAGGCTGCGCAGATCGGCATAGGTGAGGACGCGGTGTTCCACGCCTTCCAGCCCGGTCGGCTTGTCGGCGAGGCGATCGGCTGGCGAGGGCGAGATCGTGGCGACCTGAGGTCCGTACCTGACCTGCGGTGCCACGCTCTTGTCGCGCATGTTCATGGAATGGCCGGCCATGGAATTGCTGGCTGGCTTGGAGAGGTCGATCTCGCCGTTCTGGCCCATGTCCATGCCGGACATGTCCATGCCCATGTCGCGCATGGTCAGCAGCGGGCGCTTCCTGAGCGGCGGGACCTCGCCCGCCATGCCCATCCGCGGGGCCAGCGTGCCGCGCACCTGGCCGGATCGGTCGAGCGCCTCGGCGATCACGCCAAAGGCCTTGTCCTGCGTTGGCGTGACGATGATGTCGTAAGTCTCGGCGATGGCGATCTGCAGTTCGTCGGTCTCGACCGGCTGGACCAGATTGCCGTCAGCCGCGACGATTGTCAGCGCCAAGCCCGGGATGCGGAAGTTGAAGTTGGTCATCGCCGAGGCATTGATGATCCGCAGCCGCACCCGTTCGCCGGGCTTGAACAGGCCGGTCCAGTTGGCCTGCGTATCCTGCCCGTTTATCAGGAACGAATAGGTGAAGCCGGTGACATCCGAGATATCGGTGGGGTCCATCCGCATCTTCGCCCATTCCAGGCGTTCCTTCAGCGGCTGGTCGTGCCTGGCCAGGAGACCGGCAATGTCCTGCCGCTGGCGGTTGAAATAGCCGGCCTGGACCTTGAGGCGGCGAAGCTGCTCGTGCGGGTGCATCGGGCTCCAGTCGGCCAGCATCAACACGTGCTCGCGGTCGGCCACGATCGGATCGGGCCCGGCTGGATCGATGATCAGCGGCCCGTAGAGGCCAACCGCCTCCTGCATGCCCGAATGGCTGTGGTACCAGTAGGTCCCCGATTGGATCAGCGGAAATTCGTAGGTGAAGGTCTCGAGCGGATCGATGCCGGGGAACGACAGCCCGGGCACCCCGTCCATCTGGAACGGCACCAGCACGCCGTGCCAGTGGATCGAGGTCTGCTCGGCCAGCCGATTGCTCACTGCGATGCGGGCGGTCTGCCTTTCCTTCAGCCGTATCAGCGGGCCGGGGATCGTGCCGTTCACGGTTACCGCATGATGCAGCGAGCGCCCGCCGACCGAAGAGTGTCCCGGCGCAATCTCCAGCCGTGTCGTACCACCGATAATACTGGCGCCCGCGCCCGGGGTGCCGCTCTGCGCCCAGGCGGGGAACAGCGGAGCAAGGGCGAAGCTGGCGGCCAGCGAGCCCCCGGTGCGCAACAGGGCGCGGCGATCAAGTGTGGGAGAACGATCCATCGCCCTCCTATACGCGCGCCCTCGGCCTATCCCTCCAGCGCCGCCGACAATTTCTGCCGCGCCCGGTAGATCCGCGTCTCCACCGCCTTGCGGCTGGTGCCGAGCACCTCCGCCGCCTCATCCTGGCTGAGCCCCTCGATCGCGCAGAGGATGAGCGGCTCCTTCAGCGGCGCCGGCAGGGCGGCGATTGCGGCGCGGATCTTGGTGACTCCCCGCGCGGAGCCCAGCGCCCTTTCCGGATCGGGCGCGGTATCGGCCACGTCCAGCGCATCGTCGAGCGGACGGGCAAAGGTGAACAGGCGGCGTACCGCGCGGCGGCGCGCCCAGTCGTGGCACTTGTTGAGCGCGATCCGCAGCAGCCAGCCGCGCAGGGGCCGCGCCGTGTCATAGCGGCCAAGTGCCGCAAAGGCCGCAATGAAGGTTTCCTGCGTGACGTCGAGCGCATCGGCCTCGCCGCCGACATGGTTGCGAGCGAGGCGGTACACGGCCTCGCGGTGACGGGCCATCAGGGTGGTAAAGGCCATCTGCCGCCCGGCCAACGCCTGCGCGACGAGCGCGGCGTCGTCTACCTCGTCGCCCCCTGCCATTCGCCTAGGCCGGCCGGGTCAGCGCTTTGCTTATCGCGGCATCGAACCGCGCGGCCTGATCCGGCCGCAGCACGGCACGCATGGCAAAGACATGGCGCAGGGTTGCCTTCTGCAGTTCGCCCATCGCCATGTGGCAGCGATCGACCGCCTCGGCCACGCGCGGGCCATACTGGTGTTCGCTCGCCATGGCCTGCGCCAGACCGGCATTGGCTTCGCGCAATTTCGCATCAAGCACCCTGCGCTGCTCGGCGAAATCGGCCTCCAGCGCGGCGATCTTCTGTTTCTGCGCTGGATCGAGGTCGAGCTTTTCGTGCATCAGCACGTGCAGTTCGCCGCCTTCCGCATGGCGCGGCTCGAACAGGCTGCGTCCCAGCCAGCTCGCCGCCAGCGCCATGGCAAAGGCAACCAGCGCCACCAGCACATAGCGGGAGAAATTGCCCATCAATCGACCAACAGGTGCGAGGGCGCCGCCGCCGGCATGCCCCACAGCGGTTCGGCGCTGGCGCTGGCGGTGGGCGCCAGCGCGCCCGCTCCGCCGACCAGCAGGGCCACGAGCCCGGCGAGCATCAGCGACCGGCGCGCCAGGCCCGCCTCGCGCCGGGCGCCCAGGCCCGCGATCACCGCACCATCGATCCTCGCCAGCGCCGGGGGAACCGGTTCGGCACCGAGGTGCCCGAGCAATTCATCGAGTTCGTTCATCATCGGCCTTTCACTACCCGTCGCCGATACGCACCGTGGTGTGCTATCCCTCACCGGCGATGTGCAAGGAAAAACATGGCAGGGGCAATGAGGGACATGCAGCCTCCCTGCGTATCGCCCAGTGGATCGCCGGAAGGCCCGGCCCCAACCCTGACAGATTTGCCCCCGGAGATACCTGCATGCGCCGTTCCATCCTTGCTATCGCCGCCGCCGCCAGCCTGCTCGCCGCGCCCGGCGTGGCTCTCGCCCACCCCAAGCTGCTCTCCGCCACGCCGGCCGCCAATGCCGCCGTGGTGAAGCCGACCTCGATCAAGCTCTCGTTCTCCGAAGCCCTCGTCGGCCCGCTCTCGGGCATCGAGCTGACCATGACCGGCATGCCCGGCATGGCCAACCACGCGCCGATGCCGATCAAGGGCTTTTCGACGAAGGCCGCCGGCAAGGATCTCGTCGTCTCCCTGCCCCGCCCGCTGCCCGCCGGCTCCTACGAGCTGAAGTGGCACGCAGTCGCCGCTGACCAGCACCGCATCGAAGGCTCCTACACCTTCTCGGTCCGCTGAGCCGTTCCGGCAGGCCGCAGCGATGGACAACGCCGTCCTCCAGGTCGCCCGGGCGCTGGTCTACCTGACCTTGCTCCCGGCGGCCGGCCTGCCGCTCTATCATCTCACGGCGGGCCGGGTCGCGGCCGTGAGCGATGGAGGGCGGCGGGCGGTGGCAGTCCTGGCCCTGCTCGCCGCCCTCGCCTCGGCGTTCTGGCTGGTCGCCAGCGTCGCCGCCATGGCGGCCATGCCGCTGGCCGAGCTGGACCGCGACACGCTGGTCCTGGTTGCCCGAGCCACGCCTCTGGGCATGGTTCTGGTGGTCCGCCTGGCGGCATTGGCCGTCCTGCTCCTGGCGGCTTGGTCGCCCCGGGGACCGCTGACCCTTGCCGCCCTCGCCGGCCTCGTGGCGCTGGCGACCCTTGCCTTCACTGGCCATGCCGGCGCCACTGAGGGCCGGTCCGGCTGGGTCCATTGCCTGTCCGACACGATCCATCTAGCCGCCGCCGCCTGCTGGCTGGCCGCGCTGGTGCGGTTTGTCACTGGCATCTGGCGGGGCGAGCCGGCCGAGGCCGCCGCCCGCCGCCTGGCGCAGTTTGCCGCGACCGGCAGCGCAATCGTCGCCATCCTCGTCGTCACCGGCATCGTGAACACCATCCTGATTGCCGGGTTCGCCCTGCCCCCGCGCTCGGCCTGGACGATGCTGCTGTCGCTCAAGCTGGCGCTGTTTGCCGCCATGCTCGGCCTCGCCGCGCTCAACCGCTGGCGGCTGGCCCCGGCGCTGGACCGGGATGAAGCGGGCGCCGCCAGACGGCTGCGCCGGTCGCTGTCGGCAGAACTGGCGTGCGCGGTGGTGCTGGTCGGCGTGGTGGCCGTGCTGGGTACGCTGGATCCGGCGGGCGGCTGAAGCTCTCGCCGTCAGCAGCTCCCGCCGTCAGCTGGCGGCGTAGCCGTGAAGAAAGAACTGGACGGTCTCGCGGGCGTGCTCGTCAACCTGCTCTGGCGTCATGGGATCGGGATCGGCATAGAGCAGCGCCCGTTGCGGGCGGTGGGCGCAGCTTTCGACGAAGCGCTCCATGATGTGGTAAACATTGCCCGGGCGCAGGATGCCCGCGGCGATCGCCTGTTCGAACTTCGGCCGGTAGAGTTCTAGCGTGCGGTCGATCAGAGCTTCCTGGAAGGTCTGGCCAAATTTGGGGAAGCGCAGCGATTCCGCCATCAACAGCCGGGTGAGCGCGATCGTTTCCGGCATGGTCGCCTTTCGCGCCACGGTGACGGCAAGATCGGTCAGCCATTCGACGAAGGGGGCGTCGTGATCGAGCACGGCCCGGTATTCGGCATGGAACGGCACGATCACGTCGTCGACCACGGCGAGGAGAAGTTCCTCCTTGGAGCGGAAGTGATTGTAGACCGTGGCCTTCGACACGCCGGCCTCGGCGGTGATCCGGTCCATTGCGGCCCCGGCATAACCTTCCTGGAAAAACACCTGCTTGGCCGCGGCAATTATCGCCTCGCGTTTGCCTCGCGCACGGCCGCTGCGCGGCGGCGAACGCGTTTCTCCATGGGACAGGTCTTGGGCTTGGCTGGCCATGGGGAGAGCCTAATGGCCGAAAGCGGTAATTGCCAGATTAAGACGCGTTTCTCCCCGGCCATGGTGGACATCCTCGCTTAATGGAACATAATAAGAACATTATCGGGTGATTCGCAGATGCCACGTCCTTCCATTTCCGGGGAAAGCCCCTCTTGCCCGCCCGACGAGGCTGCCGACAGCGGGATTCCGGGGCTGGATCCCGGCCGGCTCCACGAAGTCCACGCCGCCGGGAATGACCGGGCGGCGGCGCTCGCCTTCGCGCTGGTCCAGGCGGGGGCGGGCGGGCGTCCGCTGTTTCTCGTCTGCCCGAGGGGCGGCGGGCGGCGGCGGGCCGGGCTCCATGGCGAGGGGCTGGCCTGGCTGGGGCTCGATGCCGCCCGGCTGACCCTGGTCGAGGCCGCCGACGAGACTGTCCTGCTGCGCGCTGCGCTCGATGCGGCGCGCTGCCCGGCGCTGGCCGCCGTGGTGATCGAGAGCGCCGGTCGCCTCGCCGCCTACGATCTCACCGCCAGCCGACGCCTGGCCCTTGCGGCGGAGCGTTCGGGCAGCCGCGTGGTGCTGGTGCGGATCGCGGCCGAGCCGCGGCCGAGCGCCGCCTTCACCCGCTGGACGATCGCCAGCGCCCCCTCCGCCCCGCTCGCCGGCGCAGCGCCGGGCCGCCCGGTCCTCGCCGCCCGGCTCGACCGCCGCCGCGGCTGGGCGGGCCGGCAGGCGCACTGGCTCCTCGAATGGGTCCCTGAGCGAAACAGCAGCCATGGTTTCTTCCGCCCCCTCCCGCCAGCCTCTCCGGAAACCGGCAGCCCCGAAACCGCAAGTCCCTGGCCCGCGGCCCCTGTTCCTGGCGCTGTGGCTGCCTTGGCTGGCCTGCGAGGCGGCGCGGGCAAACGGGCGGCCTGACGCGCCTTTCGCCCTCGTCGTCCGGCAGGGCAGTGCCCTGCGCCTTGCCGCCACCGATCCCCGGGCCGAGGCGCTGGGCCTGGCCGCCGGCATGACCCTCGCCGATGCCCGCGCCCGCTGCCCCGAGCTCGTCACCACGCCCGAAGACCCGGCCCGCACCGCCGCCGCGCTGGAGCGGGTGCTGGTCGCGCTCAGCCGGTTCACCCCCGTGGTCGCCGCCGATCCGCCCGATGGCGCCCTGCTCGACATGACGGGCTGCGCCCATCTGTTCGGCGGCGAGGCAGCGCTGCTGCGCATCCTTGCCGAGGAGATGACCCGCCTCGGCCACGCCCCGCGCACCGCCTTCGCCGCCAATGCCGCCGCCGCCCGGGCGCTGGCTCGCCATGGCGCCCACGGCGGGGGCGACATCCGTGCCCTGCCGGTGGCCGCGCTCGAACCGCCGGCGGAAACGCTGGTTGCCCTGCGCCGGGCCGGGCTTGCCACCTTGGGCGATCTCGCCGCCCGCCCCGCGCCCGCTCTCGCCGCGCGCTTTGGCGAAGGGCTGGTCCTGCGCCTGCGCCAGCTGCTGGGCGAAGTGGCCGCCCCGCTCGTGCCGCGCGGCCATGCCGCGCCCCTGCGCGCCGAGGAACGCTTTCCCGAGCCCGTGGCGCGAACCGACGACGTCCTCGACGTGGCGGAGGATCTGCTCCGGCGGCTGGGCCGGGACATGGAAGAACGCCGCCTCGGCGGCCGCCGCTTCGTCGTCACCCTGTGCCGCGCCGATGGCGCGCGGCGGCGGCTGGCGGTCGAAACGGGACGGCCCACCCGCGATCCCGCCCCGGTCATGCGCCTGCTGCGCGAGCGGATCGAGAGCCTCGCCGACCCGCTCGACCCCGGCTTCGGATACGACAGCGTGGCCCTCGCCATCACCCGCAGCGAACCGCTCAGCCCCCACCAGATCGGACTGGAGCAAGGCAAGGAAGCCGTGGATGACAGCATCGCCGCGCTGGTCGACCGGCTGGCGGTACGGCTCGGGCCGGAAGCGGTCTACCGGCTGGTCCCGGCGAACCGCCACCTGCCCGAAGTGGCCCAGGCGGCCCTGCCGCTGGCGCAAGGCGCGCCGGGGAGGGCCGCCTCTTTCGCCGCGCGCCTTGGCGAGAGCCCGCCGCGCCCGCTCTGCCTGTTCGATCCGCCCCAGCCGGTCGAGGTGATCGCCGGCGTGCCTGACGGGCCGCCGCTGCGCTTTCGCTGGCGCGGCCACCTCTTCGCCGTGCGCCTCGCCGAAGGGCCGGAGCGGATCGCGGCGGAATGGTGGCGGCATGAGGGTGCCCATTCGGGGAACTTGGCCGGCCACCCCGAAAATGGCGCGCTGACCCGCGACTACTACCGGGTGGAAGACAGGGAGGGCCGCCGCTGGTGGCTGTTCCGCCACGGGCTCCACGCCGAGCAGGCCCACCCGCAGTGGTATCTCCATGGCCAGTTTCCATGAGCGGCCAGACGACAGATGGGGCGTTCTTCGCCGAACCGGTCGCCGCCAGCAATTTCAGCTTCCTGGCCGGTGCCAGCCACCCGGGCGAAATGGTCGGCCGCGCCCATGCCCTTGGCCTGGCAGGGCTGGGCCTGGCCGATCGCAACACCGTGGCCGGCGTGGTCCGTGCTCACAAGGCATGGCAGGAGGTGGGCGGGGCGAAGGGGGCCTTGCGCCTGATCGTCGGCGCCCGCCTCGTCTTTGCCGACGGCACGCCCGACGTGGTCGTCTATCCGCGCACCCGCCACGGCTGGGGCCGGCTGACCCGCCTGCTCACCCTTGGCAACCGCCGGGTGGAAAAGGGCCAGTGCCACCTCACCCTGCCCGACCTGCTCGACCATGCGCAGGACATGGCCCTGATCGCCATGGACGGCGATGCCGCCTTGCTCGCCACCTTGCGGGAAACCGGCCAGCCGCTGTGGCGCGCCGCCCGCATGCCTCGCGCCGGGCGCGATGCCCGCCGCCTTGCCCAGGCCATGGCCCTCGCCCGGGAGAGCGGCGTCCCGCTCATCGCCACCAACGATCCGCTCTTCGCCGGGCCCGAGGACCGCCCCCTGCACGACGTGCTCACCGCAATCCGTCTCGGCCAGACCGTCCAGACTGCCGGCCGAGCGCTGGCCGCCAATGCCGAGCGGCACCTGAAGCCTCCCGCCGAGATGGCCCGCCTCTTCGCCCGCTGCCCCGAGGCGCTCGCCGCCACGCGCGACCTGCTGGATGCGGTGCGCTTCACCCTGCCCGAACTCGCCTACGAATACCCGCACGAGCCGGTGCCGGAAGGGTGGAGCCCGCAGGACTGGCTCGAACACCTCGTGCGCGAAGGGGGTCGCAGCTGGTTTCCCGCAGGCCTGCCGGAGGCCTACGAGCGCACCCTTGCCGAGGAGCTCACCCTCATCGCCAAGTGCAACTACGCGTTCTACTTCCTCACCGTCCACGACATCGTCCGCCACGCCCGCAGCCTCGATCCGCCGATCCTGTGCCAGGGGCGCGGCTCGGCGGCCAATTCGCTGGTCTGCTATTTCCTCGGCATCACCCCCATCGATCCAGTGAAGGAAAAGCTGCTGTTCTCGCGTTTTCTCTCCGAGCAACGGAACGAGCCGCCCGATATCGACGTGGATTTCGAGCATGAGCGGCGCGAGGAGGTGATCCAGTACATCTACCAGCGCTATGGCCGCGAACGGGCCGGGATCGCCGCCACCGTGATCCACTATCGCCCGCGCTCGGCCATTCGCGAGGTGGGCAAGGCGCTCGGCTTCAGCGAGGACATCACCGCGCGCGTATCCGGCACGATCTGGGGCCACTGGGGCGGCAGCCGCCTGCCGCCCGAGCGGCTCGACGAGGCCGGCTTCGATCCCGACAGCCCGGAAATGCTGCGCCTGCGCGATCTGGTCGGCCGGATCCTCGAATTCCCCCGCCACCTTTCGCAGCACGTCGGCGGCTTCATCCTGACCCAGGGCCGGCTCGACGAAATCGTGCCGATCCACAACGGCGCGATGGAGGACAGAACCTTCATCGAGTGGGACAAGGACGACATCGAGGAGCTCGGCCTGATGAAGGTCGATGTCCTCGCCCTCGGCATGCTCACCTGCATCCGCAAGGCCTTCGACCTGCTGCGCGGCCATGGCCTGGGCGACTACACGCTCGCCACCGTCCCGCGCGAGGACCGGGCGACCTATGCCATGCTCCAGACCGGCGATTCCATCGGCACCTTCCAGGTCGAAAGCCGCGCCCAGATCGCCATGCTGCCGCGGATGAAGCCGAAGGAGCTGTATGATCTCGTCATCCAGGTGGCGATCGTTCGCCCCGGGCCGATCCAGGGGGGCATGGTCCACCCTTACCTCAGGCGCCGCAACGGCGAGGAGAAGGTCGAATTTCCTGGCCCTCCGGACAATCCGGATGAATTGAAGGAGGTTCTCGGCAAGACGCTGGGCGTGCCGCTGTTCCAGGAACAGGCGATGAAGCTCGCCATCGTCGCCGCCGGGTTCACGCCCGGCGATGCCGACGGGCTGCGCCGCGCCATGGCTACCTTCCGCCACATGGGTACGGTGGGGCATTATCAGGACAAGCTGATCAGCGGCATGGTCCGCCGCGGCTATCCGCAGGACTTTGCCGAGCGCTGCTTCGAACAGATCAAGGGCTTCGGCGAATATGGCTTTCCCGAAAGCCACGCCCAGGCCTTCGGCTGGCTGGCCTATGTTTCCTCATGGCTGAAATGCCACTGGCCCGCCGCCTTCACCTGCGCGCTGCTCAACAGCCAGCCGATGGGCTTCTACGCCCCGGCGCAACTGGTGCGCGACGCCCGAGACCACGGGGTGCAAGTGCACTGCATCGACGTGAACGCAAGTGAATGGAACTCCACCCTCGAGCCATCTCCCCTCCCCGCAAAGGGAGAGGTTGGGGGAGAGGTTGGGGGAGGGGTGTCCCGCGCCCGTGATCACGCCCTGCGTCTCGGCCTGCGCCAGATCGATCATTTCCGCGAGGCCTGGGCCGAGGCCCTGGTCGCGGCCCGGCAGGACGGCCCGTTCGCCAGCCTGGAGGACCTCGCCCGCCGCGCCGCCCTGCCGCCGCGCGCACTCAGCCTGCTGGCCGATGCCGATGCGCTCGGCTCGCTCGCCCTCACCCGCCGCGAAGCCGGCTGGGACGTGCGCCGGGTGCCGCCGCGCCAGCTCTCGCTGTTCGATGCCATGGCCGCGCCCGAGCTCGCCGCCGAGCCCGACGCCGCGCTCCCGCCGATGCCGCTGGCCGAGGAGGTCGTGGCCGATTACCAGACCCAGCGCCTGTCGCTGAAGGGGCACCCGATGCAGTTCCTCCGCGCCCGGCTGGCGCGGCGGGGCATCCTGTCCTGCGCCGAGGTGAACGCGGCGAAGGACGGCGCCAAGGTCCGCACCGCCGGGGTCGTCCTGATCCGCCAGCGCCCGGGCAAGGGCAATGCCCTGTTCATCACGCTGGAAGATGAGACCGGGATCGTCAACGCGCTGATGTGGGCCCGCGATTTCGAACAGCAGCGCCGCGCGGTCATGGCCGCGCGGCTGATGGTGATCGATGGCGAGATCCAGCGCAGCAAGGAAGGCGTGGTCCACCTGATGGTGAAGACGGTGCACGATGCGACTCGCCTGCTGGGCGAACTGGCCGCGGGCGAGCATTGCGAACCCGAGCTCGCCCGCGGCGACGCCATCAAGCACCCGGCGGCAAGCCCTAACCCGGGTCGGCACCCGAGGAACGTGCGGATCTTGCCCAGGTCACGGGATTTCCACTGAGCCGGCCCCACACCATTCGTGCCGAGGAGAGGCCGCAGCCCCACCGCCGTTCGTGCTGAGGAGGCCGAAGTCGCAGACTGACGCCATCTCAAAGCACCCCGCGCGCGCCCGCAAGGTCCTTCGCGACGGGGCTTCTGCCTTCGGCTTCAGCCCCCGCCAAACCCCCTCGCCAGGAACCGCTCGCCCAAACCCGCCAGCAGGGCCGCGCCTTGCGGCAGCACGCTTTCGTCCACCATCATGCGCGTGGAGTGAATGCCGCAGCATTCCTCCCAGTTGTCGCCTTCGTGGGCCACGCCGAGGAAGAACATCGCGCCGGGCACCTGCTCCAGCACATAGGCGAAGTCTTCCGCGCCCATGATCGGATCGGGCAGGCGGTGAAAGGCCTGGGCGCCAAACAGCTCGCGCGCCACGCCTTCACCGAAATCGACCGCGCGGCCATCGCAGATCGTCACCGGAAAGCCCTCGCGGATGGTCACTTCGGCCCGCAGTCCGTGGGCGGCGGCGATATGTTCAGCAAGGCGGGCCACCGCGATGTGCAGCTCGCCGCGGTGGCCGGGGCTCAGCGTGCGCATGGTTCCGGTCAGCACCGCGCGGTCGGGGATGACATTGTGGGCGCTGCCTGCCTCGATCCTGGCAATGGTGACGACCACCGGATCGTGGGCGGAAAAGCGCCGGGTGACCATGGCCTGGAGAGCCATGACGATCTCGGCGGCGACCGGCACGGGATCGAGCGTATCGTGCGGCATCGACGCATGGCCGCCGCGTCCCTCGATCGCGATGGAAATCTGGTCGGCCGCCGCCAGCAGCGCCCCCTCGCGCCCGGCGACGAGACCGTGCGGCGCATTGGGCATGACATGGAGGGCGAAAGCTGCGTGAGGGAGAGGATCGATCAGGCCGTCCTCCAGCATGAACCGCGCGCCGTGGTAGCCCTCCTCACCCGGCTGGAACATGAACTGCACGTCGCCGGCAAGCCCGTCGCGGCGCGCGCACAACAGGCGGACAGCGCCGACGAGCATGGCGGTGTGGGCATCGTGGCCGCAGGCGTGCATGGCGCCCGGCACGGTGGAGGCAAAGGCGAGGCCGGTTTCCTCCGGCATCGGCAGGGCATCCATGTCGCCGCGCAGCAGGACCCGGCGGCGGTCGGCTCCCCCGGCTCCGGCCCCGCCGCGCAGGGTGGCGACCATGCCGGTGGTCGACGGCCCCTCGCGCCACTCCAGCGGCAGGTCGGCCAGCGCGGCGCGAACCTTGTCGCGCGTCTTCGGCGTGATCAGGCCCAGCTCCGGCTCGGCATGGATCGCCCGGCGCAGGGCAACGATGTCCGGCGCGATTTCGCGCGCTTCGTTCAGCAGGTGATCGGCCATGGCACGATGATACTGCGCGCCCTCCCGAAGTCGAGTCAGGCGATTACTGGGCTATGCGAGCCACGATCCGCTTGGCGGCGCGGTTGTGGGCGATGACGGACACCACCAGCATCGCATTGAGCACCAGCGACTGGTACAGGAAATACCAGAGCGGGCTGCCGGCGAGCATGGAGAGGCCCAGCACGATGGCGCGGGGGTTCGGGCCCAGCACCTTGCACAGGAACAGCAGCGGCGGGGCCTCGGCCCGGACAGCCGCGCGGATCGCCTCGCGCCGCGCCGGATCGCCTTCGCTGTCCGCAACGGCGGCATCGATTTTCAGCGCATGCGGCGTGAGGCCCGTGGCGAGCGCGAGATAGACCGAGACGATCCCGCCGAACATGCTCTTGCCGGTCGCCGATTCGGCGCTGTGGTTCATCCGGATCCAGCTCGTCCCGTAGACCCACCACTGGTACTGGCGGCGCTGCACTTCCACGTGGTTGGACTGGACGATGTGGCTGAGGCCCGCCGCCCACATCCACAGCAGGGGATGGGCCGTGGGCCACGCGGGCGGATTCATCGTGGTGGACAGCAGCCAGCCGAGCACGAAGTAGAGCACGATGTGGCTGGCATAGTCGCACAGGCCATCGACCATCTCGCCGATCGGGCTTGACCGGCCAGTCATCCGGGCCAGATCGCCATCGGCGCCATCGACCACGTGCCAGGTCATGTGCAGCAGCATGCCGAGCAGCGCCGGTCCTGACGGAAACAGGGCCCACCCGGGCTGCGCATAGACGACCGCGGCCGCGACGACGCAGCACCCGCCGATCACCGAGACCATGTTGGGCGTCAGCGGCGTGCGCGCGAGCAGGCGCGCCAGTTGCCAGGCCAGTGGATGGTAGAGATAGTGGTTGAGCGCGTCCTGCAGCTCGCGCGGGCGCTGCGGCCGAGGCCGCGCCTCCGGCTGCTGCTGCCCTCCGGCACTGGTGGCCAAGTCGCTCAACGCATCCCCTCCTCGCATTCCTGCGGCAAACCGCCTTCACCGAATCGTCATAATCGCTTGCGGCCACGGCGCGCCAACTATAGTTACGCACCCCGAGCATGACTTTTCCAACCGCCTTTGGCTGCTGACGTGGCCGATGACACTAGTCGGGGAACGCTGGGCCGAAGAAAATCGTTGTTTTCCGCAAGTTTGTCATTGCCACTCGTGGCGAAGGGCATCAGCGGAGGCGATAGGTTGCTCAACCAAACATGAATCACGAAGGCCCGGCCGCTGCGGCGTCGAGGAGCCTTCGTCTGAAGGGATCCGTTTTGATGAAGCCAATCAAGGTTGCAATCATCGGCGTTGGCAATTGCGCCAGCTCGCTGGTGCAGGGGGTTGCCTACTACCGCCAGAACAACTCCGCGCAGGGCCTGATCCACGAAGTGATCGGCGGCTACGGCGCGGGCGACGTCGATTTCGTGCTCGGCATCGATGTCGATAAGCGCAAGGTCGGCAAGGACGTGGCCGAGGCGATCTTCGCCGGCCCGAACTGCACCGCCGTGTTCCAGCCCGATGTCCCCGCCACCGGCGGCAAGGTCATCATGGGCAAGATCCTCGATGGCGTGGCCGACCACATGACCGGCATGGGCGAGCGCGGCTTCATCCTCGCCGATGAGCCGGAGGCCACCAAGGAATCGATGATCGCCGCGCTCAAGGCCTCGGGCGCCGAGATCCTCGTCAACTTCCTGCCGGTGGGCTCGGAAGAGGCTACCGAGTTCTACATGGAATGCGCGCTGGAAGCGGGCATTGCCGTGGTCAACTGCATGCCGGTGTTCATCGCCAGCCGCCCCGAATGGGAACGCCGCTTCGCCGAGAAGCGCATTCCGATCGTGGGTGACGATATCAAGGCCCAGGTCGGCGCCACGATTGTCCATCGCGTGCTCGCCAGCCTGTTCGGCGCGCGCGGCGTCAATGTTGAGCGGACCTACCAGCTCAATACCGGCGGCAACACCGACTTCATGAACATGCTGGATCGCCAGCGTCTCGGCTCCAAGAAGGAATCGAAGACGGAAGCCGTGCAGGCCATGCTCGCCCAGCGCCTCGAGGACGAGAACATCCATGTCGGCCCTTCGGACTACGTGCCGTGGCAGAAGGACAACAAGCTGTGCTTCCTGCGGCTTGAGGGCAACCAGTGGGGCAACGTCCCCATGAACCTTGAGCTGCGCCTCTCGGTGGAAGACAGCCCGAATTCGGCCGCCTGCGTGATGGACGCGATCCGTTGCTGCAAGGTCGCGCTGGAGCGTGGCGAAGGCGGGGCGCTGGCCGGTCCGTCGGCTTATTTCTGCAAGCATCCGCCAGTCCAGTTCAACGATGACGACGCCGCGCGGATGGTCGAGGAATATATCGCCCCGGCCGCCATCGCCGCCGAATAAGCGCCGGGCAACCGGGGGCAGTAGCTTGGACGCGGTCATCATCGCCGCCGGGTTCGGCAGTCGCATCAGCGCATTGTCGGACTCCAAGCCGCTCACCCCGGTCGCCGGCATTCCCCTGATCGAGCTCGGCATCCGCCAGCTCGCCGCCGCCGGGGTTACCCGTGTCGTGGTTGTCACGGGGCACGAGGGCGAGCGGGTCGAGGCCTTCCTCGCATCCCTCGCCCGCCGCACCGGCATGGCCATCCATGCCGAACGGGTGAGCGACTGGTCCAAGCCCAACGGCTTCTCGGTGATCGCCGGGGCAGACAGGGTCGCTGCCCTTGGCGGCGGCGACTTCCTGCTGGTCATGGCCGATCACATGTTCTCGGCCGAGATCCTCCGGCGCCTCGGCGCCGAAGGCTCGCCGGAGCGCGGGGTGACCCTCGCCGTCGATCGCCGGGTGGACAATCCGCTGGTCGATCCCGACGATGCCACCTGGGTGCAGACCGGGCCGGACGGCCGCATCGTGGCCATCGGCAAGACCATTCCCGTTTACGACGCCGTCGACTGCGGCGCTTTCCTCGTCACTCCGGAACTCCCTGAGGCGATTGCCGCCGCCATCGCCGCCGGCAAGGGCGGAAGCCTTTCGGACGGGATGCAGGTCCTCGCCGACCGGGGCCGTGCCGCGACCATGGAAATCGCCGGGGCCTGGTGGCTCGACGTCGACGATCCGCGCGCCCATGCCATCGCCGAGGCCGAGGCACCGGCCCAGCTCAACCTCGTTTCAGGCTGACCGCTTTTTCAGGGATAGCGCAGCCGCACCCGCGTCAGCAGCCCGGCGCGCGGGATGGCCAGGCGCACCGACTTGAAGCTCGGCAAGCCGGCCAGGGTGCTCGGGTTGTTGGCGAAGCCGAAGCCCTCGGCCGGGAAGCCGATCGCCGTCCGGTTGAAAGAGCCGTCGCCGTTCTCATCGTGGTAGATGGCGATGGCGTAGACACCGGGCTGGGGCACAAAGATGCAGCCGGTGGTCGTCCCAGCCTGAGCGGGCACCCGGCCCACGTAGAGTGACCCGTTCTTCACCAGGAACTTGCGCGAATTATCGGCATAGAGCGTGATCGCCACCTGCCCCGAGCCCGAGCGCACGCCTTCCACCGATACGTCGATCCAGGTCGCGCTCGGCCTGCCGGTGCAGCCGGCGGGCGCCGGTGGAGACACCCCGGTCATCGCCGCGGCAGGGGCGGCGGCGGCGCGAAGCGGCAGCAAGGCCAGTGCGGCAATGGCAAGGCAAGCGGCAATGCGGGACGAGATCATGCATTCATCCGGTTTGTTCTGACGTCCCTTCCCCGTGCCCTCCATGCGCAACATGCGGCCCGGGATCAAGCCCTGGCCGCCTCGTTGCCGCTCGCCTCGTCTGCCGTCAGCCGGCCCTGCGCCATGACCAGCCGCCGCTCGGCCAGGCCGGCAAGCGCTCCGCGATGGCCGATGATCAGGATCGTCATCCGGCCGCGCAGCCGGGCTATCGCCCCCGCAACGACCGCTTCGTTGGCGGCATCGAGCGCCGAGGTCACCTCATCCAGGATCAGGAGATCGGGTTCGCGCAGGAGCCCGCGTGCCAGCGCGATCCGCTGGCGCTCGCCGCCCGAAAGGCTGGCGCCGCGCTCGCCCACCACGGTGTCGAGCCCGTCCGGCAGGGCGAAGACGAACTGTGCGGCCGCCTCGCGCAGCGCCTGCTCTACCTGCTCGTCGCTTGCCCGCGGCGCAGCCCAGCGCAGGTTGTCGCGGATCGAGGCATGGAGCAGCACCGGCTCCTGCTGGACATAGGCCACCCGCTGCCGCCAGCCCCGCCGCTGGACTGGACCGATCGCCATCCCGTCGATCAGCAGGCGCCCCGAGGTGGGCGAGACCAGCCCGGCGAGCACGTCGGCAAGGGTGGACTTGCCCGCGCCCGATTCGCCCGCAAGGTGGACCGTGCTCCCCGCCGCCAGCGTCAGCGTCAGCCGGTCGAGCGCGGCCTGCTCCCGCCCGGAGTGGTACAGGCTCACCGCTTCCAGGCGCAGCTCGCGCCGGGCTGGCGGCAGCGGCGCGCCGGCGCCTTCGCTGGCGCTTTCGCTCTCGGCATGGTGCAGGGCCTCGAGCTGGCAGGCGCCCAGTTCGGCCACGGCGGGCCGATCATGCGCAATGTTCTGCAACCCGGACTGAACCACGCTGAGCAGCGGCACGGCGCGCGCGGAAATGGCGATGAGCGGCAGCAGGGTGACGGGGGAGGAATGCCACCTCGTCACTGCCAGCCAGACGGCGACGCCCAGCACAGCCGCCGTGCCCGCCTGCAGGACGAAGTTGCCGAGGCCAAGCCCCCGGCTGAAACCCAGCTGTGCCCGGCGCAGCGCCGCGGCCACCACCCCGGCGCGGTCCGCCTCGCGCCGCTCGGCCCCGAAGCTCTTGATCTGCCGCAGCATGGCCAGGCGCTCGGCATAGAAGCCGTAGTAGTCCTCATAGCCCCGGTTCACCCGGTCGCCATCGCGCCGGGCGGAGCGGCGCAGGGCGACGTGGATGGCCAGCACCAGCAGCCCGCCAAGCCCCAGCGCTGCGGCCGGAAGGGGATCGATCAGCAGCGCCGCAATCAGCATGATGGCGAGAGTGACCAGCGCGGCGAACAGCGACTGCAGGTGCTGCAGGCCGGCACCGAGCCGATCGATCGTGCCCAGCACGACGCCCAGCAGGCGCCCCTGCCGTGCGCCGGCGAGCCATAGCCAATCGGCGTGCAGGAGGGCGCCGAACAGGTCGCGCCGAAGGTTATTGGTCACTGCCAATCGCAGCGCCTGTTCGGCAAGGATGCGCCCCTGCACAAGCGCGGCTCGCAGGGCGACGACCAGCACAAACAGACCAAGCAGCCCGGCAATATCCCCCGGTAGCGCCCCGCCCAGGTGCCCCCACAGCGCCGCCAACCGCCCGGGCGCCCCGCCGGGCAAGGCATTCCCGCCCGCGCCCACCAGCCCCAGCACCGGCACCAGCAGCATCAGGCCCACGCCCTCGGTCAGCGAGGCGGCAAGGCCCAGCGCGAGCACGCCGGCCAGCAGCGGGCGGGGCACTGCCCGGGCGAGCTGGTGGGCACCGGCGCTGGCGGTATCGAGCGATACGCCGGGAAAGTGCGCGGGCGAGCCGGCCTGCAGATTGTCCCCAGTGGGTAAAGTGGGGTCAACTGGCATTTCCGCCCTGCATCAACTTGACGTAGCGAACCATGGCAAGGCTGCGCGGCAGCCGCATGGTTGCAGCCAACATTGCCTCGTCATTATAGGTTGGCTGTTTCGGCCAGTTATCGAGATCTGCCTCCAGCCGATCGGCGTCGAGCAAATCGTTCAGCATCGGGTTACGGCGGATTTCCGCGACCGCCTCACGCATTTCAGGCAGTTTGGGGGTATATCGCAGATACCAGTCGGTATTGTGCTGGCCATGACCGCGCATCTGCCGCTGGGGCTCCGGCATCAAGCCTTTCCCCAGCTCCCGAGCTAGCCAGCGGCTGACCCCGTCGCGCATGAACACATCGGTCGGGAGGCCGATGCAAAAGTCGACCAGCGGGCGATAAGCGGTCGCGTCTCGCATGCTGACTTCGTAGAGCTGCTCGAAACCTTGGATCATGTCGGCACCGTCGACATCGCCGCGCCCGAAATTGTCCAGGAGGATTTGACGGCGAGATGCCGGCCAGTTCCGTTCAAAATGGGTGCCCGCCGCGCGGGCGCGGCGGCGGAGATCGAATCGCGCGATCACCTCTCCCCGCAGTCCTGAAATCTGGTCGTTGGCGGCGGCGGGATCGGCACCACGCAGCTTCATCGCCAGGCGCCACAACGGGTCTGGCAGCAGCGGTACGACGCTACGTGAGCAAAACCGCCAGAATAACGAACCCGGGTGCCGGTCATAACCTTTGACGGCCATCCAAAGTTGCCGCCAGCGCCGGGTCACGAGGTATTCGCTGAAAGCCCAGTTTCCTTCCGAACTGAATGACAAATTGCCCAGGTCGGAAGACAGAAGCATGTCGCAACCCTGCTCGCGCGCGGCCGCGTAGAGCCCGTGATAACGGAAGAGGATCGCGGAATTCACCGACCCCGTGCCCATCGCGAGCAGCATGTCATCGAGGCGATGGTCGAAACCGATACCTTCGTTGCGGACGAGATGGGGCTGAAGTTGCGGGAATTGCCGGCAGAATTCAAGAACGGCCGGGCCCTCGTCCAACAAGCAGCCAGGCAGATCGGGTACGCCATGGTCGGGCAGCGGCACGTATGTGAAGGTGGGGACCTGCCTCTCGGCCGACAGGCCTCCGACGAGCCTGGCGGCCACGTTCGAACTATCCAGTCCCCCGGTCAGCAGCAGGCCGGGGCGCCGCGCACCGGCATGGATCCTCGCGACGCCTTCGGACAGCAGGCGGTCGACTTCGCGGACATATTCCTCAACCGGGGCAGGTGGCAGCGGCTGAATGGCGAGCGGATCGTGAAAAGTGACCAACTCGCGACGTCCACGTGCCAGCTTCACGATAGTGCCGTAAGGGACGCGCCGCGCTCCCTTCAGGTAGCCAGCATCGCTGTCATGCAGAAAAAAGAGGCTTTCGGCCAGACGCTCGGTATTGAGTTCGCGCCGCAGTCCCATGGTCTCGAGCACACGCGGGACGGAAGCGACCCCGATGGTGCCATCCTGCTCGAAATAATGGAGCGGCGGGCCCTGGAGGGCGCTACGTGAGAGCCGACTCAGGCCCGACTCCCGATCATCGATGACAGCGCAGTACCAGCCTATGAGCCGCTGATCGGCTTCATCACCCCAGCGCTCTACCGCTGCGCCGTAGAATGCGGCCAAGTCGTTCGGCGGGGCGGCAATCTTGTCGGCCAACTCGGCCGCATTGTCGATCCAGCCGTGGAAAAGGACTATCTGCCCAGATTGAGTCTTTGCCGGGCGCCAGGCCCTGAGTATCGGGCTGCGCCCACGCAAGTGCCTCGCCTGGAAATCCGAAGCCCGGGGTAACTGCCACGCCGCCCGATCACCGGCCCGCCAGGATGGCGCGGGGCAGCCGAAGAACAACCCGAGGGAGCGGGCAACCCGTTCAACCGTTGCCTCATCGGCTGCCAGCGGGCTGCGCAGGAATGCCAGCATTCAATCATGCTTGAAGATGCGAACCCCGGTCCCGGCGAGATTCAGGACTTGAGATTCTTACTCACCCCGTCTGCATTGACGATGGAATTCCCCGCCACATCGGCGATCGTGCCGAGCTTGCGCAGGGCGGGAGCAGTCCAGACGGTCTTCTCAGTCTTCTTCATCGCACGAACTCCATCATCCCATCAGGGAAGCGAGTAACCTATGCCCTAATACTAATGCGCGGTAAAGCCACCATTTTGCAGTGAAACGGACAGTTACTTCTTAACCATGCGCGTGAGGACAAGAACCGGATTGTGGATGGGTTCCCCTTCTCCGGCAATGGTATATCCGCCGCAGCGGGCCCAGGCGTGGAGATCGTCCGGCGTCCCGCGCCGTCCCGAATCGAGCACCCCAAAGACGATCTCGCTGGGGATTGCACGGCGGCGGAGCATCCACGATGCCGCCATGGCCTGGGGCAGGCACTTGCAATGGAGCGGCAGGTGCCTTGCCGCCTGGCTCACCGCCCGTCCGACCCGGCGGGCGCGCAAGGCCGCCGCCTCGTCCAACCGGTCCTGGCCGGGGGTAGCCGCAACTTCGCCGAACCAGCCGCGCCAGTGCCGGAACGACACCCCGGCCACCAGCGCCCGCGCCGCCACCAGCAGGACTATCGCTTCGGCGACACGGGCCCGGTGCCGCCAGCGCAGTGCGGGCTCAGGCGTCGACAAGCCCCGCTCCGGCGAGGTCCTCGAGAAAGCGGTCGACATCGGCCCCGAGCAGGGCCGGGTCGGCTTCGAACTGGTCCGCCAGCAAGGCAACGATCGCATCGCGGCTGCGCGTACCGTCAATCGCCTGCCAGATGGCCCGCCCGGTGCCGTCGAGCGCAAAGAAATCTCCGTCGGAGAGGCGCATCAGCACCGTCTCATCATCGATGTCGGTCTCGACGTAATTGGCTGCAATTTTAACGATGGCGCTCATGGGCCCATCATGGCGCAAAGCGCATCGGCAAGGAAGCGGGTCGTTTCGCCAAACCGTTCGCGCGCCAGCGGACGGACGAACCGCGCCATCGGCAGGCCCCGTGCAATTCGCGCCTGGAGGGCGAAAAGCGCCGGGCCGCTCAGGCCGTTCGCCTCGCGGAACATCTCGCGGGTATAGTGATCGTCGCTCAACCGGGCGATCTTCTCGCCGCCTTCGACCGCGACCAGGGCCGGCTCACGCAGATCGGGCGCGCTTTCCTCAAGGAACACCAGAGCGCCGAGGGGCAGCACTTCGGCCACCTCGCTGCCGGCAGGCGTGACGTAGAACTTTGCGTAATCCTCGCTGACCTGCTCCAGCGCAGTGCTTCCGGTCAGCGCCACGGCATCGGGCCAAAGCTTCATTCGCTTGTGCCCGGGCAAGCACAGCACCGCGCTCTCGTCCGCCAGGTTCACCACCAGCGTATCGTCGCAGAACAGCGGCAGGCCAAGGCTGGTGAGCCCGGCGGCGAGGGTCGACTTGCCGCCGCCGGCGGGCGCGGTGAAGGCGATCACCCGGCCGCCCACGACCACGGCCGAGGCATGGAGCGGCAGAAGGCCGTTGAGGCTCGCCACGGCGGCGCAGACGCTGCCGTTGAGATAGAGCTCCTCAAGCTGCGGGCTCCACCCCTCGCCCCGCTCGACCGTCACGCCCTCGCCCCGGCGATAGAGAAACGCCACCTGCGGTTCGCGCAGCAGAAACGCGTCGGCATTCATCCGATTGTGCCCGAGCGCGACCGGCAGGCCGCCGAGCGCATCGGGCACCGGCCCTTCGCGAAGGGACATCTCCCGGCGCATCAGGGCAATGGGAGACAGGTCGGGCGTGGCGAAGGCATTCATGTCGGGCGTGGGTAAAGCCGCCGCCCCGCGCCGGTCAATCGCCGGTCTGGCGCAATTGGCGCAAACATCGCTTCGGTTCGCCCGGATATTGATTCGATTCGGAGGGACTGTGTGGAAAACGGCGCATTCGGCGGTTGTGGCCACAAGATGTGGTGTCTAACGCCGGGGGAACGTCCCCAATTTTTGTGCAGGCCCAATAACCGTGCAGGCCAAGACCGCGCCCCTGATCTCGCCCTCGATCCTCTCGGCTGACTTTGCTCGCCTTGGCAAGGAAGTGCGCGCCATCGATGCCGCCGGGGCAGACTGGATCCATGTCGACGTGATGGACGGCCACTTCGTGCCCAACATCACCATCGGACCGATGGTGGTGAAGGCCCTGCGCACCCACACGCTCAAGCCGTTCGACGTCCACCTGATGATCAGCCCGGTGGACACCTATATCGAGGCCTTCGCCGCCGCGGGCGCAGACATCATTACCGTCCATCCCGAAGCGGGCCCCCATGTCCACCGCACGGTCCAGCTGATCAAGTCGCTGGGCAAGCAGGCCGGCATTTCGCTCAACCCCGCAACCCCGGCCAAGACGCTGGACTACCTGATCGACGAGATCGACCTTGTCCTGGTGATGAGCGTCAACCCCGGCTTCGGCGGGCAGAGCTTCATCACCAGCCAGCTGCGCAAGATCGAGGCTGTCCGCAAGATGATCGACAAGTCGGGGCGCGATATCCGGCTGGAAGTCGATGGCGGCGTCGATGCGGTCACCGCCCCGCAATGCGTGAACGCGGGGGCCGACGTGCTGGTCGCCGGCACGGCCACCTTCCGCGGCGGGCCTGACGCCTACGCCGCCAACATCGCTCGGCTCAAGGGCCATGACGATCGGCAGGGGGGCTGAGGGCGCCATGGTCGATGCCGTCCCGTCCCACACCCGCCTCGCGGTTGATGACGATGACGGCGCGGCTGACCCGGGCGCCCATTCCGCCGTGCCCCTGCCCCGCCGCCCGGAGCCGCAAGTGAGCGCGCCGAGGAATCCTCCCGAAGGCGATCCCGCCGATGGTGATACGGCCCCTCCGGGCCGCATGCTCGCCCTCACCGATTTCGCCCCGCCCAGCCTCTCGGCGGGTGAGCGGCTGATGCGCATGGCCTATGGCCTCGGGCTGCGCGGCAGTGTCTCGGGCGCCTTCCGCAAGCCGGCGAAGAAGCGCCTGCTGGCCACGGTCGAGAGCCCGGTCGCAGGCAGCAAGGTCGCCGGCACGGCGATCCGCGCCGGCCACTTCCTGCTCCACGGCACCAAACTTCCGATCGACCAGGCCGAACTCGCCGGCATTGCCCGGATGAGCGCGCCGATGGAGCGCTATGTCCATTCCTTCGCCTGGGCCGCCGATCTTACCGCCGCCGCCAGCCGCGAACAGGGCGCGCCGCTCGCCGAGAAGATCCTCGCCGCCTGGCTCGATGCCAACCCCAAGGCCCCCGCCCGCGCCGCCAAGGCCGGGGCGTGGTCCGTGGGGCTTACCGGCACCCGCCTGCTGTGCTGGCTGGTCGATGCTCCCTATTTCCTCTCCGGCAGCCAGCGCACGCGCGCGCTGGGCGCCATGGCCGATCATGCCCGCTGGCTCGACCGCCAGGTCGCCCGCGCGGAAGACATTGTCGCGGCGCTGGCCGGCTGGTCGGCCATAGTCGCCGCCGGGCTGCTCCTGCCGGATGGCAAGGCCCGCCGGCTCTATGGCGAGGCCGGACTGATCCGTACGCTGGGCGAATTGGTGGGCGATGATGGCGGTACCCTCACCCGCAGCCCGCTCGCCCAGATGGAGGCCATCGCCCTCATCGTCCGGGTGATCGCCTGCTACCGGGCGACCCGCGCCGAACCGCCCGAGGCGCTCACCGGCATGCTTGGCCTGCTGGTCCCGCCGCTGCTGGCGCTGACGCATGGCGATGGCTCGCTGGGCTCGTGGCAGGGCGGCTGGGCCGTCTCGGGGGATGAGGTCGCCCGCCTTGTCGCCGCTTCGGGCGTGCGCGCCCGGCCGCTGCGCGACGTGCGCCAATGGGGCTACCAGCGGATCGTCGCCGGCAAGGCCGTCCTCCAGTTCGATGCCGCCCCGCCGCCCCTGCCGCGCCACGCGCGCACCGGCTGCGCTTCCACCCTCGCCTTTGAACTGAGCCACGCCGGACACCGGATGATCGTCAATTGCGGCGGGGCGGGCGCGGCGGGCGGGCTGATCCCGGCCCGGCTCGAACAGGGCCTGCGCGCCACGGCCGCCCATTCAACCCTCGTGCTGGACGATGCCAATTCCACCGCCGTCCTCATCAACGGCAAGATCGGCGCCGGCGTGGGCGAGGTCGAGGTCGATCGCCGCATGCTCCAGCCGGAAGAGAGCGAAGCCGCCGCCAGGCCCGGCCACCGCGCGCCCGGCGCCACCCGGCTGGAAGCCAGCCATGATGGCTATGCCGCCCGCTACGGCCTGATCCACCGCCGCATCCTGATCCTGCGGGAAGACGGCAGCGAACTGCGCGGGGAAGACCTGCTCGTCCCCTCGCGCGGCAAGGGCGCCCGGCGCGGCAAGGTCGCCTTTGCCATCCGTTTCCATCTCGGCCCCGGCGTCGAGGTCGGCCGCTCGGGCGATGGCCAGGGCGTCGGCCTCGTCCTGCCCGACGGCACCTACTGGCAATTCCGCGCCGGCGGCGAGGCCGAGGTGACAGTCGAGGATTCGCTCTGGGCCGATGCCCATGGCCGTCCCGTCGGGACCCAGCAGATCGTCGTCTCGGGCCTGATCAGCCGCGGCGGCGGCAACTTTGCCTGGCTGCTCAAGAAAATGGGCTAGAGGGCGCCAATCCTCCCCACAAGTGGGGAGGAATCATGCGCGGCGACACCAGGTTGTCGCCCGTGTCTGCCGTCGACCGGTCGTTGGCAGACCTACTTCCCTGCAGCCCCATCCGCCTTCAGCACCTCCCCATACACCGCGCTCGCATTGGCCGCCGCCGGGAACCCGGCGTAGCCGCTGGCCTGGTAGATCGCCTCGTCGATCTCGCGCTTGGTGAGGCCGTTGTTGCGGGCGATGCGGAAGTGGTATTCCAGCTCGCTGTTGGCGCGCAGGGCCATGAGGATGCCGAGGGTGACGAAGCTGCGCTCGCGCCGGGTCAGGCCGCAGCGCGCCCACAGGTTGGCGAAGGCCGCGTCCATCGAAATTGCGCCGATTTCGGGCGCGGCGCGCTCGCCCGTCGGCCCGGTGGTGGGCTTGGCCAGCGGAATGCCGGCCATCATCTCGCCGACCACCTTCGTGCCCGCCGCGCGCAGCGCCTCGCGGCTGGGCTCGGCACCGGCCCCGTCGCTGGCGCGCGGCAGGCAGCCGGGGTCGCCATGAACCGCCGACATGGCCGGGGCGGCGGCAGGTTGCCCGGGCGCGGCCAGCGCGGGTGCGGCGGCGCTGGCTGTTGCGGCGGCCAGGATGGCTCGGATAAGCCGGGTCAGTCGTGTCATGGCATGCTCTCCTTGTTTGCGCCCGAGTGTGGCCGACGGGGGGTTTGTGGGCAAGGACCCGCCGGGACTTGGCCTTGACCGCCATTTTCCCTAAGGCGCGCGCAACCGTTCCACGCCAGCCAGGGCTGGGCCAACCCGCAGGATCGCTCCCGATGACCACCGTCCCCGTCCGCCGCGCGCTTCTTTCCGTTTCCGACAAGTCGGGCCTCGTCGAGCTTGGCCAGGCGCTGAGCGCGCGCGGGGTTGAGCTGGTCTCCACCGGCGGCACGGCCAAGGCCCTGCGCGAGGCGGGCCTCGCCGTGATGGATATCTCGGAGCTGACCGGCTTTCCCGAAATGATGGACGGACGGGTGAAGACGCTCCACCCCAAGGTTCACGGCGGGCTCCTCGCCGTGCGCGACAATGCCGAGCACGCCGCCGCCATGGCCGAGCACGCCATCGGCGCGATCGATCTCGTGGTCGTCAACCTCTACCCGTTCGAGGCCACCGTGGCCAAGGGCGCCGAGCGGGACGAGATCATCGAGAACATCGATATCGGCGGCCCCTCGATGGTCCGCTCGGCAGCCAAGAACCACGCCTATGTCACCATCCTGACCGACCCGGCCGACTATCCGGCCTTCCTCGCCGAGCTGGGCGAGACCGATGGGTCCACCACCTACGATTTCCGTCGTCGCATGGCCGCCAAGGCCTATTCCGCCACGGCCGCCTACGATGCGATGATCTCGCAGTGGTTCCTGACTGTCGACCAGGGCCAGACCTTCCCCGAAACCCTCGCCCTCACCGGCAAGCTCGCCGCCGAGCTGCGTTATGGCGAGAACCCGCACCAGTCCGCCGCGCTCTACGTGCCCAACGGCCCGCGCATCTCGGGCATTGCCCAAGGCAAGCAGCTGCAGGGCAAGGAACTGTCCTACAACAACTACAACGACGCCGATGCCGCGCTCGAACTCTGCGCCGAGTTCAAGGGGCAGGATCCGGCGGTGATCATCGTCAAGCATGCCAACCCCTGCGGGGTGGCCCAGGGCAAGACCCTGCTGGAGGCGTGGAACGGCGCGCTGCAGTGCGATTCGGTCTCGGCCTTCGGCGGGATCGTCGCGGTGAACACCGAGCTCGATGGCGCCACCGCCGCCGCGATCTGCGAGATCTTCACCGAAGTCGTCGTCGCGCCCTCGGCCACCGACGAGGCGCTGGCCGCCTTCGCGAAGAAGAAGAACCTGCGCCTGCTGCTCACCGGCGACCTCCCCGATCCGCGCCGCTCCGGCCTGATGGTCAAGCCGATCACCGGCGGCCTGCTGGTCCAGACGCGCGACAATGGGGCGATCACCGAGGCCGATCTCAAGGTTGTCACCAAGCGCGCCCCGACCGCGCAGGAGCTCAAGGACTGCCTGTTCGCGTGGACCGTGGCGCGCCACGTCAAATCCAACGCCATCGTCTATGCCAGGGACGGGATCACCGCCGGCATCGGCGCCGGGCAGATGAACCGGCGCGATTCCTCGCGCATCGCGGCGATGAAGGCTGCCGAAGCTGCCGAGAAGTACGGTTGGGCGGCGAGCCGCGCGGTCGGCTCGGCCGTGGCCTCGGATGCCTTCTTCCCCTTCGCCGACGGCCTGCTGGCGGCGGCCGAGGCGGGCGCGACGGCCATCATCCAGCCTGGCGGCTCCATTCGCGACGATGAAGTGATCGCCGCAGCTGACGAGGCGGGCCTCGCCATGGTCTTCACCGGAATGCGTCACTTCCGCCACTGAGATCGGGGACGTTCCACACTGCAACGGCGATTCGTCGCGTGTTAGCGGCGCTCCGTCCCGTTGCGCTGGTTCGTTCACTTGTTCGCAAGTGCAAAAAGCGCAGATGGGCCCGGTTGAAACCGTGCGCCGGATCCTCGGCGCCTAACCGGACCGATCACGATGGGCCTTTTCCGCGCCGACTTTTTCCGTTCGCTCGCCGCCGGTTTCGTGCTCGGCGCCATCGCGATCGGCGCGGTCATGGGCACCAGCGGCGGGTTCTCCGACAGCGTAGCCCCGCCGGCAGTCGCCGCCCAGACCGACCGGAACTGACCGCGATGCGCGGGCGGCTGCTCTTCGCCCCGCTGCTGCTCCTCGCCGCCTGCCAGCAACCGGCCTCCGCCGAACCGGCCCTGCTCGCCCCGGCTGCCCGGATCGAGGCCCATGAAGCCCCGGGGCTCAAGACCGCGATTTTCGCCGGCGGCTGCTTCTGGGGCATCGAGGCGGTGTTCAGCCACCTGCGCGGCGTGAAGAGCGCGGTCACCGGCTATCATGGCGGCTCGGCGGCGACCGCGCATTACGAGCGCGTTTCCGGGGGCGACACCGGCCACGCCGAATCGGTCAAGGTCACCTACGATCCATCCCAGATCCGCTACGACCAGCTGCTGCAGGTGTTCTTCTCGGTCGGCGCCGACCCCACGCTGGTCAACCGCCAGGGGCCGGACGAGGGCACGCAATATCGCTCCGCCCTTGTCCCGCTGAGCGAAGACCAGCGCCGCGTCGCCGCGGCCTATCTCCGCCAGCTTGGCGCCAGCGGCTTGTGGCACGCGCCGATCGCCACCCGGATCGAACCCTACAAGGCGTTCTACCGAGCCGAGGACTACCATCAGGACTTTGCCGCGGTGAATCCGAATCACGGCTATATCCTGCGCTGGGACGCGCCGAAGGTGGCCGCGCTGAAGCGGCTGTTCCCGGCGCTCTACAAGGCAGCCTTCACCCGGGGCTGATCCCGCCCTATATCGGGTGGATGACCGCTGCCGCCCACCACCACCACGAGCATTCCGGCGCCGGCCTGGTTGCCGCCGCGCATCGTGCGCTGGAAGAAGCGGGCGAGCAGTGGACCGAGATGCGCGCCGACGTCTTCGCCGCCCTCGCCGCCCAGCCGCGTCCGGCCTCGGCCTACGACGTGGCCGAGGGCCTGTCGGCCCGGCTCGGCCGGCGGGTCGCCGCCAACACGGTCTACCGCATCCTCGATCTGTTCGTGCGCACCAACCTCGCCCGCCGGGTGGAGAGCGCCAATGCCTATATCGCCAACCCCCACCCAGGCTGCCGGCACGACTGCATCTTTCTCATCTGCGATTCCTGCGGGGTCGCCGTCCACAGCGACGACGATGCGTTGACCGGGGCCCTGATCGGCGCGGCCCGCAAGGCCGGTTTCGCCGACGTGCGTCCGGTCATCGAGCTGCGCGGCACCTGCGCGCGCTGCTCGGGCGAAAGCTGAGACGAGTGACCCATCGATACAATCGACTTGGGTCCCGCCAACGTGTAGGGCCGCTGGGATGACTGCCGCTCCGGCCACCCCCCTGCTCGACACTGTCGCCTATCCCGCCGACCTCAGGCGCCTGGCCCCCGGGCAGCTGCGCCAGCTGGCCGATGAGCTGCGCACCGAAATGATCAGCGCCGTGGGGCAGACCGGGGGACACCTCGGCTCGGGTCTCGGCGTGGTCGAACTCACGGTCGCGCTGCACTACGTGTTCAACACGCCGGACGACCGGCTGGTGTGGGACGTGGGCCACCAAGCCTATCCCCACAAAATACTCACCGGCCGGCGTGACCGGATCCGCACCCTGCGCCAGCCGGGCGGCCTGTCCGGCTTCACCAAGCGCACGGAGAGCGAATACGATCCCTTCGGGACCGCCCACAGCTCCACCTCGATTTCCGCGGCGCTGGGCTTTGCCGTGGCCAACAAGCTGGCTGGTGGCGATGGCAAGGGCATCGCCGTGATCGGCGACGGCGCGATGAGCGCGGGCATGGCCTATGAGGCGATGAACAACGCCAAGGCCGCCGGCAACCGGCTGGTCGTCATCCTCAACGACAACGACATGTCGATCGCCCCGCCGGTCGGCGGGCTTTCGGCCTATCTCGCGCGGCTGGTCTCCTCACGCCAGTTCATGGGCCTGCGCGGCCTCGCCCGCCGCATCTCGCGCCACTTGCCCGAGCCGCTCCACAAGGCCGCCCGCAAGACCGACGAGTTCGCCCGCGGCATGGCCATGGGCGGCACCCTGTTCGAGGAACTTGGCTTCTACTATGTCGGCCCGGTTGACGGGCACAATCTCGACCACCTGATCCCGGTGCTGGAAAACGTGCGCGATGCGGCCGAAGGGCCGATCCTCGTCCACGTGGTCACGCAAAAGGGCAAGGGCTATGCCCCGGCCGAAGCCGCGGCCGACAAGTATCACGGCGTCCAGAAATTCGACGTGATCACAGGCCAGCAGGTCAAGGCCGCCGCGGGCCCGCCGGCCTACCAGAACGTCTTCGGCGAAACGCTGGCCAAGCTGGCCGACAGCGATCCGAAAATTTGCGCGATCACCGCCGCCATGCCGTCGGGCACCGGGGTGGACAAGTTCGCCAAGGCCCACCCGGAGCGCAGTTTCGACGTGGGTATCGCCGAACAGCATGCCGTCACCTTCGCCGCCGGCCTCGCCGCGCAAGGGATGCGCCCGTTCTGCGCGATCTATTCGACCTTCCTCCAGCGCGCCTACGACCAGGTCGTTCACGACGTGGCGATCCAGAACCTGCCGGTGCGCTTCGCGATCGACCGCGCCGGCCTCGTCGGCGCCGACGGGGCGACTCACGCCGGCTCTTTCGACATCACCTATCTCGCCAGCCTGCCCAACATGGTGGTCATGGCCGCGGCCGACGAGGCCGAGCTGGTCCACATGACCTACACCGCCAGCCTCCACGACAGCGGCCCGATCGCCTTCCGCTATCCGCGCGGCAACGGCACTGGCGTCCCCTTGCCGGAGGTGCCCCAGCAGCTGGAGATCGGCAAGGGCCGGATCGTGCGCGAAGGCACCAAGATTGCGTTGCTTTCGCTCGGCACGCGGCTGGCCGAGGCGCTCAAGGCGGCCGACCAGCTCGAGGCGCGCGGGCTCTCCACCACCGTGGCCGATCTGCGCTTCGCCAAGCCGCTGGACGAGGAGCTGATCCGCCGCCTCGCCACCACCCACGAAGTCGTGGTCACCGTCGAGGAAGGCGCCATCGGCGGTCTCGGCGCCCACATCCTGACCTTGGCGAGCGACGAAGGGCTGATGGACACCGGCCTCAAGATCCGCACGATGCGCCTGCCTGACGCGTTCCAGGACCATGACAGCCCGGACAGGCAGTATGACGCGGCCGGGCTCAACGCGCCGCAGATCGTGGATACCGTGCTCAAGGCCCTGCGCCACAACAGCGCGGGCGTCGAGGAAGCGCGCGCCTAGGGCCGGGACCTAGCCGGCATTCACCCACCGCCACAGCCCGGCCGGGACATGGCCGAGCGGGATGTGCGCCCAGGTCACCGCCAGCCACAGCAGTATCGCCACCGGCCACCACACCCCCAGCGCCGGCAGGGCGCGCCAGCGCGGCCAGAAGCTGGTGCGGGCCATCCAGGTTTCCCATTCCCGGCGCGCCTCGGCGCGCTTGCGCCGGTCCTGCTGGTGCGATCCCGCCAGGGCAAGGACCATCACGGCACCGGCAAGGATCAGGGTCCGCAGCGTGGGGGCGACCAGCATGTGGGCCAGAGCCCAGAGGGCGAAAGCCATCATCATCGGATGGCGGGTAATGGTGAAGGCCCCCCACGCCTTGCGCGCCGAGAGTCCGGCGAGGTTGGCCTGTGGCAGGGCCGGATTGCCGTTGAACGAGCCCAGGAACAGGGCGAGGGCGATGACGGTCAGCGCAGAGGCGATGATCCACGGCACCAGGGCCGCGCCGTCCCACAGCGGCTCGCCCGGCTCGGCACGATCGAACGCCCAGATCATGGTGCCCAGCGTGGCGAAGGCCACCAGCGAGTAGGCGAGCAGGAAGCCCCGCTCACCCAGCAGGCTCCGCAGCGGGCGCCGCAATGGGCCGGACAGCAGCATATGGCTGCCGACAAATGCGACGGCCGCGCCGGTCAGCGCGGCATGATCAGCCCCCATTGCCCCCATTCCTCTCGAAAGTTAGCCCCTTTTTCCGGGCGCTTATCAGCCTTTTGAAGGTTCTGCCAAGCCCCCATCGCTATCTGCCTCGCCCAGCGTACCGAGATGCATCCATCGCGTCACGATGCGCGAGAACAGGAAGACGACCACCGCCACGCCCAGGGTAATCCAGCCGATCTTCTCGTAGATCGCAAGGGTCAGCGCCTTGCTCATCTCGCCGCTCTCCCCGCCGGTGGCTTCGCCGATCCGGCCGGCGACGAACTGGCCGAGCGCGGTCGTGTAGAACCAGGCGCCCATGATGAACGAGCCGAGGTGGGCAGGCGCAAGGCGCGTCATGGCCGAGAGGCCGACCGGCGAGAGGCACAGCTCGCCCGTGGTCTGCAGCAGGTAGATCAGGAACACGAACAGGACAGGTGTCACCGCCTCGGCGCCAACCGTGCGCGCGCCCCAGACAAATATGAGGAACGAGAGCCCGCCCTGCACCAGCGCCAGGCCGAACTTGGCCGGCGCGCTCGGCTCGAGCCCGCGCCGGCCGAGCCATTGCCACAGGGCGGCGAAGGCTGGGGCGAAGAGGATGATATAGATCGGATTGATCGACTGGAACAGGCTGGTGGGCACGCCCTGCCGGTCGACGAACTTGTCGGTATAGAGGTTGAGGCTGCCTCCGGCCTGCTCGAACAGGCCCCAGAAGATCGGGTTCACCGCCACCAGGAACAGGATCGCGTAGATCCGCTGGCGCGGCTCGGGCGGCAGCTTCGAGGCGACGTAGAGCGTGTAGCCGAGCATGGCCAGGCCGCTGACGGCCAGCAGATTGCCAATGACCGACTGGTACTGGATCAGCCCCCAGGCCAGAGCCACCGCCACCAGTCCCACGCCGTAGATCCGCCACTCCGTGCCCTTGGCCAGCGGCTCGGGCGGTTCGCCCCGGCCCTCCAGCGCGGCCCGCCCAGTGAGGAAGATGGCGAGGCCCAGCACCATGCCGATGCCGGCCAGCCCGAAACCCCAGGCCCACCCGATGGTCTCGCCAAGGTAGCCCACCAGGATCGTGCCGAAGGCGGCGCCCGCATTCACCCCCATGTAGAAGATCGTATAGGCCGCATCCCGCCGGGTGTCGGCCAGGCCATAGAGCTGGCCGACGATGACCGAGATATTGGCCTTGAGAAAGCCCGAGCCGACGATGATCAGCGCCAGCGCCAGCCAGAACACGTTGATCGCCGGGTCCGCCTGCTTGAGCATCGGATCGGTTACCCCGCGCAGGCCCTCAACGGCCATGAACAGGTGGCCCAGGGCCAGCAGCACCCCGCCGAAGACCACGGCCTTGCGCTGACCCAGCCAGCGGTCCGCCACATAGCCGCCCAGCACCGGGGTGATGTAGACGAGACTGCCGTAGGCGCCGTAGATCAGGTTGGCCCTGCCGTCGGCGAACAGCCAGAACTTGGTCAGGTAGAGCACCAGCAGCGCGCGCATGCCGTAGTAGGAGAAGCGCTCCCACATCTCGGCATAGAACAGCACGAACAGCCCGCGCGGGTGGCCCATGACCTCGCGCGACCGGCGGGTCGCTAGCATGCCGCCGATGGCCAGGAAGGCGAACAGCGCCAGTGCCCCGATCGCGGCGATCCAGTCACCCTCGGCCCATTGCGCCACTGCCTTCATCGCCATCCAGCCCTCGCGTGAGATATGTCAGGCGGGGAACCTAGGCTCTAATGCGCGGGTGAAAAGCCGAAATGAGCGCGCCAATACTGTCCCGAATCGAACAAAGATGGTTTTGCAATCGATGATCAACACAGATTGCGCGGAGCCGTAACTTCTGGCAAAAAGCCAATAGTTGTCGGCACCGCCTGCCCGAAGGGACATCTGGCGTGAGCGGTAGCAGGGTCGATGGGGGTCGATCTGCCGGCAATTTAACGATGGGATCGGCGCTGGGCAGCACGTCTGGTTGCCCGACGGGAGACATTGAATGATTCGCTCTGAATTGCTCGCCGCCCTTGCGACGGAGAATCCGGGACTGCGCGCCGAAGAAGTCGAACGAGTAGTGGACGTGTTCTTTGATGAGATCGCCGCGCGCCTCGCTGCCGGCGGCCGGGTCGAACTGCGCGGCTTCGGCGCCTTTTCCACGCGGGAGCGCGAACCGCGCAAGGGCCGCAACCCGCGTACCGGCGCCTCGGTCGAAGTACCGGGCAAGCGCGTGCCCTACTTCAAGCCCGGCAAGGAAATGCGCCAGCGCCTGAACGCCGATTGATCGGCGCGGCGAAAGACCACCCGGCTTTCGCCTTCGCGCAAACACCCTTTCCGCAAGCCCCGCGATCTGCCATCCGCCACTTGGGCGGGTGCCATTTTGCTCGGGGCTCGTTGGGCGAAATGGCGCCCGCCATGCGGACGTGGCGGAATGGTAGACGCAGGGGACTTAAAATCCCTTGAGCATAGCTCGTGCGGGTTCGAGTCCCGCCGTCCGTACCAGGATCAGACTTCCTGAGGCAGGAACAGCAGCGGGTCGAGCCGGGCCTGATGCCAGCGCAGGCCCCAGTGCAGGTGCGGGCCCGTGGCGCGGCCGGTCATGCCCACTTCGGCGACAGGCTGGCCCCGCCTTACCGCCTCGCCCAAGCTCACGCGGTGGGCCGAGCAGTGCAGGAAAGCACTCGACAGGCCCATGCCGTGGTCCACCATCAGCAGCTTGCCCTCCAGCGTGAACGGCGCGTTGGCGGCGAGGATGACCACCCCGTCGGCCGGGCACAGGATCGGGGTGCCGGCGCTCGCCGCCAGGTCCAGCCCGGTGTGATAGGCGCCGGGTTCGCCCCGGTAGATCCGCTGCGCCCCGAACCGCCCCGATATCCGCCCCGGGGCAGGACGAATCATCTCCTGGGCCCAGCCCTGCGCCGGCGTAACCAGGGCCCGGGCGGCGGCGATCTGCGCCAGTTCGGCCTTGCGGCGGGCCATGAATTCCTCGCTCGGCACCGTCGGCGGGCGCAGCGGCGCATCGATCCGCTCGATCTCCCAGGCGCGCGGAGCGATGGCGAGGGGCAGGGCCGTTTCCCAGCCATTGGCCGCCCGCGCATGGAGGCGGGCCTCTGCCGGCGCATCGCGATCAAAGGCGATCAGGAAGGCGCCCGAGCCGTCAGTCGCCACGGCCGCGCCATCGAGGTCGAGCGCCATGCCCGAGCGGACGATCCCGCGCGCCCAGCCGCCCTGGGTCAGCCGGCTGGCGGTGAGCTCAAGTGGAGGCAAGGCGATCGAGGTCGCGCGGGCAGGCAGGCTCGCTGCCGCCAGACCGCCGCCGATCAGCCCCAGCGCAGCCCGGCGATCCATGTCGGGGAGGCGCTCAGGCTTGGCCAAGCAGCCGCTTCGTGGCCAGTTCGCAAGTGGCATAGGCCTCCTGGCGCACCGCGCTCCAGTAGCGCAGCTCCTCCAGCGGGATCTGCTGGCCGCTCACGGCGCAGAGCACGAAGGGGCCGGGGCGCAGGACGCGGAAGCCGTTGGGGCCGAAGTGAAGAGTGGCGGGACGGTCGGACGAGTTCATCAGCATGGGGGCAAGGCTAACAGTGTTCGCCGCTCAGAACAAATCGCCCTGCCGGGCAGGACCGCCATCCGGCGCGCGGGGCGCCCGCGCCGCCTTGCGCGGAGCCCCGGCGGGGCTGACCTGGAGCGAGCCGTCATGGAATTCCAGCGTCATCTCGGCAAGCCCCGCAGCCAGGGCCCTGCCGCCGACGACATGGCCATCGGGCCCGGTCACCAGCGCATAGCCGCGCAGCAGCGGAGCGCGCGGATCGAGCTGGCGGCGCAGGCGATCAAGCGCCTCGACCTGGCGGCGGGCGTTCTCCACCCGCCGCAACAGGTCCTCCCCCCGCAGCCGCACCGCATCGAGCTGCTGACGCCCATGGCGCAACTGGTAGGCCAGCAGCGGGGCGGAGAGCCGGCCGGCCGGGCGGTGCAGCGCGGTGCGGGCATGGGCGATCCGGTCGGCCAGGCCCCGCCGCAGCCGCTCGCCCAGCTCGTCGAGCTTCTGCACGCGCTGGGCGACGATGGTCTCCGGCCGGGGCAGGCGCTGGACCCGCGCCTCGAGCCGCTCGCGCCCGAGCTGGACCGGACGGAGCGCACAGCGTCGCTTGCGGAAGGCCAGCTCGGCGATCTGCGCGGCCAGCTCCTCGCGCACGGGCACGGCGATCTCGGCGGCGGCCGTGGGCGTGGGCGCGCGCAGGTCGGCCGCGAAGTCCGCAAGCGTGGTGTCGGTCTCATGCCCTACCGCGCTGATCACCGGGATCGCGCAATCGGCAATGGCGCGCACCACCACTTCCTCGTTGAAGGCCCACAGGTCCTCGATCGATCCACCGCCGCGCGCCACGATCACAAGATCCGGTCGCGGTACGGCACCGCCGGGCCGGAGCGCGGAAAAGCCCCGCACTGCCGCCGCCACCTGCTCGGCCGCGCCGTTGCCCTGAACCAGCACCGGCCACACCAGCACGCGGCTGGGGAACCGGTCGGCCAACCGGTGCAGGATATCGCGAATGACCGCGCCGGTGGGCGATGTCACCACGCCGATCACCCGCGGCAGGAAGGGCAGCGCCCGCTTGCGGCGCGGATCGAACAAGCCTTCGGCCTCCAGCCGCGCCTTGGTCTTGGCCAGCAGTGCCAGCAGCGCGCCTTCGCCGGCGATCTCCATTCGATCGATCACGATCTGGTAATTTGAGCGGCCCGGATAGGTCGTCAGCTTCCCCGTCGCGACGACTTCCACGCCGTCCTCGGCGCGGAACGCGAGCCGTCCGGCATTGCCCTTCCACATCACCCCGTCGAGCCGGGCATTCTCGTCCTTGAGGCACAGATAGAGATGCCCGCTGGCAGCCCGCTTCACGCCGGAAAGCTCGCCGCGCACCCGCACGAAGCCGAACCGGTCTTCGACCGTGCGCTTCAGGGCCGCCGAAATCTCGCTGATGGTCAACGGCTCGGCATTGTCGCCGCGCGCCTGCTTCGCTACCAGCCCGCCGGACGGATCATCGGAAAAAGGCGGCGTATCGGGCATGAACATCCTGCTCCTGGGCTCGGGCGGGCGCGAACATGCGCTGGCGTGGAAGCTGGCGCAATCGGCTTTGCTGGAAAATGGCGGCAAGCTCTTCGCTGCCCCCGGCAATCCCGGCATCGCCGATCACGCCGAATGTGTCACCCTCGATCCGGCCGACCATGCCGCCGTGATCGCCTTCTGCGAGAGCCATCACGTCGGCCTTGTCGTGGTCGGCCCGGAAGCGCCGCTGGTCGATGGGCTGGGCGATAGCCTGCGCGCCGCCGGGTTCCCGGTGTTCGGACCCAATCGCCTGCCGGCCCAGCTCGAAGGCTCGAAAGGCTTCACCAAGGACCTCTGCGCCCGCGCCAATATCCCCACCGGCGGCTACGAGCGCGTCGCCAGCGAGGAAGCAGGTCTGGCCGCCGTTCGCCGCTTCGGCGCGCCGGTGGTAATCAAGGCCGATGGCCTCGCCGCGGGCAAGGGGGTGACCGTCGCCATGGACCTTCCCACGGCCGAGGACGCGATCCGCGAGATCTTCGCCGGCCGTTTCGGCGCAGCCGGGGCCGAGGCCGTCGTCGAGGAATTCCTCGACGGCGAGGAAGCGAGCTTCTTCGCCCTGACCGACGGCTCCACCATCGTGCCCTTCGCTTCCGCGCAGGACCACAAGCGGGTGGGCGAGGGCGACACGGGGCCGAACACCGGCGGCATGGGCGCCTACAGCCCGGCCCGCGTGCTCACTCCCGCGCTGCAGGCCGAGGCGATGACCCGGATCATCGCCCCGACGGTCAAGCAGCTGGCCGATGAGGGCATGCCCTATTCGGGCGTCCTGTTCCTCGGCCTGATGCTCACCGCCAAGGGCCCGCAGCTGATCGAATACAATTGCCGCTTCGGCGATCCGGAATGCCAGGTCATGCTGATGCGGCTGGAGAGCGATCTGGGCGAACTGCTGCTGGCCTGTGCGGAAAACCGCCTCTCCGCCATCGAACCGCCGCGCTTCTCCGACGATATCGCCCTGACCGTGGTCATGGCCGGCGCGGGCTACCCCGGCGAGCCCAGGAAGGGTGGCCGGATCGACGGCGTGCCCGCCGCCGAAGCCACCGGCGCCAAGGTGTTCCACGCCGGCACCACACTCGGCATCGATGGCGTGCTGACCGCCAACGGCGGCCGCGTTCTCAATGTCACCGCGCGGGGCAAGTCGGTGAGCGAAGCGCAGGCGGCAGCCTACCAGGCCGTCGACGCCATCCACGCCCCGGAGCTGTTCTGCCGCCGGGACATCGGCTGGCGCGAAGTCGCCCGCGAGCGAGGTTGACCCTCAGATCCTCCCCGCACCGCGGGGGGATCGCGAAAAAATCACCCCTGCTCGCCCACCAGTGCCCTGAGGTCCGCCTCTGGCCGTGCGCCGTAGTGCGAGATGATCTCCGCCGCGCAGATCGCGCCCAGCTTCAGGCATTCCCCCAGCGCCCTGCCGCGCGCCAGGCCGAACAGGAAGCCGGCGGCAAACAGGTCGCCAGCCCCGGTCGTGTCGACCACCTGCGCCACCGGCTCGGCCGCAACCTCGGCATGCTCGCCGCCGGCAATGGCGTAGGCGCCTTTCTCGCTGCGGGTGACCACTACGGTCGGCACCTTGCCGCCCAGGTGCGTGATCCCCTCATGGAACTCCTCGATCCCGGTCAGCGCGGCCAGTTCGTGTTCGTTGGCGAAGAGAATGTCGATCTCCCCGGCCTCGATCAGCGCGCGGAAATCGTCGCCGTGGCGGGCGATAACGAAGCTGTCCGACAGGGTGAAGGCCACCTTGCGCCCCGCATTCCGCGCCGCCGCAATCGCCCGGCGCATGGCCGCGCGCGGCTCTTCCGGGTCCCACAGGTAGCCTTCGAGATAGAGCACGGCGGCATCGGCAATGGCCGCCTCGTCCACCTGCGACGAAGGCAGGAACTGCGAGGCACCGAGGTAGGTGTTCATCGTGCGCTGCCCATCGGGCGTGACGAAGATCAGGCACCGCGCCGTGGGCGGATCGCCGGCACGGGCCGGAGTGGCATAGGCGATCCCGCCGGCGCGGATATCGTGGGCGAAGACCTCGCCCAGCTGGTCATCGGCGACCTGCCCGATGAAAGCACACTTCGCACCGAGCGCGGCAAGGCCCGCCAGCGTATTGGCCGCCGAACCTCCGGAAATCTCGCGCGCCGGGCCCATGGCCTCGTAAAGCGCGTGCGCGCGGGCCGTATCGACCAGCGTCATGCCGCCCTTGGCGAGGCCGAGGCGCGCGATATCGGCGTCGCTGCAAGGGGCCATCACGTCGACAATGGCATTGCCGATGGCGATCACGTCATATTGGGGAGCGGCCATGCCGGTACCTTTGGCGGGAGGAAGCGTTGCGGGGCGCCTAGCGGCGGGCCGGGGCACCGGCAAGCCCGATCGCCGTTGACCTCGCCGCCCCGGCAGGCGATGGCCGCGCCATGCGCGCCGCATTCCTCGCTCTCATCCTGCTAACTCCGGCCCTCGCCGCCTGCGGGGAGAGCGACACCGCGCCGGTGCGGTCAACGCCGGCGCCGGTCGTGAGACCGCACCCGGCCCCGCGCACCCAGCCGCGCGCCCCCGTCCGCCGCCCGCCGGCCCCGCCGCCGGTCCAGGCCCTGCCCGGCGTACAGGGCGTGATCGGCGCAACCGGGGCGGACCTTGCCCGCCAGTTCGGTGCGCCCCGGCTCGACGTGATCGAAGGCGATGCCCGCAAGCTGCAGTTCGCCGGCAGTTCCTGCGTGCTGGACATCTACCTCTATCCGGCCGCCCCCGGGCGCGAGCCGCAGGCAAGCTATGTCGATGCGCGGCGCCCCGGCGACGGACAGGATGTAGACCGCGCCGCCTGCATTGCCGCCATGCGTCGCGGCCGGCCGTAACCCGCCCTTAACCGCAATCGGTGCATAGCCGCCCCATGCAACGGGGGGCACCACGCCTATGACTTACCAGTTCCGCGCGCTGGCCGAGCAGGCCCAGGCCGATGGCACGATCACTGCCGAAGAGATTCTCGCGCTGCGCCGCGACGGTTGGGCCGACGGCCGGATCGAACCGGCAGAGGCCGAGGCCGTGTTCGTCCTCAACGATCACCTGGCCGAACCGACCCCAGCCTGGGCCGAGTTCTTCGTCGAAGCGATCGTGCAGTACCTCGTGTCGAACGGCAGCCCGCACGGCTTCATCACCGAAGACCAGGCCGACTGGCTGATCGCCCGGATCGACCGCGATGGCCGGGTCGATTCGCTGGTCGAACTCGAACTGCTCGCCACTCTGTTCGACAAGGCCCAGGCCGTGCCCGAACGGCTCAAGGCCTATGCCGCGGCCCAGATCGAGCAGGCCGTGCTCACCGGCGATGGTCCCACCCGTGACGGCGGCGCCCTGGCCCCCGGGCGGATCACCCCGGCCGAATGCCGCCTGCTGAAGCGCTACATCTATTCCTTCACCAGCGACGCCCCCGGCGGCGTCAGCCGGGCTGAGGCCGAAATGCTGTTCCGCCTCAAGGACGCGACGCTCGGCGGCGACAATGCGCCCGAATGGGGCGACCTGTTCGTCAAGGCCGTCGGCAATCACCTGATGGCCCACAACCGCTTCCAGCAGCTTTCCGCGGATCACGCCCGCGAGCTCGACAGCTTCATGAACGATGCGACTCCGCGGCTCGGCGCCTTCTTCGGCCGCATGGCCCGGAGCGACCTCGGCGACAACATCCGCCTGGCCGCCGGCGGCGTGCTCGGCTTCGGCAAGAAGGGTGTCGCGCGCGACCTCGCCGGCGAAGTAGCCGCCGACCAGCGGATCACCGAAAGCGAGGATGCCTGGCTGCAGGGCCAGGTCGATGCCAACCACCAGCTCGATGCGCTCGACAAGGCGCTGCTGCGCTTCATCGCCGAGGAAGAACGCAAGGGGTGAGTTTTCAGGTGTGTACGGAAAGGCCTTTCCGGCCTTTCCTACGCGGCCGGTGCCGCAAGCCCTTGGCGGATGCCAAGGGCGCACGCATCAAACAGTAAAGCTCTCTCCGCAGCCGCAGGTGCCCTTGGCATTGGGGTTCTGGAACACGAACCCGGCGGAGAAATCGTCCTCCACCCAGTCCATCGTGCTGCCGATCAGGTAAAGCACCGAGGCGCTGTCGATGAAAAACAGGCCGCCGGGCGTCTCGATCCGCTCGTCCAGCGGGCTGGCCTCGGTCACGTAGTCCACCGAATAGGCCAGGCCCGAACAGCCCCGGCGCGGGGTGGAAAGCTTGACGCCGATCGCGCCCTCTGGCGCCTCGCGCATCAGCTTGGCCACGCGCGCCTCGGCGCCCGGCGTGAGGACCACGGCGGCGGGGCGCGGGCGGCGTGTCTGGGCAATCGTTTCGGTCATGGCTGCAACCTATCTGGGGGGCGGATCACAACATGCCAAGTTCAAGTTTGGCTTCATCGCTCATCTTGGCCGGATCCCACGGCGGATCCCACACCAGGTTCACTTCCGCATCGCGCACGCCGGGCACCGAACTGACCCGCAGCTCCACCTCGCCCGGCATCGATTCGGCCACCGGGCAGTGAGGCGTGGTCAGCGTCATGGTGACGGCCACCGCGCCTTCGGGCGTGATGTCCACGCCGTAGATCAGCCCAAGGTCATAGATGTTCACCGGAATTTCCGGATCGAAGATATCGCGCAGCGCCCCGATCACGCCCTCATAGAGCGCGCCGCCCGGCTCGTGCCCGGCCAATCCCTCGGGCTGCTGCGCGAGGAAGCCCTCAAGGTAGTCGCGCTTGCGCCCGAGCTTGTCGGCGGCGCTCTCCTCGATCGCCTCCTCGACACGTGCGCGGGGCGGCGAGGACACGGCCTCGACCTCTTCCACACTGAACTTAGGTTCACCGGCCATGCTGGATTCGGCGGTCATCCGAAGATTCTCCTGGTGCGTTCGATGCCCTTCAGCAGGGCGGCAATATCGGCTTCGTCATTATAGAGCCCGAACGACGCGCGGGCCGTCGCCGGCACGCCGAGATGGTCCATGAGCGGCTGCGCGCAGTGATGCCCGGCACGGATGGCGACGTTCTCCTCGTCGAGAATCGTGCCGAGATCGTGCGGATGCACGCCTTCAAGCGCGAAGCTGACGATCCCGGCGCTGTCCTCCGGACCGAACAGGGTCACGCTGTTCATCGCCCGCAGTTCCTCGCGCAGGGCCTTCACCAGCCGCGCCTCGTGAGCATGGATTGCGCCGATCCCGATCGCCTCGACATAGTCGATCGCAGCGGCCAGCCCAATCGCCTCGACGATCGCCGGCGTGCCCGCCTCGAACCGGGTGGGCGCGGGGGCGAAAGTGGTCTTGGCAAAAGTAACGCGGTCTATCATCGCCCCGCCGCCCTGCCATGGCGGCATGCCGGCCAGCAGCTCGCCCCGGCCCCACAGCACGCCGACCCCGGTCGGGCCGTAGAGCTTGTGGCTCGACCAGACGTAGAAATCACAGTCGAACGCGGCGACATCCACCGGCACGCGCGGCACGGCCTGGCACCCGTCGATCAGGATTTTCGCACCGACCGAGCGCGCCAGCGCGACTGCCCGCGGTACGTCGAGCAATGAGCCCAGCACGTTCGACACATGAGCAAAGGCCACCAGCTTGTGCGCCGGCGTGATCATCGCCTCGGCCGCGGCCAGGTCGATCAGGCCATCCGGGGTAAGCGGGACGACATCGATCTCGATCCCGCGCTCGTCACGCAGCAGCTGCCAGGGGACGATGTTGGAATGGTGTTCGAGCAGGGAGAGCAGCACCCGGTCGCCAGCCTTGAGATTGGCCCGGCCCCAGGTCTGCGCCACAAGATTGATCGCCTCGGTCGCGCCGCGGGTGAAGACGATTTCGGTCTCCTGCCCGCCCATGAACTGCGCGATCCGGCGCCGGGCGGCCTCGAAGGCCAGCGTCATCTCGGCCGAGCGGGCGTAGACGCCGCGGTGGACGGTCGCATAGTCCGGCCCCATGGCGCGGCTGCAGGCGTCAATCACGCTTTGCGGCTTCTGCGCCGAAGCGCCGCTGTCGAGGTAGTGCCACGGCGCGCCGTCGCGGGTGACCAGGCCGGGGAAATCGGCGCGCAGGGCGGCAAAATCGATGGTGGCCAAGGTGCTCACAGCAGGGCCTCCAGGGCGGCAAGAGCAGCGGCGTCGAGCGCCTCTTCCTGCTCCGCGCCAACAAACGCCTCGGCGAGGAAAGCCTGCAGCATCAGCCGCTTGGCCTCCGCCGGGGGAAGCCCGCGCGATTGCAGATAGAACAGCCCCTGCGCGTCGAGCTCACCCACCGCGCAGCCGTGGGCGCACTTCACGTCGTCGGCATAGATTTCCAGTTCGGGCCGGGCATTGGCCGTGGCCGTCCGGTCGAGCAGCATGGCGCGGACCGACTGTTCGCCGTCGGTGCCATCGGCCCCGCGCGCGACCATGACCTTGCCGAGATAGGTCCCCGTCGCCTCGCCGCCGAGGACCGAGCGCACGACCTGCCGGCTCTGCGCGTTCAGGCCGGCGTGGACCACGTTGGTCACCAGCTCCAGCACCTGCTTTCCGCCGCCGACCTGCGCCGCGCCGAGTGTGAACGATGCCCCGTCGCCAAGGGTCACGTCCACCGCCACCCGGCCATAGGCATGGCCCGCGTTGAGAATGCGCAGGGCGAACGTCGCACCCGGAGCCAGCGCGATCGCGAGATGCCGGGCAACGTTCTCACCCTCGGGCACCAATACCAGCGCGCGCGATTCGCCCGCTGCCACCGCGATGTCCTCCACCGCCACCGGCCAGACGCGCTCCAGCGCGCCGAAATCGGCATAACGGAAGTCCTCATCCTTGCGGGTGGGCAGGGGCAGGGCCGCGCTCACGCCACGGCCTCGTAACCCTCGCGCTCGAGCTCGTGCGCCAGTTCCGGCCCGCCGCTGCGCACGATCCGTCCGGCAGCCAGCACGTGCACGAAGTCCGGCTTCACGTAGTCGAGCAGGCGCTGGTAGTGGGTGATCAGGATCACCGCCTTGTCGGGCTTGCGCATGATCGCGTTGATGCCCTCGCCGCAGATGCGCAGGGCGTCGATGTCGAGGCCCGAATCGGTCTCGTCGAGAATAGCCAGGGTGGGGTCGAGAATGCCCATCTGGACCATCTCCGCCCGCTTCTTCTCGCCGCCGGAAAAGCCCACGTTCACCGGTCGCTTGAGCATGTCCATGTCCATGCGCAGCAGGCCCGCCTTCTCCTTGGCCAGCTTGAGGAACTCGCCGCCGGAAAGCGGCTCTTGCCCGCGCACCCGGCGCTGGGCATTGGCCGCCTCGCGCAGGAACTGGACGAAGGAGACGCCCGGGATCTCGACCGGATACTGGAAACCGAGGAACAGCCCGGCGGCCGCGCGCTCATGCGGTTCGAGCGCGAGCAGGTCCTCGCCCATGAACGTGACCGAGCCGCCCGTCACCGCATAGCCCGGACGCCCGCCCAGCACATAGCCGGTGGTCGACTTGCCTGCGCCGTTCGGCCCCATGATCGCATGGATCTCGCCAGCGTTCACGGTGAGGCTGAGGCCCTTGAGGATGGGCTTGCCTACAACTTCGGCCTTGAGGTTATCGATCTGGAGCATGGTCATCCCTGTTGGCGCCCGCGGCCTGGCTGCTGCGCGCGGTGGCGGCTGCGGCGTTCGTGCCAGCGTTCGCGCATGATGGCGGAAACGTGGGCGGCGGCGGCTGCCGGATCGGCCAGCACGGCTTCGGCGCCGATCCGCTCCACCCGGTAGCCCACTTCAGTCAGGCTGCGGTCGCGCGTGGCGGCGAAGGCGGCATCCTCGTCGCCCGCAAGCTCTATCACCAGCATCAGGTCCTTGCAGGCGAAATCGACAATCGCCGAGCCGATCACCGTCTGCCGCTTGAATGCGAACCCACCGGTCTCCACCCCGCCCAGCGCCTCGGCCAGGGCTTCCTGCGCGGGTGTGGGATTGCGGCGCATCTCGCGCGCGCGCTCGTGCAGCGCATCGAGGCGCTTCTCGGAAATCTCCCAGCCGCGGCCCTTTTTCTTGACCGTGGGGGAGGTTTCATCGGTCTCGCGAACCGACAGGGTCTTGCGCTCACTCATCATCCCACCGATCCCTCAAGGCTGATCCCAAGCAGCTTCTGCGCTTCCACCGCGAACTCCATCGGCAGCTGCTGCAGCACCTCTTTCGCGAAGCCGTTGACGATCAACGCCACGGCCTCTTCCTGACCGAGCCCGCGCTGCATCGCGTAGAACAGCTGGTCGTCGCTGATCTTGCTGGTGGTCGCCTCATGCTCGATCTGGGCGGAGGGGTTGCGCACTTCGATATAGGGCACTGTGTGGGCCCCGCAGTCCTTGCCGAGCAGGAGCGAATCGCACTGGGTGAAATTGCGCACGTCGTCCGCCCCGGCGGCAACGCGGACCAGGCCGCGATAGGTGTTGTTCGACTTGCCCGCGCTGATGCCCTTGGACACGATGGTCGACCGGCTGCCCTTGCCGTTGTGGATCATCTTGGTGCCGGTATCGGCCTGCTGGTAATTGTTGGTGACGGCGACCGAATAGAACTCGCCCACCGAATCCACGCCGTTGAGCACGCAGCTCGGATACTTCCAGGTGATCGCCGAGCCGGTCTCGACCTGGGTCCAGCTCACCTTCGAACGCGCGCCCTGGCACAGCGCCCGCTTGGTCACGAAGTTGTAGATCCCGCCCTTCCCTTGCGCGTCGCCGGGGTACCAGTTCTGCACGGTCGAATACTTGATCTCGGCATCGTCGAGCGCGACCAGTTCGACGACGGCGGCGTGCAGCTGGTTCTCGTCGCGCTGGGGGGCGGTGCAGCCCTCCAGGTAGGAGACATAGCTGCGCCGGTCGGCGACGATCAGGGTACGTTCGAACTGGCCGGTGTTTTCCGCATTGATGCGGAAATAGGTGGAAAGCTCCATCGGGCAGCGCACGCCCTCGGGAATGTAGACGAAGGTCCCGTCGGAAAAGACCGCCTGGTTGAGCGCGGCGAAGAAGTTGTCGTGCATCGGCACGACCTTGCCGAGCCACTTCCTGACCAGCTCGGGATATTCGCGGATTGCCTCGGAAATCGAGCGGAAGATGACCCCGGCCTGTTCGAGCTCCTTGCGGAAGGTCGTAGCAACCGAGACCGAGTCGAACACCGCGTCCACGGCCACCCTGCGCGCGCCTTCCACCCCGGCGAGCACCTTCTGCTCCTCCAGCGGGATGCCGAGCTTCTCATAAACCTTGAGGATTTCCGGATCGACCTCGTCAAGGCTTCCCAGCTTCGGCTTGGCCTTGGGTGCGGCCCAGTAATAGGCCTCCTGATAATCGATCGGGGGCACCTTGAGCTTGGCCCAGTCGGGCATCGGCAGGGTCAGCCAGTGGCGATAGGCCTTGAGCCGCCACTCGAGCATCCACTCGGGCTCGCCCTTCTTGGCGGAGATGAACCGGACCGTGTCTTCCGACAGGCCCTTGGGGCCATATTCCTGCTCGATATCGGAGACCCAGCCGTGCTCGTATTCGGCGACGCGCGCCGCGGCGTCGCGGGCGGCCCGGTCCTTTTCTTCAGCGCCCTTGAGATCGGTCTGCTCGGTCATACGTGGGCTCCGGCCGGGGCCGACAGTTCGGCCAGGGCGATAGCCGCCAGGGCGCCGCGCAGCGCCTCGTTCACCTGGGGCCAGTGCGGGCGCATCGCGCAGGCCGCCTCGAGCGTGCAATCGTGCTTGCCGGTCTCCACGCAGGCGGTGAGCGCGATCGGCCCCTCCACCGCCTCGACGATATCGGCCAGCGTGATCGCCGCCGCCGGACGGGCCAGCTTGAACCCGCCATGGGCGCCGCGCACCGACTTGAGCAGGCCCGCGGCGGAAAGCCGGCTGACCAGCTTGGCGACCGTGGGCGTGGGCAGGCCGGTTTCCTCGGCCAGCTGGGCAGCGTTGAGCCGCGCACCGCCGCAGTGCCGCGCGGCGGCGGACATCGTCAGGACGGCATAGTCGGCCATGCTGGAGAGGCGCATGGGGATGAACTCCGGGGGCGGGAGCAAATCGGACTGATTCGTTCCGGTTATTCCGTCGGGCTACTTAGGCGCGGGAACGGTCGAATACAACTGCTGCGAAGACCACAGAAAAAAGGGCGGCGCCCGCGATCCGCGAAGGACCGTACCGGCACCGCCCATGAAGTTGAGAGCTCTTCAGCAGGCAAGCCTGCGCGTGGAGCCCTTCGGGTCGCAACTCCGCCCTAGGCCGGACCTGACCGTCATGAATTGTATGAATTCGACATGTTAGCCGTCGATCGGTCGATTTTTCCGCGCAAACCCGCGCTTTGCACCCGTGTCGACAGCACTGCCCCGCCCTGCCATAGGCCGCCCATGCTCTATTCCCTGCTGCGCCCCGCCCTGTTCCGACTCGATGCCGAGCGCGCCCATGGCCTGGCCCTGCGCGCCCTTGCGCTGCGCGGCGGCAAGGCCCGGCCGCCACAGACGCCGGCCCTCGCCACCGAAGTGGCCGGCCTCTCCTTTCCCAATCCGCTGGGCATGGCCGCCGGGTTCGACAAGGACGGCGAGGTGCCCGATGCCCTGCTCGGCCTCGGCTTCGGCTTCGCCGAGGTCGGCTCGATCACTCCCTTGCCGCAGGCCGGCAACCCCAGGCCGCGCCTGTTCCGGCTGGCCGAGGACCACGCGGTGATCAATCGCATGGGCTTCAACAACGGCGGGGCCGAGGCTGCCGCCCGGCGCCTCGCCGCCCGCGCCCATCGCCCCGGCATTGTCGGCATCAATATCGGCGCCAACAAGGATTCGGCCGACCGGGTGGCCGACTATGCGACCATGGCGCGGCTGATGGCGCCGCTGGCCGCCTACCTCGCGGTCAACGTCTCCAGCCCCAACACGCCGGGCCTGCGCGCCCTGCAGGACGAAAGCGCCCTGTCGGACCTGCTCGATGCCGTACTCGCCGCGCGCGGAGCCGGCGGCCCGCCGGTGTTCCTCAAGGTCGCTCCCGATCTCGAGCCGGCCGACATAGACGCCATTGCCCGGATCGCCCTCGACAAGAAGCTGGGCGCGCTGATCGTCTCCAACACCACCATCTCGCGCCCGCCGCTAGCCTCGCGCCATGCCCATGAGACCGGCGGCCTGTCCGGCGCGCCCTTGCGCGATCTGGCCCAGCAGCGCCTGCGCGATTTCCGCAAGGCGACCGGCGGCGCCCTGCCGCTGGTGGGCGTGGGCGGCATTGCGACCGCCGAGGACGCCTTCGCCCGCATCCGCGCCGGGGCCAGCCTGGTCCAGCTTTACAGCGCCATGGTCTATGCCGGGCCCGGGATCGCCAGGACCATCGTCAGGGGCCTCGACGCACTGGTCCGGCAATATGGCTTTTCGACAATTGCCGAGGCCGTGGGCAGCGAATAGCCTGACCCGTCATGCCTGAGCTCACCCGCACGCGCCCCGCCCTGGTGGCCATTGCCCTGGTCCTGCTGGCCGGTCCGGCGGCGGCGCGGCCGGCAGGCGCCCCTGGCGCGCATCCCCCCCGGGTCCAGCCGCTGGGCGTGGTCTCCGCCGCTGACCCGCGCGCCGCGGCGGCCGGGGCCGAGATGTTGCGCAGGGGCGGCAGCGCCACCGATGCGGCGATTGCCACCATGCTCGCCCTCAATGTGGTCGAACCACAGAACTCCGGCCTCGGCGGCGGGCTGTTCTACCTGCGCCACGATGCGCGCACCGGCGGGCTCGCCTCGATCGACGGTCGCGAGACCGCCCCGAAGGCGGCAGATCCCAGATGGTTCTACGGCGCCGACGGCAAGGTGCTGCCGCAACGGGACCTCAATGTCGGCGGGCGCAGCGCCGGCGTGCCGGGGGCGCTCGCGGCCATGGCGCTCGCGCACAAGCGCTATGGCAGGCTGCCTTGGGCCGTGCTGTTCCAGCCCGCGATCCGGCTGGCCGAACGGGGCTTCACCGTTTCGGCCCGGATGCACAACGGGCTCAACCTCTATGGCCGGCATGTCGAAGGCTGGGCCCGCAAGGTCTATTTCACGCCCGGCGACCAGCCCGTGGCCAAGGGCACCCTGCTCAGGCTGCCCGCGATGGCCGCCACCTTCCGGACCATCGCCCGCAAGGGCCCGGCGCCGTTCTACACCGGGGCGATGGCCGCGCGGTTGGTAACGGCGCTAGGCACCGCCACGCGCAATCCCTCGCCGGTCACCCCCGCCGATTTCGCCGCCTACCGGCCTCGGGACCGCGCGCCGATCTGCGGCACCTACCGCACGTGGAAGATCTGCGGCATGGGCCCGCCTTCGGCCGGGGCGATCACCGTGCTGATGATCCTGGGCCAGCTCGAACGGTTTGACCTTGCCGCCATGGGCCGCGCCTCGCCGGTGGCCTGGCACCTGTTCGCCGAGAGCTCGCGCCTCGCCTATGCGGACCGCGCGCAATATATTGCCGATCCGGATTTCGTCAGCGTGCCGGCCAAGGGCCTGCTCGATCCCGCCTACCTCGCCGCGCGGTCGGCGCTGATCTCGCCCGAGCGGACGCTGGCCATGGTCGAGCCGGGCCGGCCGGCGGGTGCCCCGCCGCGCCTGAAGGTCGCCTTCCGCGACGATCCGGGCACCAGCGACCTGGCCGTTGCCGACGGCCGCGGCGAGGTGGTCCAGGTCACCACCACGATCAACGGCTACTTCGGCTCGGGCGTCGCGGCGGAGGGGCTGATGCTCAACAACGAGCTGCCCGATTTCGATCCGGTGCCGGATAAGGACGGCTATCTTGTCGCCAACCGGGTGGAGGGCGGCAAGCGCCCCCGCAGCTCGATGGCGCCCACGATCGTGTTCGATCCTTCCGGCAAGCAGCGCCTTGCGATCGGCGCGGCCGGCGGGGCGACGATCATCGCCCAGGTGGCCAAGGCGCTGATCGGGGTGATCGACTGGAAGCTCTCGGCGCAGGAAGCCATCGCCATGGGGCTGGTCTACGCGCCCACGACCGGCGGCACGATCGAGCAGGGCACCGAGCTCGAGGCCCTGGCGCCGGGCCTCGCCCCGCTGGGCGAGACCCTCAAGGTCGCCCCCCTCGGCCTCAAGGCCAATGCCGTGGAATTGGTGGGCGGCCAGTGGCGCGGGGCGGCCGATCCGCGCAGCGAAGGGGCGGCGGTCGATACCCTTGGCCGGGTAACCCGGATCGAGCGGCGGGAAAACGAACTCAACGGCGCGCACGAATAGCGCCTCCTGCCGCCGGACCGATTGCGCTAGGGCGTTGCCCTTGGCCCTGCCGGTGCTAGTCTTGGTCCCGACGGGAACGGCGCCGATCTGCGCCGGGGGGACGAGGACCGCTGTGCAGCTTACCGATTTCGATGCCGCGCCCAATCTTGTTGCCCTGTTCCTGCAACGCGCCGACGAGCTGGCCGACAAGCCTTTCCTCCATGCCAAGCGCGAGGGGCGATGGCAGGCGATCACCTGGCGCGAGGCGGCGGACCGGGTCTGCCTCATCGCCGAAGCGCTGCGCGGCATGGGACTTGGCGCGGGCGACCGCGTCATGCTGGTCTCCGAAAACCGGCCCGAGTGGTGCCTGGCCGATCTCGCCATCATGGCCGCGGGCCTCGTCACGGTCCCGGCCTACACCACCAACACCGAGCGCGATCATGCCCACGTGCTGGAAAACGCCGGCGCCCGGGCGGTGATCGTGGCCGATGCCAGGCTCGCCAAGCCCCTGCTCCCGGCCGTCCTGCGCAGCGACACCGTCGCCCACGTGATCGCCATCGAAGGGTTCAAGCTGCCCCAGCTGGGCCAAGCCGACTGTCATGACTGGGCCGCCCTCATCACCGGCGATGCCGCGGCCGCGCGCAGGGCGGTCGATGCGCGGATCGCCGGGATCGGGCGCGAGGACCTCGCCTGCCTGATCTATACCAGCGGCACCGGCGGCGCCCCGCGCGGCGTCATGCAGCACCACGGCATGATCCTGCGCAATATCGACGGCGCGGCCCAGGTCCTGGCCGAGGATTTCGGCTGGGACGCCAGCGGGCGCAGGCCGGAAGTGTTTCTTTCCTTCCTCCCCCTGTCCCACGCCTATGAACATACCGGCGGCCAGTTCCTCCCCATCGGGATGGGCGCGCAGATCTGGTATGCCGAGGGGCTCGACAAGCTGGCCGGCAATATCGAGGAAGTGCGCCCCACTTTCATGATCGTCGTGCCGCGCCTGTTCGAGGTGCTGCGCACCCGGATCATGAAGGGGATCGAGAAGCAGGGCCGTGTCGCCAACTTCCTGTTGGACCGCGCGCTCAAGATCGAAAGCCGGGCCGGCGAGCACGGCAAGCGGCTGGTCGACCGCCCGCTCGACTTCATCATCGCCAGGCTGCTGCGCCCCAAGGTGCGGGCCCGGTTCGGCGGGCGGATGAAGGCCATGGTTTCCGGCGGCGCCCCGCTCAATCCGGAAATCGGCACCTTCTTCGCCGCCATGGGCCTGACCCTGCTACAGGGCTACGGCCAGACGGAAAGCGGCCCGGTCGTCTCCTGCAACCGCCCCAGGGTGGGCCTCAAGATGGAGACGGTGGGCCCGCCGCTGAACAAGGTCGAGGTGCGCATCGCCGCGGACGGCGAAATCCTGGTGCGCGGCGAGCTGGTCATGCAGGGCTACTGGCGCAATCCGGAAGAGACGGCGAAAGTGCTTAAAAACCCCGGCGCTCCGCCCGGGGCAGGCACCTGGCTTCACACGGGCGACATCGGCCACTTCGACGACAAGGGCCGGATCGTCATCACCGACCGCAAGAAGGACATGATCGTCAACGACAAGGGCGACAATGTCTCGCCCCAGCGCGTCGAAGGCATGCTAACCCTTCAGCCGGAGATCGCCCAGGCCATGGTCGTGGGCGACCGGCGGCCGTGGCTCGTCGGGCTCGTCGTGCCCGATGCGGAATGGGCGCTCGCCTGGGCCCGGGCGCAGGACGAAAAGTTCGACATGGCCGCGCTGCAAGACCTGCCCGCCTTCCGCAGCGCGATCCGCGCGGCGATCGACCGGGTGAACAGCGAGCTCTCGGTGACCGAAAAGGTCCGCCAGTTCGCCTTCGCGGATGAGCCCTTCACCATCGAGAACGAGGAAATGACCCCCAGCCTCAAGATCCGCCGGCACAAGCTGAAGGAACGCTACGGCGCCCGGCTGGACGCCCTGTACAAGGCCTAGGCGGCCTCCTGCTCGACCCACTCGGGATAGAACCGCGGCGCCGTGGGCGACCAGCCCGGAGCCGTCGCCGCGGCTTCGCTGATCGACTGGAGCAACTGCTTGCGCAGGTCTGGCCGGATCTGGGGCAGGGCCGCCGCGCCGCAGAAGGCGGCTGGCAACCACGGCCGCACCATCGGCCCGATCAGCCGCTCATAGAGAAAACGATAGGCCGAAAAGCACCCCAACCGGCCCTGGCCCAGATCGAAGGCGCTCACCCGGACCAGCTTGCCGACATAGCCATCGACCCCGTCGAGCGAAGTTTCCACCGGGGGGTCGCAGCGCAGGACCTTCAGGTCCTGGTAGGCAACATACTGGCTGCGGATCGAGGCCATCTCCGCCCCGTCGCGCGCCCACAGCTTGAAGGCATCCTGCCGCCCCAGGCCCACGTCGAGGCTGCGCTTGATGTAGCGCTGCTCGCACGGCGAGAACGAGGCGAACTCGCGGAATTCCGCAATGGCGAGCGAGGCTGTGGCGGTGTTGCGCATGGCGCTGGTGATCCCGAAGCGGGGCGATTCCCGCATCGGCCAAGCTGGCACGGGCATGGTTAGAATGGGGTTAATGACATCACGAGCCACGATGTCACTCCCCTCCCGCAGGCGGGAGGGGGCGGGGGTGGGCAAGCGGGCCGGCGCGGCGCTTGCCGGCTGCCCATCTGCGACTAGGCACCGCCCGCGGCGCTGCAAGTCTCACTGCCCCTCCCGCCTGCGAGAGGCGGAATCGTGTCAGATCAGCCCCGCCAGCGGGCTCGACGGATCGGCATAGCGCCGCGTCGCCATCCGGCCCGCCCGATAGGCCGCGCGCCCGGACTCGACCGCCAGCTTCATCGCATGGGCCATCAGCACCGGGTCCTTCGCTTCGGCGATGGCCGTGTTCATCAGCACGCCCTCGCAGCCCAGCTCCATGGCCACGGCCGCATCCGACGCCGTGCCGACGCCGGCATCGACCAGCACCGGCACCTTGGCCCCTTCGACGATCAGCCGGATCATCACCTTGTTCTGGATGCCCAGGCCCGAGCCGATCGGCGCGCCCAGGGGCATGATCGCCACGGCGCCTACTTCCTCCAGCTGGCGCGCCGCGATCGGGTCGTCGGCGCAGTAGACCATCGGCAGGAAGCCTTCCTTCGCCAGGACCTCGGTCGCCTTCAGCGTCTCGCGCATGTCGGGATACAGCGTGCGCGCCTCGCCCAGCACCTCGAGCTTGACGAGATCCCAGCCGCCCGCCTCGCGCGCCAGCCGCAGCGTGCGGATCGCATCCTCGGCGGTGAAGCAGCCGGCGGTGTTGGGCAGATAGGTGATCTGCCCGGGATCGATGAAGTCCGTCAGCATCGGCGCCGAAGGATCGGAAACGTTGACCCGCCGCACGGCGACCGTGACGATCTCCGCGCCCGAGGCAGCCACCGCCGCCGCATTCTGCGCGAAGTCCTTGTACTTGCCGGTGCCGACGATCAGGCGCGAACGGAAGGTGCGGCCCGCAACGGTCCAGGTATCATCGTTCATCGCTTCACCTCCGCCCACGAAATGGACCACTTCCAGCACATCGCCTTCGCTCAGCACCACCTCGCCCAGCGTCGCCCGCGGGACGATATCGCCATTGCGCTCCACCGCCACCTTGGCCGGGTTGAACCCGAGCAGTTCAAGGAACGCGGCAATCGAACTGCCGGCGGGCGCGCGGCGCGGCTCGCCGTTGAGGGTGAAGGCGATTTCGGTCATCGCCGACGGGCAATAGCGTTCAGTGCGCGTGGCGCAAGTTGCGGATGTGGGCAAAGGCGACCAGCCCCACGCCGGGAATGGTCAGCAGCGCCTCGGCCGGGCCATGCGGGGCAAACAGGCCCGCGGTCATCAGCAGCAGTCCGCAGGCCCCGATCAGCGCCGGGGTCAGGTTCCCGTGCCGCAGGGCCGACATGCCCAAAGTCACCAGGCCGATGCAGACGGCCAGCGCCAGCCCGATCCGGTGCACGCTTGGCGAAAGCAGCACGCCGCCGCCAAGGCCGAGGAAGGTCACCAGCACCAGACCGACGACGCAATGCACCGCACAGGCGGCCGAAAGGGCCACGCCCCAGCCGTCCAGCCGGTCCCGAATCGCAAGGAGGGCATCACGCATGGGAGGCGATGTATGTGATGTTGTAACATCGTTCAAGGGTTGGGCACGTAGTGGTTCGCGCCCCTGCCCGAACGTCGGTGGAGTTTACAACACCTCTTGCGATTTTCCCCTGTGCGGCGCATCGCCGGGCTCATGCAAGGTACCGCACAGACGCTGGACGGCCGTTCGCAAGGCTCCACCTCCCGGGAACGGCCGCTGGCGCTGGCTCGCTGGCTGCTGGTCGTAGCGGCGCTGGTCGTGGCCATCGTCGCGGTCGGCGGAATCACCCGGCTGACGGAGAGCGGCGTCTCCATCACCGAGTGGAAGCCGGTCAGCGGGGCCATTCCGCCGCTGACCCAGGCGCAGTGGCAGGCCGAGTTCGACGCCTACCGGCAGACGCCGCAATATATCGAGATCAATGGCCCGGCGGGGATGACGCTGGCCACCTACAAGATGATCTTCTTCTGGGAATGGGTCCACCGCCTCCTGGCCCGCGCCATCGGCCTGGCCCTGTTCGGCGTGCTCGCCTGGTTCGGCCTGCGCCGCGAGATCCCGAGCGGCTACGGCCCGCGCCTCGGCGCGCTGGTCGCCCTTGTCGGGCTGCAGGGCGCGATCGGCTGGTGGATGGTCCAGTCGGGCATCGTCCACGACGTCAAGGTCAGCCATTTTCGCCTCGCCGCCCACTTGCTCACCGCGCTGTTCACGCTCGGCGGCCTGGTCTGGACCGCCCTCGATCTCCTCGCCCACGCCCGCGGCGAAGCGCCCCGCCGGTTGACCGGCTTCGGCCTCCTCGCCCTTGCGGTCCTTGCCCTCCAGCTGTTCATGGGGGCGCTCGTCGCCGGGCTGCGGGCCGGGCACGTCGCCAGCGACTGGCCCCTGATGCAGGGCCGCCTGTTTCCCGAGGGAGTGGACTGGTCGCAAGGCCCCCTGCACGCCGTCCTCAGCGATCCGTTCCTCACCCATTTCGACCATCGCTGGTGGGCTTGGATGGTGGTGGCCCTGCTGGTGGTCATGGCCCGCCGCCTGCGCCGCGCCGGGGCCCGCAAGGCGGGAATCGCGATCCATTCGGCCTTCGGCACGCAAGTGATCCTCGGCATTGCCACGGTCATGAGCGGCATCGCCCTGTGGCTTGCCGTGGCCCACCAGTTGGTCGGCGCCCTCCTTGTTGCCGCCACGGTCTGGGGCGCGCACGAACTGGGCCGCCGGGCATGAAAGGTTACCGCCCGCCTCCGGCGACAAGCAAATGGCAAGGATTTCTGCGTATATGCTCGGTTACGATCCGGCGATTCGCGGCGGAGCGTGGACCGGTGCCGGCATGACGGGGGACCAGGCATGAGCGGGAGAGCCACTCCCCCACGGGCGAACCGGCGGCTGCGCCTCGATCGCGCGCTTGGCGCCGCGATGGTCGCGTTGGCCGTTCCCGCCGGCATGGCCATGGCCCCGCCCGCCTCGGCCCAGTCGCCGCGCTTCCACGCCCCGCAGGGCCCGGTCGCCCTCACCCGAGAGGTGCGCCGCACCCTCGCCGATGGCCAGCAACTCGTGGTCCGCCGCCGCTACCTCGTCCGCTTCGTGCCCACCGCTAGCGGCTATACCGTCACCGGCAACCCCGCCGGGGTCGAGGTCGAGGCCCCGCCCGCCATGGCCGAACTGGCCGAGGTCGAACGCCGCCGCGCCGACCTTGGCCTGTTTCCGCTCCAGCTTGATGCCGCCGGGCTGATCGTCGCTCGGCCGGCCCCGGCAGAATCCGTCGAGGCCACCCGCGCCAGGGCTGCAATGAGCGCCTACCTCGCCCGGACCGACCTCACCGCCCAGGAACGCACCGCCGCCCAGGCCATGGCGGTCAAGCTCCAGGCCCAGGGCCAGGCCGCCGGCAACAGCTGGCCGGCCGACCTGTTCCACCCCGCCTCCGGCCACCGCCAGGAAGACCGCGATGTGACCCTGCCCGACGGGCGGACCGGCCAGGTCTCGGTCACGGTCGATGCGACTAACGGCTCCGGCGGCCTGCTCGCCCGCATGGAGCGGCGCGTGGTCACCCGGCTGGACGGAACCGAACGCCTCAGCCTCGAACGGTGGACCCTCGCGGACGCGAGATAGGCTCCGGCGAGAGTCATTTGTTTGGTGCGGGAAGGGCCTCCGCCCTTCCCTTGCGGCACCAGCCCGCTCCCCCGCCCAGCCACCCATCCAGTATACTTGCATGGGTGGCTGGGCGGGGGAGCGGGCTGGTGCCGCAAGCCTCCGACGGACGTCGGAGGCGCACCCAACACCTAACGGTATTATTTTACCTCTCCGCAAAGTGGCGGAAACCTTGACTCCTCAGGCCTCTTCCGCCATTGGCCCGCCTTCCCCAGCGACGGGCTTCCCCGCTGCTGGTCACAAGACAAGGGAATCCCAAGCCCATGAAGGCGCTCAGCACGAGCACCCGGTCGATCAAGCCGGCCGAGGTGGAAAAGAAGTGGCATCTGATCGATGCCGATGGCCTGGTGGTCGGTCGCCTCGCGGTGATCATCGCCAATATCCTGCGCGGCAAGCACAAGCCGAGCTTCACCCCCCACGTGGATTGCGGCGATCATGTCGTCGTGATCAACGCCGGCAAGGTGCGGCTGACGGGCAACAAGCTCAAGCAGAAGGTCTACTACAAGCACACCGGCTATGCCGGCGGCATCAAGGAAGTGACCGCCGGAAAGGTGCTGGACGGCCGTTTCCCCGAGCGCGTGCTCGAGAAGGCGGTTGAGCGCATGATCCCGCGCGGGCCCCTGGGCCGCGCCCAGATGCGCGCCCTGCATCTCTACGCCGGCGCCGAGCATCCGCATGGCGGCACCCAGCCGCAGCCGCTCGACGTTGCTGCCCGCAACCGCAAGAACAAGGTGGGTGCCTGATGTCCGATAACACCGTCACCGATCTCGCCGATCTGGGCGCTCTTGCCGGCGGCGCTCCCGCCGTCGCCGCGCCCGAAGCCGGCGCTCCGGAAGCTCCCGTCCGCACCGGTCCCGCCGCGCCCCTGCGCGAAAAGGAAATCGATGCTCAGGGCCGTTCCTACGCCACCGGCCGCCGCAAGGACGCCGTGGCCCGCGTGTGGATCAAGCCCGGCTCGGGCAAGATCACCGTCAACGGCCGCGATCAGGAAGTCTACTTCGCCCGTCCGACCCTGCGCCTCGTGATCAACCAGCCGTTCGCGGTGGCTGAACGCTCGGGCCAGTACGACGTCGTCTGCACCGTCAAGGGCGGTGGCCTTTCGGGCCAGGCCGGCGCAGTCAAGCACGGCATCGCCCAGGCGCTCTCGAAGTTCGAGCCGGCCCTGCGCAGCGCGGTCAAGGCGGCAGGCTTCCTCACCCGCGACCCGCGCGTCGTCGAACGCAAGAAGTACGGCCGGGCCAAGGCTCGCAAGTCCTTCCAGTTCTCGAAGCGCTGATCCCACCCGATCGCGCCTTCGCGGCAAGTACAGGAAACGCCCGGGGATTTCCCCGGGCGTTTTCGTTTATGCGCCCCGTCGGAACATCTGTCCCGACATTGGCCAAAGCATCGATTGCGCCGCTCCCCCGGTAGTTTAAGAACGGCGTAAGTTAGGGCTTGGACTTTCTGCGCACGATGACTGACATTCTGGTGGTCGGGGCCGGGTTTGCCGGGGCCGTCTATGCCCGGGTCCTTGCCGAAAATGGCTACCGCGTGGTCGTGATCGACCGGCGCGATCATATTGCCGGCAACTGCTTCGACGCTCTCGACGATGCCGGAATCAGGGTCCACCGCTATGGCCCGCACCTGTTCCACACCTCGAACGTGCGCGTGGTCGAATGGCTCTCGCGCTTTACCGAGTGGCTGCCTTACGAGCACCGGGTCAAGGCCCGCCTGCCTGATGGCCGGCTAGTGCCCATGCCTATCAACCGCTACACGGTGAACGCCCTGTTCGGCACCTCGGCCAAGACGCCGGAAGAGGTCGCCGTGGAACTCGCTGCCCGCGCCATCCCCTGCGAGGACCCGGCCAATGCCGAGCAGTTCCTGTTTTCCCGGCTCGGCCGCGAGCTGACCGACCTGTTCTACCGCCCCTACACCCGCAAGATGTGGGAGATGGACCTGTCGGAGACCAGCGCCGACGTCGTCCGCCGCCTCCAGATCCGGACCGACGGGGAAGACCGCTATTTCCCGGGCGACAGCTTCCAGGCGCTCCCTGCCGAGGGCTATACGGCCCTGTTTGCCCGCATCCTCGACCACCCCCGC
>Ga0207681_10000093_pt1 | contig 75977 bp, 56 predicted proteins | sample KBSS53metaG_FD_184324 | JGI IMG/M metagenome (GOLD analysis project Ga0207681, IMG submission 184324) | Switchgrass rhizosphere microbial communities from Kellogg Biological Station, Michigan, USA - KBS S5-3 metaG (SPAdes) (version 2) | ecosystem: Host-associated > Plants > Roots > Rhizosphere... | reverse complement strand
CTCAAAAGCGCTGATGAATCGTAGCCGTTGGCTCATTCGGGTCGTCTCGTCCCAGGGCATTGATCCCTCCCTCAGGAACCCATGCTCTGCCAAGACCCGACTTTACGGAACTGTCACCCTTCCTCCCAGTCCAGTCTGTTACCTATCCGCCCGGGCTATACCGATGCGGCAAGTCGCTCTCCGCCAAGGCCGTTGCCGGAAGCTGGAACCTTCCCCTGTACCGGTTGGACCTTGCCAATATCCACGGCCAATATCTCGGTCAGAGCGAGGCGCGCCTCAAAGAGTCGCTAGCCATGGCCGACCGGGTGGCGCCCTGTGTGCTCTGGATCGACGAGATCGAAAAGGGGCTCGCTGGTGCCGGCTCCTCGGGCGACGGTGGCACCTCGACGCGCTTGGTCGGGCACTTCCTCTACTGGATGCAGGAAGGCCGGGCGCGTGTCTTCGTCGTGAGTACGGCCAATGACATCAGTAAATTGCCACCCGAGCTGTTCCGCGGTGGACGCTTCGATGAGATTTTCTTCGTGGACCTCCCCGATCCAGACGAACGTCGGGAGATCCTCTCGCTTTATTCTAGGCGATATCTGCGGCGTGACCTACAAGGCGAGTCGCTTCTGGACGAGCTAGTAGATCTGTCCGAAGGCTTCGCGGGGAGCGATCTCGAGGCTTCCGTGGCGGAGGTCGCCAAGGAGGCGATGCTCAAAGGAGACGAGGCTGTCAACGACGACTACTGGCGCAAGGTCTTCCGCAATACTGTCCCACTTTCGAAGACGAACCCAGAAGCGATCGACGCGATTCGTGCTTGGGGGCGAGATCGCGCGGTTCCCGCATCGGGCCAGCAGTCTGCCACCACGGAGGCAGGGCAGGCGAAGACGCGCCGATCGGTGTTGGTCTGAGCCCAATCCGGTATCACTTCGCCGCTGGGCACAGCCGCGTAAGTCACTAGCCTTGGGTTGCTCGAGGGCGTACCGCGAGCCCGATAGCAGGTTCCAGCCTCCAACCAGTGAATGCGCCCGATGCGGGCCATCCAGCGCAGCGAGACCGAGACCAAGGTGGGCGGGAGAGGGCCCACTGTGATCCTTCTCCGCCACCTTGAAATCCGCCTCTGCCGGCCTATGGCAGGACTGTGATATCCTCTGCACACTAATTTTGAAAAACACTGGGGATCCCGTGGTGCGCCTTCCGCAGGATTGGAAGCCTGGAGTCCGGCCATCATTGCCTGATGGGTCCGGGCCTGATGAGCCCGGAAGTTGGCCGGAGGAGAGCCCGTCGCTTTCCCTCGACAGCACCGTGCACGAGGCTTGGCGTGTCGACGGGGAATCGCGGCCGGCCGCGTCGCCAGCCGAGGCGATCGATGCCCTTCCAACGGTCGGTGACATCCTGGGCGGCTACCGCATCCTCGGCCGTCTCGGCGCCGGGGGCATGGGGCAGGTCTTTCGCGCGCGGGACAACGATCTCGAGCGTGACGTCGCGCTCAAGCTCCTCCACCCAAGGCTGACCTGTCAGCCCCGCGCCATGAGCCGGTTCCGCCGCGAGGCGCGGCTGCTCGCGGCGGTCCATCACCCCAACATCGCGACCATTTTCGGCACCTTCGAAGACGGCGGCGTCCGTGTCCTGGTGATGGAACTGGTGGACGGGGAGACCCTGGCACAGAGGCTCGGCACCGGGATGGCCGTGCCGGAGGCTCTCGGCATCGCCCGCCAGATCGCGACCGCCCTCGAGGCCGCCCACCGCAAGGGGATCGTCCATCGCGATCTGAAACCCGCCAACGTCATGGTGTCGCCCGAGGGCTGGGTGAAGGTGCTCGACTTCGGGATCGCCAAGGTGTTGTCCGGCGAAGGAGAAGGCTCCGCCGCCCCGTCCGAGAAGGCCGAGAAAACCGAGAAGACGCGCGCGCAGGCCGCTCTCGGGACGGCGCCCTACATGAGCCCCGAACAGTTGTGCGGGCTCGAGACCGACTGGCGCATCGATGTCTGGGCTTTCGGTTGCGTGCTCTTCGAGCTGATCACCGGCAAGCGTGCCTTCAGCGGGAAGTCCCGCACCGAGCTCGTGCGCGCCATCCTCGACGCTGAACCGTCGTGGAGCGAGCTCCCGGCGGAGCTTCCGGCCCCGGTCGTGGACCTGTTGCGCCAATGCCTGGCGAAGGACGCCTACCTGCGCCCGATGATGAGCCACGTCCGCAAGGTGCTCGACGAGGCGCCGGCCGGCCTGCCGAGACTCTCGGGCCCGGCCGAGGTCGCCCCGACGACCCTGGGGTTCGATCCGACGGCCTTGGTCGACGCCAGGAAGTCGATCGAGCAGGCCCAGGCGTCTGCTCCTGGGACCAATCCTGAGCTCAAGCTCTCGCGGCTCGACTGGGCGCGGCAAAAGCCGGTGGAGGCGGCCGCCGCCGCCGGTGCGCTCATCGTAGTGCTCGGCCTGGGTCTGGGCATCCTGGGCCTGGTGACCGAGCGGGCCCGCGAGGGGCTGATCGGGCTTCCGCCGCTCTCTTACTCGAAGTCCGATCTCGTGCTGACCGGCGTCCAATCGCTCTGGGCCCTGCCCTGGCGAGCCGCGGCCTCCCTGGCTGCCCCCCATCCGGTGCTTCGCGGCTGCGCCATCGCCGGCCTCCTCCTCGCCACGGCTCTCCTCGCCGGCGCAGGGTTCCCGCGGCGGGGACGCCGGGAGACGTTGGCGCTCACCACGCTCGCGATCAGCGCCAGCGTGCTCATCGCAGGCGCCTGGTTGTACTCCGCGGCCGTCCATACCGGCCTGAAGACTCCCGGCCCAGGCCGCGGCCTTGCCTGCGAGGAGCAGCTCAGCCTGCGCTGGGACATGAGCGCGGCGTTCGAGACCTGCACCTGGCTGGTCAACGACAATCCGAGGAATGACGAGCGGCGGCAGGGTTTGGGCGGCGTCCTCGGCTTCCTTCTTTTGGCAGCCGGCGGCGGGGCCTGGATGGGAGCGCGTAGCAAGGGTCTTGGGCCCCGGATGTCGTGGGCCCGGTGGGGCCTCGTGGCGATCCACGCAGCCCTCGCGCTGTTCTTCCTCCGGCTGGTGCCGGCCGCCCACGCCTACAGCACCTGGGGGTTGCGCTATCCGCCGGTGACGGTGAGAACCGACTTGCCCGGCTGCGATCAAGCCCTCGGCCAGGCGCTCGCGGCGGGCTCGTGCTGCGCCTACAACGTCTCGGAGGACGCGGCCGAAGGCACCGTTTTGCTCTTGTGGGGGAGCGGCTGCCCCGGGGGCGCCGGTTTCAAGTCCCCTCAAGATGTCGAGGCGATCGGCAAGGGCTGCCTCAGCCAGGGTCTGGCGCCGCAGACCGTCAACAGCCGTTGCCTCTAAAAAACATTTCCAAGGAGACACTTCTGAGGAGACGCTCCATGCCGCGCGCGCTTCTGATCCTCGGCATCGCCTTTATCCTGATCGCCGCCGCCCAGGCGTCTGATCCGGGGCCACCGGCCTGGGTCGAGGTCGACCCGAACGCCATCCAGAAAGCCGACCAGCCAATGCGGATCGATGTCGGCGGCATCCCGCAAGGGCAGACGGTGAAGCTTCAGATCCTGCAGGATTGCAACGGCGATCACCGGCCCGACCTTCGCGGCCAGGGAGACTGCAAGAGCCCCCTGGTTGCAAGGGATAGCAGCAAGGCGGGCTCGCGGAACAGGGTCGAGGACTCTCTCGATTTCATCGCCCTGGAAAAGAGCGGTACCTCCCTGCCGCGGAATCGGGCGCTCTGGCTGCGCGCCTCCCGGCCGGGCTCTCAGCAGGGGGTCCTGACCCTCTTCGGGCTGGTCGACGATCCGTGCACTCTCTGGCAGGTCACGCTGGAGGTCTTCCGCCTCGGCGCTTGCGGCAAGAGCGCCGTGGCCCAGGCCTTGCGCCGCCATCGCGGCCCTCTCGGCTTCGAAGAAAAAACGTTCGAGGTGAGGCGCCTGGATCCGGCCGGCGACGCACCGCCCATCCCGATCGCCGGCACCCGGGGAGCGACCGGCGTGGCCTGGCTGGACCCGCGGACTCTCGTGGTGACCGCCACCGAGGCCGGCTCGAAGCTCCTCCGCGTGCCGCTCGAAGGGGAGCCCACCGTCCTCTGGAAAGACTCAGGCCAGGACGGCCTCTCCGCCGCCGCTCCGCTGGCTCTTCCCGGGGGCGCTCTTCCTGGCGACAGAATCGCGTTCGTCCGGCAGAGGCTGAGCGGACAGGAATCCGCCGAGGGACGGCCCGTGGCCTTCCTAAGTCTCTGGGCCAAAGGGAGGATCGATCCGGCCCGCGACATCGTGCTGCCGTTCCGCATCCAGCAGCTCCTCGCGAGCTCTCCGGACGGCCGCCAGATCCTCGCCTTGAGCCTGGGGATCGGGGAGAATCTGCCCTCGTTCCTGCAAATCGATCTCGCCGAGCGCACGGTCCAGAACCTCGGCTACAGCCCCACCCTCTATCAAATCGCCTTCCGCTCCCCAAGGACCGGGGTTTCGGTCGCCTCCTTCGAGGACGTTTCCACGGACCAGGGCTGGGACCTCGTGCTCGCCGACGACAAGGGCCGTCTCCTCAAAGACCTTCAAGCTCGCAAGCAGGACGACATCCTCCCGGCCTGGCAGCCGGACGGCAAAAGCCTCGCCTACCTGGCGGAGGTCGAGGCCAAGGAGAAGAAACCATGACCCTTCGCGGGTGGCTGGCCGTGATTGGTTTCGCGCTGGTAGCGGTTCCGGGAACGGCTCAAACGAGCTGCATGGAAGACATCTCCGCCCGTCTGGAAGCCCGGTTGAAATCCCTGTCCGACCGCTGGGAAACGATCCCCGCGCCCTTAGTCCCGGTCTCGGGCCGGTCTTCCGAAGAGGTCCTCGCCACGGCTTCCGAGGAAGAAAAAGCCCTTGTCTCGGAATGGATCACATTTCTCGCTCAGAGCCCTCCGGAAGAACGAGCCGCCCTCATCAGCCGGGAGCTTCAGGCCCGGCCGCTCTCTGAGGTCGACGTCTGGCTTCCGCAGAGATTCACCGACGAGCTTCGCACGGCGAGCCTTGAGGAGCCGACGCTCTATGTAGAAGCGTGGCTGGAATGGGCGGAGGCCCTCGGCCGGAAAGACGCACTCTTTCTGGCTGCCGGTTTGGGGCTGAATCGGTTATCTCTTCGAGCAGAGTCGAGGAGTTTGCTCGAAATTGCCTCTCGCTGGGCAGGTCTTCCCTCTCTGGACTATGCCACACGTGGGAAAGCAGAGGTCCTCTCCCAATATGCGGGCCGGCTCTTCAGAGCAGGTGAGAACGAGAAGGCTCTCTACACCTATGGAAGTGCCCGCAAGCTCTTCGAGGACGTTGGGGATCGACGGGGACTGGGAAACACTTTCATTGGTGAGGCGGAAGTCCTGTATCTGTTGGGCAACAACGAGAAGGCTCTCGACGCCTACCAACACGCGCGCAAGCTCTTCGAGGAGGTCGGGGACCGACGGGGACAGGGAAACACGTTCAACGGTGAGGGAAACGCTTTGTACCGGTTAAGCGACCACGAGAAGGCTCTCGATGCCTACCAACACGCGCGCAAACTCTTCGAGGAGGTCGGGGACCGATGGGGACAGGGAAACACGTTTAATGGTGAGGCGGCCGTCTTCCTGCTTCTGTTGGACGACCTCGAGAAGGCTCTTGAGGCCTTTAGAAGCGCCCGCAAGTTCTACGAGCAGGTCGGGGACCGGCGGAGACAAGGAAACGCGCTCAATGGTGAGGCGCAGGTCCTGTCTCGGTTGGGTGACAACGAGAAGGCTCTCGATGCCTACAAACGCGCCCGCAAACTCTTCGAGGATGTCGGAGATCGACGGGGACAGGGAGACACCTTCTTTGGTGAGGCGAACCTCCTGTCTCTGTTGGGGGAGTACAAGAAGACTCTCGCCCTCTACAGAAGCGCCCGCAAGCTCTACGAGGAGAGGGGGTACCGACAGGGACAGGGAAACACGTTCCTTTTTGAGGCGAACGCCCTGGCTGTGTTGGGCGACAACGAGAAGGCTCTCGACGCCTACAGGAGCGCACGCAAGATCTTCGAGGAGATCGGGGACCCCCGGGGACAGGGAAACACTTTCAGTTGTGAGGCGGATGTCTTGTCTCGGTTGGGCGAGTACGAGAAGGCTCTCGAAGCCCACAGAAGCGCACAAAAGCTCTTTGAGGAGATCGGGGACCGATTGGGACAGGGAAACACGTTCAGTGGTGAGGCGAACGTTCTGACTGTGTTAGGCGAGAACGAGAAGGCTTTCGACGCCTTCAGAAGCGCCCGCAAGCTCTTCGAGCAGGTCGGGAACCCACTAGGGCAGGGAGCCACGTTCGTTGGGGAGGCGGAAACCCTGTTTCGGTTGGGCGAGTACGAGAAGGCTCTCGGCGCCTACAGAAGCGCACGCAAGATTTTTGAAGAGATCGGGGACCCACTGGGGCAGGGAGCAACGTTAAGTGGTGAAGCGGACGTCCTGTTTCGGCTAGGCGAGTATGAGAAGGCTCTCGACGCCTACAAAAGCGCTCGTAAGCTCTACGAGCAGGTAGGGGAACCTCAGGGTCTGGGAGGTACTCTCTTGGGAGAGGCAAGGCTACAGAGTCGGCAGGGGAACGAGCGCGATGCAAAGAGCCTGGCCTCTCAAGCAGTCGTCGCCTACCGCAAGGCAGGCGTCGTGAGCGGCGAACGGGACGTTTGGCTCGTCACGGCGAACATGGAGCACTCTTCAGGGAACCTGGAACCTGCGGTCTCGGCTGCCCGGGAAGCGGTTCGCCTCCATGCGGTCTGGCGTTCCAAAAGGATCTCCGAAACACAGCGGGCGCAAGAAGACGAGTCGATCTCGGCCGCCTATGACATCCTGGTGCCCGCCCTTTTATCTCAGACGCGGACCGAGCAAGCTTTGGCCGATGCCGAGGAAGCACGGTCCCACGTGCTCCTGGATCTCTTGGCGACAGGTTTCAAACATGGCAAACCGGGAACGGCGATCGATCTGCGCGCCGAGCGCCGGCGCCTCGAAAGCGAGCTAGCCCAGGTCGAGATCGAGAGCCGGCAGGCTGCCGATGCAGGCCGCCTGGCGGAGCTTCAAAGGCGGCGGAATCGGATCGACCGTGAGCTCGACTGGAATCAATACCAGACACTTGCCGCCGAGCAGAATGCCTTGCTCACCGCCAAATCTCTGGACGCCGCGGGGATCCGAGCCGTCGCACGCGAGACCGGGCCCATCCTTCTCTACTATGCGGCGGACAAGGAGCTGATCGGCTTTCTCGTGCCTTCCGAGGGGACGGACGTTTTCGCCGCTCGGATCAATGTCTCGCGAGACCACTTGACCGAGGCCGTCCAGCGGTACATCCACGACGAGGCGAACCCCTTCTATGCGGACCGTGCGGCTCAACAGAGCCGCGAGTTGTGGGACCTGCTGCTCGCGCCCTTCGCAGCTCGCCTCCCGGCGGGTGGGCCACTCGTGATCGTTCCGCATGGCCCGCTGCATGAGCTGCCCTTCGAAACCTTTCTCGATCCCGCCGGAACGCTTCTCTTCGAGCGCTGGGCCGTGAGCTTCGCGCCCTCGGTGTCGACTCTTGCCCGCGCCCGCGAGCGGCACCAGGCGCCGCAGCCGAAGGATGGATTTCTCGTCTTCTCCTCCGACCGTGGTCTGGAACTGCTGGAGGCGGAAGCCAGTGAAGTGGCGCAGCTCTTCGGCAACGACAAGGCGGCGTTCAAGCCGACCGAGGCGCGCTTCGAAAGCTATGAGCAGTTCGTTCCCAGTGCCCGGCATCTCCTGATCTCCACGACCGGCACCTGGGCACAGGGAGATTCGCGGAAGACCTATCTGGAAATTCTTCCCACCGCTGGCGTGCACGACAGCCGGCTGAGCGTGGCGGAGATCGCGGCGATCCCCCTGACCGCGGAACTCGTGGCCCTGGAGGCCTGTGACACGGCACGGGGAGAGACGCGGTCGAGCGACGAGAGGCTCGATCTGACGCGAGCCTTTCTGACCGCCGGGGCCGCGTCGGTGCTGGCGACGCGCTGGAAGGTGCCGGATGAGCCGGCGACCACCCGCTTCCTCCTCGACTTCTACCGCGCCTACCGGCAGGGCGGCCCCGGCGGCACAGGGCTGCGGAAGGACCAAGCGCTCACAGAAGCGCGCCGCCGCTCGCGCGAGCGGGGCAACCCCGCCCAGGTTTGGGCGGCGTGGGTGTTGGTGGGGGATGCACGATGACGCTCCGCAGGTGGCTGGTCCTGATCGGTTTCGCGCTGGTGGCGGTCCCGGGAGCGGCTCAAACGAACATCTGCATTGAAGACGTCTCCACCCATCTGGAAGCCCGGTTGAAAGCCCTGCCCGACCGCTGGGACACGATCCCTCCACCGTTGGTCCCGGTCTCCGGCCGGTCTTCCGAAGAGGTTCTCGCCACGGCTTCCGAGGAGGAACAGGCCCTTGTCTCGGAATGGATCACGTTTCTGGCTCTGAGCCCCCCGGCCGAACGAGCCACCCTCATCAGGCGGGAGCTTCAGGCCCGGCCGCTTTCCGAGGTCGACGTCTGGCTTCCGGAGAGATTCACCGATGAGCTTCGAATGACAAGCCTTGAGGAGCCGACGCTCTATGTCGAAGCCTGGCTGGAATGGGCGGAGGCCCTTGGCCGGAAAGACGCGCTCCTCCTGGCTGCCGCTTTGGGGCTGGAGCGGTCAGCTCTGCGAGCAGAGTCGGGGAGGTTGCTCGAAATCGCCTCTCGCTGGGCAGGCCTTCCCTCTCCGGACTATGCCACGCGAGGGAAAGCAGAGGTCACTTCCCAATATGCGGCCCGGCTCTTCGCGGCGGGCGAAAGCGACAAGGCTCTCGACGCCTATGGAAGAGCCCGCAAGCTTTTCGAGCAGGCAGGGGACCGACGGGGCCGGGGAAACACGCTCAAGGGTGAGGCGGACGTCCTGTCGGTGTTAGGGGACAGCGAGAAGGCGATCGATGACTACCAACGCGCGCGCGAGCTTTTCGAACAGCTCGGGGACCGGCGAGGACAGGGAAACACGTTCAATGGTGAGGCGAGCGTCCTGCTCGTCATGGGCGACAAACAGAAAGCGCTCGACGCCTTCAAGCGCGCCCGCCAGCTCCTCGAGGATGCCGGGGACAGGCGGGGACAGGGAAACACGTTCCTGGGTGAAGCGGGCATCCTGTTTCGGTTGGGCGACAACGAGAAGGCTCTCGACGTCTATAAACACGCACGCAAGCTCTTTGAGGACGTCGGATACCGCCGGGGACAGGGCGACACTTTCTATGGCGAGGCGGATGTCCTGTCTCAGTTGGGCGACAACGAGAAGGCTCTCGACACCTACAAACATGCACACGAGATCTATGAGGCCACCGGGCACCGGCTGGGAGAGGGACTCGCCTTCTTTGCGGAGGCGAACGTCCTATATTTACTGAAGGATTACGATAAGGCGCTCACGGCCTACAACCTCGCCCGCGAGATCTTCGAGCACATCGGGTACCGATGGGGCCAGGGAAACATGTTGATCGATGAGGCCTATATCGAGATCTTGTTGGAGGAGCCTGAGAAGGCTCTCGATGCCTACAAGCGGGCCCGCAAGCTCTTCGAGCAGGTCGGGAGTCGACAGGAAGAAGGAGATACGTGGGTGGGTGAGGGGGAAATCCTGTTTCAGTTGGGCGAGAGCCAGAAGGCTCTCGACGCCTACAAACGTGCCCACAAGCTTTTCGAGCAGATCGGGGACCGGCGGGGACAGGGAAACACGTTCCGTGATGAGGCGGACGTCCTGGCTCAGATGGGCGAGACCGAGAAAGCTATCGACGCTTACAGAAGGGCACGGAAGCTCTTCGAGCAGATCGAGCTTCCTCTGGGTCTGGGAGGTGCTCTCATGGGAGAGGCGAGACTCCAGAGCCGCCAAGAGAACAAGAATGAGGCAAAGAACCTCGCCTCTCAAGCGGCCGCCGCCTACGGCAAGGCGGGCTCCGTGGACGACGAAGGGTCCGCTTGGCTCGTCGTGGCGGAGGCGGAGCACTCTTTAGGGAACCTGGAGCCTGCGGTCTCGGCTGCCCGGGAGGCTGTTCGCCTCCATGCGGCCTGGCGTTCCAAAAGGATCACCGAAGCGCTGCGGGCGGACGGGGATGAATCGATAGCTGCCGCCTATGACATCCTGGTGCCCGTTCTTTTTTCTCAGGCGCGGACCGAGCAAGCCTTGGCCGCCGCCGAGGAATCACGGTCCCACGTGCTCCTGGACCTCCTGGCGGCAGGTTTCAAACATGGCGAGCTGGGGGCAGCGATCGATCTGCGCGCGGAGCGCCGGCGCCTCGAAAGCGAGCTGGCCCAGGTCGAGACCGAGAGCCGGCAGGCTACCGGTGCGGGCCGCCTGACAGAGCTTCAAGGGCAGCGGGATCGGATCGACCGCGAGCTCGAATGGAATCAATACCAGACGCTCGCCGCCGAGCAGTCCGCGCTGCTCACCGCCCAACCTCTGGACGCCGCCGCGATTCGATCCATCGCCCGCGAGACCGGCCCCATCCTTCTCTACTACGCGGCAGACCAGGAGCTGATCGGCTTTCTCGTGCCTGCCGACGGGACGGACCTCTTTGCCTCGCGGATCGATCTCTCGCGAGACCGCTTGACCGAGATCGCCCAGCGGTACATCCACGACGTGGCGAATCCCTTCTATACGGACCGTGCAGTGCAACAGAGCCGCGATCTGTGGGACCGGCTGCTCGCGCCCTTCGTGGCGCGCCTCCCGGCAGGCGGGCCCCTCGTAATCGTTCCGCACGGCCCGCTGCACGAGCTGCCCTTCGAAACCTTTCTCGATCCCGCCGGAACGCCTCTCTTCGATCGCTGGGCCGTGAGCTTCGCACCCTCGGTGTCGACCCTCGCCCGCGCCCGCGAGCGGCACAGGGAGCCGCAGCCGAAGGATGGATTTCTGGCCTTCTCCTCCGGCCGCGGGCTGAAGCTGCCGGAGGCGGAAGCCGGTGAAGTCGCCCAGCTTTTCGGCAACAACAAGGCGGCGTTCAAGCCGACCGAGGCGCGCTTCGAAAACTACGAGCACCTCGTTCCCGGCGCCCGGCAGCTCCTGATCGCGACGACCGGCACCTGGGCACCGGGAGATCAGCGGATGACCTATCTGGAAATCCTTCCCACTCGGGACGTGCACGACAGCCGGCTGAGCGTGGCGGAGATCGCGGCCATCCCTCTGACCGCGGAGCTCGTGACCCTGGCGGCTTGTGACACGGCCCGGGGAGAGACAGGGCAGAGCGACGAGAGGCTCGATCTGACACGGGCCTTTCTGATCGCCGGGGCCGCGTCGGTGCTGTCAACGCGCTGGAAGGTGCCGGATGATCCGGCGACCACCCGCTTCCTCCTCGACTTCTACCGTGCCTACCGGCAGGGCAGCCCCGGCAGCACAGGGCTGCGCAAGGACCAGGCGCTCACTGAAGCCCGCCGCCGGTCGCTCGAGCGGGGCGACCCCGCCCAGGTCTGGGCGGCGTGGGTGTTGGTGGGGGATGCACGGTAAGGGGCGGCACAGAAGCTCATGGTAGACTGCGTTCTTCCGACGGCACCTTATGAGCTCTTCGCGATTCGATGGCTCGACGCTGGACCTGTCCCGCACGGGTACGGACGTGGCATGGGGTAAGGGCGACCTCGCCTTCGAGCCGATCCCCGCGCTGACGATCTTGTTTCACCCGCGGGCTCCGCGCGTCGGGGCGCGGGCGTTTCTGGGCCAGATCGTTCGCGGGCAGGAGGCCCGCCTCAGCCGGCTGGAGCCGGACTTCGAGCAGCCGGGCTCCCGGGCACCGCTCAACGACCCCTATCTCAGCCGGCGGCCGATCCGTTTCCTTCCCGTCCCTGGCGGCATCGAGATTCGGCTGGACGAAGGCCACACGCGGATCGCCCTGAACGGGGAGCCGGTCGACGGCAGCCGCGTGCTCTCCCTGGCCGAGATCCGGGAGGGGGCGGTGCTGGAGATGGCAGGCCTCGTGGTCCTGTTGCTCCACCTCTTCGTGCCGCCCAGGCTCCCGGCCGGCGAGCCCCACGGCCTGGTGGGGGAGAGCTCGGCGATCGCCCAGGTCCGCGCGGAGATCCAGCGCGTCGCCGATCTCGCGGTCCCGGTCCTGATCCGGGGCGCGACGGGCACGGGCAAGGAGCTGGTCGCCCAGGGGATCCATTCTGCCAGCCGCCGGCATCGCGGTCCGTTCGTCAGCGTCAACCTGGGTGCCATTCCCCCGTCGTTGGCCGCCTCGGAGCTATTCGGTGCGGCCCGCGGGGCCTTCACGGGCGCGGTGCAGGCCCAGGACGGGTACTTCCGGAAGGCCCAGGGGGGCACTCTCTTTCTCGACGAGATCGGCGAGACGCCACAAGAGGTGCAGGCCTCTCTCCTCCGCGTGCTGGAGGTCGGCGAGATCCAGCCGGTGGGGGCGCAGTCCGCCCTGCGGGTCGACGCGCGGGTCCTCGCGGCCACCGACGCGGACCTCGAGCAACGGGCCCAGGCGGGGACGTTCCGCGAGCCTCTCCTGCACCGGCTCGCGGGGTATTCGATCCGGCTGCCGCCTCTGCGGGAGCGGCGCGACGACATCGGGCGCCTGTTGGTCCACTTCCTGCGCCAGGAGCTGGCCGCCACCGGCGAGCTGGAGATCCTCGACCGGGACTCGCCCCACCAACTCTGGATGAAGCCGGCCCTGGTGGTGCGGCTGGCCCGGTACGACTGGCCGGGCAATGTGCGGCAGCTCCGCAACGCGGTTCGGCAATTGGTGATCGGCAGCCGTGGCCTGCCGCAACTCCAGTCCAGCCCGGGGTTCGAGAGCCTCCTCGGCGGCGGCCGTTCGGTCGAGGCGGGGGCCGGGCTGCCGGCCGCCGCGCCGGCCGTTGCCGTTCCGGCGCCGTCCAGCGGATCGGCCGCCGCCCGGCGGAGAAAGCCGGCGGACGTCTCCCAGGACGAGCTGCTGGCCGTGCTGCGCGCCTATCGCTGGCGCCTCAAGAGCGCGGCCGAGGCGCTGGGGATCTCGCGGCCTTCGCTCTACGTGCTGATCGAGCGATGTCCGGCGATCCGCAAGGCGGGCGACCTCAAGGTCGAGGAGATCGTGCTTTGCCATCGCGAGTGCGGAGGCGATCTCGATCTCATGGTCGAACGCCTGATGGTTTCGCGCGATGCTCTCCACCGCCGAATCCGCGAGCTCGGCCTGGTTTCCTGAAGCGAGCTCGGACGTGGTGAAGGAGAGCTCTCTCGGACGGATCGGGCCCTACCAGATTCTGAAGCGGATCGGGGTGGGAGGTATGGGCGAGGTGTTCCTCGCCTATGACTCCCGTCTCGACCGGAGGGTGGCGATCAAGCGCATCCGGCCCGGGGCGGAGGTCACGCCGACGAGCCGCGAGCGCTTCCGCCGCGAGGCCCGGCTGGCCGCGCGGCTGAGCCACTCCGCTATCGTCCAGGTCTACGACATCCTGGAGGAGGAGGGGAGCGAGTACATCGTCATGGAGTACGTGGAGGGGACGACCCTCCGCGACCAGGTCCGCCAGGGACCGATGGACGTGCGCGCGGTCGTGGAGCTGGCGCGCGAGCTGGCCGCGGGCCTGGACACGGCGCATCGCGAGGGGATCATCCACCGCGATCTGAAGACCGAGAACGTCCTGGTCTCCAACTCCGGCGGACCGAAGATCCTGGACTTCGGCATCGCCAAGCGTCTTCTGGACAGCGAGGAGGGCTCGCTGACGGCCGTCAACGCGGTCGTCGGCACGTGCCGCGCGATGTCGCCGGAGCAGGCCCGGGGCGAGCCGCTGGACCCCAGCACCGACCTCTTCGCGCTGGGTGTGCTGCTGTATGAAGCCTTGACCGGCATCTCGCCGTTCGAGATGGAGAGCCCTCTGAGCACCCTGAGCCGCGTGGTTCTGCACCGGCAGGCGCCGGTGCACCAGCTCAATCCGGCAATCCCCTGGCAGCTCTCACAACTGATCGACCGCCTCCTGGAGAAGACCGCGGCGATGCGCCCCGTCTCGGCCGCCGAGGTGCGGCGGGAGCTGGAGGAGATCGCCGCGCGCCTCGGCACCGCGAGCAGCTCCGGCGCACCGGCCGGGAGCACCGTGGCGACCGGGATCGAGCTCCCCACCCTGATCGACCTCCCGGGCCCTCCGGAGCCGCGCCCGGCCTCGCGCCCGGCCCCCCAGAGCCGCTTTCGTCTCGTCCTCTGGATCGCGCTCTTGCTTGTGATGACTCTCGCGTTCGCGTCGTTGCTCCTGCGGAGCGAAGACAGCGATCTCTCCGTCCTCGCGCAACCGGTCGCCCGTTTGTCGCCGGCCGGCGCGGGCGCGACGTTCGCCGTCCTCCGGTTCCAGGATCTCTCGGCGACGGGGGAGGGCTCCTGGATGGGCACGGCCTTCCCCGAAATGATCACCGATCTGCTGGCGATCGACGGGCGGATGAGCCGCGCCGCGCACCGGGACGTTCCGCGCGCCGAGCTGGACCTGCGTCTCTCCGGCCTGGAAGGGCTCGCCGACTATCAACGGAGGCTCGATGTCGACTATCTGATCGTCGGCTCGTACGAAACGCGAGAGGATGAAAAACTGATCGTTCGATTCCTCGTCGTCGACAGGTCGGGGCGGCGCTCTCTCTCGGAAGTCCTGCCAGGCTCCGTGCCCGGGCTCGTCCAGCTTTCCAGCGAGATCGCCAGCGTGGTCCGCCGGGAGCTGCGCCTGCCGCTCCCCGGGGCCGACGGCCGGAGGGCCGTGGATGCAATCTATGCGGACCTCCCTCCGGAGGCCTGGCCTGGCTACTTCGCGGGGCTCGGGCACGTTTATGGCGGGAATCACGAGAAGGCGGCGCGGCTCCTCGCGGAGGCGGTTCTGCTGGCGCCGCGGTCCCCTTTGCCGGCCAGGGCCCTGGCGCTGGAGCTGAACGCGACCGGACATCAGGCGGATGCGGCGCGCGCCGCGTGCCGGGCCCAGGAGTTGGCCGGGCTTCTGCCCACGCAGGACCGAGCGGAGACCGCCGCGCTCTGCCACGAGCTCAGCGGCCGGAGCACGGAAGCCCGGAGCCTCTATGAAGAGCTCCTCCGGGAGAAACCCGGAGATCAGGCCCGCTTCCGGTTGAAGATCGCGGCGCTGGACCTGCGCGACCGTGAGACGGATCGCATGAACGACGCGCTCAACGTCCTGCAGGATCTCCGCGGCGCCGACCCGAAAACGTTGCGCGCGAGCGACCGGCTCGGCGCCGACCTCATAGAGGCCGAAGTCCTCTTTCAAAAAGACCGGTATCCCGAGGCACGGAGCCTCGCGCGCGAGATCGTTGCGCGGGCCGGCTCCCTTCATGCCTTCGTCGAGCGGGCTGCCGCGCGCCGGCTCGAAGGCGTGAGCCTGCTGCATTCCATGGATTATCGCGGCGCGATCGCACCCTTGCAGGAAGCCTGCACCCAACTGGCGGCCACCCGCCAGGAGCTCACGTCGGCCAATTGCAAGGAGAGTCTGGTGATGGCGCAGTTTTTCGGCGAACGGACGCCGCGCTATGACCTGCTCGCCGAGGCCCGGGAGACCTACCGCGCGGCCGGCGACCTGGTGGGCGTCGGACGGATGATCCAGCTCGAATCCATCCTGCGGCAGGCGCGGGGCGAGCACTCCGAAGCCGAGCGGCTGTCCCGAGAGGCGGAAGCGCTCCTCACACGGATTGGAGCGCACCAGGAGCTCGCGGTCGGACGGGACTTCATGGGCACCCAGCTCCTGTTCTTGGGAGAGCTCCAGGAGGCCCGGAAAGTCCTCGATCAGGCCTACGTCGAGCTCAGCCGCCAGGGGCAGGCAGCCTATGCGGCGCATGCTTTGCGGAATCTGGGAAGGGTCCGCTTTCTGCGTGGTGACCTCCGTGGCGTACGGGAGGCGTGCGAGGCCTCGTCGTCTGGAGAAAGCCTGTATCGGCTGGTTCTGGTCGAGGCGATGGAAGGGAGGTTCGCGCGGGCGGTCGAGCTTCTGAAGCCGCTGCTGATCCAGGAAGAACAACGGAATCCTACCTTCGCGGCGCAGATCGCCATAGACCTGTCGGATCTCCGGCAGGCGGAGGGGGCGGCCGGCGAGGCGCTGGAGCTCGCCCGCCGCGCGGAGAAGATTCTGGTGGACAGCGAGCGGCGCGATCTCATCATCCTGGCTCAGCTTCAGCTCGTGAAGATCCACCTCGCACAGAAAGATTTCGCCGCGGCGGACGTGAGGTTCGAGGCGATCCGTAAGCGCGCCGAACAGAGCGAGGATTATTTGGTCAATCTCGAATCCGGCATCACGGCGGCACGCTTGAAGAGCCTTCTCGGCGGCGAACGGCGGCGGGACGAGGCGCTGGACGATCTGGCCAGGATCGAGCGCGACTGTCTACAGAAGGAAAACGTGATCTATGCCTTCGAGGCCCGGCTCGCCGCCGGCGAGCTGACGCGGCCGCCGCGGCGAGGCGAGAGGCTGGAGGAAATCGCGCGCGAGGCGCGCCGGCTGGGTCTCGAACGGATCGCTCGCCGGGCGGAAGCGATCCGAGGGGAGGTGTAGCTCTCCCATCGGATCGCGTTCCTCGTCGCCGGTGGATCAGGCCCTCGCGGGCGGCGGCGGCGGCGGCGGCTTCGGGATGAGGATTTCCGGCAGGTCAGCGGCGAGGCTGCCCGCAGCCCAAAGAGGGTGGTTGTGGTTGGCCCGCGCGGCGGCAGGAGGGGCCAGGCACAGCGCAAGAATGCAAACGGCGAGCAGCAGCCAGAGCAACGCGGAATCGATCGTCTTTCGCAGAGTAATCATGACTTCCCCCCAGTTTGATAAAACTGTTTTTAGCTCGTGTTTCAGTTTTTCGATCGAATCCGGATTCGAAAACTGATCATTGCAGCCGGTGTGCCAAGCCGGCTCCACGGGGGAGGTCAGGCTGTCGGAGGGCGCTAAAGAGAAAATAACGTGATATTTGACATGTTCTTCGAGGCGGTTGACATGTCAAAAGCCGAAGGCGGCCAGCCGCGTCCAGAGGGCTTGGCGGTCGAGGCGCCGCTACCTTTGGGCAGCTTCAGCTAGATCTCTGAAGTACCTGTCGGGACGGCAGGCCCAAAGCGGGGATAGAAGGAAACGGTCAAAGTCACTGCGGGAACTTTGTCGGCATTCTCCGCCTGGTGGTAAATTTGTAGCGTGCCTCTCAACGTAGTCCAGGACCGTCCACCCACGATCCGCCGTTCGCGCGCTGGCCGCTGGCGGGCGGCAGTGCTGATCGCTGTCCATCTCGTCGTCGCCATCCACGTGGCCCATTGGTTGATCGCCGGGCGCACGGTGACGCCGGTCGAGCCGTCGGAGGCGATGGCGCTGGCGCGCGACGGGGTGGTCAACGCAGGGCTGATCTTCTTCGCCGCCGCGGCCCTGGCGACGGCGGTCTTCGGCCGCTGGTTCTGCGGTTGGGGCTGCCACCTGGTGGCCCTCCAGGACCTCTGCCGGTGGCTCTTGGAGAAAGTCGGCATCCGCCCCCAGCCGCTGCGCTCGCGTCTCCTCGCGTGGGTGCCGGTCGCAGCCTTCGTCTACATGTTCCTCTGGCCGGCGGCTTGGCGGCTGTGGAGTGGCGGCGCGTTTCCCAAGGTCGAGACCGAGTGGACCACCCCCTACTTCTGGGCGACCTTTCCCGGATGGGTAGTCGGTGGCCTGACCTTCCTCGTCTGCGGCTTCGCCACGGTCTACTTCCTGGGCGCCAAGGGTTTCTGCACTTACGCCTGCCCCTATGGCGCCCTCTTCGCCGTCGCCGACCGGGTGGCGCCGATGCGCATCCGGGTCACCGATGCCTGCGAGGGGTGCGGCCACTGCACCGCGGTGTGCACCTCCAACGTCCTCGTCCACCAGGAGGTGCACGACTATGGCATGGTCGTCGATCCCGGCTGCATGAAGTGCGGCGACTGCGTCTCGGTCTGTCCGAACGACGCCCTCTACTACGGCCCGGGGCCGATCGCCCTCTTCGCCAAGCCACGGGTGCCCGGCCCGGAGCCGCGCCACTTCCCGCTCGCCGGCTGGGAGGAGGCGGCGCTCGCGGTTTCCTTCGCCGCGACGTTCGTCACCTTCCGCGGGCTCTACGGCCTGGTGCCGTTCCTCATGTCGCTGGGTCTGGCCGCGGTGCTGGCCTATCTCGTCCTCGTCGCCGCGCGCCTGGCCGTGCGGCCGAACGCGACGCTGCGGCGGATCGGGTTGAAGCGCGGCGGCCGGCTGCTTCCAGCGGGGCGATGGTTCCTCGCCGCGCTCGCCGCCGTCGTCCTGTTCTGGGGGCACAGCGCGTTCGTCCACGCCCACGCCGCCCTGGGGGAGCGCGACTTCCGCGCCGCCGACGGGCTGCGCGCGGCTTTCCTCGACGCGACCGCCGAGACGGCGACGATGACCGCCGCGGACCAGGGCCGGCTGCTCGCCGCGCGGCGCCACCTGGAGACGGCCGAGCGCTGGGGCCTGGTGCCCGGGCGCTGGCAGGCCCTGCGGCTCGCCTGGCTGTCGGCGATCTTCGGCGACCGCGGCGGCCTCGATCACTACGCCGCGCTGGCGCTCGCCCGCGGCGAGGTGCCGGCGGAGGTCCACCAGCTCGTAGCGCGGGCCGCCTGGCTCCGGGGCGACGCGCCCGCCGCCGCCGCGGCCTACGAGAGCGCGATCGCCGCCGCCCCGGAGGAGGCCGGCCCGTACCTGGGGCTGGGTGTCCTCGCCGTCCGGGCGGGGGACCTCAACGCCGCCCGCGCCGCCTTCGACCGCGGGCTGGCGCGCCTGCCCGACTCGGCGGACCTCGCGTACAACGCCGGCCTCGTCCGCGCCCTGGCCGGCGATCTGGACGGCGCCATCGCCGGCTTCGAGCGGGCCCTCGTCTTGGCGCCCGGCCACCGCGCGGCACGCGAGAACCTCGCCGCCGCGCGTGCCGCCCGGGCCGCCGCTCCGGCGAGCGCCGGCCCACCCTGATCCCTACCCTGATCCCAAGGAAGGGGCAGATCGGTTAGAATCAGAGATTCCAAATGAAGCTCCAATACAGGGGAGATCCAAAGTGCCGACGACCGGACCACGCCACGTCTCAACCCGCCGCGCCCTGCTCGCGGTCTGCTGTATCGCCGCCCTGGCGGCACTCCTTGCCGTAGGCGGCGGATCCGCCGCACAGACCGAGGCCGCCGTCGGGCCGGACGTCACCGTGTTCTCCTTCACGGACATCGGTAACAATGGCTCCGCCAACGGCTTCACCGCCTACTCGCTCGGCACCCGCTCCTGCAACCGAGGCGACGTGCCGCTCAACTGGTGCGACCAGAGCAGCGGCTGCGCCGCCGGCGCCGGGACGGAGGACCACCCGGTCATCGCCCAGAACCTGTACCGGCTCAAGAACGGCCGCTTCCAGCAGATCGGCATGAGCTGGCTGAAGCACGGGTTCCTGTCGACCAACTCGTTCACCGCCGGCTGCACCGGTGCCACGGGCCAGTCCTGCCAGAGCCCGCCGGCCGGCAGCAACCAGCTGGGCATCGGCTGCACCGATCCCTACGGCTCGAGCCTCAACGGCAGCCGGCCGCTGGGCCGCCGCTCGCAGGTCGACGGCACCACCGGCGTCTTCCCCTTCCCCCCGTCGAGCCCCAGCGGACCGTACGCGGTGTATGACCAGCGGATCAAGGTAGCCTCGACGGACGTCGACCCCGCGTCCAACGCCGGCGCCCTCTACTGGGTGGAGGGGCAGTACGTCGCCAGCGACGACGCGAGCGCCGGCAACTCGCTCAACAACGCCTCGTACCAGCGGGTAACGGTCGGCTCCAGCGCGAGCTTCCCTCTGTCGATGACCGGCACGTTCTTCGAGAAGCAGCCGGCGATCTTCGCCTGGCTGGCCCAGGACCCGACGGTGGCCCTGGTCAACGTCGACGTCCCGGGCTCGATCGTCCAGCGCTTCCACGTGGCGCGCAAGGTCACCAGCCTGGGCGGCGGCCTGTGGCACTACGAGTTCGCCATCCACAACCACAACTCGGACCGCAGCGCCCGCTCCTTCAGCGTCCAGTTCCCGGTGACGGCCAACTTCACCAATATCGGCTTCCTGGATATCGAGCACCACTCCGGCGAGCCCTACGCGGTCGACGACTGGGTGGCCTCCTCGGCGGGCGGACTGGTCTCCTGGTCCACCGACACCTTCGACACCAACTCGAACGCCAACGCCCTGCGCTTCGCGACGATGTTCAACTTCTGGTTCGACGCCGATCAGCCGCCGACGAGCGACGACATCCACACGATCGGCCTGTTCAAGCCCGGCACCCCGTCTTCGGTCGAGTTCACGATCTCCGACGAGCTTTTCATCGACGGCTTCGAGTCGGGCAACACCAGCCACTGGAACAGCATCCTGAACGGCAGCCGCCCGGCCAACTCGTCAAGAGTCAGGAAACCCTAAGCGGGCTCCGGGCGCTGCTCGGGGCCGTGACTGGGGACGAGGGCGGTCCGCCGGAGCAGGTCGGCCGCCCGGGTGACCAGGAGAAGGGGCAGGATCTCGTATTCCAGGGCCGCGCGCAGGACCAGGGCGGCGGCAAGGGCTTCCCGCGAGGCCTCGAGCTCGGCGAAGACCCTGGCGGCGTCGGCGACGATCTCGCGCGCTTCCCGCGGATGGCCGAGCCGGAGCAGGGTGGCGGCGAGATCCAGGGCGATCAGGGAAGAGTTGTAGCGCAGGCCCGCGGACTCGAAGCCGAGCCGCGCCTTGGCCAGCCGGTCCGCCGCGAGGTCGAGCTCGTCCAGGCCGGCCGCGATCCGGCCTTCCAGCCACTGCAGCTTCAGCGCGTTGAGCCGGTCGTCCGCCCCCAGCGGCTGGCGTAAGCGCAGAAGCTCCCGCGCCTCGCGGAACCGCGAGCACTCCACGAGGAACCAGAGCTGGTTGTGGCACGCGATGAAGAACAGGTCCGGATCGGCGGTCTCGTCGAGCAGCGCGAGGCCCTCGCCCGTGTACCGCACCGCCAGGTGGGGCCTATGGGAGTAGCCGGCGTGCAGGCCTTTGCTGATGAGGACCCGGCCGGCCTTATGGAGCTCCCCGAGCTCGACGTACATCGAAGCGGCGGCGTCGAGGGCGGACTGGGCCTGCTCGAAGCTGCGTTGCGCGCCGTAGAGCGGAGCTTGGAACTCGTAGATCCGTGCCTTCAGGAAGGGGTTGCCGGAGCCCTTGCCGAGAAAGTCCGCCGCCCGCGCCAGGGCGTCTTCCGCCAGCAGCAGGTCGTCGTTGACGCGATAGGCGTTCCCCAGGCTCGCCCAGGCCCGGCAGCGCAGGTCGGCAAGTTGGAGCGCGTCCATCGTTTCGGATTGAACCTCGACGGCGACCAGGACGGCGGTCCGCGCGAGGCGCACCATCTCCACGGGCTCCTGGTAGCGGATGGACCAGGCCAGGTCGATCAGGGAGTCGACGAGCGCGGGCCCCGAGAGGCCCTGGGGAGTATTTTGTGAGGAGTTGTGCGAGGAGTCGCGCGGGGTCACCGGCTTTCCGGGGCCACCGAGGACGGGCAGGAGATGGAGGACCGCGGAGAAGGCGCGGTCGATCGCCGGGCCATAACTCCGGTAGGACGGCTCCGGTGCCGTCCGCGTCGTGCGGCGCAAACGCATCAGGTTGTACCGGGCCGCCTCCTGGCTGCAGGTCCGGCAGCCCTGGAAGATGTGGGCGACGACCTTCCGGGCCCCCTCCTTGGACAGCTTGCCCTCCGCGAAACGACGCAACTCGACCGCGCTGGGGTGTTCGTCCACAGGACCTCCGTCCCTTCGATGTACCGATTGTTCGGACGGATCATATACGAACTCGTACGCGAAATGTTACGTGAGGATGGCCGCAGCGACTCACGAATTGCATGTTTTTCAATAACTGACATAGGTATCTCGTATACCACTCGAATACCCCTGCCCCTCCCTCGAACCTGAAAAAGCCCGCTCGAACCGCCAGCGGCAGCTTTATTTTAGTTCTCCCAATAGAGCAAGATAGGAGAAGGTCCCGGACGGCTCGCGTGGGAGAGTTGGCGCGTAGCTCAAAGAAGTCTCAAGTGAGAGAAGAAAACCCGAGTTCACCATAGATTCAACAATCTTCTTCTTGAGAGGGTGGGTGGCTGATGCTCGATACAGGGTCGTCGGTCCAGGGAGCTCTGCACTCGCGAGCCGACACGGCGCTCAATCATCATCGCGCCGTGGAGCGGGTCATCTCGACCATGCATCAACGGTTGGATCAGAATTTCTCGCTGGAAGAAATGGCGGATATCGCTTATATGAGTCCGTTCCATTTCAATCGCATCTTTCGGCAACTGACGGGAGTTCCGCCCTGTCAGTTCATGAGCGCCCTGCGGCTGGAATCGGCGCGGCGGCTCCTGTTGACGACCAAGCTGAGCGTGACCGACGTCTGCTTCGAGGTGGGCTATAACAGCCTCGGCACCTTCATCCGGCGGTTCACGGGCTTGCTGGGGCTCTCGCCGCGCAGCATGCGCCGCCTGGCCGGATCCCCGGCGAGCCTGCCCGCGCGGCTGGCCGCTCCGGAGCCGGTGGCGGAGCTCCGTGCGCTCCGCCCGGGCCTCTCGGGGCGCATTTCGGCGCCCGCCGACTTCGGTGGAGCGATCTTCATCGGCCTCTTCGAGGATCCGATCCCCCAAGGCCGCCCGATCGGCTGCGCCGTGCTGGGCACGCCCGGAGCGTTCCGGGTCGCGCCGGTTCCCGATGGCTCGTATCACCTGTTCGCCGCCGGACTGACCGGTTTCGGGGAGGCGGGGGGGCTCTTCCTCTACGAGACCGCCCTGCGGGCGGGAGGGCAGAGAATCCTCCTGCGCGACGGCCGCACGGAAGACCCGGCCGATCTCGAGCTCCGTCAGGCCCTGCCGACCGATCCACCCATCCTGATGACCTTCCCGGCATGGACGGACCGCAAGCCGGCGCCCCGGGAGCAGGAGCACTGACCGACTGACCGACTGACCGACTGTAAGACGCCGAAGGAGCTGGCCATGAGCAGGATGCGTCTTCTGAAGATCCGTGGAGCGCTAGCCATCTTGCCGGCATTGATGCTCGGCTATCTGCTCGGCCTGCACGAGCCGGAGGTGGAGGGAGGCGAGGGCGTGAGTCAGGAAGGGCGGATGGAGCCGACCTCGGCGGCGGCCCAGGACCCGGACTGGGAGCGGCCCTATCCCCAGTACCAGCCGCTCGGCAAGGTCCTGCAGCCCTTCCCCAAGGTGCCCCTGGGCGGCATCGTACCGCAGGAGCTCTACCGCTATGGCGGCAAGGGGGTCCGGGAGTACGCCTCGATTGACGACGTCGAGAGCTTCGCGGAGTTCCAGCGCTCGATGAGCGCGCAGAAGCCGCGGGTGATGGAGGAGCGCCGCCGGTACATGGCCCAGCGCTATGACTTCTCGGGCCGTACGGACTCCCGGGCCACCATGTCGCGCGGCAAGCGGCTGCCGGTCGGGCCGGTCGTCCGCCTGCCCGCGGGAGTGGGCTCCTGGGAGGAGCTGGCGGCGCTCTCGCCCGCGGCGATCCTGGAGCGCGGCCTCTTCCCCGAGGGGTTCCGGCCGCTGTCGCACCCGCTGCACTCGATGGGCCACATGCTGTTCCCCCAGATGTGGACGGCGAGCCACCCCGAGCACCAGCGGTTCGACGTCGATTTCGACATTCCTGCCGCCTACCTGCCGGAGTTTCCACCGCCGCTGTTCCTGACCACCCGCCCGGACCTGGGCGATATCTCCCGCGGGCGGGAGATCAACCAGGCGAATTTCCGCGAGCTGTTCGAGGGGGTGCTGACCCCGGAGCAGCTCGAGGGGCTGCGCCTGCTGGTGACCCCGGCGCCGACGACCTGGTTCAATCACACCAAGCACCGCGTCACCGCCCAGCCGATGCGCGGCGTCGCCTGCCTCGACTGCCACGTGAACGGCCACACCAACGGCGCCGTCGTGCTCGATCCGGGGGTGCGGCCGACGATGGCGCGCACGCGGCTGGAGACGCCGAGCCTGCGCGGCAACTACATGAACGCCCTGTTCAGCGCGCGCCGCTCGATCCGCTCCCTGGACCACTTCGCGGAGGTGGAGGAGTACTTCGACGGCGACCCGTCGATCCAGCAGGAGATCGGCGGCCGTCAGCTCGACCAGCCCTCGACCAACCGCATGGGCGACTTCAACGCCATCGTCGGCCTGCCGCCGGCTCCGAAGCTCAACCGGCTCGGCCGCCTGGACCGTGCGAAGGCCACCCCCCAGGAGCTGCGGGGCGAGGCGATCTTCTTCGGCAAGGCGCAGTGCGCCGCCTGCCACCAGCCGCCGAATTACATCGACAACACCATGCACGACCTGCGGGTGGAGGAGCTCTATCCCGGGCGGGCCGAGGGCTGGATCAAGACGTTCACGCTGCGCGGCATCAAGGACAGCCCGCCCTACCTCCACGACGGCCGGCTGCCCACGCTGGAGGACACGGTGGAGTTCTTCAACCTGATTCTGCAGACGCGGCTGGAGAGGCAGGAGAAGCAGGATCTGGTCGCCTTCCTGCGCTGCCTGTGACGGGCGGTGTGCGCAAGCGGGGAGAAGACCGGGGCGGGGGGAGCCGCTAGCCTGCTTCCAGGCGCTCTCCGGGGCGTCCGAGCTTGACCGGGAGGGCTTGACGACATGGACCGATTCTCGAAGACGGCGTTGTTCTCCTGGCTGGCGGCCGGGTTGCTTTCGACGGGCTGCGCCCAGGTCTCCCGGGTTTCCCGCAATACGGCAACGGCGACCGCCCCGGTTTCGGCTTCGGCGCCGGCCGCGGACCCCGGCCCCTCGGACCTCTCGATCTGCGCGCGGGCCAGGACGCCCCTCGTGCCGGATACGGAGATCGACGTCCGTGACTTCGCCGCGCGGCTCCACGGCACCTGGGATCTGCGCACGCGCACCATCCAGGGGCTGACGATCGACACCAACAGCCAGTTCTATTTCGACATCGACTCGTCGTCGGAGTCGGAGGCGACCGGCACCGCCATGATGATCGACTACGGCAACCTGAGCGTCCTCGATCCCCTGGCGCTCGCGGCCGCCTGCCGGGCGGACGCCACGGTGGCGGCCCTGTGGAAGGTGCGGATCACCCGCGAGGGCGACAACACCGTCCTGCTGTCGATGGACGGTCAGTATTTCGGCTCCTATGGGGACTTCCAGAAAGGGGTCGTGGCCACGGAGAGGGCCTCCTTCCTGCGCCGGCAGGACGACTACCTCTCCGGCGGCGTCGTCTCCCCGGCGGGCGGGCAGGGGATGCCGGACGACGTCTGGGACCGCATCGGCCTGAGCGCCGACACGCTGACCTACGTCTCCTGCGAGGGTGGCTTCATCGACCGCTACGTCAAGCGGTCGAGCTCGGAGCCCAGCGTCGACGGCGCGCCTCTGCAGATCGCCTGGGAGAAGCGGGTCAAGGACGGCGCCGTCCTCCTCCCGATCCCGGTGGAACCGTCCTGGAACCGATAGCGAAAGGAGAGCATCATGAGAGAGAAGCGATTCCAGAGAGTGCCGGCGTTGCGAGCCGCCGGAGCCTTCGCGGTCCTGCTGTGCGCTCTGGGCGCCGGGAACGTCCTCGCGTTCGTGCCGTCCTGCGAGCAGGAGCTCGCCCAGGCCTATCCGCCGGTCCTAAAGGCCGACCTGACGGCGTGCAAGGACCCCGCGGCCCGCGTGGCGTCGGACTCGCCGGCGGACCTCGACAAGCTGGTCCGGCGGCTGCGGGGCACCTGGAAGCTGCGCTCCCGCACCGAGCAGGGGATCACGGTGAGCAACGAGGCGCGCTACAGCCGCCTCTACTTCGACCTCGACACGGTGGGCGGCCAGGTGCGGGGAGCGGCGCTCCTGCTCGACCGCGCCAACGAGCCGCAGGCCGCGCGCGCCTCGATGGTGGCCGGCTTCTGGGGCGTCCAGTTGCGGCAGAAGAGCCCGAGCCGGATCCAGCTCTCGCTGTCGGGCGAAGCGCTGGGCTCCTACGCCCACGTCCGCGTGCCCAAGGTGTCCAGCCACGAGCTCTTCGAGCAGAGCAACGTCTTCGTGACGGCGTTCGACGCCAACGCTCCGGCCGCCGGCTGGGACCGCATCGTCGTGATGGACAACAGCCTGACCTACGTCTCCTGCAAGGACGGGGTGGTGGAGCGCTACGTCCGGATGTCGGGCCAGAAGCCGGTGATCGAGGGCGCGTCGCTGGAGGACTACTTCAAGCAGCTCAAGGAGGGCGGCAAGAGCGCCCGCCTGGGCACGCCGTCGCTGGGCATCGCCGCCGCGTTCGGCCGCTGAGCCGGCCTGGCGCCGAGGAGCAGGGAGGAGCTCGTATGAAAAGCCGTCCAGCTCGTCGCCGCGAGCTCCTCGCCTGGCTCGCGTTCGCTTCACTCGCCTCCATGGCTCCATTCGGCGCGCTGCCGGCCGCCGCCGCGGACGTCCCAGCGGACGTTCCGTCGGTCGCCGACGCCCTGCGGTCGCAGGTGAAGACGCTCAGCCGGCCCATCTACACCTGGAGCTACGCCGCGCGGCAGAAGATCGGGCTGCCGGCCGAGGGGCCCATCGAGCCCGAGGACCCCGCCCTCGCGAAGTATCTCCAGGGCCGGTTCGGACGTTACTGGGACCTGAGCCTGGAGCCGCACCCCTACTCCATGGCGAGCGGCCTCTACGTCGCCGCCGATCCGGTGGCGAGCCGGGCCTTCGGCGGCGTCGGGGAGGAGGCCTGGAGCCTGCTGCAGATGGTGCTCGGCCGCGGGTTCCGCTTCGTCGACGTCCGCGCGGCGGACGGCGAGCGGAGCCACGAGTCGCGCTTCCCCCCGGCGGTGATCGAGACGCTCGCCAAGGCCGGGTGCGACGCGGTGAGCCCGGCCGGCCTGATCACCATGCTGGAGTCGCGGGCCTGCCGCGCGGTCGCCGTCCGCACCATGGCGGACCTCGGCGTCGACGGCATCCTCTACGACTTCCGGAGCGCTCCGCTGGCGGGGTGCGGCAGCCGTCCGGCGGGGGCGTTCATCCTCACCCGCGCCGAGGCGGTGGACCTGTCGAGCTCCCGGGTCTTCACCGCCCAGGCGCCCTGGGACGGGGCGGGCGTGGAGGACCGGCTGCGCATCCGCGAGCTCTTCGAGCGGGCCCGCCAGGCGGGATCGCTGCGCTCCGCGCCGTGGCCTGAGCTGGCGGGCATCGGCGCGCCGGCGGGGATGGAGGAGTGGATGCGGGAGCACCTGCTCGGCTGCGGCGACCACGCCGAGGACGATCTTCCCAAACCGCCGGGCGGCGCCTTGGCCGCCGCCCGGCCCAGCCCCGCCAGGACCTCCGCGGGCGCGCTGGAGGAGGCTTTGCGGCGCGATCCGGACGACGTGCGGGCCCTCGAAGAGCTGGCTCTCCTGCGGGCGACCTCGGACGACCCGGCGTTGCGCGACCCGGCCGAGGCGGTCCGGCTGGCCGAGCGGCTGGTGGGGGTGACCCAGTACCGCCGCCGGCTCGACTTCCCGAAGGACGTCAAGGTCCGCGCCTCGATGGCCCTCGCCACGGCCTACGCCGCGGCCGGCAAGTCCGTCCAGGCCCTCGAATACGCCGAGCACGCGGTGGAGATCTCGTCGCGCCAGCACGCCGAGCCGGGCACGCCGCCGGCCGAGCGGATGGCGGCGGACGCCAAGGCCCTCCTGGAGCGGATCCGGAGCGCCGGGCCCGCCGGCTCTCCTCTCGCCGAAGTCCTGCGGCCCCGCCTGCGCACCCTGAGCCGCCCCGTCTACACCTTCCACTACGCGCCGCGGACGCGGGTGGGGCTGCCGCCGAGCGGCTACGTCGCCCCCGACGATCCGGCGCTGCCGGCCTTCCTGCGCGGCAAGGTGGAACGCTTCTGGGACCTGTCGGTGCCCACCCGCGAAGGCGCGGCGGCGAGCGGACTGTGGGCCGGCATCGATCCGGTGGCCGGCCGGCACTTTGGCGGCGCCGGCGACGGCTGGGCGCTCGCCGAGATCGTGCTGCCGGAGGGCTTCCGCTTCCTCGACGTGCGCGAGGGCGCGCCCGGGCGGCCCGATCCCGGCTTTCCGCCGGAGGCGCGGCGGCTCCTGGCCGGGGAAGGGTGCGCGGTCGCCCATCCCGCGGGGCTGTTCATGGCGGCCGAGTCGCCGGAGTGCCGGCGGATCGCCGTCCGCGTGCTCCAGGAGATCGGCGCCGACGGGCTCCTCGGCAGCTTCCCCCACACCCGTTTCGAGGTCTGCGGCGACCGCCCCTCGGGGGTCTTCGTGCTGCTCGATCCGGCCTTCGTGGCGCCGGACCGGGTCCGCCTGCTGACACGCGAGCCCGGCCCCGCCGGCCCTGCCGGTACGACCGGGGACACCGGCGACGCGGCGGCCGAGGAGCGGCTGCGCATCGGCGACCTTTTCGCGCGAGCCCGGGCCGTGGGCTCCACGCGGCCCCCCCCCTGGCCGGAGCTGGCCGGCAGTCCGCCGCCGGCGGGACCGGCGGAGATGGATGCCTGGATCCGCGAGCATCTGCTGGGCTGCGGCGGCTGGCCAGAAGACCGTCCCTTCGCCTCCACCCCGGCCTCCGCCGCCGCGGCGGAGGCCCGGCCATGAAGCCCGCCTCGCATGCGGCCGTCGTCGGGGCGAGCATGGCCGGCCTGCTGGCCGCCCGGGCCCTCGCCGGCCACTTCGAGCGGGTCACCGTAGTCGAGCGCGACGCGCTGCCCGAGGCGGGGGAGCCGCGCCGCGGAGTGCCCCAGGCCCGCCACGTCCACGTGCTGCTGCGCGGCGGCATGCGGGTGCTGGAGGACCTGTTCCCCGGCATCGGCGCCGAGATCGGCGGCTGCGGCGTCCTGGCCGACATGTCCGAGGACCTCTGGTGGTACCACTTCGGGGTCTGGAAGATGCGTTTCCCCTCCGGCATCGCCGCGTTCTTCTGCGACCGGCCGGCCTTCGAGCGCGTCATCCGCCGCCGCGTCGAGGCGCTCGGCAACGTGACCTTCCGGACGGAGGCCGCCGCGGAAGGGCTGGTTGCCCAAGGGGAACGGGTCACCGGCCTGCGGCTCGCGGGAGGCGAGCTCGCGGCCGACTTCGTCGTGGACGCCAGCGGGCGCGGCTCGCGGGCGGCGCACTGGCTTGAGGCCCTGGGCCATCCGCGCCCGGAGGTCACCGAGGTCGGGGTCGACGTCGGCTACGCCTCGCGGCTCTACCGCATCCCCCGGGGCTACGAGCACCCCTGGAAGGTGATCGCCATCTTTCCCAAGCCGCCGGGCACCCGGCGCCTCGGCATCATGTACCCTCTGGGCTCCGAGCGCATGCTGGTCACCCTGGGCGGCTGGTGCGGCGACTATCCGGACGGCGACGAGGCTGGCTACCTCGACTTCGCCTCGACGCTGCCGGTCCCCGACGTCCACGAGTTCCTGCGCTCCGCCGAGCCGCTGACGCCGATCCACCTCCACCGCTTCCCTTCGAACCTGCGCCGCCGTTACGAGCGCATGCCGCGCTGGCCCGAGGGTTTCGCCGTGGTGGGGGACGCCGCCTGCAGCTTCAACCCCATCTACGGCCAGGGCATGAGCGTGGGCGCCCTGCAGGCGGCGGCGCTGGCGGACGCGCTGGCGGACCTCCGCCGCCGCGGCCGGATGGCGGCCGGGGAGCCCGGCTTCGCCCGCCGCTTCCAGCGGCAAGTGGCGCGGCTCGCCGCGACCCCCTGGCTGCTAGCGACCGGCGAAGACTTCCGCTACCCCCAGACCTCCGGCGTGCGGCCGCCCGGCATCCGGCTGCTCAACGGCTACTTCGCGCGAATTCTGGCGCTGTCGGCGGAGAGCCGCCCCGTCCACCGCCGCTTCCTGGGGGTGATGAACTTCCTCTCCGGCCCGCTGGTCATGTTCTCGCCGGGTGTGGCGCTGCGGGCGCTGCTGCGAGGAGGGCCCGCCGCCGCGCCCGGGCTCTCGGAATTTCGTTGACCAGGTGCCCGCGCGACTTGTCGCCGAGCAGCGCCGAGGTGGTGCGCAGCTCGGCGAACGGCGAGTCCGCCGAGCTGTAGCGGGTGCACTCGAAGCTCCAGTACCAGTTGCCCGCCATCAGGTCCTTCATGCCCTGGACGTAGACGCGGACGTCGCGGTCCGTCTCCGCGCTCCAGCCCGGCAGCCGCCCTTCCAGCTCGAGGAACCGGCGGAGGTGGCCGTTGACCCGGTCGATCACGGCGAGCACCGCGCTCTCGAACGGCAGGCCCTCGTGGATCGACACCACCGCGACCATGTTGTAGGGGCAGCCGTCGCGGATCACTTCCTTGGGGTACGACAGCACGTCGTTGGCGAGCGCGACCTGGAGGCAGCAGGCCTCGCGCATCCGCCGCAGGATCTCGTGGTGGAAGACCTCCCCGGGCAGGGCGAGGCCGCCCACGAGCTCGCTGACGTCGATCGTCGGGTACATTGCCACGTCGCTCTGGCGGAGCCTCTCGTAGGTCGCGGGATCGGGGACCTCGTCGCGCGCCCAGAGCTTCATGAGGGCGAGCGAGCCGGCGAGCAGGTAGTCGCCGATCGACTCCACCAGGCGCCGGAGCTGCGGCTCGGGCCGGCTCTCCGCGAGCTCCCGCACGATGTCGAAGGCCAAGCGGTTCAGCGGGTCGGGATCGGCCGGGAGCCGGCGGGTGCGGAGGATCTCGACGTTGGTCTCCAGCATCTCCTCGATCATCGCGACGTCCCGGCCGTTGGCGCGGCTGGTGTCGTAGACGTCGTCGCAGAGGAAGAAGAAATCGATGATCCGCGAGGCGGTCAGCAGGGTCTCGCGCGTGGCCGTGGGGAAGAAGAAGGCGTTGAGGAGGTTGAAGCCGTCGTGGTAATCGCGCTGGTCGGGGCGGATCAGGCCCCGCCCGATCATCTCGTCGTTCATGCGCCGCGCGAGCCCGCCGTGAAGCGGGTTCTTGCGGTAGGGGAACGGCATCTCGAAACGGGACACGGACAGGGTCATCGGGATCTCCCCCTGCGCCCATGGTGCACGCGACCGCAGGCCCCGGCTTCTCCGATCCTGCCACTAGCCATTCGGGCACGAGCAATCGGGGAGAAGGAGAGACGGTTGTGGATCGGCTAGGCTGGCCCGGGACGGGGAGGAGGGATCGACATCTTGAATGGCTTGAACGGGGCTCAGGTCCAGACCCGGATCGCCGCCGCCCGCGGCTATCCCCTGGTGGGGGTGCTGCCGGAGCTGCTGGCCGATCCGCTGAGCTTCTGCTCCCGGCAGGCGGCGCGGCACGGCGGCCTGGTCCGGCTGCGCCTGGGGCCCGCGGGCATCTACCTGGCGACCCATCCGGACCACGTCCGGCACGTCCTCGCCGACAACCCGGACAACTACTGGAAGGGGGCGATGAACCACCGCGCCCGCTTCCTGCTGGGCGATGGCCTGGTGACCAGCGACGGCGAGCTCTGGCGCGCCCAGCGCCGGCTGATCCAGCCCGCTTTTCACGGCCGCCGCCTCGCGGCCGTGGCGGACCTGGTGACGGCCTCCGTCGAGCCTTTCCTCGCCGCCTGGAGCCGCGCGGCCGTGGCCGGCGAGACGATGGACGTCGCGCGCGAGATGCAGTCGCTGAGCTTGGAGATCATCGGCAAGGCGACCCTGGGCGCCGGCCTGACGGCGGGCGACGTGCGGGCGGTGGGGGAGGCGGTGTCGGTGAGCCTGCGCCACGTCCAGCTCCGCTTCTTCACCTTCTTCCTTCCCGAGGCCGTGCGCCTGCCCGGCCAGCGCCGCGCCGAGTCGACCCTCTCCCGGCTCGACGCCCTGGTCTACCGCGTCATCGCCGAGCGCCGGGCGAGCGGCGAGAGCCGGGACGACCTGCTCTCCATGCTCCTGGAGGCGCGCACCGAGGCGGGAGAGGGGATGAGCGACCGCCAGCTCCACGATGAGTTGGTGACGCTGATGGTGGCGGGCGGCGAGGCGCCGGCCCTGGCGCTGGCCTGGGCCTGGCACCTGCTGGCCCGGAACCCGGCCGCCGAGGAACGGCTCCACGCCGAGCTGGACGCCGTCCTCGGCGGCCGCCCGCCGGCGTACTCCGATCTCCCCCGGCTGTGCTACGCGCGCAGGGTGGTGGAGGAGGCCATGCGGCTCTATCCTCCCGTCTGGATGTTCTTCCGCGTCTCGCGCGACGCCGACCGTCTGGGCGACTACGCCCTGCCGGCCGGCGCCCACCTCGCCTTGTCGCCCTACGTCACCCAGCGCGACCCCCGCTTCTGGCCGGACCCCGCGGCCTTCGATCCGGAGCGCTTCACTCCCGAGCGGTCCGCCGGCCGCCACCCCTTCGCCTACTACCCGTTCGGCGGCGGGCCGCGGGTCTGCATCGGTGCCGGCTTCGCGGTGATGGAGGCGACCCTGGTGCTCGCCACCCTGGCCCAGGGTTTCCGGGCACGCCCGGTGCCCGGCCGCGAGCCCATGCCGCAAGCCGCGGCCTCCCTCCAGCCACGGCACGGCATGCCGATGCGACTGGAGACGCGCGACCCCGGTCTTCGTTAAAATAATTCCTCTTGATAGTCTTTCTCGATATAAAGGGATGCACCTCGATGCCAGAGCCCGTCACCATCACCGCTCACACCAGCCATGCCCTGGCGGCCCTGTTCTCCCTGGATGGCAAGACCCTGCTGTCGGCCGGCATGGACGGCCTCGTCAAGCTGTGGTCCGTCCCCGGCTTCGAGGACGCCGGCACGTTCGAGGGGCACGCCAAGAGCGTCAATACCCTCTCGCTGTCACCGGACGGCGGGACCCTCGCCACGGGCTCGACGGACAGGACCGTGAAGCTGTGGTCCTTCCCGGGCGGCGAGGTCCTTCGCACCCTGACCGGGCACAAGGACACCGTCGCCGCGGTCGCCATCTCGCCCGACGGGAAGCTGGTGGCCTCGGCCTCCTACGACTCCAAGGTCAGGCTCTGGTCCGCCGGCGAGGGCGAGGCGCTCGCGACCCTTTCGGGACACCCGAAGAACGTCGGCTCCGTGGCCTTCACCCGCGACGGCCGGACCCTGGCCTCCGCGGGGGTGGGGAACCTCATCCTGCTCTGGTCGGTTCCGTCCGGCGAGCGGCTCGGCGAGCTGAGCGGCCACGAGGTGGCGGCGGGCTCGCTCACCCTCTCGCCCGACGGCGGCCTGCTGGCCTCCGCCGGCTACGAGGGGACGGTCCGCTTGTGGTCGACGGCCGACTGGTCCGAGGCGCGGTCGATCCCGCTGGGCGGCAAGGGGCAGTTCCCGCTGGCCTTCTCGCCCGACGGCGCCACCCTCGCCGTGGGCATGGAGAAGAAGGTGGCGCTGCACTCCGTGGCGACCGGCGATCTCCGGGAGGAGCTGGCCGTCTCCGCCAAGGGGGTCTACTCGGTGGCGTTCTCGCCGGACGGCCGCTTCCTCGCCTCGGCCTCGGCGGACAAGCGGGTCCGCGTCTGGCGGACGGCCTGAGGCCGGAGCGGCGAAGCAGCAAACCCGGATAAGACCTCCTCGGGGCGCCTCGCTAGCATCGTCGCCAGGGTGGCCCGGCCCGCGTCCGTACCGGCAGGGACCCCACTTCCGAAGGAGGGAACCCCATGATTCGCACTCGCCCCCTCTTGGCCGCCGGTCTTGGCGGCGCGATCCTGCTCCTGACGCTGACCGGATGCCAGTCCACGCGTACCGCCGGAGGTCAGCCGGCCGCGCCCGGCGAGGTCGAGCGGGCGGCCGCTCCGACGCAGCCGGCGGAGGGTTGGCGGGAGGAGTTCCCCGTCCAGGCCAACGTCAAGTCGGTCGGGCAGTACCGTACCCCGGCCGTGACCATGGAGCTCGAGAGCTTCAGCGCCCTGCTGCTCGAGCCCAGCCCGACGGCCGACTTCGCCGTCGATCCGGTGTCGGCGGCCCGGATCAGCTCCGGCCTGGCGACCGAGGAGACGGCGCCCCGCCAGCTCGTGGTGAGGGAAAGCCAGCCGGCCCTGCGGCCCAACAAGAACCCCGACCGCACGCACTTCTACGAGCGGGCCGAGGGATCCATCTCCGCTCTCGGCTGGGTCAACGAGTTCTTCGGCGACGTCCGGGTGAGCGGCGAGGTCAACACGGACGGCGGCCCGAACGGCCAGGGCGCGGTCAGCCGCCAGGGCGTGATGGCCCGGTGGGACCTGGGCAACAACTTCTACTGGTTCAGCATCGACTTCACGCGCGGCGTGCACGAGATCTACCGGGCGCGCTACTTCGGCGTCTTCGAGCCGCTGCCGGGCTCGACGGGCAAGATCCGCGACTTCAAGAGCACCAGCGCCTACGTGCTCGAGCTGGAGCTGGTGGGCGGCACCGCGCAGGGCCGGATCTACGAGCCGGGGCGGGGCGGCCAGCGGGGCAGGCTGGTGGCGGATACCGGCAAGATCAACGATCCCGACCCCCATCTGGAAGGGGTTTCCGGATTCCTCGCCGAGCCGGCGATCGAGGCGCCGTTCGCGCCGCTCCACGCCAGCTTCGGCAGCTTGATCTCCGAGGCCGTCGGCGGCCGCCGGCCCGCGAGGAGCGCTGAGGCGATGCGCATCCCCGACGTGCCGGACCAGGCCCAGGCGCGCTTCCAGCGGGCGCGCGCCCTGGCCAGCCAGGGAGACAACGAGCAGGCCGCCTCCCAGCTCATGGAGGCTTTGAAGGCCGCTCCCGACTATGTCGAGGCGCTCAACGAGCTGGCCTGGATCCGGGCGACCGCCGAAGACTCCAAGCTGCGCAATCCCAACGAGGCCGTCGACCTCGCCGAGAAGGCGGTCGGCCGGCTGGTCGAGATGTACGACCGCCGTGGCCAGGGCCAGAGCAACCAGCGGTTCTCGAAGAACTTCCTCATCCGGGCGGGCATGACCCTGGCGGCCGCCTACGCCTCGGCTGGCAAGTTCGAGCAGAAGGGCAGCTCGGTGGTGACCGAGCAGCTCCAGACGATTTCCGATGTCGAAGGGGTGAGCGACGCGGAAATGGAGCGGGCGATGTCGGAGAGCTCCGGCATGGCCGCATTGGAGGCGGCGTCGTGGGCGACCTCCTTCGCGCAGGTGGAGGTCCGGCGGACGAACTCACAGGAGTCGCAGCAGCTCCTGAAGGCAGGCCAGGAGATGATGCAGTCGTTCAAGGCCCGCCGTCCGATCAACAGCAAGACCTTCCGGCTGCCCTGAGACGACGCCCTTCGGCACGGCGGGCGAGGCTGGTCAGCCCCGATCAGTCTCCCCGCCGGGCCGCCATCAACGCGTAGACCAGGGCCCCCTCCTCGAAGTAGCGCCGGTAGACGATGGCGTTGTCGAGCCAGCTCCGGTAGCGCTCCTCCCCCTTGGCCCGGATCAGCTCCTCGCGATGGCGATGGGTAGCCTCCTCGATCCGGGAGAAGCACTCGACGGCGAGGTCGGTGCGGTCCTGGATCGCGATCCCCGCGAAGCCGGCTTCGGCCAGCTCGCGCTCCTGGCCGGCCAGCGTGGGGATGCCGAGGATGCCGTCCTCCCGCCAGATGAAATCGCGGATCCCGGCAGTGATCGCGGGGCCCGCGAGCACGTCGGCGAAGGCGGCTCGGCCGTCCGGCCGGAGGGCCGCGAGGGCGCTCGCGAGCACCTTCCGGCGGTCTTCGAGGAGCATCAGTGAGTCGAGGGCGCAGACGGCGTCGTAGCGCCGCCCGGGGCGCCAGGCGAGGACGTCCCCCTGGACGAAGCGGATCCGCGGCGCGAGCTCCGGGCCGCGGCCCGCCAGCCTCTCCCGTGCCTGCTCCACCTGCTGCGGGTTGAGCTCGACGCCGGTCAGCCGGCAGCCGAAGCGGGAAGCGAGGTAGCGGCAGGTGTCGCCGAGCCCCGAGCAGAGCTCGAGGACCTCGCTGCCCGGGCCGAGCCCGGCCCGCTCCGCGATCCAGTCGAGGGCGCTCCGGCCGCCGATGTTGGCGAACCACCAGCCGCCGTGGACGGCGTCGTAGACCGTCAGCCGCCAGTAGGGGTCGGCCGCGTCGTCGTACTCGAGGCGGTTGCGCTCGAGGATCTGCTCCTTGCTGGGGCCGGTCATGGCAGGACCTTGGCCGACGCGTCGCCGAAGAGGTAGCGGTCGAGGGAGCGGTCGGTCGCCTCGTAGGCCTTGAGCCGGCTCTCGTTGGTCGAGAAGCCGTGCCCCTCGCCGGGCAGCACCAGGTAGTGCACCGGCACCTGGCGGCCGGCGAGCGCCGCCACCAGGCGGTCCGACTGGTCCCGCCGCACCCGCTTGTCGTTCTCCCCCTGGACCACCAGCAGAGGCCCGGCGATGCGGTCGGTGAAGTGGACGGGCGAGCGCTCGCGCTGGTAGCGGGCGTGCTCCGGGTTGGCCGGGTCGCCGTACTTCTTGAAGGTGAACGGCGAGTAGACCTTCCAGTAGGGCGGATACGACTCGACCAGGCTCTTGAGGTCGGAGATGCCGAAATAGTCGACGTGGGCGGCCATCTCGCCGGGCGCGAAGGCGGCCGCGGCCAGGGACATGTAGCCGCCGTAGCTCGCGCCCAGGATGGCGACGCGGTCCTTGTCCACCTTGGCGTTGTCGATCAGCCAGCGTTTGCAGGCGAGCACGTCCTTGAGCGGGCCGCCCCCGAGGTCAAGGTCGTCGAGGCTGGTGTAGGTCTTGCCATAGCCCGTCGAGCCGCGGACGTTGGGCACCAGCACGGCGTACCCCTTCGACACCAGGTACTGGCGGATCCCCGAGAACCGCCGCTTGGCCTGGGAGTTGGGGCCGCCGTGGATGTCGAGGACCGCCGGGAAGGGGCCGGGGCCCTCGGGCTGATAGAGCAGCGCGGGGATCTCGCGGCCGTCGAAGGAGCGCACGCGGACGGCCCGGCCCGCCGCCATCCGGCGTTCGCGCAAGGAGGCGGGGAGGACGTCGGCGAGCGGCCGGGAGGTGCCCCGGGAGAGGTCGATCAGGTAGAGCGTCTCCGGCGAGGTGTCGGTGACCAGCGTCGCCGCGAGGTAGCGGTCCGAGGCCGAGAAGGCGGCCGGCACGAAGGCGCCGCCGAGGCGGGGCCGGGGCAGCGGGACGGGCTTGCCGGTGGCGAGCTCCCGCACCTCCACCTCCGGCGTGCCGTCGGCGTTGGTGACCGTGGTCAGGTAGCGCCCGCCGCGCGATACCGCGCCCGTCTCCACGTCCCAGTCGCGCCGGTGGACGACCCGGGAGGTACGGCTCTTCAGGTCGAGCGCGTGGAGGGCGGTGTACTCCCCGCCGTCCGTCGCGGTGTAGTAGAGCGTCCCGCCGTCCGGAGAGAACGACGTGGGGGTATAGGCCACGGCCCCCTGGTGCGGCGTCAGCAGCACGGGCTCCTTGGCGCCCCGCTCGAAGAGATAGAGGTTGAAGTCGACGTCCGAGAGGATCTCCTGGAACACGGCGCGCTGGAAGTCGGGGCTGGCGAGGGAGAACGAGAGGTTCGCGGGCGACTTCCAGAGCGTCGCCGTCTCGCCGCTCTCCAGGTTGCGCTGGTGGATCTCGGTGAAGTCCTCGCCGGGCCGGTTGGTGATGAAGAGGACCGAGCGGCCGTCGCGGGACCAGGCCAGGAAGCCGGCGCGGGAGCCGGCCGGCAGACCGGGGGTCAGCTCGCGGGCCGGCTTGTCCGTCGTCTTGTCATCCAGATCGATCAGGTAGAGCCGGGTCTCGTCGTTGCCGCCGGTGTCCGCCTCGTAAAGCAGGGCGTTGGCCTTCGGCGCGAAGGCGAAGGCGTGGATCACGCCCTGCACGCGGGTGAGCTGCACGGGCTTGCCGCCGGCCACCGGCTGCATCCAGACGTCCAGCCGTCCGCCCTCGTCGCTCAGGTAGGCCAGCCGGGTCTCGTCGTGGGAGAACGAGGCTCCCTGGATGCGGCGGATGGCGAGATAGTCGGCCAGGGGCACGGGCGCTTTCGGCGCCGTTGGCGCGATTTGAGCGCTTGGCGCGGGGGACAGGGCGAGCAGCAGGGCCAGGAGCGGAGCCTGTAGGTGCATGGAGTCCTCCTCGCAGCCTGTGTAGCACCGCCTTCCCGCGAGCGGCTTCTCCCGCTTTGCGGAGACGAGCAATCGCGGAGAAGTGGGCCGGCCGCGGGTCGGGTAGGTTGCGGGGAGGCTCTGGAGGGCAAGCCCGATGATCGCGATCGACACCCAAACCCTGTGCACGGAGCTGGCGCTCGGCTGGACCGAAGCGGACCTGCGGGAGCTCGAGAAGGAGATCGAGCCCCATACCCAGGCTCTGTACGAGCACCTGGCGTCCGGCCGGGAGATCCCCTCGCACATCCCGGGCGCCGGCTCGATCTGCGTGCCCATCACCACCGTCACCGATCCCTGGGAGCTGTACCGGCAGGCCGACGGCGAGGTCAGCCAGGAGGCCTTCGCCGTCCACGAGTACCCCGGCTACTGGGTCACCGTCCACTTCTCGACCGTGCCGGTCGTGATGCTCCTGATCAAGCGCAAGGTCGAGCCCATGCCCAAGATGGCCGAGCTGTGCGAGGCGTGCAGCCGCGCCGTGGGCGCGCCGGTCGGCGAGACCCGCTATCTGCAATGGAACATGCCGGGGTTCGCCTGGACTCTCCACACCGACGACGTCTACGAGGGGGTCGAGTCGAGGGTCCACGTGCCCCTGGTGACGACGCCCCAGAACCTGTTCGCCTGGGCCCCCGGCCTCGACTCGCCGCGGGAGGAGTGGATCCTCGCCCTGCACCTGGAGCGCGGGCGGATCTACGAGACGCGGACGGACGTGCCGCACACCGCCCTCAACGAGCACCCCTCGGAAGGCCGGCTGCACCTGATCCTGGACGTCGCGCCCGCGGTCAGCGGCTGACCCGGACGTCGAAGGCCCCGGTTGCCACCTCGCCGCCGCTCTTCGCCTGCACCCAGATCCGGTAGCGGCCCGGCGCGGGGAAGGCGTAGGGGAAGGTGAGCTCGGCGGGGGAGCGGTCTTCGCGATGCATAAGGTGCGCGGCGTGAGGATCGGCGCCAGGATCAATCCCGACGTCCCATCGCCGCTCGAAGATCTGCTGGGCGGCCATCGAGATGGTGCCCGAGGGGTGCAGATGGACGAACACCGCCCCGTCGTCCCGGGCCACGACGGCGTGCCCCCACATCCCCATGTAGGGCTCCAGGGCGGTGGGCCGGCCGTTCCCGTCGAGGAGCGCGAACCGCAGGGTCGTCTCGCGGCCGGCGGTGAGCGGCTCGCGGTTTCGCCAGGCGAAGGCGGGAGGGCTCCCCGATGGCCCCAACCGCCAGGAGTCGTCCTCGTCGGCGGCCAGCTCGGGCTCGGCGGCGGGGTCGGGCCGGGGCGCCGGCGGCAGCTCGACACGCCCGGTAAGGGTGTGGGCGAAGCCGGTCTCCTCGGTCACGTCGGCGTAGAGGCGGTAGCGCCCGGCCGGCAGGGGGGGCAGCGCGGCCTCGAAGGCCTGGTCGTCCACCGGCACCGGGTGGAGGTGGGCGAAGACGCCGTGGCTGGGCTCGCGGAGCAGGAAGAGGTGCATGAGCTTGCCGTGGTCGGGAGCCAGGAGAGCGCGCCGCTGGAGCCACCGTGGGTCGTCGAGGCGCAGGGCGAGGACGCGCTGGGGGCCCTGGACCGCGGCGGCGGCGGAGAGCTGGAAGGGCTGGTAGAGCTTGCCCCGGTGCTCGGCGTCGACCCGGCCCCACCAGCGCTGGCCGGCGAGCAGGCCCAGCACGGCCAGGAGGGCCGCGCCGGCCGCCGCGCCCCGCGCCCGCGTCCGCCGCTCGGAGTCCGGGACCGCGCCCGGCGCCAGCGTCCCCTCGCGCACCGCCGCGCCGGCCAGCTGGACACCGCCGGCCAGGAGCGCGAGGAGGAGCGAGGCCAGCAGGCCTCCGATGGCGCGGGACATGGCGACCCGCCGCACGGGCGCCGCGGCGACCGGGATCGAGACCCGGCCGGCCCCGGCGCCGCCCGTCACCTCGATCTCCAGGGCGTAGGAGCTCGCCGTCAGCAGCCAGACCCGGGCGCTGTAGAGGCCGGGCGCGCCGCGCACCGGCTGGGCGGGCTCGGGCGCCGGCGCGCCGGTGGGGCCGGCGTCCCAGCGGGCGGGCCGGACGCTGACCGAACGGGCTCCCGCCACCCGCACCGACAGCTCCGCCGCGCCGGGGATCACCTCGGGAGGCCGCACCGTCACCCGCACCTCGTAGGGCCCCGCCGCGCCCTGGAAGAACACGTCCGGGCTGCCGACGTGCCCCATGGTGAGGAGCGCCGCCGGCAGGATCAACGACGGGAAGAGCCGGCGCTTGACCGCCGCCTGGATCCTCTTCGTCGCCTTCATCGCTTCAGGCGGGAGAGGAAGCCGCCCAGGGTCAGGCCGGCGGCCGAGGAGAGGGTGGCGGCCGCCAGCGCCAGGGCCACCTGCCCCGCTCCCGGCGGGGCGTCCCAGAAGCGGTGCCGCCATTCGCCGAGGCGCGGGAAGATCCCCTCCTGGTGCGAGGTCACCCCGAAATACCACTGGTCTCCCGCGAAGAAGGGGTTGCGCGCGGCGGGGCTCAGCAGGAGCCCGGCGAGCGGCCACTGCACGGCCAGGAAGAGGACGAGGAAGATGGCTCCGAGGAGCGGCACCGAGATGCGGGCGGGGCGCCCGGCGAGCGCGTCGACCGCCGCCGCGGGCACGATCAGCATCACGGGGAAGAGCCCCGGCCACATGTGGTCGATCGCGTTGAAGATGGGCGCGAGGCGGGGCTGGGCGGGGAACAGGGGCAGCACCCAGAGCATGGCGAGAGCGAGGCCGGTGTAGACCGCCGCCGCCCGGGTCGCCGCCCAGCGGACGTCCAAGGCCCGGGCCGTGGCCACCAGGACCACCGGGTAGGCGGCGCAGGAGAGCTGGTAGAAGACCGCGCCGTGCTGCCGGTTCGGGTAGCTGACCTCGATCAGCAGGGTGGCCAGGAGGAGGAGGAGCATGCCGGCGAGGAAGACGAAGACCCGCTCGCGCCCCTGCCGCCGGGCCGTGCAGAGCGCTCCCGCGTGGACGGCGATCATGCCGGTCGCCAGCGCGGTGTGGGCCGGTGTGAGGATGCCGAGGTCCAGGCCGTAGGCGCCATGCCACCAGGCATCGAAGCCGGCCGCCGTCAGCAGGGCGGCCGAGCCCCAGACCTGGAGCCAGGCGCCGAGCGGCCCGTGCATCCCCCAGATGGCCACGGACCGGCCGCGCTCCGCGGCCGTGCCGGCGAACGTCGCGCGCAGGACCTCCCAGGCGCCGGGGAGGCCGGCCAGGAGGGCCCCCGCGTAGATGGTGAGGTGGGCGGGAGTCCACACCGTGTCGCGGCCGACCGAGGCGTGCCAGGAGATGTCCCAGAGCAGGCCGAGGGTGATGCCGGCGCAGCCGGCCGCGGCCTGGTCCAGGGTCGTCATCTCGAGAGGCTCCGGGCCGCCTCCTCCACGGCGGCGGCCGAGAGAGCGCCGGTGAAGACCCGGACGATGGCGCCTTTGCCGTCGAGCAGCACGGCCGCCGGCATGGGGACGGTGCCGTCGCCGAAGGCCGCTTCGAGCAGCGGCGCGACGTCCTGGGCGGCCGCCAGCGCCACCGGGTAGCGGGGCCGGTTGCGGGCGATGAAGCCGCGCGCGGCGGCGGCGTCGGGCTCGAAGGAGATGCCGATCACGTCGATGCCGATCCCCGTGAGCTTCTCGTGCAGCTTGCCGAGCACCGGCACCTCCGCTTTGCAGGGGAGGCACCAGGAGGCCCAGAAGCTCACCAATAGCGGCCGGCCGGGACGCGGGCGCCACTCGGCGCCCTCCGGGGTGCGGGCGCGCAGGGGCCGGGGCGCCGCGGGCGCCGCGGCGCCGGTCGCCGGTCGGTCGGGGCGGCCGGGCATGGGCACGGCCGTCACCTTGCCCTCGCCCTCCACGATGCGCAGCAGGTGATCGGCGGGCAGATCCGTGAACGCCTCCCGCCGTCCCGAGGGCCAGAGGACCGTCAGCTCGTCGATCCGCTCGGCGCCGGCCAGGCCGAAGTGGAGGGTCCCTTCCGACTGCGCCTGGAAGCCGCTGCCCGCGGCGCGCAACCGCATCTGCCGGCCGCCGCCGGCCGCGATGCGCACCACGGCGCCGACCGCGTCGCGGTTGCTCGCCGTGCCCACGAGGTCCACCCGCGCGAAGTGGGCGCCGGTGCCTGCCTGGTTGGTAGCGGCCTGGTTGTGGAAGTAGGTCATCTTCTTGCGCGCCACGCTGCGGATGGCGAGGTCGAGGGCGCCGTCCTGGTCGAGGTCGGCGACGGCCACGCCGCGCCCTTCGGTGTCGACGTCGACGCCCAGGGGGTAGCCCGCCTCGACGAACCGGCCGTCGCCGCCGTTGACGAACAGGCAGTTGCGCTCGCGGGCGTTGAAGCTGTAGCTCTTGAACAGGCCGCTGCTCGTGAGCAGTTGCAGGTCGGCCGGATCGAGTCGCGTCAGCAGCCGCTCGACCGCCTGCTCGCGGGTGAAGGACTTGCCGCTCTCTTTAGGTGTGAGCGCCAGGACCTGGCGCCAGTAGAGCGGTCAGGCATCGTCGGCGATCGGCCCCTGCCAGAAGCCGTTGGCCACGTGGAGGTCGAGCCGGCCGTCGTTGTCGTAGTCGAAGAAGTTGGAGCCCCAGGCCCAGCCCGCCAGGTTCACCGCCGCCTTCTTCGCCGTCTCCTCGAAGCGGCCGCCGGCCTGGCCGCGGTAGAGGGAGTTGCCGCGGGCGCTCCAGAGGAGCTTCTGCCGCACCTGCGGGTCCAGCTCGGGGAAGAGGGGCACGAACTGGTTGCCCGTCTTGGAGTACATGTTGGCGACGTAGAGGTCGAGCCGGCCGTCGTTGTCGTAGTCCCCCCAGTCGGCGCTCATGCCGTTGGCGGGGTCGGCGAGGCCGGCGCTCGGGGCGACGTCCTCGAACTTGCCGTCGCCGCGGTTGCGGTACAGGGCGTCGTCGCCGAAGTCGTTGGCCACGAACACGTCGATGCGGCCGTCCTCGTCGTAGTCCGCCCACGCCGAAGCGTAGGACCAGCCGTGGCCGCCGACCCCGGCGCGCTCGGTCACGTCCTCGAAGCGGAAGCCGCCGAGGTTGCGGTAGAGCCGGTTGCCGAAGCCATCGTGGGCCTCGACGTAGTGGTGATAGGGGTTGAGGTTGGCGTCCTGGTAGTAGGTGACGTAGAGGTCGAGCCGGCCGTCGCCGTCGAAGTCGGCGGCGGTCGCGCCGCTCGCCGGGCCCACGGGGCCGAGCTCGCCCGGCAGGCGGGTGAACCTGCCGCCGCCGTCGTTGCGGTAGATGACGTGGCCGCGCTTCGAATCCGCGCTCTTGACCAGGGAGTACCAGGCGTTGACGACGAACAGGTCCGGGTCGCCGTCGTTGTCGAGATCGGCGAACAGGGCCGCCTGGCTGTTGCCGGTATCGCCGACTCCGGCGCGGGCGGTGACGTCCGTGAAACCGCCGCGGCCGTCGTTGCGCAGCAGCAGGTTGGGCCCCGTCCGCGAGAGGTAGAGGTCCGGCCAGCCGTCGCCGTCGAAGTCGCCCACGGCGATGCCGCCGTAGAGGATCTGGCCGTAGGCGATGTCGGCGGTGTCGTAGCCGGCCTCGGGCCAGTCGGTGGGGAGCCCGGCGCGCTCGGTCCAGTCGGCGAAGGCCGGCCGGTCGGCCTGGAAGCGCTCGCGCTCCCCGAAGGCGAGGCGGGAGAGGCGCCAGGCGCCGGCCTCGTCCTGCTCGAACTCGGCCTCGACATCCCCCTTCTCGGCCGTGCGCGCCTCGCCGGGGCCGGTGCCGGCGATCCAGAGGTGGAGGTCCGCCCGCACCCGCCGGGGCTCCTCGCGGGTGGCGAAGACGCGGAAGGGCTTGAAGAAGCAGCGCTCGACGCGGGTCCAGCCGTCGGTGAGCCGCCGCAGGTCGGAGACGAAATCGGCGCCGCCGCCGAAGCATCCCGGAGCGGCGGCGCGCGTCAGCGAGCCCGCGGTCCTGTCCGTTTTACTGCCAACAATCTTACTGCCAACAATCGGGGTCTCGGCGCGTGGGAAGAGGCGCTCGATCCGCGCGCCGGGCGTCAATGAGGCGCGGACCCGCTCGAAGTCGAAGGCCGTGAGGGACTTGCAGATCCCCCCCATGGTGACCTCCTTGAGCGCGCCCACGATCTCCTCGACCTGGGCGAGGTCGCGCTCGGGATCGGGGACGCCCAGTGGCGGAGGGGCCGGAGCGCAGGGTTCGGTAGCGGCGGTTGGCCCCGTGGCACAGGTCGCGAGGAGGAAGGCGGCGGCGAAGCGGTGAAATCGGCTCATGCGGCAGGGTAGACGGGGCGCGGGCGCCCAGACTTCTCCCGTCTTGCGCCAGTGCCCAAAGGGGCCCGCGGCGAGGCATCGCGCAATCCTGGATAAGACAGCCGCGAGGCGTCGCGGGTTAGATGGACCTGGGGGGAGGTGCTCTTGGTCCTGACCCGTTCGCTCGCCGCCGCCTTGTTTTTCTTCATCGTCGCACCGGCCGCCGCCAGCCCGCCGCGGGTCGTGCGCGCCGTGCCGCTGCCGCCAGGCTTCGTCGGCCACCTGGCCTACGACCCCGCGGCCGGCAGGCTCTGGCTGCTCTCGTTCGGCCCGCCGGCCAACCCCGCGGGGCCGAGCCGGCTGTACGAGGTGGACCCCGCGACCGGCGGGGTCCTGGCCCAGGCTGAGCTGCCCCTCCAGGGCTCCTTCGCCCCGCCCGCGGTGATCGGCGGCCGGCTGTACGTCGGCGTCTTCTGGGAGTCGCGGATCTACGAGATCTCGACCGCCGAGGGCTCCTTCGGCCAGGTCGCCGGCAGCCTGCCGGTGCCGGACCCGCAGGCCCTCGGCCTCGGCCAGGACGGCCACTACCGCTACCCCTTCCTGGAGTTCGCCGGCCTCGCCCCGGCGGCCGGCGGCAACCTGCTGGTGCAGGCGAGCCACGCCGGCGAGCTGATCACGCTCGACCGCGCGAGCGGCGCCGTGCTGCGCCGGGTCCGTGCTCCGCGCGGCCTGGCGGGGATCACCGCCGCTCCCGGGCCGGCCGGCCGGCCGCTGCTGATCGCCAGCCGCGACCTGGCCGGCGCGGCGGTGACCGACAAGGTGATGGGCTTCGACGTGCGGCCCACCCGCATGCCGGTGGCGACCAAGCGCTCCCGCTGGGGCTCCTTCGCCTCGCGGCCCGACCCCAAGCGGGTGTCGTGGCTCCTGCTCGATCCCGAGACGGGGGGCGTCCTCGCCTCGGCCGAGCTCGCGGACTCGCCCGCCTTCGCCGCCAGCACCGCCCTGATCCGGCGCGAGGAGGCACCGGACGCGCCGTTCGGCCGTTTCCTCCTGCTGGCCCTGGGCGGGCGCGGGCTGTTGACCCTCGAATGGACCCCCGAGCGGGAGCCCGGGACGAAACCAGCTCTGAACGAACGGGTGCCATAGGCCCCGACAAGGAGGCAGACATGAGAGACGGAGTATCCAAGACGCGGCTGATCCCGGCCCTGCTCGTCCTGGCCGGGTGCCTCGCCGCCCCCGTCCCGGCGCAGCAGACCGCGGCAACCCAGAATCCTCGCCCCGGCGAGCCCGGTCACCGGCAGCACCGGGAGTGGCAGGGCCGTTATCCCACGCCGGCGATGGTGAACGACTTCCGGGTCGTCCGCACGTTCGCGCCGCCCGAAGGCTTCCTCGGCAACATGGCCTACGACCGCGAGTCGGGCAACCTGTACCTGGTGTCCCTGGGGCCTCCCACCAACACCACGGGCCCCAGCACGCTCTACCGGGTCGACCCGCGGAGCGGCAAGGTGCTCGCCCAGGCCGCGATGCCCTTCAAGGGGGACTTCGGCCAGCCGGTGGTCATCGGCGGCTACCTCTATCAGGGCGTGTTCCACGAGTCGAAGCTCTACAAGGTCGAGATCAAGGACCCGGCGAGCTTCGGCAAGATCGTCAAGGTCGTGCCGCTGCCGACGATCAACGACCTCAAGCTGGTCAACGAGGCCCACTCGTTCCCCTTCATCGAGTTCGGGGGCGTCACCGTCACCCCGCAGGGCAAGCTGATGATGCACGCCGACGACGTCGGCGAGTACATCACGGTGGATCCCGAGACCGGCGCCATCCTCGAGCGGGCGCGGACCATCAAGGCGATGGGCGGCATCGCCGGCGTCGGCGACGAGGCGGGGCGGTTCCTGGTGATCGCCAACTCCGATCCGCGGGGCGGCTACTGCGCCCTCTCCTATCCGCCGAGCCTCTCGCGCAGCGCCGAGCAGAAGGACATCAGCTGGGCGCTGACCGACGGCCGCACCGGCGACGTGCTGGCATCGCTGCGCACCCAGAGCTCGCGGGCTTACGCCAGCACGATCACCCTGGTCAAGCACGAGAAGGTCGCCGAGTCGCCGTACGGGCGTTTCACCTTCTTCGCCACCGGCGAGGAGGGCATCCTGGAGATCGAGTGGACCCCGGGACGGGACGCCTACTGAGCCGCGGCGCCCTGCTCGGCCTCGCCGCCGCGCTGGCCTGGACCGCCGGCGCGCGCGGCGAGGGGCCGCGTACGCCGGTCGCGCCGGCGATCGGCCGCGAGGTCATCGGCCGCGAGGTTGCGATCGCCGAGCGTCTGCGCGACGGCGAGGAGCTGACGCTCCCCGTGCCCGAGCTGATCGAGCGCGGGCGCCAGCTCTTCGCCGCCATGTGGACCGTGGAGGAGGGCGCCGGCCGGCCGCTGACGAAGGGCACCGGCGACCCTGTGAGCGATCCGTCGGCGCCGCTGGTCTTCCCCCGCAACTTCAACCGCGTCGGCGGCCCCGACGCCAACTCCTGCGCCGGCTGCCACAACGCGCCCTTCGGCATCCCGGGCGGCAGCGGCGACGTGGTGGCCAACGTCTTCGTGCTGGCGCAGCGCTTCGACCATCCCGACTTCGCGGACGACCCCATGGCCACCCGGGGCGGGCGCGACGAGACGGGCCGGCCGGTGAGCCTCGACACGGTCGGCAACAGCCGCAAGACGGTGGGCATGTTCGGCGCCGGCTACATCGAGATGCTGGCGCGCCAGATGACGGCCGAGCTGCAGGCGATCCGCGACGCCATTCCGCCCGGCGGCTCGAGCCCCCTGGTGGCCAAGGGGGTCTCCTTCGGCATCCTGCGGCGCGCCGCCGACGGGCGCTGGAACACCTTCGGCGTCGAGGGCCTGCCGCCGGCGAGCCTCTCGTCGTTCGGCTCCGAGGACGATCCGCCCTCGCTCGTCGTCCGCCCCTGGCACCAGGCGGGAGCCCTGGTGTCGCTGCGGATGTTCACCAACAACGCCTTGAACCACCACCATGGCATCCAGTCGGTGGAGCGCTTCGGCGCCGGCCAGGACCTGGACGGCGACGGCGTCGCGAACGAGATCGGACGGGCGGAGGTGACCGCCCTGACTCTCTACCAGGCGGCCATGGCGGTGCCCGGGCGGGTGATCCCGCGGGTGCCGGAGATCGAGCAGGCGAACCTGATGGGCGAGCGCAAGTTCGCCGAGATCGGGTGTGCCGGCTGCCACGTGCCGCGGCTGCCGCTCACCGGCGCCGGCCACGTCTACGTCGAGCCCGGCCCCTACAACCCGAAGTGGAACCTGCGCCGCGGCGAGGCGCCGCCGGTGGCGGTGGACCTCAACAGCCACCTCCTGCCGTTGCCGCGGCTGGCGGCCGAGGGAGACGTCACCTGGGTTCCCGCCTACACCGACCTGAAGCTCCACGACATCACGAGCGGCGCCGGCGATCCCAACCGCGAGCCGCTCGACATGCAGCAGCCGCCGGGCTCGAAAGCCTTCCTGGAGGGCAACGGCCGCTTCCTGACGCGGCGCCTGTGGGGGATCGGCAACCAGGGCCCCTACTTCCACCACGGCAAGTTCACCACGCTGCGCGAGGCCGTGCTCGCCCATGCCGGCGAGGCCGAGCCCGCGACCGCCGCCTTCCGGGCCCTGCCCGCTCACGAGCAGGACTGCGTCATCGAGTTCCTGAAGAGTCTGCGCGTCCTGCCGCCCGGCACCCGCGCGCTGGTGGTCGACGAGGCCGGGCGGGCGCGCCCCTGGCCCGCCGCGCAAGCGCGGATAAGACAGGGCCGGCCCTCCGGCGGTATCTAAGGTCCAGAGGTTCGACGCCGAGAACAACACCAAACGGAGCAATCGAGCAGAGGAGGTCGCACAATGTCCCAGCCATTCCTGTCGAACCGCCGTCCCGGCGCCCGGGCTCTCGCCCTGGGTCTCGTCCTGCTGGCCGCCGCTTCCCTGGCCTGGGCCGGCTCCGCCGCCGAAGGCCTGCGCGCCGTCGCGGACCTCAAGGCTCCCGGCATCGAGCCCGAGCTGTCGGGCATCTATCCCCACCCGACCGACCCCGGTCTCTACCTCGTCGCCGCCAACCAGCGCCCCGCCTACCGCGCGGGGCAGAAGCCGATGCTCGACCCGAAGCTGCGCGGCAAGCTCCTCACCGTCGACGGCCGCACGGGCAAGGTGGTGCGCAGCCTCGACCTCGTCAAGGGCGACTACGGCGACCTCGCCTTCGGCGACGGCCACCTGTTCGTCTCCAGCCTGGAGCCGGCCGAGATCCTGAAGGTCGACCTCGCGAGCGGCCGCGTCGTCTCCCGCATCCCGATCGCCGGGCCCGCCGGCGGCCTCGAGTTCGACCGCGACCGGGGGCTGCTGGTCGCCCAGCTCTTCCTCGGCCATCCGCAGCTGGCGGTGATCGATCCCAAGACGGGCGCCACGGTGGACACGCTGTGGTCCGACGAGAGCGCCATGGGGCTCGCCAAGGTCGGCGGCGACCTGCTCTGCACCTGGGCCAGCGGCTTCGACGGGCAGGCCTGGAGCGAGCTGCGGCGGCTCGACGCCAAGACCGGCCGCGTCCAGGGCCGGTTCGCGCTCACCGGCGGCGTCCACACCGCGCTCGCGCCGCTGCCCGACGGCTTCCTGAGCCTGGTGGCGGTCGACCGCGACTCGGGCCGGGTGGTCGTCCGCAAGTACTCCTACGAGGGCGGCAAGGTCGCCTGGCGGCTGTAGAGCCGAGCGGCGAGGCACGGAGACCTGGAGATGCCGGGCGGGACGCGAAGCGGGGCGCGAGGCGGGGTCAGGCTGGCATGGGCCGGCCTGGTCCTCGCTTTGGCCCTCGCTTCGTTCCTGGCGCCGCTCGCGGCGCGCGGCCGCTTCGAAGAAGCCCCGCGATCGGAGGTCTTTGCCGCCATCCGGTTCTCCCCCACGAGTGGCAAGGTGACGCAGAACCGGGAGCGCCTGGCTGCGCTGGTGCGCGACGCGGCGCGCTCGGGAGCCCGCTACGTCGTCCTGCCCGAGCTGGCGACGACCGGTCCGCTCGCCGGCCCGGCGCCGGTTCCGGCCGAGACGGTGCCCGGGCCCACCACCGAGCTCTTCGGCCGCCTCGCCGCGGAGCTCGGCGTGTGGATCGCGGTCTCGCTGCCGGAGAAGGTCGATTCCGGATACCACGTGACGACGGTGCTGCTCGACGACCGCGGCGAGGTGCTCGCCCGTTACCGCAAGGTGCTGCCCCGCTTCGGCGGCGGCGACGGGCCGGCCCTGCGGGGCGATCCGCGGACGGTGCTCGCCAGCCTCGACGGCCGGGGACGGCGGATCGGCATCCTGGCGGGGGACGACCTCCTGGCCGGGGTGCCCCGGCTCGCCAGCCGCGGAGCCGAGACGATCCTGGTGACGGCCGCCTGGGGGACGGGCGAGCCGGTCGCCTGGGAGGATCTCTGCCGCCGCCTCAGCCGCGAGCTCCGGGTGAGCCTCGTCGTGGCCGGCGCCGGCATCTTCTCCCGCGACGGCGAGCGGGTGGAGGAGGCCCGGGGGGCGGTCCTGCGGGCGTCCCTGGCGCCGTCCGGCACCTGGCGGCCCGCCGCGCCGCTCGGCCTGCCCTCGCTGCCGGTGCCGGCGGCCGAGCCGCTGACGCCGGAGCGGGTCGAGCTCGGCCGGGCGCTGTTCTTCGATCCGGGCCTGTCGCGCGACGGCAGCGTCTCCTGCGCCACCTGCCACCAGCCGGAGAAGGCGTTCGCCAACGCCGAGCGCGCCGGCGCCGGGATCTACGGCAAGCGGACGAGCCGGAACGTCCCGTCGCTGCTCAACGTCGCCTTCCGCGGCGCGCTGTTCTGGGACGGCTACGCGGGGACGCTCGAAAACCAGGCCAAGTACCCGGTCTCGCACGCCTTCGAGATGGACTCTCCCTACCTCGACGGGCTCCTCGCCTACGTGCGCGGCAACCCCGTCTACGCGCGGCGGTTCCGGGAACCGATCCAGTTCGAGGACGTGGCGGGGGCCCTCGCCGCCTATCAGCGGGTCCTGGTCTCGGCCAACTCCCCCTTCGACCGCTACTCCTACGGCGGCCAGCACGAGGCGCTGACCCCCGCCGCCCGGCGCGGCCTCGGCCTCTTCCTGGGCAAGGCCGGGTGCGCCTCCTGCCACACGGTGGGCGAGAGCCACGCGCTGTTCATGGACGACGGCTTCCACAACACCGGCGTCGGCTGGGACGCCGCGGCGGCGGCCTTCTCCGACGGCGGCCTGGGGCTGCTCAGCGACTCCAGCCGCTCGGGGCAGTTCTTCACGCCGTCGCTGCGCAACGCCGCCCTGACCGCTCCCTACATGCACGACGGCAGCCTCGCCACGCTGGAGGCGGTGGTGGACTTCTACGACCGGGGCGGCAACCCGAACCCCGGGCTCGATCCCGCCGTTCGCCCCCTCCGCCTGTCCCGGCGGGAGAAGGCCGACCTGGCGAGCTTCCTGCGCTCGCTGACGGGAGACCGGAGCTTCTCGGCGGAGGGCCGGCCGGTGGACCGGCGGCGCGCCTGGCGGCTCCCTTCGGGCGACCTGTCGCGCTTCGCGGTCGTGCGCTTCGAGCCGCGCGCCGGGGCACTCGCGGAGAACCGCGCCGCCCTGGCAGGCCTGATCGAGCGGGCGGCCCGGCAGGGAGCGGCTTTCGTCGTGCTGCCCGAGTACGCGGAGACGGGCGCCATGGACGGCCTCTCCCGCGAGGCGCTGCGCGGTCTCGCGGAGCGGCAGGCGGACGAGTCGCTGGCCTTCCTGGGCGAGCTGGCGCGGCGCCACGGCCTGTGGATCGCCGCCCCGGGGCTCGACGCCGGCGAGGGCGCGGCCGGGCCCTTCCAGACCTCGGTCCTGATCGATCCCAACGGGCTGCCGGCGCTCGCGCAGCGCAAGCTCTTCCCCCGGCCCGAGCGCGGGGACGGCGCCGCCGCCCGCGGGGACTTGCGCCGGCTGCGGGTGGCTTCGACGCCGGCGGGCGCGATCGGCGTCCTCTCCGGCGACGACCTGCGCGAGGGGGTGACGAGGCTGGCCGAGCTGGGAGCCGAGACCATCCTGGTGTCCGCCTCCTGGAGCCGCCGCGACGCGGTCGACTGGAGCGGGCTGGTGGCGGACCTGGCCGCCTCCCAGCGGGTCAACCTGGTGGTCAGCAACCTGCTGGAGGAGGGCGGGGAGCCGGGCCTCTTCGTCGCCCTGGTGGGGGAGACGGGCGAGGTGTCGCGCCTGCGGCCCACGGGCGACTCGCCGGTGGTCTCGGTGAGCCTGGCGGGCCGCCGGCTCGACCCCGCCGCCGTGCCGCCCCTGGGCCTGCCCCCGGCGCCCCGGCCCGCCGCCGCCCTGGCCGAGCCGGAAGCCGTCGAGCTCGGCCGCCGGCTGTTCTTCGATCCCATCCTCTCGGCCGACGGCACGGTGAGCTGCTCGAGCTGCCACCAGCCGCGACTGGCCTTCGCCGACGGCCGCAAGGTCTCGCAGGGGATCGCGAGCCGGGCCGGGCAGCGCAACACGCCGTCGCTGCTGAACGTGGCCTACCGGCCCTTCCTGTTCTGGGAAGGGCGGGCGCGGACGCTGGAGGAGCAGGTGCTCCACGCCGTCCAGGGCTGGTTCGAGATGAACAGCGACGCCGGCGCCGCCCTCGACCGCGTCCGGCGGGAGCCCGCCTACCAGCGGCGGTTCCGGCGGCTGACCGGCCGCGACGAGGTGCGGTGGAGCGACGTGGCCGCGGCGCTGGCGAGCTTCGAGCGCACCCTCGTTTCCGGCGGCTCGCCGTTCGACCGCTGGTACTACGGCGGCGACGAGTCGGCCCTCTCCGAGCGCGCGAAGCGCGGCTTCCGGGTCTTCGCGGGAGCCGGCGGCTGCGCCGCGTGCCACACCCTGGGCCAGCGGGCCGCCCTGCTCACCGACAACTCCTTCCACAACACCGGCGTGGGCTTCCACGCGCGGTTCGAGTACCTGGGCTACGGCGGCGACGGCATCGAGGGCAACATGGCACGGGACAACGGCTTCCGCGGCGAGTACCTGACCCCGGCGCTGCGCAACGTGGCCCTGACGGGGCCCTACATGCACGACGGCAGCCTGAGCACCCTGCGCGAGGTCGTCGACTTCTACGACCGGGGCGGCGTCCCCAACCGGCACCTCGACCCGCTGATCCGGCCGCTCGCGCTGAGCGAGCGGGACAAGGAGGACCTGGTGGAGCTGCTGCGCTCCCTGACCGGCGGCCAGCCGGCGGTCTCCCCCGGGGAGCCGGGCCGGATGATCGCCTCGCGGGGCCGGATGGTGAGGCAGGCGGTGAGGCGATGAGGCTGCTTCCCCTCGTCCCGGTCCTGCTCGTCCTGGCCCTTCCCGCGGCGCCGCCGGCCGCCGCTCAGCACGAGCACCACGCGCCTCCGGCGTCCGCGGGGGAAACCTCGGGATTCCGGGTCGTCCGGGTGCTCAACATCCTGCCGGGGTTCAAGGGTGGCATGACCTTCGATCCCGCGGCGGGGCGGCTCTTCCTGATGTCTTTCGGGCCGCCCGCCAACACCAAGGGACCGAGCATCCTCTACGAGATGGATCCCGCCGCCGGCCGCGTGCTGCGCCAGGCCGTGATGCCCTTCCAGGGCGAGCTGGCGTCGCCGGTGCACATCGACGGCACGCTCTACCAGGGCGTGTCCTACGAGTCGAAGATCTACCGGATCGACGCCCGGCCGGGCCCCGGCTTCGGCACGATCCTCGGCACGATCGCGCTGCCCACCCTCGACGAGATCGACCACGACGGCGAGCGCAGCGTCTTCCGCTTCCCCTTCGTCTCCTTCCGCGGCATGACGAAGACGCCGGACGGCAAGCTGCTCCTGCTCGCCCAGGAGCTAGGCGACCTGGTGGAGGTGGACCCGGCGACCGGCCGCTTCACCCGCCGCGTCCCGACCTTCAAGGGGCTCGCCGCGATCTCCGCCGTCCCAGCGATGCCTGGAGAGACCGGCGAGCGGCTCCTCCTGGCCGGCAGCGACCCGGCGCAGGCGGAGTTCGAGAGCCAGGTCCGCCGGTTCATGTTCCGCGCCGCCCACACCGGGCCGCCTCTGGCGTCCTACCGCGGCAAGCGGGACGTGCTCTGGGTGCTCCTGGACGCCGGCACCGGCGATGTCCTCGCCTCCCACGAGAGCCTGGAATCCCGGGCCGAGGCGGGGGCCGTCGCGCTGCTGCGCCGCGAGCCGGTGCCGGGCACGCCCTACGGCCGGCTGGTCTTCCTCTCCGCGGGAGAGGAAGGTCTGGTCGAGATCGAGTGGACGCCCGAGCAGGGGGGAGGCACGTGATTCGACCGTCGGCAGAGATTGGACCGTCCGCAGAGATCGAGAATTCGGGAGCTCTGGAGCCCCAACGAAAGGAGTGGGAAAGATGAGAAGCCCAGTGGGAATCGCCACCAATGAAACGTCCGCGCGGCAGTTCGGCACCGGAGTGCGCTACGGGGATCCGACCACCCGGTTCAGCGAGAGCATCCAGCACGCGGCGCTGACGCTCGACGGCCGCAGCGACGAAGAGCTCAAGAGCGACGGCCGCAACCTGGCGGACCCGGCGCTGCGCGAGCACGCCCTCTACCAGCTCCTGGCGCGCCGCCAGGAGGCCGCCCTGCCGGCGCTCCGGCAGGCGCTGTACGAGGACCCCGACACCGACCTGCGGATCAACGTCCTCTGGGCCCTGGAGTGGCTGGAGAGCTCCGAGTGCCGGAAGATCGGCCTCGATCTGATGAACGATCCGGATCACCGCGTCCAGGAGTGGGCCCGGGTGTTCTCGTGGGAGATGGGGTGGACCGACCAGGACTTCCGCCGGGCGCGCGAGTTCCGCCACTACGAAGGCCGCACCTTCGACGAGACGATCTATCTCCATATCACCTGCAACCTCTACATCCGGCTGGGCGAAGGCACCGACATGTGGGGGCATGTCCTGCTCTCGCCGCAGATGCTCGCCCGCATCTACGGCCAGGCGAAGGCCTGCCCGATCATCGAGACGCGCGACCGCGAGATCGTCATCTCGAAGACCCTGAAGGGCCTGCACGAGGACGGCTCCGAGCACTACGAGGCCTTCCTGTTCCGCGGCTTCACCGAGCAGACCCAGCCGCTGCAGGGCAACTTCTACTTCGAGACGCAGACCGAGCGCCCGTTCTTCCTCTCCGGCAAGGCCAACGACGCCTCCGAAGGTGTGGTGGAACGCGTCACCGTTCCCTTCGCCCGCGAGGGGCAGTGGTTCCTCAACAACAGCATCGAGGTCAAGGGCAAGAAGGCCATCGAGTACGTGCGCGGCCTCTTCCAGGGCTGGGCGTTCGTCAACCTCGACCGCATCGCGCGCAACGGCGGCGAGTTCCTGTTCCCCGGCAACTCGGTGCTCTCGACCCTGCACCACCCGATCGTCGGCGCGAAGACGAACACCTTCCTCAACGGTCGCTTCAAAGGTAAAGTCGTCGACTGGAACGGTGACGGAATCATCGATCTCAACTACCTTCCAGGCAACGCTACGGCGAAGGGCGAGATCGATTCCGACAACGACGGAATCCCGGACGCTCCCGGCCGCACCGTCAGTTGGGATCCAGCAGCCGCTTAGGGTGGAGGTTCACCCGGCGGGCCGCTGGGGCCCGCCGGGTTGGCTCTGGGGGAGATCGCGATGTACGACGTCTTTCGGCAGACCCTCGTGCCGGCCTCGCCGTCCGAGACCTGGCGGGCGCTGACCGATCCGGCCCGGCTCACCCGGTGGTTCGCGACCACCGACCGCTTCGCTCTCGGGGAGCGCTTCCGCCTCGACTTCGGCGACGGCGACTTCTTCGCCGGCGAGGTCCTCGAGTGGCGGGAGCCGCTCTACCTCCATCTGGCCTGGCGGTTCATGGACATCGGGCCGCGCTTCCACATCCGCCTCTATCTCACCCCCCTGCCCGAGGGCACGGAGGTGACGGCGCACGACCACGGCTCGTTGTCGGTCGAGGAGGTCCAGAGCCTGCGCGCGGGTTGGGAGGACTTCCTGGAGCGCCTGAGCCACCACGTCGCCACCGGCCGCGACGTGCGCTATGAGTGGAGCGAGACGATCGGCGTCGGCGCCCTCCTCGCCGGCGCTCCCGGCTGGCCGGCGGAGCTCGACGACCGCTCCTTCTGGGAAGCGGCCTTCCCGTCCGCCGCCGTCCAGGCCGAGCGCCAAGGGCCGCGCAAGCTGCGCCTGACTTTCGAGGAGGAGGGCTGGGGCGGGGTACGGACCGAGGCCCTGGTCGAGACCTCGCCGGCCGCCTGCGGCACCTACCTGGGGCTGGTCCACGGCGGTTGGCCGCTGCTGCCGGCCGACCGGCGGCTCGCCGAGCGCAGGCGCTATGCCGAGCGCTGGCGCCAGGCCCTGGAGCCGCTGGAGCGCAAGTACGCGCGCGACAGCGCGGAGGCGGCTTGACCGGGCCGCTGCGGAACCCCTCCTTCCGCCGGGTCTGGCTGGCCGACCTGCTCTCCTCGCTGGGATCGCAGGTCAGCCGGATGGCGTTGATCCTCTATCTGTTCCAGCGGCTGGACTCCGTGGCGGGCCTCGCCCTGCTGGTGGCGCTGGAGACGCTGCCGGGAGTGCTCGCCGCGCCGGCCGCGGGCGTCCTGGCCGACCGCGCGAGCAAGCGCGCGGTGATGGTGGCGGCCGACCTGGCGCGGGCGGTTCTCCTGCTCGCCGTCCTGCTCGATCCGTCGCCCGCCGTCATCTACGCCGTCGCGGCCCTCCATTCCGTGGCCACGGTGGCGTTCCAGCCCGCCCAGGCGTCCGCCGTCCCCCTGATCCTCCCTCCGGGCGAGCTGCCGCGCGCCAACGGCCTGGCGCAGGTCACGGCGAACCTGGTGCTGATCGGCGGTCCGCTGATCGGCGCCGAGCTGTTCCTCGCCACCGGCCTGACCACGACGCTGCTCCTCGACGCCGGCTCGTTCGTGCTCAGCGCGCTCCTCCTCGCCGGCACGCGCATCCGCTCCGCCGACCACGGGCCGGCGGCGGCGGTGGCGTTGGAGAGCGCCGCCCCGCGGCTCCGGGTCCAGGTCCTCGGCGATGTGCGGGAGGGCTGGCGCTACGCCGCCGGCCATGGGCTGGTCCGGCCGCTGGTGCTGCTGTTCTTCGTCAGCCTCTCGTGCGTCGGGCTCTGGCTGCCGATCGCCCCGTTCTTCATCCGCGAGTTCCTGGGCGGCTCCGAGCGGATCCTGGCGCTCCAGCTCGCCGTCTTCGGCGCCGGCGGAGCGCTGGGCGGGCTCGCGGCGCCGGCCATCGTGGCGCGCCTGGGCCAGGGCGGCACCCTGCTCGGAGCCCTGCTCGCCGAGGCGGCCCTGATGACGGTCTACTCGGCGGTGTCGCGGGTCGCGGTGTCGGTGGGCATCATCTTCGTCTGGGGGATCGTGGTGGCGGTCGCCGTGGTGCCGTTCTACTCGATCCTCCAGACCGTCGTCGAGGAGCGCTTCCTCGGCCGGGTCTTCTCCTTGCTCAAGCAGAGCGAGAACCTGGCGCTGGTGCTGGCCATGGGGCTCGCCGTCGTCCTGCGTGGCGCCCTGAGCAGCCACTGGATCTTCACCGCCGCCGGAGTGGCCTATCTGGCGGTCGTCACGGCCGTCACGATGGCGCCCAGCGGCCGGGCCCTGAGGGCGGTCCGGTGAGAGCCGCCGTGCTGCTCGCCGCCGCGGCCCTCCTCGCCGGCTGCGGACCGGCGGCCGAGGCGCCGTTCGCCCTGCGGCGGCTGGCGGTCGATGCCGCGGGCGGCGGCGACGCCACGATCTCGCCCGACGGCAAGCGCTTCGTCATCAGCTCCCGGCGCGGCGGCGACTGGGACCTCTGGAGCTTCGAGCTGGCCACCGCCCGCTGGTCGCGGCTCACCGACGATCCCGGCGACGACCTCGAGGGGAAGTGGTCGCCGGACGGGCGGAGCCTGGTCTTCACCTCGACGCGGGCCGGCAACAAGGACCTCTGGCTGCTCTCGTTCGCCGACGGCAGCCTGCGGCCCCTGACCTCCGGACCGGAGGAGGAGGAGTACCCGGCATGGTCCCCGGACGGCAAGCGGATCGTCTACTCGGGCGGCCCCTGGGGGCGGCGCGACTTCTATCTCGTCGCCGCCGAGGGGGGCGCGCCGCGCCGGCTGACCGCGCGGTCCGGCTGGGCGGGCGCCTGTACCTTCGCCGCCGACGGCGGCTCCCTCGTCTGCCACCGCTACGACCGGGACTCGGGAGACCTGCAGCGGCTGCAACTCGCCGGCGGCGCCATCCAGCCGCTCTCGCGCGGCGCCGACTGGGACTACAAGCCCACCGAGTCGCCCGATGGGCGCTGGATCGCCTTCTCGCGCAGCCACGAGGGGCCTTCGGGCATCTGGCTCATGCCGGCCCGGGGTGGCGCGGCGCGGCAGCTCACCACCTCCCCCTACGAGGACCGCTGGCCCACCTGGACCGACGAGGGCGACCGGCTCTTCTTCCACCGCGTGGTGGACCGGGGCACCGCCGTCAAGACGCTCGACCGCGCGACCGGCGAGGTGCGGACCCTGGTCGGCCCGCGCGAGCGGCCCCTCCAGGCCTCCCTCGACCCCGCCGGCCGGCGGCTCGTCTACTGCTCCGAGACCGGCGGCGGCCGGGTGCTGCGCCTGCTCGACCTGCGGACCGGCTCGTCGCGCGTCCTCGATACGGGCGGCGGCGAGGCCTGCTTCCCCCGCTTCTCGCCCGACGGCTCGCGCATCGCCTTCGCCGCCCGGCGCCAGAGCCGCTGGGAGCTGGCCGTGATGAACGCCGACGGCGGCGGCCTCGCCGACCTCACGGCCGGCCGGGCGGGGCTGCGCGGCCTCGACGGCCCGCTGGAGTGGACGCCCGACGGCTCGCGCATCCTCTTCCAGTCCGACACCCGCGCCTTCGCGGCGAACCTGTTCACCGTCGACGCCGCCAGCGGCGAGATCGCCCGGCTGACGAACGACGGCTGGTACGACGAGTCTCCGTCCTGGTCGCCGGACGGCCGCCGGGTCCTGTTCATGTCGACCCGGGGCGGCGACTGGACGTGGGGGCTCTTCGCCCTCACCCCGGCCACCGGCAGGATCGAGGTCTTCGCCGGGCCCGACTACACGGAGAAGAACCACCCCCGCATGGCGCCGGACGGCTCGATCCTCTGGACCCGCTACGACGACCAGGGGGTGGAGCGGCTGGTCGAGCGCTCGCCCGACGGGACGGTCCGGCCGCTCGCGGCGGGGGAGCGCGGGGCGCGCTGGCCGTCGTACGCGGAGGGCGGACGCACGGTGCTCTTCACCACCCTGGAGCACGAGGTCGAGTACTGGCTGGCCGAGAACCTCTTCGGGCCGGGATCGCCGCTGCGCGAGCCCGAGGTGGATCCCAGGATGGCTCCCGGCGGCGCCGTGCTGGGCGCCGCCGCAGTAATTACCGGGCGGATCACCGGGCCGATTACCGGGCCAATCACCGGGCCGCGCCTCAGCCCGGTGCATCCGCAGCACCGCTGACTGATCCGTTGAGGCGCGCCGGTCCGGCGCGCCGGCTGAGGAGAGATTGAGGAGGGGCATCGAGGATGAACAGTGCGAAGACACGGTTGGCTGCCTTTCTGCTCGTTCCCATCCTGGCGACCGCCGCCCTCGGCCTCTTCCTGCTCTGGAGCCTCGCCCGGGAGCAGGGCTGGCGGGCCGAGCCTTGGGTGGTGCCGACGCGGCTCACCAACCTGTCCGGCATCTCCTGGGACGGCAGCCGCCTGTGGCTGACCGTCGACGGCTCCGGCCGCCTCTACCGGGTGCATCCGGAGACGGGCGCGGTGGAGAGAGAGATCGCCCTGCCGGCGCGCGACACCGGCGGCAGCGCCTGGGATGGACGGAAGCTCTGGCAGCTCGCCTACAACGACCGGAAGATCTATCGGATCGACCTGCCGAGCGGCAGGATCGAGGCCGCCATCCCCTCGCCCGGACGGGGCCGCTGCAGCGGCATGGCTTTCGACGGCCGCCACCTCTGGCTCGCCAACTGGGAAGACAAGCGGATCTACCGGATCGACCAGGAGGGGGGAGGGCGGATCCTGCGCTCGCTGCAAGGCGACTTCGAGACTTCCGGCCTGGTCTGGGACGGGCAGTACCTCTGGAACGGGGTCATGGTGGGGGCGGTGGAGGAGCACGACGCGCCGGCGCCGCCGACGGGATTCGTCCAGCAGCGGGACGTCGCGACGGGGGAGATCCTGCGGGTCTTCCCCGTCCAGGGGGTCGGGCCGGGCGCTTCGGACTGGCTGCCGGGCGGGCCGCGTTCGAGCCGCTTCTGGTGGTACGACCACTTCCACGGCAAGGTCGTCCGTCTGGACCTGAAGAACGAGCATGAGGAGCTGATCCGCTTCTCTCTCCTCGGGCTCCTGCTGGTCAACGCCGGAGCGGCCGGCGCTACCCTGTGGCGGCGCGGAGGCGAAGGGCGGTGAACCTCTTCCTGCACGGCTGGCGCGCCGTCGAGATCGGCGTGCTGTCGCTCTCGTACGGCGTCGGCTTCGTGGCGCGGGCCGGCTTCTGGCTTCTCTCCCACCCTATCGCCCATGCTGGCCCCGCGCCGCCGGAGCTCCTCGGCCTGTCGCTGGCGCGGCTCTTCGAGGCCCTCGGGGTCACCTTCGTCAAGCTGGGCCAGGTGCTGAGCGCGCGTCCGGACCTGATCTCGCCGGCCGTGGCCGCGCCGCTCGCGCGCCTGCAGGACGACGTCGCCCCCTTCGACGGCGAGCGGATCCCCGAGATCCTCCGGCAAGCCTTCGGCCGCCCGATGGAGGAGGTCTTCGAGCGGTTCGACTTCCTGCCGGTCGCCAGCGCCAGCGTCGCCCACGTTCACCGCGGCCGCCTCACGGATGGGCGGGAGGTGGCGGTGAAGATCCGCCGGCCGGGGGTGGAGCGCCAGGTGGAGAGCGATCTCTGGCTCTTCCGCGCGGGCGCCCGTGCCCTCTCCCTGCTGCCCGGGATGAAGCTCATGCCGCTCCTGGAGCTGGTCGACGAGCTCGCCGAGCCGATCCGCCAGCAGGTCGACTTCGCGCTGGAGGCGGAGAACCTGCGGCGCTTCCGCAGGAACTTCGCCGCCGTCGACCACGTCCGGATCCCCGCGCCGGTCGACGGGCTCTGCACCAGCTCCGTGCTGGTCATGGAGTTCATGGACCGGCTCGAAAAGGTGGGCGCCGTCTCGACGATGCCCGCGGCCCAGCGGCGGACCGCCGCCACGACCGGGCTGCGGGCGCTGTACAAGATGATCTTCACCGACGGCTTCGTGCATGCCGACATGCACCCGGGCAACGTCTTCCTGCGCCGGAGCGGGGAGGTCGTGCTCCTCGACGTCGGGTTGGTCGCGCAGCTCTCCGAGGAGGATCAGCGGGCGTTCGTCGACTTCTTCTTCGGTCTGGTCACCAACGACGGCCTGACGTGCGCGCGCATCGTCTACGACACGGCCACCCACCGGGCCCGCCGGTGCGACCGCGAGGCCTTCGAGAGCGCGGTCGTGGAGCTGATCGACCGGTACTCGGCATTGCGGGCGCGCGAGTTCGAGGTCACCCGCTTCGTCTACCAGCTCATGGCGACGCAGCGCCGGTTCGGCCTGCGGGGCTCGACCAAGTTCATCATGGCGATCCTCTCCCTGGTCGTCTTCGACGGCATCTGCAAGCAGCTCGACCCCGAGTGCGACTTCCAGTCCGAGGCCCTGGGTTTTCTGCTGATGGCGAAGTTCCGGGCCCGCGCCTAGCCTGACCAGGTTCCCGGGCTCCATTGACGATCCACCCCGCGAGTTGACACACTGGGCTCAGGCCCGCCCCGGCACCGTGCCGGGCGCGGAGGGCCGATGTTCTTCACAGAGGGCAGCCGGATCAGGGGAAGGGAGTGTCAATCTCCCGCCGCCCCGCGACTGTGATCGGGACGAAAGCCGCAAAGGCCACTGCCGGTTTGACCCAAGGTCGAGCTGATGGGAAGGCGCGGCGAGTAGGACGAACGTAAGCCAGGACACCCGGTCCGGCATGCAGCTTCACACTTTCCCCGCGGGGGGAAAAGGAGCGAACGTGCCTCACCGGTTCAAGACCGCCCATTGGGCGACGGCTTTGCCGTTGCTCGCCCTGCTGGTCCTGGTGTTTCCTGCCGGCGCGCTCCGCGCCCAGGAACCCGATCCCCAGACAATCGCCAGTACCTCTCCGGACACCTCTTCGGACCCTGTCGCGGACGCTTTTTCGGAAGAAATTGTCGTCACGGCCAACCGTGTCCCCTCGCCGGCCGAGACGGTCGGCAGCTCCGTGACGGTCCTCGGCCGCGAGGAGATCGAGCGCCGCGGCCAGACGACGGTGCTCGACCTGCTGCGCACCGTGCCCGGCCTCGACGTCGCCCAGAGCGGCGGCCCGGGGACCGTGGCCAGCGTCTTCATCCGCGGCGGCAACTCCAACCACACCCTGGTCCTGATCGACGGCGTCCGCGTCATCAACAACTCCGGCGGCTTCGACTTCTCGGGGCTGCGCGCCGACAACGTCGAGCGGATCGAGGTCCTCCGGGGCCCCCAGAGCACCCTCTACGGCTCCGAGGCGATCGGCGGCGTCGTCAGCATCATCACCCGGCGGGGGCGCACCGGCTTCCACGCCGGGCTCGACGCCCGCGCCGGCGGCCTCGACACCCGCGACGTCCGGCTGCAGGCGGACGGCGGCACGGCCCGCTTCGACTACAGCCTCTCCTTTGCCGACCGGCGGACGGACGGCGTGTCGGCCGCCAGCGAGCTGCGGGGGAACACCGAGAAGGATCCCGCCTCGGACCAGACGGTCTCGGGGCGCATCGGCCTCGGCCTGCGGGCGGACGGCCGTCTCGACCTGGTGCTGCGCCACGTCGATTCCGACAGCTCCCTCGACGGCTTCGCCTTCGGCGTGGGGCCCACGGACGATCCGAACTTCACCCAGAAGCGGCGGCTCTCCGTGGCGTCGCTGCAGCTCTTCCAGCCCGTCACCGGCCGCTGGAACCTGCGGGTCAACGCCAACGCCCAGCGGGACCGCAGCACGCTTAGGGACCCCGACACCGAGTTCAACAACGCCGAGCAGGACAGCCGTCTCGGCGAGATCTCCGCCCAGTCCGAGCTGGCCCTGGGCAAGTCGGACACCCTGATCGTGGGCGTCTCCAAGGAGCGGCGGAAGGGGGAGAACGCCGGCGGCTACGACGAGTCGCTGGACGTCGACTCCGCCTGGCTGGAGAACGACTGGTCCTGGCGCGAGCGCCTCTACGTGACCGCCGGCGCCCGCCACGACCGGTACTCCAGGTTCGGCGACAAGACCACTTACCGGGTCGCCGGCAGCTATCTCCTGCCCGGGGAGTGGAAGCTTCACGGCAGCGTCGGCACCGGCTTCCGCGGACCCAGCTTCGACGAGCTGTACTTCCCCTTCGCCGGCAACCTGAACCTGCGGCCCGAGAGCAGCGAAGGGTTCGACGCGGGCGTCGAGCGCAGCTTCCACGACGGCGCCGTCGTCGCCGGGATCACTCTCTTCGAGAACCGTTTCAAGGACCTCATCGGCTTCGACCTGACGACCTTCGCCTTCGCCAACGTCAAGCGGGCGGAGTCGAAGGGCGTCGAGGGCAGCCTGCGGCTGCGGCCTCGGGACGGCCTCGAGATCGAGGCCGCCTACACCTACGACGACACCGAGGACCGGGACACGGGCCTGCAACTGGCCCGCCGGCCGAGCCACCGGCTGTCCCTGCTGACGGCCTTCGAGCCCGTGAAAGGGTTGACGGGCACGGCGTCGCTCGTGGCCGTCCAGGACCGCATCGACTCCGACGGCACCGAGATGGACGACTACCAGCGGGTCGATCTCTCCCTGGAGTACCGCCTCCGGCCGTGGCTCCAGCCCTATGTCCTGATGCAGAACCTCCTCGACAAGGATTACGAGGAGGTCAGCGGCTACACGGCGCCCGGCTTCGTCGCGCTCCTGGGTCTGCGGCTCAGCTACGACTAGGAGCGGCCTGGAATTGCTCACCTTCATCACGGGCGGAGCCCGTAGCGGCAAGAGCCGCTACGCTCTCGATCTGGTAGGCGGGTACGCCCGTCCCGCCTTCATCGCGACCGCCGAGCCGTTCGACGACGAGATGCGGGACCGCATCCGGCGCCACCGGGAGGAGCGCGAAGAGCGTTTCTTCACGATCGAGGAGCCTCTCGACCTGGCGGGGGCCCTGCGGCGGCTGCCCCCGGGGACGGACATCGCCGTCGTCGATTGCCTGACGGTGTGGCTGGGCAACCTGCTGCACCGCGGGCTCGAAGGGGAGGTCGAGGCTTTCCTGGAGGTCTTGTCGGACGTGCCCTGCCCGCTCGTCGTGGTGAGCAACGAGGTGGGGTTCGGCGGGATCGCCATGAGCCCCCTGGGCCGGGAGTTCGCGGACCGGCTCGGCCGTCTCAATCAGGAGGTGGCCGCGCGGGCGGACCGGGCCGTGATGATCGTCAGCGGCCTGCCGCTGGTCCTGAAGGGCGGGCCGGGATGAGGACCGCGGTGTTCCTGGTGCTCTGCCTTTTCGCGAGCCCCGTGGCGGGGGCTCCTCCCAAGCGGGTCGTCTCCCTCGCCCCCTCGCTCACCGAGATGGTCTTCGCCCTCGGCGCCGGCGAGCGGCTGGTGGGCGTGACGACCGTCTGCAATTACCCCCCGGCCGCCCAGCGGCTGCCCAGGATCGGCGGCATGGAGGACGGCGGCATCGACCTCGAGCGGGTGCTCGCCCTCAAGCCGGACCTGGTGGTCGCCATCGGCGAGTTCCAGATGACGACCGTCGAGGCCCTCCGGCGCCTGGGGCTGCGGGTGGAGGTCGTGCCGTCGCAGACGCTGGAGGACGTGTTCACCGCCGCCACCCGCCTGGGGACGCTGCTCGGCCGCGAGGCGGCGGCGAAGCGGCTGACGGCGGACCTCGGGACCCGCGTCGAACGGATCCGGAGGATGATGGCGGCGCTGCCCCGCGAGCGCCGGCCACGGGTGTTCTACGAAGTTTGGGACGAGCCGCTGATGACGGCCACGGGGCACACGCTGATCGGCGGGCTGATCACGCTCGGCGGCGGCGTCAACGTCTTCGGCGAGCTGCCCGGGCGCTACGTCCAGGTGAGCCCGGAAGCCGTCCTGAAGCGCGATCCCGAGGTGATCCTGGCGCCCGAGCAGCACGGCTCGCCCGTAGACCCCAAGGCCCTGGTGCGGCGGCCGGGCCTCGCGGGCGTCAAGGCCGTGCGGACGGGGCGCATCCTGGTGCTGAACGGCGACATCGTCTCCCGGGCCGGGCCGCGCATCGCCGACGCCCTGGAGCTGGTGGCCCGCGCCCTTCATCCCGAGCTGTTCACCCGATGATCGGGAAGCCATGAGCCGCCGCCGCTACGCGTTCCTCCTCCTCGGGCTGGGCCTGGCCCTGGCCCTGGCCGCCGTCTTCAGCCTGGCGGTGGGGAGCACGGACATCCCGGCGCGGCGCACCCTGGAGATCCTGACGACCTCCGGGCCGTCGCTCGAGCGCACCATCCTCGTCGATCTGCGCCTGCCCCGCATCTTCCTGGCGATCGTCGTCGGCGCCGGCCTCGCGGGCGCCGGCACGGCGTACCAGGGCCTGTTCCTGAATCCCCTGGCGGACCCCTTCGTCATCGGCGCCTCGAGCGGCGCGGCGCTCGGGGCCACGACCTCGATCCTCCTGAACCTCGGCGCCCTGCCGCTCGCCGCCTTCCTTGGCGCGCTGGGTGCCGTGGGGCTGGTCTACCTGTTGGGGAGCGGGGGAGGAGGCGGCTCCTCGTCCCCCCTCGGCCTGCTGCTGGCCGGAGCGGCGGTAAGCACCATCGTCGGGTCGCTGGTGTCGCTCCTGATGATCCTCAACGACAAGAGCCTCGGAGTGATCTTCAACTGGCTCCTGGGCGGCCTCTCGACCGCCACCTGGCGCGAGCTGGGCTACGGCGCGCCGATGATCGGGGCGGGGCTCGTGCTGCTCGGGCTCCTCTCGCGCCCCCTCGACGCCCTGGCCCTGGGGGACGACACGGCGAGCAGCCTGGGGCTCTCGGTGGTGGGCTTCCGCTTCGCCATCGTCCTCGCCGCCACCATCACCACCGCCGCCGCCGTCGCGACAGCCGGCATCATCGGCTTCGTAGGCCTGGTGGCCCCCCACGCCGCCCGCCTGATCGTGGGGGGCCGCAACGGCCGCCTGCTGCCGGCGAGCTGCCTCTTCGGCGCCCTGCTCCTGCTGCTGGCCGACGATGCCGCCCGCATCCTCGCGGAGCCCCGGGAGATCCCGGTGAGCATCGTCACCGCGCTCGTCGGCGGGCCGTTCTTCCTCTATCTCTTGCGCCAGCGGGCGAGGCCGGCATGACGCCCAGGCTCGTAGCGGAAGGGGTCGCCTGCTCCTATGGAGAAAAAACGGTGCTGCGGGACTTCAGCCTGGCAGCGGAGCCCGGCACCGTCACGGCGCTCCTGGGGCCGAACGGCGCCGGCAAGAGCACGGCCCTGCGCGCCCTGTCGCGGCTCCTGCGGCCGCGCGCCGGCACCGTGACGCTCGACGGCCAGGACGTCTGGCGGCTGCCACGGCGCGGCTTCGGGCGCCAGGTCGCCTTCGTGCCGCAGAGCGAGGCCGTCGCGTGGCCGATGACCGTCGAGCAGGTCGTCCTCCTGGGCCGCCTGCCGCACCGCGGATGGCTCCTGCCGTACTCCCGCGAGGACCACGCGGCCCTGCGGACGGCGCTGCGCCAGGTGGACCTGGAAGATTTCCGGGAGCGCGACCTCGACTCCCTCTCCGGCGGCGAGCGGCGGCGGGCCCTGCTCGCCCGGGCCCTCGCCCAGGACGCCCGGGTGCTGCTGCTCGACGAGCCTGGCGCGCACCTCGACCTGCGCCACCAGATGGAGCTGTTCGGCCTGCTCGCCGGGCTGGCCCGGGAGCGGCGGGTGGCCGTCGTGCTGAGCCTGCACGACCTCAACCTGGCCTCCCTCTTCGCCGACCGGGCCGTGCTCCTGAACGAGGGCCGCATCGTGGCCCAGGGGCCCACCCAGGACGTCCTCACCCCCGGCCTCCTCCTCGAGACCTTCGGCATCGCGGTCGAGACCGTCCCCCATCCCCGGCGTGGAGTCTCCATGATCCTGCCGATTCCTGAAGAGATTCCTGGAGATCCTCGATGACTGACTGGCGGGAGAGCGCACGGCAGGAGATGGACCAGAAGGTCAAGCCGCCCGGCTCGCTGGGCCGGCTGGAGGCGTTGGCGATCGATCTGGCGGCGTACCTGGAGACGCTGGAGCCGCGCATCGAGCGCGGGCGCATTCTGATCTTCGCCGCCGATCACGGGATCTCCCGGGAAGGCGTCAGCGCCTACCCGCGCGAGGTGACGGCCCAGATGGTGAAGACCTTCTCCTCGGGCGGCGCGGCCATCACCGTGCTCGCCCGCAACCTGGGGTTGGAGGTGGAGGTGATCGACGTCGGGGTCGACGCCGATCTGCCGGAGCTACCCGGCGTCGTATCCGCCAAGGTGCGCCGCGGCTCGCGGAGCTTCCTCGAAGAGCCGGCCTTGATGCCCGGGGAGCTGGACGCCGCCCTGGAGGCCGGCCGCGCCGCCGTGGACCGCGCCGACGCGGCCGGAGCGGATACGGTGGCCCTGGGCGAGATGGGGATCGGCAACACGACCGCCGCCGCCGCCCTGCTCTCGGCTCTGACCGGTGCGCCGCCGGAGGAGACGGTGGGGCGGGGCACCGGGGTGGACGACGAGCGGCTCGCCCACAAGCGGGCCGTGGTGGAGCAGGCCCTGCGTCTCCATGGAGAGGCCCTGGAAGATCCCCGGCGCGCCCTCGCCGCCCTGGGGGGCCTGGAGATCGCGACGCTCGCCGGCGCGGCCGTCGAGGCCGCCCGCCGCCGGAAGCTGGTGCTCGTCGACGGCTTCATCTCGACCGTCGGCGTCCTGGCCGCCGTGCGCCTGGATCCGGCCGTCCGTCCGGCCCTGGTCTTCTCCCACCGCTCGGCCGAGGCCGGGCACGACCGCGCCCTCGCGGCCCTGGGCGCTCGGCCGCTGCTGGACCTCGGCATGCGCCTGGGCGAGGGGACCGGCAGCGCCCTGGCCTTCTCCGTCGTCAAGGCGGCGGCGGCCATCCTGCGGGAGATGGCGACCTTCGGCCAGGCAGGCGTCTCGGATAAGAAATGAACGGGATCGTCCAGGAGGTCCGTCTCTTCTGGACCGCCGTCACCTTCCTGACGCGGCTCCCCGCGCCGCGCCTGAAAGGGTTTCAGGAAGACTGGCTGGCGCGCTCGGCCTTCTGGTTCCCCGTCGTGGGTCTGATCGTCGGCCTCCTCGCCGCCGCCGTCCACTGGCTCGCCGCCTATCTCTGGCCGGAGCCCGTGCCGGCCGTGCTCACCCTCGCCGTGGCGGCGTGGGTGACGGGCGGCCTGCACGAGGACGGCTGGGCGGACGTCTTCGACGGCCTGGCCGCCAGCCGGGCCGGCCGCGATCCCAAGCGCATGCTGGAGGCCATGAAGGACAGCCGCATCGGCTCCACCGGCGGCCTCGCCCTCGTCCTGCTGCTCCTCGGCAAGATGGGCGCGATCGGTATCCTGGAGATCCTGCCGGCGCCCCGAGTCGCCGCCGCCCTGATCGCCGCCCACATCCTCAGCCGCTGGTCGCACCTGCCGCTCCTCTGGAAGCTGCCTTATGCCCGGCCCGAAGGCGGCATGGCTCAAGCCCTGGCCGGCGGCGTCAGCACGGCGCGCCTCCTGTCCGGCACCCTCGCCACGGTCCTGGTCGCCGCCGCGCTCCTGCGCTGGGCGGCCCTGCCGCCCCTGATCTTCGCGGCGGCCGCCACCCTGGCCGCCGGGCTCTTCTTCCACCGCCGTCTCGGCGGCATCACGGGCGACTGCCTGGGCGCCACGAACCAGCTCGTCGAGCTTGGCGTGCTCCTTACCCTGGCCGCCCGCTGGCCGCCCCTGCCATGAAGATCTACCTCGTCCGGCACGGTGAGGCCGAGGGAAGCGAAGGGCTGGCCGTGGGCCACCTGGACCTGCCGCTCTCCGCCCCTGGCGCCCGCAACGTCGAGGCTCTCGCCGCCTCCTGGCAGGGTCCGCCACCGGGCCGGATCTTCTCGAGCGACCTGCGCCGTGCCGCCGAGTCCGCCCGCATCCTCGCCACCCGATTTGGACGATCACCCGTCACCGATCCCCGCCTCCGGGAGGTCTCCTTCGGAGAATGGGACGGCCGCTCCTGGGACGAGATCTACGACAGAGACCGCCAGCGTTACGACGCCTGGACCGAGCGCTGGTGGGATCTGGCGCCTCCGGGAGGAGAGAGCTTCGCCGATCTGGAGGCACGGGTCCTCGCCTGGTTCCGGGAGCTGAAGGAAGAGGAGACCGTCCTGGCCGTGGCCCATGGCGGCAGCATCCGCGCCCTGCTCGCCGGGCTGCGGGCGATCCCCCGCGAGCGCGCGTTCGAGGTCGATCTGGATCCGGCTCGGATTTCGGTGCTGGAGGTGACGGGTGGGGTTGCCAGCCTGTTGTTTCTCAACCAGGGCCCTGGATGGCACGTCCCTTGAAACTCCCCGGCCCGAGAGGAGGATGCAAATGGATCTCGACGTGAAGCACGATGAGCAGGCGGGCAAGTATTACGCCCTGGTCGACGGCGTGGAGGCGGTCTGCGAGTATGGCCGGGCCGGCGAGGGCACCCTCAACTTCTGGCACACCTACGTCCCTCCCCAGTTGCGCGGCAAGGGCATCGCCGACGAGCTCGTCCGCGTGGCCCTGGAAGATGTGATGGAGAAGGGCCTCAAGGTCATCCCTTCCTGCTGGTTCGTCCGCGTCTACATCGACCGGCACCCCAGATACCAGGAGGCCGTGGCCTGAGGGCCACGGCCTGAGTCTCGGAAGAGCGCGCCTCAGGGAGGCGGGAACTGCTGGTTCTTGGCCACGGGGACGCAGAGCTTCGTGCTCGTCGTGACCTTCGCGGTCTCCTCCGGCAGTCCCATGTCGAGCAGCACGGGGTTCAGATGCCGCAGCCTGATGTCCTTGTTGAGGGGCGGGGCCTGCAGGCGGTAGCAGAGGACGTCGGAGTACTGCACGATCTTGAGGACGTCATCCGGCGGGTACTTCTGGTTCTTGGCCACGGGGACGCACAGTTGAATAGCCCTGTCGGCCAGGATGGTGCCGTTCTCCGGGAAGCTGTTGGCGAAGAGAGGGTTGAGGTGCGTCAACTGGATCGGGGTGTTCAGGATCGTCTGAGAAGCTTCGACCCGGTAGCACTTGACGTCCAGCTGCTCGACGAGCCGCAAGACGTCCGCGGGTGGGACCAGTCCGTTCTTGGCCACCGGGACGCAGAGCTGCTGCGGCTCGCGGACGATCACCTTGTCCCTGGGGCCGAGAAGGTGGGCGATCACCGGATTCAGGTGGTCGAGATCGAGCGTTATGTCGAGCGAGGGGCCCGTGATGCCGTAGCACTTCCAGTCCACGAACCGGATGAAAGGCAGGGTGTCCGCCGGAGGATACACGCCGTTCTTCGCGACCGGGACGCAAAATTCCCGCGCCGGCTGGAGGGCGACGTGCTCCGCGGGCAACCCCATCTGCTGCAGGACCGGGTTCAGGTGGTCCAACTGCAGCGGCTCGTTGATGGGCGTCGGGTTCGAGATCTGGTAGCACCGGACGTCGAGGTTCGACACGAAATTAGCCGGCGACGGCAGCGGCTGACCCACAGCCGCTGCCCGGAACGACACGAGAGCCACGAGGAAAAGCCCTCCTGTCATCCATCGGGAGACATGCTTGCTCATATCCGTTCCTCCTTGCTGCACAGAGCAGCCGTGAATCCTCATTCATATTGAGGCATTCACTTATTTACTGTGCGTTGGGCGGGCTTTTCGGGACAAGCTTTCCGTTTTCCTTCTCAGAAGCCGAGCGTGCCGTTCTCCTTGGCCCAGGCGAGCTGCTGGGCGATCGCGTCGTCGCGCAGGGCGGGCGAGGGTTTCGAGGCCGGCGTCTGGGCGGCCAGAGGGACGGCCAGGAACGCGAGCGGGATCACGAGCAGGATTCGGCGCATTTTCATAGGCAGTCATTCATAGGCGGTCGAAGGCCTCGATCACGGATTCCGGACGGGCGCGGACCCGGTAGTCCTCCGTCAGGTCCCGCCAGCGCACCGTGCCGGCAGGATCGATCAGGAACTCCGCGGGCCGGGCGATTTCCAGCTTCTCGTCGACGCGATGGAGGAGGTCGTACCGGCGGATGACCTTCGCACCGGGATCGCTGAGGAACGTGTGGGTCCACCCCATCTTCCCGACGTGCTCGCGCGTTACCGCGGGAGGATCGACGCTGACCGCCACCACTTGGATGCCGCGGGCCGTGAGCTCGGGGAGGTGCTGCTGGAAACTCCGTAACTCGGAGTTGCAGAACGGTCACCAGTAGCCGCGATAGAAGACGAGGACCACCCAGGAGGCTGTACCGGCGCCACCCGGCTTCTGACCGAGGAGGTCGTAGAGCCGCACGGACCGGCCCTGCGAGTCCTTGAGGACGAAATCGGCAGCCTTCTCGCCCACTTTCGGCGCCCCCGCCGCGACCGGCAGATCCCGCGAGCCAACGAGAGTCGCGAAGAGGAAGAGCCCGACGACGGCCACGCTCAGCACGCCGAGGACCGTGCCCATGACCCGCCCCTGGTACCGCCCCCGGTAGCTCCCCGGACCGCGGAAGGCGCGGGCGACCCCGACGCCCAGCAGCGCAAGGCCGAGAGCGAAGAGAAGCCAGCTCGTCCAGGGCACGTCCCGGGTGGCGGGGAACTGGTAGAAGAACAGGAAATAGCTCAGAAAGGCGACTAAGCAGACGAGAAACCCGCCCAGCGGCAAGAAGTTGCGTCGGCGTTCCATGCCGGAAAGTCTACCAGAGCCAACTCCCGGGAGAGATTTGGCAGAGGCCATCCTGAGAGGACGAGGCGTTTTAAGCTGGATCTGGCGGGCAGCCGTCTGAGATTGGAGAATGTAGCCGGACTACGCCCCTCGACCTGATCGGGCCGCGGGTTTTAACGCGGAAAAAGATGGCGACACCCTCGGCGCGCGGTTTTTAAGCTGGGTACGCGGTTTTTAAGCCAGGTCGCGTCCCCCGGTCCATGGATCCGGAGCTTTTTCTACGAGAAAAACGGCACGATTCAAGCCACGCGCGGTTTTATCCCAGGTCTGGAGGTTTTTCCGGCTTGCCGCGTCCGCCGAAACGAGGATGCGGTGTTTTTCCAGCTTAAATCGTCGCGACTCCAAGTGTTTTCCGGGACAAGCCAGGGCAAGCCCCTAGTCTTTTCCGGAGAGAAAAGGGGCTTGAAGGACCGCAGCTCCGCGCTAGCGCCGGCCGGCCAGCTCGATTGCCTGGAGCAGGATCCGGGTGTTGCGGTTGGCGTTCGCGTTCAGGGCGACCAGCCCCAGGCTCAGGATCGTGTAGATCGCCACCGTCGCGATCAGCAGGAGCAGGTGTACGCGGTTGGAGAAGTCGGCCGCGAGTAGGAACGCAGCCAGCAGAGCGGCTTCGGCCAGGGCGGCGCCGACGATCGCGAGCTTGCGGGTCCTCTCGCTGCGCTCGATCCGGTTCAGCGTTTCGCCCCGGATGGCGTCCAGATTGGGGTTCTCGGGCATTTCACACCTCCTGTCAGTGAAGGAGCTTGGCGATCAAGGGAATGAACAGGGCAGCCTCGACGAGGCTGAAGACGATGACCGACCACTTGAGCAGCCTGTTGGTCGAAGAGGGACGTCGTTCGGGCATGCGGCCTCCTTTCAGGCGCGTGCGTTCGGGAGTTGCCGGCGCAGATGGGCCAGTCCATAGGACAGCCGGGACTTGACGGTCCCGAGGCCGATCCCGAGGACCTCGGCCACCTCCTCCAACTTCAGCTCATGGAGATAGTGAAGGACGATGACCGCGCGGCTGGCCGGCGAGACGCCCGCCACCAGGCCGGCGAGCTGGGCGAGATCCTCGGGCGGGATCGTCCAGGCTTCGGGAGGCGCCGACTGGCTATCCAGGACGGTCTCGTCGCGAACCTGGTCCGACCACCGGCGCTCCCGGCGAAGGTGCTTAAAGGCCTCGCGGGTGGCTATCCGGTAGGCCCAGGGCCGGAAGAGCTCCGGTGCCCTCAGCCAGCGCAGCTTGCGGTACAGAAGGAGGAAGACTTCCTGGAGCGCGTCCTCCGCTTGATGAGGATCTCCGATCAGGCTTTGAAGGTACCGGTACAGCGGCTCCTGCACGGCCCGGAGCAACTCGTCCAGGGCTTCGCGATCGCCGGCCTGTGCCCGTAGCACCCATCTCGTTTCCTGGCGGGACTCCGTCATCGTTCGCCTCCGTACTCTAAAGAGTCTCGGAGTCCTGGAAAGGTGCGGATGGTAGGCAGAAGGCCCCCCGGATCAACTCGCCGTGTTCTTGATGAAGAACGTCACGGTTACCTCCTCGTCTTCCCTCTCGACCTTGTGCAGGCTGGTCCCCGCGTAGATCCCGAAGCGGTCCGAGTGGAAGGCATAGGCCGGAAGAAAGATACACTTAGCATAGGCGGTAGAAACCCAAGCTGGAGTAGCCCAGTGTGGAGGTGTTCGTAAAACCTCTAAAGCTCTTCGCAGAGCACAGGCATAGGTATGGCCCGAATCTTCATCAGCCATTCGAGCGCGAACAACGCGGAGGCGCTGGCGTTGCGGGATTGGCTCGTCGCGCGCGGCTGGGACGATCTCTTCCTCGATATCGACCCGCATCGCGGTCTGGTCTCGGGCCAGCGCTGGCTCGACCGCCTGCAGGAGAGCGCCCAGCGCTGCAAGGCAGTAATTTTTCTACTCTCGCGTGCCTGGCTCTCGTCACGCTATTGCACCGCCGAATTCTGGGAGGCCCGCAAGCAGGAACGGCTGCTCTTCGCGGTTGTCATTGATGACACCGCGGTCGCCGAAGTACCCGCCGAGATGCGTGGCGTCTGGCAACTCGTCTTCCTCACCCGCGGCTCGCGCTTCGAAACCTTTTCGGTGCTGCCTCCGCCCGACTATGCCTCCACCGAGATGCGCTTCTCGCAGGAAGGGCTGGAAAGCCTGCGGCTCGGGCTCGCCCTGGCCGGGCTGACGAGCTTCGACACCGCGAGCTTTCCCTGGCCGGCCCGAGGCTTCGAGCACGAGGCGAACGGCACGACACCTCGCCGGCCCTACCGCGGTTTGAAACCGGTCGACTTCCCTGACGCCGGTGTCTTTTTCGGCCGTGACGCCGACCTGGTGCGGGCGCGCGACCACCTCACCGAGCTATGCGACCGTGGCGGCCGATGTCTCGTCATCCTCCTCGGCGCCTCTGGGTCCGGGAAGTCCTCCTTCCTTCGCGCCGGCCTGCTGCCGCGGCTCGCCCGCGACGACCGCCGTTTCCTGCCGCTGCCGATTCTTCGGCCGCGCGGAGCGGCGATGTGGGGCGACGAGGGGCTGCTCGTTGCGCTGGAGACGGCAAATCTGCAGGCAGGACTATCGGTTACGCGCGCCGCGCTGCGCGCCGACCTGGAGGCTGGAGGCGCCGGCTTCCTCCACCGGCTCGCCGACTTGCGCTCGGCCACCGCCAGGGATCTGCCGAAGGACGCCAAGCCTCCCACCCTCGTCGTGCCGATCGACCAGGCCGAAGAGCTGTTCACGACGGTCCACGGCGACTGGCTTGGTGAAACCGGCGCCGCCGAAGCTGGCCTCCTCCTCGCTCGCTTAGGGGAAATCCTACGCCATGGACCCGAGGCGCTCGCCTTGGTCACCATCCGTTCGGACGCCTACGAGCCGTTGCAGATCGCTGAGGCGCTGACCGGCGTGCCGCAGGTCCCCTTCAACCTGCCGCCTCTCTCTACAGCCGACTACCGCAGCGTGATTGAGGGCCCAGCCCGCCGCACGACTGACGCGGGCCGGCCGCTGACCCTAGAGCCTGGCCTGGCCACTGCTCTGCTCGCCGACGCTCAGGGAGCCGATGCGCTGCCGCTGCTGGGATTTACCTTGGAGCGCCTTTATGTCGAGCACGGCGGCACCGGTGCCCTCACCTTGGCCGACTATGAAGCGTTCGGAGGCGTGCAGGGCTCGATCGAGGCTGCGGTGGCTGAGGCCTTCGCTGATCCCGATGCTGCGCCGCACATCGCCGTCGACGTGGCCGAGCGCGAGGTACTCCTGAAGCGCGCCTTCGTGCCGCACTTGATGGGCGTCAACGAAGTCAATGGCGAGCCGGTACGTCGCACCGCGCGCCTTGCCGACCTTCCTGCCGAGGCGAGCGGGCTGATCGAACGGCTGATTGGCCGCCGGCTCCTCGTGGTCGACCGGCGCGTCCTTGAGAGCGGCACCGAGGCGACCGTGATCGAGGTAGCCCACGAAGCGTTACTGCGTCGCTGGCCGATCCTCCGCCGGTGGCATGACCAAGAGCGTGAGGCCCTTCAGACCCAGCAGGAGATCGCTCGCGCTTCCTCGGCTTGGAGCCAGAACGCGTGCGGGGCCGATTGGCTCGTCCACCGCGGCACACACCTCGCCGACGCCGAGGCGGTTGCGCGCCGGAAGGACTTTGCCGTGGTCTTCGCGGACGTGCCGCGCGCCTATCTCGACTCATGCCGTCAGGCCGAGGACACTAAGCGCGATGCCGAGGCCCGCCTCTTAGCCCGCCAGCGCGCCATGCAGCGGCGGGGCGGCGTTTTGCTGATGGTCGTTGCGATCGTCACCCTCGCAGGCGGTTGGTCGGTGGTGTCAGGCCGACGGAATCTGGCGCGGCAGAAATCGAAGTTGATCATCACCAACGCGAAGGAGGCCTTCGAGTCTGGCCATTATGACCGGGCCATGCGGCTCGCGCTGGCGACGAGCCAGGGCGGGTGGTTCGCATCACTCTCGGTGGATGCTGACATCCAACTCGGCCGCGCGGCGTTTTCCTATCTGCAGGCAGCACAACTCACCGGCTACAAGGGCTGGGTGACTTCCGCGGCCTTTTCCCCGGACGGCAATTATATCGTTACCGCGTCAGAGGACAATGCTGCCCGAGTGTGGAAGCTAGGCGAGGACGGCGCTTGGCACAGCGTGGCCCTGGAAGGTCATCAAGGGTTTGTTTGCTCGGCGGCCTTCTCCCCGGTAGGCGTACATATCGTCACAGCATCAGAAGATGGAACCGCCCGGGTGTGGAACTTAGGTGAGGACGGCGCTTGGCACAGCGTGGCCCTGGAAGGTAATCAAGGGACTGTTTTATCGGCAGCGTTCTCCCCGGTAGGCGCACGTATCGTCACAGCGTCAATGGATGGAACCGCTCGAGTGTGGAGTCCAGGCGAGGATGACGCCTGGCACAGCGTTACCCTGGAAGGTCATCAGGATGTTGTCACCTCGGCGGCCTTTTCCCTAGATGGTGCGCGCATCGTCACCGCATCGTTGGACAAAACCGCCCGGGTGTGGGATCTGGGGAAGGACGGCGTCTGGCACAGCGTCGCCTTGGAGGGGCACCAAGATATCCTCTTCTCAGCGGCCTTCTCCCCGGATGGCGCGCGTATCGTCACCGCATCGTTGGACAAAACCGCCCGAGTGTGGAGCCTAGGCGAGGACGGCGCTTGGCATAACGTCGCTCTGGAAGATCATCGGGGCGTTGTCGCCTCAGCGGCCTTCTCCCCGGATGGTGCGCGTATCGTCACCGCATCGTGGGACAAAACCGCCCGAGTGTGGAGCCTAGACGAGGACGATGCTTGGCATAGCGTTGCCCTGGAAGGCCATCAAGATTTGGTCATCTTGGCGGCCTTCTCTCCGGATGGTGCGCGCATCGTCACCGCGTCACGAGATAAAACCGCCCGAGTGTGGAGCCTGGGCGAGGACGGCGCTTGGAACAGCGTCGCCCTTGAAGGCCATCAAGATGTCATCCGCTCGGCGGTCTTCTCTCCGGATGGCGCGCGTATCGTCACCGCATCGTGGGACAAAACCGCCCGAGTGTGGAGCTTAGGCAAAGACGGCGCTTGGCACAGCCCTACAGGTTGGCCGCCCAATGATGGGATCAACACTGAGAAGGTAGGAGCAGATACCCTGGAAGGCCATCGAGGCCCGGTCACCTCGGTGGTCTTCTCTCCGGATAGTGCGCGTATCGTCACCGCGTCACAGGACAGAACTATCCGGTTATGGAGCCAAGGCGCGGACGGTACCTGGTACAGCGTAGTCCTGGAAGGCCACCGAGGCCCGGTCACCTCGGCGGTCTTCTCTCCGGATGGTGCGCGT
>Ga0207681_10000092_pt1 | contig 77024 bp, 62 predicted proteins | sample KBSS53metaG_FD_184324 | JGI IMG/M metagenome (GOLD analysis project Ga0207681, IMG submission 184324) | Switchgrass rhizosphere microbial communities from Kellogg Biological Station, Michigan, USA - KBS S5-3 metaG (SPAdes) (version 2) | ecosystem: Host-associated > Plants > Roots > Rhizosphere... | reverse complement strand
AGACGGCGCTGATGGACGCGTTGTGCAAGACCTTCCGCTCGATCTACGACATCGCGGCGATCACCAACGACATCTACACGCGCGAGGACGCGGAATTCCTGACCCGCGCCGGATCGCTCCCGCCGGATCGCATCGTGGGGGTCGAGACCGGCGGCTGTCCGCACACGGCGATCCGCGAGGACGCCTCGATGAACCTGTCAGCCGTGGGCCAGCTCCATCGCAGATTTCCGGCTCTCGATCTCATCCTGATCGAGAGCGGCGGGGACAACCTGGCCGCCACCTTCAGCCCGGAACTGGCCGACGTGACGATCTACGTGATCGACGTCAGCGCGGGCGACAAGATCCCGCGCAAGGGCGGGCCGGGCATCACCCGGTCCGATCTCCTCGTCATCAACAAGATCGACCTTGCGCCGATGGTCGGCGCGAGCCTTGAGGTCATGGACCGCGACGCCCGCAAGATGCGCGGCGAACGGCCCTTCGTGTTCACCAACGTGCGCGAGGGGAAGGGCGTGATCGACATAGCACAGTTCATCGCAAAGACCGGCGGACTGCCGGAAAGGAGCCTCTGATGCCGAAGATCCGCACGCGTCCGCTTGCCGCCATGGCCTTGTCCGCCGCCATTCTCGCGCCGACTGCGGCCATGGCGCACCCGGGGCATGGACTGGCCCTTTCGGCCGGCTTTGCCGATGGCCTGGTCCACCCGTGGACCGGGCTCAACCATCTGGTGAGCCTGCTGCTGGCCGGCGCCTGGGCGGCCGTGCTGGGCGGGCGCGCCCTGCTGCGCGTGCCGGTGACGCTGTTGCTCGGGATGCTGGCGGGCTTCGTCGCCGCCCCGTTGGCGGGGGCGGGCGTGGCCGAGGCGCTGGCGGCGGGGGCGACCATTTCGCTCGTCGTCATGGCCGCGCTGCGGGTGCGGGCGCCGCTGCCGCTGGCCATGAGCGCCTGCGCGCTGTTCGGCTTCGGCCACGGGCTGGCGCATGGCCTGGAAAGCACGGGATCGGACGCGGCCTTCGCGGCCGGCATGGTGGCCGGCAGTTCGCTGCTGATGGCGCTGGGGCTGGCCGGGGCGCAGTGGGCGCTGCGGACGCCTGCCCTTTCCGCCCTCACCTTGCCGGCGCGGCGCTGACGCATTGACCGGGACACCGAGCCGTCCTGCTGCCGGCAGCCCGGCAACGGCGCGGGTTGCGGCGCGGCGGCAGCGTATTGTCGGGACCCGGCGGCGCTATAACCAGTGGGTCAACGACCAGACCCTTGAGGACTACGCGTTGCGCTTCACGGCGCGGCGGGCGCGGATCTGGTCGGCCGGGTGGGTGGGCAACACGGCGCTCGGCTCGATCGCCTTCCTGGCCTGCGAGGCGATCGGCGCGACGGTTACGGGCAGCTATGGCTTTGCCGCCTCGGCCTGGGCGCTGGGCGCGGCGGCGCTGATCTTCGTCCTGGCGGGGCTGCCAGTCTGCTATTACGGCGCGCGCTACGGCGTCGACATGGACTTGCTCACGCGCGGTTCGGGCTTCGGCTATCTGGGGTCGACGATCACCTCGGCGGTCTACGCCTCGTTCACCTTCATCCTCTTCGCCATCGAGGCGGTGATCCTCTCGGCCGCGCTCAACCTGTGCTTCGGCCTGCCGCTGGCGCTGGGTCACATCATCAGCGCCATGGTGGTGATCCCGATCGCGGCTTACGGGTTCCGCCGGATCAGCCGCTGGCAGAACTGGACCCAGCCGCTGTGGCTGGTGCTGCAGTTCCTGCCGCTGCTGTTCATCGCCGGACAGGGCGAGGCTGGGTGGCGGTTGTGGACGGGCTTTCCGGGCCGCGCCGGCGAACTGCACCTGCACAGCTTTGCCGCGGCTCTGGCGGTGTTCCTCTCGCTGCTGCCCCAGATCGGCGAACAGGTCGATTACCTGCGGTTCCTGCCTGAGCGCGAGGCGATCGGAGCGCGGCGCTGGTGGTCGGCCCTGCTGCTGACGGGCCCAGGCTGGATCGCGATGGGCGCGGTCAAGATCGCGCTGGGTTCCTACCTGGCGGTGATCGCCTTGGCGGCGGGGGTTTCGGCGAGCGAATCGACCAATCCAACCGCGCTCTATTTCCTCGCCTTTTCGGGGCTGGCCCCGCAGCCATGGCTGGCCGTGGCCTTGACCGGCCTGTTCGTGACGATCTGCCAGCTCAAGATCAACGTGACGAATGCCTATGCCGGCTCCATCGCCTCATCCAACTTCTTCTCGCGCCTGACGCACCGCCATCCGGGGCGCGTCGTCTGGCTGGTGTTCAATACGCTGATCGCGCTGATGCTGATGGAAGGCGGCATCCAGACCGTGGTCGAGCGGGTGCTGGCGCTCTACAGCAATTTCGCAGTGGCCTGGTTCGGCGCGGTGGTGGCCGACCTGGTGATCAACAAGCCGCTGGGGCTGAGCCCGCCGGGCATCGAATTCCGCCGGGCGATCCTGCACGATATCAACCCGGTGGGCGTGGGTGCCATGCTCGGCTCGCTGGTCTGCTCGACGCTGTGCTTTGCCGGGCTGTTCGGGCCGACGCTGCAGATGTTCTCGCCGGTCGTCGGCCTGGCCGCGGCTTTCCTGCTCTCGCCGCTGATCGCCTGGGCAACGGGAGGCGCCTTCTACATCGCCCGCAAGGCCGAGCCGCTCGATGCTCATGTCGATGCGGACGGGCAGTGCGGCTGCACGGTCTGCGAGAATGCGTTCGAAGTGCCGGACATGGTGCTCTGCCCGGTCTACCAGGGGCCAATATGCTCGCTGTGCTGCACGCTGGAGGCGCGCTGCCACGATGCCTGCAAGGAAGTGGCCCCGGAGGCCAGCCAGGGTATGGGGCCGCGACTGCGAGCGCTTCTACCGGTCGCGATGAGCGATGTGTTCTACCTGCGGCTGGTCCGCTTCGTCAGTGGCTATGCCATGGCGAGCGTGGTGGTCAGCCTCGTGCTCCTGCTGACCTATTACCAGCAGGTCGGCCACGGCATTCCGCGGCGGATGCTGGGCAATGTGCTGGGTTCCGCCTTCGTGGGCCTGATGGCCATGGCCGCCTTCATCGTCTGGTATATCGTGCTGGCGAGAGAGAGCCAGCAGGCTGCCGAAGAGGAGTCCAACCGCCAGACCGGGATGCTGCTGGAGGAGATCGAGGCCCACGCCCGGACGGATGCCAAGCTCCAGCGCGCCAAGGATGCGGCAGAGGCCGCCAACATGGCGAAGAGCCGCTACATCATCGGGCTGAGCCACGAGATCCGCACGCCGCTCAATGCAATCTCCGGCTACGCGCAGCTGCTGGAACGCGATCCGGCCCGGCCGGTGGGTGATGCCATACGCGTTATCCGTCGCAGCGCCACGCACTTGTCCGATCTTGTCGACGGGCTGGTGGACGTTTCCCGGATCGAAAACGGCGCGGTGCGGCTCGCCCGCGAGCGGGTCGACCTGCACGATCTGCTGGACCAGATGACCGACATGTTCCGCATCCAGGCGATCGCGCGCGGGATCGCTTTCAGCCACGAGCGCCCCGCGAACCTGCCTCGCTTCGTCTGGACCGACCAGAAGCGGCTGCGTCAAATCCTGATCAACCTCATCTCCAACGCCATCAAGTACACCCCGGTGGGCAGCGCCGCCCTGGTGGTGCGATGGCGCAGCCCGGTTGCCCTGTTCGAAGTGATCGACACCGGCGTTGGCATCGCTCCGCAGGACATGGAACGCGTGTTTGATCCGTTCGAGCGGATCGGCACGGTCAAGGGGCAACCGGGCGTGGGGCTGGGTCTCACGATCACTCGGCTGCTTGTGGACATCATGGGAGGGCAGCTCACCACCGAAAGCATCCTCGGCACGGGGAGCACGTTCCGCGTGAAGATGTTTTTCTCCGATGCGCCAGTCGACGACAGGCCGGTGGAAGAAGCCTTGTTGCCTCCCCTCAGCGGCTGCGTGAACCGACGGTTGCTGGTCGTGGACGACGATCCGGCCCACCTTGAGCTGATGCGGGACATACTCCAGCCAACCCCGCTGGCCCTGGATTTCGCGAGCTCAGGGGAAGAGGGCGTTGCCGCATTTCGCCGGCAGGCAGCGGATATCGTCGTGATGGACATTGCCATGCCGGGAATGGGCGGGTGGGAAGCCGCCCGGGAGATCCGCCGGCTAGGGGGTGATCACGTGGCGATCCTCATGGTCTCGGCCAATGTCCACGACCTGCAGCGCGCCCGCCGCCCTGACGATCCTCACGACGATTATCTGGTGAAGCCCTACGAGGTGGCGCAGTTGATGCAGCAGATCACCACCCTGCTGGAGGTCGCCGCCCCTCTTGGCAAAGTCATCTCATGATTGCTCCCCGCTCAGCCCTCGTCCTTCTGGTCGATGACGACCCGGATACCCGTGCCTTTGTCGGTGAGTACCTCATCGAGGAGGGCTACAGCACCTGCATGGCCGCCAGCGGCGCGGAGGCGCTGATCCTGCTGGACGACCTGCAACCTGATCTGATCCTGCTGGACGCGGTTATGCCGGGGCTGGACGGATTCGAAACTTGCCGTGCGATAAAACGCCGCAAAACCATGGCGAATGTGCCAGTCATCTTCATGACCGGCCTGAGCGAAAGTGGTCACGTCGTCGAAGGCCTGTCCGCGGGCGGCGTGGACTATGTGTCCAAGCCGGTTTCGCTGGAGGCGCTGTCGGCCCGCATCCGCGTTCATCTCGCCACGGCGCAGGCGACCAGGAGCGCACTCGCGGCGCTGGACCGTGCCGGTGCCTGTCTGCTGTCTGCCGACGCGAGCGGTGCAATCGGCTGGATGGCTCCCGCCACCCAGCGTCTGTTCGATGAGCTCGATTGGCAGACGGTTGCGGCGCTGCGGCAGGCATGCGCCGACCTGGTGGCCGGATTGTCCCGCGGCCCGGTTACCTTGGCGACGCCCGGCGCACGCTCGCTGGAGCTTTCCATTCTGGAGCCTCACGGCACCAATGAGATCTTGTTCAGGCTCGAGCGGTCGATCGTCGGGCAGGAAACAGTGCTCCTGCAGCAGGCATTTCGCCTGACCGCCCGCGAATCCGACGTGCTGCTGTGGATTTCACGCGGCAAGTCCAACAAGGACATCAGCGAAATCCTGAACATCAGTGCGCGGACTGTGAACAAGCATCTCGAGCAGGTTTTCATAAAGCTCGGGGTCGAAAACCGCGCATCGGCAGCCGCATTGGCCACGCGCCAACTGCTCGCAGGCCGATCCTGACGAAGGCTGGTTGTCCGAGTGCACGATGGCGTCTGACACAATCAACTGACAAACATAGTTTCAATTCATCAAGCCTGCGGCATCACATCGGAACTTGCGTCTTGACGCACCAGTCTTAGCCTTCGAAGCTATAGCTGGAGAGACGTCCGCTTCACGCAGAATAAATACCCGGAATCACGGGTCGGTGCAGGAGCCTGGCATTGCCGCTGACCGAACAAAATCAGAATCAGACCCGCGAGGTCGCTGGCACCTGCAAGCTGTGCGCGGCGGCGTGCACAATGCGCTTCACGAAGGATGCAAGCGGCCGGATCGTCAAGGCCCGGGGTGACTATAACCATCCGATCAGCCGGGGGTACGCCTGTTCGAAGGGGTTGCGGCTGCACGAGTCCCACTACAGCCCCGAACGGATACTATTTCCGCTCAAGCGCATGAGTGACGGACGATTCGAGCGCGTCTCGGCGTCCGAAGCGCTCGACGAGATTGCCCACCGGCTTCAGGTATTGATCGAGCGCCACGGCCCCGATTCGATCGGCGTCTATCGGGGGACTTTCGGCTATGACAATCCGCTCTTCCAGAGCCTGCTCAAGGCAATCGGTTCGAAAAGCTTTTTCTCGTCGCTGACTATCGACCAATCCTCGAAGGTCGTGACGGCGGGGAGAATGGGGTCGTGGGATGCAGGCAAGGATCAGATCCACGATGCTGATGTGATTCTGCTGGCTGGCACAAACCCGCTCGTCTCGAACACCACATTCAATCTCCCGTCACAAAACCCGCTGCGTCACATCCGCATTGCCCGGGCGCGCGGGATGAAACTTATCGTCATCGATCCCCGCCGAACCGAAACCGCGGCCCAGGCTGACCTGTTCATCCAACCGCTGCCGGGCTTCGACGTCGTCGTCTACGCCGGAATTCTTCGGGAGGTGTTCCAGAACGGATGGACCGACCGCGCGTTTTGCGATCGCCACGTCTCGGGGCTGGACGCGTTGCGCGATGCGGTAATGCCTTTCACTCCGGACCTTGTGGCGAACCGTGCCGGCATTTCTCCTGACGACATAAGGAATGCGGCCCACATGTTCGCCGGGCCGCTGGCCGGCGACGGGGCAACTCGCCGCAAGCGCGGCGCAGCGCTAACCGGCACTGGGCCGAGCATGGGCCCCGGCTCCAACCTGGCCGAGCACTTGCTCGAATGCATCAACGTGTTGTGCGGACGCTTTGCCCGGCCGGGCGACCTCGTTGCAAATCCAGGGGTCTTCTCCCGCCGCAGAAAATACCTGGCGCAAGTCATTCCGCCATCGCGGCCATGGGAGAGCGGCTGGATCAGCGAAGCAACCGGCTACGGAATGTTTCTCGGCGAAAAGATGACCGGCACGCTGGCGGACGAGATTCTGATCCCCAGCCGGGACCAGGTGCGAGCCTTGATCTGCGACAGCGGCAATCCGGCCAATGCTGTTCCGGATCAGAGACGGATAGTGGAGGCCCTGCACTCACTTGATCTGTTGGTGAGCATCGATCCGTTCATGTCGAATACGGCCAGGCTTTCGCATTTCATCCTTCCTCCGCCAATGTTGCTCGAACGGTATGCTGTCGGGAACGCAAGCTTCGAACAGGTCATGACCCCCTGGCCCATTTCCTGTTTCGCACCCCCGGTGATGGAGCAGCCAGCGGGTTCCGACTTGCTGGCGCCCTGGGAAGTTGCGTTCGAATTGGCTCGACGGTTGGGAGTGGAGCTGGAGCTCTCCGGCCGCCCGATGGACATGACGCACAGGCCCTCGGAGCTGTCCATGCTGCGCCAGACCTTTCGCGAAAGTCGCATCCCGCTGGACCGGATCATGGCGATGCCGCCAGGGCATGTTTTCGATGACGAGACTTTCCATGTCGAGCCAGGCGAAAGCCGGTCCGAAGCCCGCTTCGAACTTGCGCCAGAGGACGTTACGGCTGAGCTGCGCTCGTTCCTCCCGGAACCCGCCACACCAGCCGGCTATACGCACCGGCTTGCGGTCAGGCGAATGCGCGAGGTTCTGAATACGGTCCTTCATTACCCGTCCGCCAGGCAGCGCCACTCATATAATCCTGCCTGTCTCAATCCGGCGGAGTTGGAGCGATTGGGCCTCGCTGACGGCGATCGTGCCCGCCTGGTTTCTCCATATGGATCCGCCAACGTACGGGTCGCTGGCGATCCAAGCCTGCGCGAGGGCGTTGTTTCATTGTCTCACGGGTGGGGAGGATTGCCAGGCGAGAACAATGGCGACGAGGTCGGCACCAACAGCAACCTGCTTACAGATTCTGCTCTGACCCGGGATCCGATCAACGCCATGCCTATCCTCACCGGCGTCCCGCTCCGGATCGAAGTGCCGGTGACAGAGAGCTAGCAGATCGCATCGGTGGCTCGCGACGGCTGAAACATATACCGTCTGTGCTGGCGATTGCCAGCCATGATGCGCACATCAACAGCTGCATGACAAAAGAGACCCGGCAAGGGCCGCTCACCACAAGCGCGCTTACCGGGTCTCAGGTGACTGCCGCAATGAGGGTAGCGGCAGCGTTCAGGAGAAGGTTCTGCGACCTTCGGGGGAGTTCTCGAGCCGCCTCCCGGGAATTCCCGGCCGGACTTGGTCCGACCGGGAGCCCGAAAGTGCGGTCCGCCGGGCTGTTTAGAACCCGATGACGATGCCAGCGCGGATCGACGCGTTGTCGTAACCGCCGCCCGTGGCGTAGCTGCCGCGGACGAAGGCTCCGGCGTGGCTGCCGATGTCGGCATTCAGACCCAGCTGGAACTTGGCAAAGCCCTTCGGATCAACGCCCTGGAGTCGGAAGCCCTGGCCCGGCGCGCCCTCGAAGGCGACGTCGCGGAAGGAGTCCTCGTTGACGTTGAAGGTGTAGCTGACGGCGGCTTCGGGGCGAATGCGCCCGAACCCGGTATCCATCGTGCTACCCACCTTCGCGCCCAGCGTCGGGGTGAGGATGGTGTGGCTGGCTTCCTTGACGGAGAGACCGACCGCACCCGCACCCTGCTCGTTGAACCCGTCAAACTTGAAGTGACGCAGTTCGAGCTGGCCGTACGGAGCCACCCAGGCAGCGCCCATCGGGACCCGATATTCGACGCGCAGGTCGCCACGCAGCTCCTTGCTGTCGAACGTGGCCGAGGCCGCGCGGGACAGGGTCGGCAGGCTGCGCGAGGCATCCCAGTTCGACCAGCCATAGACGAGATCAGCCGCGACCGAGATCGGACCCAGGTCCTGGCGACCGAACAGCCCCACCATGTAGGTGTTGGCCTTGGCCTGGGCCAGGTTGTCGCCCGAGTGGGTCTGGATCCGGCCGTAGCCGAAGCCGAGACCGAACTCACCCGTGCCGGTCGCCACGCCGAGGCCGCCGGAGACACCATAGTTGTCGGCGCGCAGGCGTGCCGCACCGGTGGTGCTGTTGGCGTCGGTGCGGACGAACTCGCCATTGGGCTCGAGCCACATGGTGAACCCGTGCGCTCCTTCCGGCAGACGACGGGTGCTGAGGGCGTCGACGAAGGGAGCCGTCGTCTTCACCGTGGTCAGCGAGCCATAGTACGAGCCACCGCCCAGTTCATTGAGCGCCTGGGCAGCCTGGGCCGCGGTCAGCTGGGTGTCGAGCCCGGCCATGACCGTCGCCAGATCCTGCGTGAGCTGGAGCTGGCTGACCGAGGTGAACGGACCGGTCCCGGCCGCATCGGCCTGGAGCGCGGCCACGACACCCGGGAGGGCTGCCGAGAGCGCGGCACCAGCCGCCGCCGCGTTGGTGTTCGTGGCAGCCGTCTCGTAGCCGACGCGGGTGGCCGCGACGGAGACGATCTGGCGGCCCGAAACCGTCCGGGTGCCGAGGTTGAACGTGACGAAGTTGTTGTTCGTCCCGGCATCGACGGTCGCGCTCTTCGTCACCGTGCCGGAGACGCTGAACAGATCCATCGACTGGCCGTTGAGGAACAGCCCGCCGCGCGGGGTCAGCACCGTGACCTTGCCCGCGAGGTTGAGGTTGCCGTCAACCGTCACGAAGCTCGGCGAGAGTTCCGTGAACGCGGCACCGAACGCCTTGGCCGGGGTGGTGAACAGACCCTGGCTGTAGAGCACGGTCTGGACGCCCAGCGGCTCGTTCGACACGGCCGTGCCGTTGATCGACGGATCATAGACCCGCACCAGCGCCGGCATCATGCCAACCACCAGGTTACCCGTGCCGGTCTGCGTGAAGTTGCCCTTCTCGTAGACGTTCACACCGTCGATCGCCTGGGTTCCGACGCTGGTCAGGTTGGAACCGAACAGCGTCGGTATCAGGTTGACCCGGGTGCCGAGAACCAGAGTAGCCGAGTTGGTCAGGTCGCCGCGAATGCCGAACTGGCCACCATCAGCCGTCGCCAGCTGCACTTCGCCGCCGTTGATCGCGAACTGGCCAAGGTCGAGCGTATAGTCGGCCACCGGAGCCGTCGGGGTGGCGGGCACGAAGTCCGCACCGACGATGGTGAACACGCCCGTCCCGGTCTTGGTCAGGTTCTCCACGCCGGTGACGCGCGCGCCGTCGGTCGAGAGGTACCCAGCATCCGGGAAGGCAGCGTGTGCCGCCGTAGCCCCCGCTGCGTTCAGTCCGAGGTAGCCACCGCCGTTGAGGTTCACGTTGGTGGTGGTGAACCGCTGGCCCGTGACATTGTCGTACTCGGCAGCAACCCCGCCGGCGGTGAACGAACCGTTGTTGAGGTTCACCGTCGCCGTGATCGCGCTGGTCTGGACCGGAGCAAGGTCAGCCCCGGTCAGATCGCCGAACGCGCCGTTGACGCCGATCGTACCGCCGACAAGCCCGTTCTGGTTGACCGTGTAGGTCTGCGCGAACGGAGTCTTGGTGGAGGTGACCAGTTCGGTGCCGAGCTGGGTCAGGGTGTCGGTCCGGGTGGTGACGTAGTTGTCGACCGACTGGCCGAGGGTCACGTCGCCGCGCATCACGCCGGTGTTGGCCAGCGTACCGGTGGCGCCTGCCAGCGACACGTCGCCGGTGACCAGGCCCGAATTGGTGACCGATGCCGCACCGCCGACGGCGGTGTAGTTGGTCACCCCGGTGTCAACCTCGGTGGCATCACCGATGTTCACCTGGTCGAACGTCCGGGCATAGTTGGTATCGAGCGAGATTGCCGACAGGTCGCCGTAGATCTTGCCCGAGTTGGTTGCGGTCGCACCGCCGATGCTGGTGACCAGGACATCAGCACTGTAACCGTCCTTGCCGATTACGCCCGCGTTGGTCAGCGAAGCCGCGCCGCCGATGGCGGTGGAGCTGCTAGCCTCGTGGTAGGTCCCCGGACCGGTCGCCGGATCGGTGTAGGAATAACCGCCGCTGCTGTAGCTGTCACCCACCTGCAGCGAGCGGTAGCCGTCGGCCAGCACGACGCTGTTGGCGCCGATAGTGGCCGAGGAGCCGCCCACGCCGGCAACATAGATGTCGCCGTAAGCCGCCGGGTTGGCCAGCGAAGCGGCGTTGACCGTGAGGGTCGCCGTGCCGCCGATTTCGCTGCCGCTGGACTGGTAGGTCGTCCCGGTGTCGGTTGTGTGGGTGGTATCCTGGTACTGCGAACCGGCCGCTTGCACCGAAAGATCACCCTTGACCTGACCGCTCAGCGCCAGCGAGGCATTGCCTGCATTGGTGTAGAGATCCAGATCGCCGTTGATCGTGCCAGCAACCGTGCCGGCGACATTGCCGCCGTTGTCGGTACCCGCCTCGGTGAAGGTATGGTCGGTGGTCGTGGTGGTGCCCACCGTCGTGGTCGTCGCGGAGGTGGTGGTGTAGTCTTGGCCTACAGCAGAGGCATTGACCGAACCGCCAACCGTGCCGTTGGCGGCCAGGTCGAACTGGGCGCCGCCCTTGGCGCCCGTCAGGTCGACGTCGCCGCCAACCGAACCCTGGCCGATGGCCACCGAGGCCTTGCCATCGCCGTTCACGTAGGTCGTGGACGAATTGTCCTGCGTTACGTGGCCGGTTTCAGTACCCGTGCTGTCGATCGTATAGACGGTCGAGGACGTGGCGTTCGATGTGTAGGCATTGCCGTAGTCGTAGTAGTTGGTTGCCGAGGAAACCGAGAGGTCCCCATCGATCTGGCCACCATTGCCGATCTGGGCCGAGGCATTGCCGTCCGCCGTGACGGTGGCATCACCTGAAGCAATGTAGGTCAGAGCCGAAATATGGCCCCCGTTCACCGCCAGCGAGCTATCGCCGCCGGTCCGCGAAGCGGTGACGGTGTGCGTGCTGGCGTTGGAATGCGTCAGCAGGACGTTGGCGGCGTCGTAGGTCTGATTATCAACGGACGTGTCCGTCGTCGTCGTCGAGGTCGCCGCAGCCGTGCCCGTGAAGTCACCATAGATCGTGCCGCTGACCACGGCCGAGCTGTTGCCCGCCGCCGTCTGGGTCACCGAACCGTCGGTGCCGTAGTACGAGCCGTTCACGAACTGGACGGAACCGTTGGTGCCCGAATAGGTGCCGGTCACGTCGCCGCCGGTCGTGCCGGAAGTCGCCGTGGAACTGGACGCCGTGGCATTCGCCCAGCCGCCGTTGGCACCCGCCGTGAACGCCGAAGTCGACAGACTATCCGTCGCGATGTCGTGGAAGCTGGCCGAGCTGCTGGCAGCGGTCGTGCCGGTGACCACGCCCGCATTGACGACGGTCGCGCCGGCATCGCCCGAGACGCCCACCGAACCGACGATCAGGCCACCAGCGTTGTTGGCGAAGCTGGCGGTGCCGCCGGTGGGGGTCGATGAGTCGGCCGTCGCAATTTCGAACGAGCTGGTCGAATTGCCGGTCGCGGGATCGTTGGTGCTGCCGATGGTGTAGGTGGTCGACGAAGCGCTCGCGGCCCCGTGCGCGCCAACGGACACGTCACCATTGACCCGGCCGCTGTTGGCGAAGCTGGCATCGCCATTGGCGCTGACCGAGACATCGACCGGATCGCTCTGCGATGCGCCAATCAGGGCGCCCGCCGCGTTGGTCAGCGAGGCATCGCCGCCGGTGGAGGTGCTCGACGAAGAACCGCTGTAGACAGTCTGCGAGCTCAACGTGTTGTTCAACGCATCGTAGGTGTTCGTCGTGGCAGAGTTGAAAAGGATGAACGGCGTGAAGACGCTGTCCGTACCCTGCGCGCTCACGGCGATGTTGGCGTCGATCGTCCCGGCGTTCGCGAGGCTGGCGGAGGTCAGGCCATCGACGGTCACGTCACTGCCGGAGCCGGAGCCGATCGTGCCGGTGACGTCATTGGTCAGCGAGGCGTCGCCGCCCAGCGTCGTGTTCGTCAAGACGTAGGACTGGCTAGTGGTCAGCGGCAGGTTAGGCGCCGAGTTCTGGCTGCTGCTCTGCGTTTGATAGATGAAGCCCGACTGGTTGACGCTCGCGCCGACGGCAACGTCGCCGGTGATGGTGCCGGCATTGCCAACCGTCGCCGAAGTGAGGCCGGTCGACGAGACATTGCCGTCAATCTTGGCGCCCGCTGCGTTCTGCACCGAAGCGTCGCCGCCGAGATACACATCCTTGCCGGTGGCGAGCAACGTGTCGGTCACCACATCGTTGGGCGCAGTGCCCGAAACGACGTGAGTCGTGGTGCTGGTGACAGCTTGCGGGTCGATCCCGGATACAGCCGCCAGAACCACTGCGTTGGCGGTGACGTCGCCGCCGACAGTGCCGGCATTGGTCACGGTGCCCGAGGTCACGCCATCGGCCAGAACGTCACCGCTGACCGCGCCGGTCGCGGCAACGTCAACAGCTGCATCGCCGCCCGTGAGCGTGAACGCATAGCTTGTGGTGGTGGACGTATTGTTCGGCGTCGCGTCGGCGACGACCGTCTGCACGAGCGTGCCGGTTCCCAGTGCAACGGCGTCGACCGAAGCAACCGAACCAGCGATGCTCGCCGTAGATGAGGTGCCACCCGAGACAGAGACATTATCGGCACTGCTTCCGGCGGCAAGCGTCACCGAGGCGGCGCTTCCGGTGCGGGTCGTGGTGGTCGTGGTCGTGGTTACAGCGCCCACGGTGTTCGCGACCGGCCCGCCAGTGGCCCCGGAGGTCGTAGCTTCAACCGTCACGTCCTGGAGATTGCCAGTCGTCCCGACCATTCCGCCGAGCGTCGCTGAAGCCGCGCCGAGCGACTGGATCGAAACCGCGCCACCGATCGGGCCGGTGCTGTTGACAGTCGCCGTGCCGCCCACGCCGCTGACCGAGACACCGCCGGTGATGACGCCGGTGTTGGTGAGGCTGAAAGTGTTGGCAGCCGAGGTCGGATCGCCGGCATAATCAATGCCCACCGGGGCGAGGACCACGCCAAGGTTGCCAGCGTTGGTGATCGCCACCGCGCCCAGCTGCAGCGGCGCGACGTCGGCCGGGCCGCCCGTGATGTTTACACCGGAATTGATTCCAAGAGTCAGGTTGCCTGGACCCACGGCATCAATGGCGGTCTGAACATTGGTGACCGTGTCGTCCGCCGTGCAGGTAACCGTAGTGGTGCTGGTTGAGCATGCGGCCATGGCCGGATAGGCCTGCCCCATCGCGATCGCGGCGCCGGCAACGCCGAGCGCCAGGTTTACTTTGCTAGTCTTCATTGAGGAATTCCCCCTTGATCACACCGGCTCGCGCGGCCCCAGCAAGCTACTGACTTACTTGAGGAAGCGCGCCGAGACTGCGGTATGCCGGTTGATCGTCTGCAAACCGTCTGGTCGGCGTGATGGGAGAGGGAATTATCGGTGATGAGATCGTGAAATGAGGAGAAATTTCCTTAATTCCAGATAGTTGCCCCTTTGCCTCATGAGAAGTTCATGTAGGGATCGACCGTAGGGACACTACCACGGGCGAGATATGCACGACGGCATCAAGTTAAGATTGCAACTAAATGGCTATCCGGTCCTGTTTGATGGTGCTGGCAAGCGTGTTAATATTCGCAGCCGCAAATCGATTGCACTGCTTGCTTTACTTGCGACTTCGGAATTGGGGGAACGGTCGCGCGCGTGGTTGCAGCAAAAGCTGTGGGGTGGGCGCGAGCCTTCGCAGGCGCAGGCCAGCCTCCGGCGCGAACTGTCGAATTTGCGCAAGGTCCTTGCCACTCCAAGAGACTGGCTCGAGTCTGACCACATGTCGGTGCGTATCAACCTGGAACTGGTTGACGTGGACATTCACCGACCGGACCGCGGCGCCCACGGCGAGTTCCTCGAAGGCATCGACATTCCCGGCGCCGATGATTTCGAAGATTGGCTGCGCGAAATGCGCAATCGCTTCAAGCCTGGCGAATCCGGGGCAGACCCGCTGAGCGCACGTGGTTGACCTTGGTGGATGCCCTTCACTCTCGCGCTGACCGATTATGGCAGCCCCGGGCCTGTGCGGCCCTGCAACAAGCCGTTGAACTTGCATCCATTGATGGACGTCGCCCGCTGCCGTAGCATCGCCTCGCGCGACTCGGTCGGGCAAGAAACAACGCACGGCAGGCTGGATCGCTTATGACCCGGGCAAGTGAGCGCAGGACCCGCATCGCCATCATCCTTGCCGCCTTGTTCGTGCCAGCCGTTGCCGCCGGCGCCGAATTGCCGCATTCCGCCGATCCGGCGCCAAAGCCGACCTACGCCATCCGCAGCCGCTTCTCCGGAATGGCCGGAGTGGTGACATTCAGTTCGGTGCGGCCCAAAGCGATATCCAGAGAAGAACCGGCGCAGGCTTCATCGATCCCCGCTTCTTCCGCCGCGGCGGCAATCGGCTCGGTGATGATTCCGGGCGTGCCTTCCTCGCGTTCGGGCGTGAGTCTCACCAGCCGCTTTGGCGCCCGCTCCGCGCCAATGCCCGGCGCCACGCGACTGCATGCCGGGCTCGACCTTGCCGCACCTTATGGTTCGGCCGTAGTCGCGCGCGCGCCTGGCGTCGTGGTGGCGGCTGGTTGGGCGGGCGGCTATGGCAATTGCGTCGTGATCGATCACGGCGGCGGCGTGCAGACCCGCTACGGCCACCTCTCGCGGATCGTGGTGCGCACAGGCCAGCATGTCGACCCGGGCACGCTGCTCGGCGCGGTCGGCTCGACCGGCCTCTCCACAGGTCCGCATCTGCATTACGAGGTGCGAGTCAACGGGGCGGCAATAAATCCATTGGCGCGGTGAGCAACCCATGACGTCGGGAGTTTCGTGGCGCCTTGCAGCCGTTATCGCAGTCCTCCTGCTGGTTGGCCTAGCCGCCTGGGGAGAGCCGGTGCACGACCTCACTGCTCATGTGGCGAACGGCCGTATGTCTGATTTCGACCTCTATCAGGCGGTGGCGCAACAGGTAGGTCGGGGCGCAGATTACTACGCTGCGGCGGTCCAGATGCAGCGAAGCAACGGCTTCCCACTTCACCCCTTCGTGACGGTGCGGTTGCCCACGCTCGCTTGGCTGCTCGGCCATCTGGGCTACGGAGGGGCGCTGACCCTCGCCACCGCGCTCATCGTCGCAAATGCAGTCATCTGGTTCGGCGCCCTGGCATTCACCCGTCCGGCCGAGCGGGTCTGTATCGTGGCGCTGGTGCTGCTGGGCTCGATCATTGTGCCCCAAGTGGTCTATATACATGAGTGGTGGGCCGGCCAGTTGCTGTCTGGAGCCTTAGGTCTATTCCTGCACAAGCGGCGGCTTACGGGACTCGTCCTCGCCATCGTTGCGCTGTTGGTGCGAGAGCACTCGGTGTTATTCGTATTGGCTTGCTTGCCGTTTCTTCACGACCGGCAACGGCAGATCCCGTTGCTGCTGGGCTTGATTGCCTTGGCGACCTTCGGTCTCGTCTTAATGCTACATCGTGCACAGGTCGCGGCGCTAGTTCTGCCGACCGACCTCACCTCGCCCGGCTGGTGGGAACTGCGCGGGCCGGCAGGGCCTAGCACCGACGTCCAGGACATGCTGCTTTTCGGTAGGCCAGCCAAGCCGCTGGGATCGCTGCTTGCGTTCGCTCCGGTCCTGGGCTGGGCCGAGGTGGCGACACGGCGCTCAACGTTGCCGCTGATCTGGTTCGGTGGCTTTCTGACCGTGCTTGCAACCGTGGCCCGCGATGACAACGCTTTCTGGGTGCTTATGATCCTCCCGTCCTATGTCGCTGGGATCGCGCTTGCGCCTCGCGCCCTCGTTTCGCTGGTGAGAGAGGTGTGGGCTAGAGCCGCACCCGGTGGCGGAACAGCAGGTTCACCTGCCGTGAAAGGATGAGATAAGGCAGCCACAGGGCGGCGCTGATCAGCACCTTCTGGCAGTTGCCCCACAGGAAGCTGTGCAGAGGATCGACCAGCCCCGCCGGCAGGCCGCTGGCGCCCATCACGCGGGCGATGGCCAGCTGCATCGCCAGGTCGAGCAGCCAGGTTGCCACGAGGGCGCGGGGAAACAGCGGATTGCTGCGCAAGGCCATGACGAAGCACACGGCATAGGCGAAATTGAGCAGGACGACGTCGGTACCCATGGCCAGGACCAGCACGTGAGCCCACCCCGGATCGGCCGGATTGATTGCCGGGACGACCGCGAGAAATTCGAGCGTGCGCACCGGAACGTTAAGCAGAATGCCAGCGAGCAAGGAGACGAGGAACCCGGCGGGCCCGGCCATGAAAGCGCGCTCAAACTGAGCCCGCGGAGCTTTGCGCCAGGATCCGTAGCGAGCGAGCCGGATCGCAGGCTGGTCGGCAATCCGGCCTCGGGGAAAGGCCCCCGCGGCGAGGCGATACCCAAGCACCGGCGCTGCGGCGAGGGCCAGGAATGGCAGGCTCATCATCGCGGCCACAGCGAAGGATGATGGCGGATTGGGGGCGGTCACGACCTTGGCAATGGCCGCCAGCATGATCACCACGATCCAGGCCGGGATCACCCCTTCGATCCGCAGGTCAAGAAACCGGCCGAGCGCAGCGCTGCTCCGCGCGGCGCGGCCAAACAGCAGGTCCCTGGCCCGCCCGAGACGATCAACGATTTTATCACGAGCTGGTCGCATGAGCATGGATATCCGACTCGGCGATGGCGATTGCGATTAGTTTCGCGACGATCCTACTGACTTGTCGATTTCATAACGGTTAACGCCGTCTGATTGATGCCAATTTGGGGCAATCTCTGCGCCAGATAGACTCCTCCCTGCGGCAAACGGACGGTAAAATCGATTGTTGTCGGTAACTTGAGGAAGTTTACCATTGACCACAAAAGGTTACTGTGACGTTAATCCTGTTATCCACAGGATAGCGCATGAAGGATCGGTGGAAGTCGAGCCTTACAATAAGGTCGCGCTGATCCCAATGTTCGTCCGTGGTCTGGGCTAGCCGGAAATAGATGCCGGAGCCTTCGTGACGACAGCGCCAGTCCGCGCAGAGGGCGAGCGCATATCTAATTAGGGGTTATTCTATGAGCAACTTTCTGGCGAACTTTGTTCGTGACGAGTCCGGCGCCGCTGCGGCGGAGTACGTTCTGATCCTTGCCATTGTCGGTGCTGGTGTGGCCGGCGGTGCATTCTACTTGGGCGACAAGATCAAGTCTGGCCTCAAGGCCAAGGGCGATCAGATCACGACCTGCTCGAGCGCCAAAACGCAAGCGGCCGCCGACGCGTGCTAAGAGTTTAGCGCCGACACGCTAGTTGGCGCCAAACATCTACCCCCTCCCTGAGGGGCGGTAACTTGCCACCGGAACTTCGGTGAGATGCAGCGCCAACGGGCGAAAACTGCAGCCCCGAAAGCAATTCAGGAGCGATACCATGATCAATCGATTTCGCGATTTTGTCCGCGATGAGACTGGAGCGGCAGCGGCTGAGTATGTGCTGATCCTTGCGATTGTCGGCGCTGGCGTGGCGGGCGGCGCGTTCTATTTGGGCGATAAGATCAAATCTGGCCTCAAGGCCAAGGGCGATCAGATCACGACCTGCTCAAGCGCCAACTCACAAGCGGCCGCTGACGCGTGCTGAGGTAAGGGCGCCGACCGAAGGTCAGCGCCCTAGCTCCCAGGGTCACCGTAGATGGGAACATCTCTTCGGCTCGACAGTTTAGCAGCGGGTTATTTCGTCCGTGGGCGAAGGTGTGGACCCTAGGGCTGCGCAACTTGGGTGACGGCCCGGCGAACCGCCGGGCGGTCAGGCCGGCTTGCAATTTGACGTCAGCGGGAGCCGGGTTCGGTCCCCGCTGACCCAAACATGGGGCTCTTGCGACACTAGCGTCGCGTCCCCTGACAGGGGGTACCATGAACCGATCTAACGCTATTGCGCTGGGAGCGGCGGTCGCCTTAGGCCTCATCGCCGTCTTCATCGCCAACGCATTCTTCAGCAGCGTCCAGCAGCAGCAGGATGCCGTGGTCAAGCAGGCCCGGCTGACCCGCATCGCGGTCGCCACGCAAAGCATTCCCTTCGGCTCCCCCCTTACCAACACGAACGTCACCCTTACCGACTGGCCCGCGGTCAGCGTTCCGGCCGGAGCCTTCGCCACGGTGGAAGAGGCGACCCGCCACCGGGTCGCGATCCAGCCGATTGTCGCGGGCGAGCCGATCATCGCCACTCGGGTCTCCGGCACTGACGGGCGCGCGACGCTTTCGGTGAACCTGCCCAACGACAAGGTTGCCGTTTCCATTCCGATCAACGAGGTATCCGGCGTCGCCGGTTTCGTGCGACCGGGTGACCTCGTCGACGTGCTGCTTACCCGCCAGATCCCCGGGGCCAATTCCGGCACGACCGACAAGATGACCGACGTCGTCCTCCAGGCCGTGCCCGTGCTTGCCATCGACCAGGTTTCCGACAAGCAGAAGACCGACCCGGCCGTGGCCAAGACCGCCACCGTCCAGGTCGACGGTTTCGGCGCGCAGAAGCTGGCCCTCGCCCGCGAGCTCGGCTCGCTCACCCTGGCGCTGCGCAATGTCGCATCGCCGGTGGTCGCCGGGGCGGGCACCGTGACGGCCCGCGACCTGGGCGGCTCCGGTATCCGCCTTGCGGTGGCCCGCGTCCCTGCTCCGATGGCCCGCCCCGCCGGAGGCATGTTCGGCCGCGGCATGATCGCGGCGGCAGACCGGCTGCCGGTCATTCCCGCCGGGGCCGGTGCCGCCCCGCGCCTCCCCGTCATCGCCCACCCGAGCGGACCGACGATGACCGTCTACCGCAAGGTCCAGCCCACCGAATATGAGGTGTCCCATGCCTACTGAGCTGCCGCAGCGGCTGTTGGCGGGCGCCGCGCTCGCCCTTGCCACCCCTCTCGCCTTCACCACTCCCGCCCTGGCCGATGCGCCCGGCGTGCGCACCCCCGGGCCCAGCGTCCACGCCGGCACGCTCGAGGTCCCGCTCAACAAGAGCGAGATCGTCAGCACCGACGTAACCATCGCCAAGGCCATGATCGGCAATGACGACATCGCCGATGTCCTGCCCGTCTCGGGCCGCTCGATCTACGTGCTCGGCAAGAAGATGGGCACGACCAGCCTGACGCTTTACGATGCGGGTGGCCGGGTCATCTCGATCATGGACGTGGCCGTGGGGCCGGATGTCGAAGCACTGCGCGACCAGCTCGCGCAATATGTTCCTGGCGAGCATATCGACGCACGCATCTCCAACGACGCCGTGGTCCTGAGCGGCCTTGTCAGCGACCCCGCCGCGTCCGGCCGCGCCCTGCAGATCGCGCGGACCTATGCCGGCGACAAGGTGGTCAACCTCATCGGTATCGGCTCCAGCCAGCAGGTCATGCTGGAAGTGCGCTTTGCCGAGGTAAACCGCAGTTCGGGCTTCGACGTCGGGATGAACTTCGCCGGACGCGGGACGCGGTTCAACGGAGTCACCGGCGAGGGTGTCGGCTATGTTCCCGCAACGCCCGGTTCCACGACTACCTCGATCGTAAACGGGGTTCCCGTCGTTACGACGGAGTCCGGCACCCCCGCCTTCCTCAGCCAGGTGCCGATTGCCGGAGCCTTCGGCGTATTCCGCCACAGCTTCTCCCTTGGCGGCCTCGGCATCGATGCCATGCTGAACGCGCTGGAAACGAAGGGCCTCGCCAAGACCCTGGCCCAGCCAACGCTGGTAGCCCTCTCGGGCGAGAAGGCCTCGTTCCTGGCGGGCGGCGAGTTTCCGGTGCCCGTCGCGCAGTCCGGCAACGGCTCGGGCGCAGGCAACCAGGCGATCACGGTCGAATTCAAGCCCTTCGGCGTCAGCCTTGCCTTCACCCCGACGGTGCTGGGCGACCGGACAATCTCGATGATCGTCGAGCCCGAAGTGAGCGCGATCGATCCAACCGCCTCGATCACAATCGGCACCATCACCATCCCGGGCCTGCGCACCCGCCGCGCCAGCACCACGCTGGAACTGCGCGATGGCGAAAGCTTCGCCATCGCCGGGCTGCTGCAAGAGGACTTCAAGACCTCGATCAACCAGCTGCCGGTGCTCGGCTCCATCCCGATCCTCGGCGCGCTGTTCCGCTCGAGCAATTACCAGAAAGGCCAGACCGAGCTGCTGATAGTGGTCACCCCGCACCTGGTCGCGCCGCTGAAGCCTGGCCAGGTCCGCTTGCCCACCGACGCCGTCGGCGACCCTTCCGCCGCGCGAACGATCCTGCTGGGCGATCCCGCAGCCAAGAAGGCGCTTCCTCCCGTCGCCCCTGCCCCATCGGCAGGCCAGGGCGCCGCAGCCCCCGCGAAGGAGCCGAAATATGCGTATTGAGCCGCTCCCGGCCCTCGCCGGCCTCCTGCTCCTCACCGGCTGCACGGGAGCCGACGGCGGCCTTGCCAGCACCGGGCCCGCCTTCGGAGAGGCCGTGAAGCAGACCCTCGCCGCGCAGGTGATCGATCCCGCGCCGGAATACGCCGAGGCCAACCCGCTCACCAGCGGCGGCCGCGCCGCCCTCGCCGTCGAGCGCTACGAGACCGACAAGGTCAAGCAGCCCGACCATACGGCGACCAGCAACCTGTCCACCGGCGGCAGCGCCGGCGGGAAGTGAAGGCAAGGCGGCCCCATGCGCGACAGGATCTCCCCCCGCCGCTTCCTCGCTGATGACAGCGGGGCCGTTGCCACCACCTATGCGCTGGCGCTGGTCGGCCTGGTGGTGGCCGCGGGGGTAGGCTACGACTACGCGCAGGTCGCGACGCTCGATACCGAACTCCAGAATGCCGCCGACCAGGCGGCACTGGCCGCGGCGACGCAGCTGGATGGGAAGTCGGGAGCGATCGATCGCGCCAAGGCCGCGGCGCAGAATTATGTAGGCAATTCCTCGCTGCTGGCCAGCGACGCCGGCGCGGTTGTGGTAGATCCCGGCGCCTTCGCCTTCTACGAGAAAAAGAGCGACGCGGAAAACGACACCAGTCCGACGACCGATGTGACCAAGGCCAAGTACGTCAAGCTCAGCATCCTCACGCGTAACGCCCAGTACACGCTGACGCCGATCATCAGCCTGATTAACCGATCGCCCAACATAAACGCTTCGGCCACGGCTGGGCTCGGCAGCTCGATCTGCAAGGTCCCGCCGTTGTTTGTGTGCAAACCGCCGACGGCGATCGTGGACCCCGTTGAATGGATCAACAGTCGCCGCGGTTACGGCATTCTTCTGAAGGCAAAGGGGGCCAGTTGGTCTCCTGGAAATTTCGGTTTTCTGAGCACGAATGCGGGCTCCGGCGCCAAGGCCATCTCCATGCTGATGGCTTACGCCAATCCCCCAGGAGATTGCACTTCGGTGGATGCACCAGAGGCTGCGCCAGGGCAGAAACAGTCAGTCGTCCCCGACTTCAACACGCGCTTCGACATTTACGCGAGCGGCGACAACATCAATTGCTGGAGCAGCAATTCCTACTGCCCGCCTGCAGACAACGCGCGCAAGGACGTGGTTCAGGCGATCACCAGTACACCGGGACAGAAAGACTGTGACGAGCCCAAGGGCGGCTGGGTATTCTCCGATCGCCCATATCGTCCGAGTTCGGCTGCCACGCTATCGGGGACGACAGCTGCGAATTTCCCAGACGCGATGGGATTGCCGCGCGACCTTTGCCATGCAGTGAAGCAGTCCGCCCAGGCGTGCACGGACGGTTTTGTCGGCACCGGTGATTGGGACATCAATGCCTATTGGTGGGCCAATTACGGGGCTGCCTATCCCGGGACGGTGCCAACGGCCATCCCCGGGCGGACATATCCCACTCGATACGAGGTTTATCGCTGGGAAATTACCAACGCGCCAAGTTTCACGCCCATCACTGTGGGGGGCAAAGCCGGTCGGAACTACAAGGCGCCCATTTGCCGGGCAGCGCCATCGGCGACGACGCCCGATCGCCGGGTGATCCCTGTGGCCGTGGTTGATTGCGGATCGCTGACCGGCGGGGGCGCAAGCGTCACGCTCAAGCCACTCGCGTGGATGGACATATTCCTCGTCGAACCGTCGCTTGATCGGCACGCGGATGAGACCAAGCCGAGTTCGGATGTGTTCACCAGTAAGGGTGACTTCTATGGCGAAATCGTCCGAGTGACCGATCAGGGCACGGGCGGAGTTGGTGGTCAGATCGTGCGGCGCGATAAGCCGTTTCTGGTGAAGTGACCATGTCGTCGAGACCATCCTTCCTCGCCACCTTACGGGCCGACACCCGTGCTGCGGCCGCGGTGGAAATGGTGTTGATCCTGCCGCTCGCCATCCTGCTGACGCTGATCGCCATGGAATCGGGCGTGTACCTTTATACCGAGCACCAGGTGGTGAAGGGCGTGCGCGACGCGGCCCGCTACGCCGCGCGCCTCCCGTTCTCGACCTACAATTGCACCGCCGCCTCGGGCGCCGCGGACGTGCCCACCGCGGGCACGGCCGGCACGGCCTGGGGCAACATCGCCAATGTCGCGATCTACGGCAATGTCGCGGGATCGGGCGAGCGGCGGGTCTGGACCTGGACGGCCACCGGCACGAACCTCTCGATCCAGTACGCCTGCATTGCGGCCGCCAATGGCATCTATTCGGCCACCGGCTTCGCCCCCCAGATCACCGTAAGCGGCAAGCCGACCTACCCCAGCCTGTTCAACACACTCGCCGGCTTCCCGGCGACCTACCGTCTCTACGCCCGCCAGCAATCGCTGGGAGCCGGGGTATGAGCCGCCCCCGCGCCTTCGCCCACGCCTTCCTGCGCGATTGCCGCGGTGCCTCGGCGGCCGAGTTCGTCCTGGTGCTGCCCCTCCTCGTTTTGCTGGTCTTCGCGACCATCGACGCCGGATGGTATGCCTGGCAGATCAACCTCGCCGAGAAGGCAACCCAGGCCGGCGCACGCATGGCTGTTGTGACCGACCCGGTCGCCTCGGGCCTCACCACCGAAAGCTACAACACCGCCACCTATGGCCTCACGCAAGGCGACACGATCCCGGCCAGCGCGCTGGGCCTGCTGACCTGCAACGGCTCAACCTCCACCTGCAGCTGCACGACAGCCCCCTGCCCCTCGTCGCTGACGTTTAGCAACACTCCGTTCCAGGCGATCGTTACCCGGATGAAGGCCTACGACCCGGCGGTGGCGGCCGCCAACGTGGTAGTCGAATATCGCGGCTCGGGCCTTGGCTATGCCGGTGACCCCTCGGGCATGCAGATCGCGCCCCTGGTCACCGTGCGGCTCCAGAATATGCAGATGAACGCGCTGTCCTCCTTTGTCTGGAAGGCCGCGATCAACCTCCCCGACTTTGCCTATTCCCTGACCATGGAAGACGGCAGCGGCACCCGATCGAATTGACGGATCAAACTTGAGAACGGAACATGGGCTTTGACGACCGCATCAATACCGGAACCTACGCCGCGATGAACGGATCCGGTCCCGCCGTGGGCGTGCTGGTCTCGCCCGACCATGCGCGGCAACTGGCTGAGCGGCTCGGCCCCTCCCCGCGGATCGAGGTGCGGCCGATGCCGCTCGCCCTTGCCACGGCCATCCCGCCCGAGGCGCTCCACGGCCTGGCCGCCGCCGTGGTGGAGGTCGAGCCCGGCGAACGCAAGTCGGTTGACCGGCTGGTCCGCCTTGCCCGCGACGGCGGCGGCGTGCCCGTGATCGCCGCTGTGGCGACTGCCGACATGGCGCTCGTCCGCACCCTGCTGCGCGAAGGCATCGCCGATGTCATCGGCCTGCCGCTCGATCCTGATGAACTGGCCGGCGCCGTGCTCGAGGCCCAGGCCCGCCGCGCCGCCGCGCTCCATCCCGTTGCCCTCGCCCCGCTGCTCTGCATCGCCCGCTCCAGCGGCGGCTGCGGCGCGACCACCGTCGCCACCCACCTCGCCAGCGCGCTCGCCGCGCGTGAGTGGGACGGCAAGCACGCAGTCCTTGGCGATCTCGATCTCCAGTTCGGTTCAGTTGCCAGTTACCTCGATGTGGGCCGCAGCGGTTCGGTTGCCGAACTGATGGCCGCGGGTGACAGGATCGACGCCTTCCTCCTGAGCAGCCTTGCCGGCGAGACCGCCACCGGCCTTTCCGTGATCGGCGCGCCAGACCAGATCGAACCGCTCGATGCCGTCAACGTCGATGCCCTGCTCGCGGCCATCGAGCAGATGCGGCGGCACTATGGGCTCGTCGTCGTGGACCTCCCGCCCGGCTGGACGAACTGGTCTGCCTCGCTCGCCGCCACGGCCAGCCTGATCATCATCGTCGCCGAGCCTTCCCTCTCCAGCCTGCGCCAGGCGCGCAGGACGCTCGAACTGTGCGATGCGCTCGGCATCGCTTCCGAACGCGTCGCGGTCGTCGCCAACAAGGTCGAGAACAAGATGTTTCGCCCGATCACGGCGAAAGACGTGGGCGAGACGCTCGGCCGCGAGGTCCTCGCCGCCCTGCCCGACATGGGCGAGGCCATGGCCCGGGCCCAGGACCAGGGCCACCTCATCGGCGCAACCCAGCGCCGCGATCCCTTTACCGCGGCCGTGGCCAAGCTCGCCGATGCCGTGGCCTCCATCCTCCAGCAGGGAGCACCGGCGTGAACGTGAAATGGGATATCCGCCGCCGTGCCGCGGCCATGCCAACGCCGGAGCCTCATCCGGGCACTGCCCTCCCGGCGCCCCACCACCAGGAGCTTGAGCGCACCTTCACCGCGGCAGCGGCAGACGAGGCCGCAGCCGAACCGCGCGACAAGATGCTCGGCGTAAAGGTCGAGATTCACCGCCAGCTGCTGGACCGGATCAACCTCGCCCTGCTTGACCGCTTCAGCCGCGAGGACCTCGCCCGCGAGCTGACCGGCCTGATCACCGATATCCTCGCCGAACGCGGCCTCGCCCTCAACCGGGCCGAGCGCACCGATCTCATCGAAGACGTGATCGACGAACTCGTCGGCCTTGGCCCGCTCGAGCCGCTGCTCAAGGACGAAACGATCAACGACATCCTGGTCAACGGCCATGAAACCGTCTTCGTCGAGCGCCACGGCCTGCTCGAGCGCGTGGCCACCCGCTTCCAGGATGAGAAGCACCTGCTGCGGATCATCCAGAAAATCGTCAGCGCTGTCGGCCGCCGCATCGATGAGAGCTCGCCCTTCGTCGATGCGCGGCTTCCCGATGGGTCGCGCGTCAACGCGATCATCTCGCCGCTGGCGATCGACGGCTCGCTGCTCTCGATCCGCAAATTCTCGAAAAAGCCGATCTCGATGGAGCGGATGATCGAGCTGGGCAGCGTGATGCCGCAGATGGCGGTGGTGCTCCAGGGGATCGTTTCCGCGCGGCTCAACGTGATCATCTCGGGCGGCACCGGCTCGGGCAAGACCACGATGCTCAATGCGCTATCGGCCTATATCGACCATCATGAACGCATCGTCACCATCGAGGATTCGGCCGAGCTCCAGCTCCAGCAGGAGCACGTTGCGCGGCTGGAAACCCGTCCCGCCAACGTCGAGGGACGGGGCGAGGTAACCCAGCGCGATCTGGTCAAGAATGCCCTGCGCATGCGGCCAGACCGGATCATCCTGGGCGAATGCCGCGCCGGCGAGGCCTTCGACATGCTCCAGGCGATGAATACCGGCCACGACGGCTCCATGACCACCATCCACGCCAATACCCCGCGCGATGCCCTTTCCCGCATCGAGCAGATGATCGGCATGAGCGGGATCGACATTTCGGCCCGTTCCTCGCGCGGGCAGATCGCCTCGGCCATCAACATCGTCGTCCAGATCGGGCGCCTGTCAGACGGGCGCCGCAAGGTCCTGAGCCTGTCGGAGGTTACCGGCATGGAAGGCGATACGATTACCATGCAGGAGATCTTCCACTTCGTGCAGAAGGGCCGCGACGAACGCGGCCAGGTGATCGGCCAATTCGAGGCAACTGGCATCCGCCCGCGCTTCGCCGGCCTGCTCCAGTCGCACGGCGTCACCCTGTCGCCAGACCTGTTCCGGCCGAGCGGCCAATGAGCGCGCTCTCGCTCACCCTGCTGCGCTTCGCCGGCCTGCTCGCGCTGTTCGCAGCCACCGCAATCCTCGTGCAATATGCGATGAACACGGTACTCACCCGCCAGTTCGCCCAGCACGCCATCAACCGCCGGTTGAGGCTCCTGCGCAGCGGGGTCGCGCGCGAGGAGATCACCGGGCTGATCCGCCCCGACGTCGTGGGTGGGCTCGGCCGCTACGCACTGGTCGGCCGGTTCTTTCGCCTGGCGGGCCGCGCCGGCATTCGCATGCCGCCGCGCACCCTCGCGGCTGCCCTGCTGATCGGCAACATCGTGATCCTGCTGCTGCTGCTGGTCTTGAGCATTTCGATGGGCGGGGCGATGACGGTGGGCGTATTCCTGCTTCTCGTGGCCGTGGCGGTCAGCGCCGGGATCGGTCTGCCAATCCTGGTGATCGGCAGCCGCGCCACTCGCCGCGCCAAGCGCATGGAGGAGCAGTTCCCCGCCGCGATTGACGTATTCACCCGCGCCCTGCGCGCAGGTCACCCGGTCGGTTCGGCCATCGCGCTGCTCACCGGCGAGATGGAAGACCCGATCGGCAGCGAATTCGGCATCGTCTCCGACGCCATCGCCTATGGCGCCGATCTCAACGACGCCCTGCGTGACCTGGCCGACCGGTGGGACAGTGAGGATCTGAGGATGTTCGCCGTCTGCGTTTCGGTGCAGGGGGAAACCGGCGGCAACCTGGCGGAGATTCTCACCAATCTTTCCTCGGTGATCCGCGACCGCGCCAGCCTTTACCTCAAGGTGCGGGCACTGAGCTCGGAAGGCCGGATGAGCGCCTGGATGCTCTCGCTGATGCCGGTGCTCACCTTCCTCGTGCTGTTTCTCGTAAATCCGGGGTTCTATCTGGAGGTCGCTCGCGACCCCCTGTTCGTCGTCACTTTCTCCGCATTGCTCGTTCTCTATCTGATCGGCGTTCTGTGGATCCGCAACATGATCAACCTGAAGGTCTAGGGCGATGACGGCAATCTCCGAATATCCGCTTGTCCGGCTGATCGTCCTGCTCGGGATCTTCGCCACCTCGGTCTGGCTGGCCTATGCAATGATCGCGCTGGGCCGGCGCAATCTCCACGTGCGCCACCAGGTGCGGGAACTGGCCGCCGCCAGCAGCGGCAACAATCCCGGCAGCCGCAGGGTCACCCTGGGCGATGGCCCGCGCAGCGCCTGGTGGCGGATCGTCGACCTGGTCGAGCAGAGCGGGCTCAGCCTCTCGGACAGCAAGCCCGACGCATTGCGCCGCAAGCTCGTCGCCGCCGGGTTCGAGAGCCCGGAGGCCCCGCGCCTCTATACTCTCGTCCGCCTCCTCCTGATCCTCCTGCTTCCCGCAATCGGTCTCGCGTGGACCATCGCCTCCGGCGCCGAGCTGACGCTGATGCGCCTCTATCTTACCGGTTCGATCCTCGGCATCATCGGGCTTATCCTCCCCGCCTGGATCGTCCGCATCCGCGCCGACCGCCGCCGCGAAGGCATCACCAACGGCTTCCCCAACTGCCTCGACCTCCTGCTGGTCTGCGTCGAGGCGGGCCTCGGGATCGAGGCGGCACTCGACCGGGTCGGCCGGGAACTTGCCCAGGCCGAGCCGCTGGTCTCCACCCTGCTGGTGCGCACGACCCTCCACCTTCGCGCCGGGGCCAGCCGCGAGGAAGCGCTTCACCGCCTTGGCGACATGGCCGGCGTCGACGAAGTCCGCTCGTTCTGCACCCTGCTCATCCAGTCCGACAAGCTCGGCACCTCGATCGCCACCACCCTGCGCATCTTCGCCGCCGAAATGCGCGAACGCCGCCGGATGCGCGCCGAGGAGAAGGCCCATCGCCTGCCGGTCCTGATCTCGCTCCCGCTCGTCGCCTGCATGCTCCCGACCATGGTCGGCGTGCTGATGCTGCCCGCGATCATCCGGGTGATCCGACAACTCATACCCGCCATGGGAGGCTGAGCCATGAACTCTCGCATCGCTGCCGCATGCATCGCCGTTGCTCCCCTGTTGCTGGGCGGTTGCACCTTCTTCCACAAACTCGGCTTCGGTCACCCCCGGCCCATTGAGCAAGCCTCGCGCACCGAACCGGCCTTGCCGGCCGGATCGGAAGAATTGTTCACCGCAGCGGGCCGCGCCGCGCTCGACACCGGCAATCTCGGCCGCGCCATCGAAGCCTTCCAGCAGGCCATCGGTACAGGCGAATCGCGCGGGCCGGCCCTCAACGGGCTCGGCGTGGCCTATGCCAGGCTCGGCCGCGCCGACGTCGCCGACCAGCTGTTCCGCCAGGCCATGGCCGAGGACCCGACAAGGCAGGAATTCGCCGCCAACCTCGCCCTGCTCGAGCAATCGCAGAAGTCGTTGGAGGCGCCGGACGGTGCGCTCTCGGCCGAGCGGGCGGACGCGAACGCTCCGGCCTCTGCACCTGCACCGGTGGCGATCGCCGTGGTAGCACCGGCGGGGGTCGCCCCGGCCGACGGGCATCTCGTCCAGGTCGCCCCACGTCAATTCGCCATTCGCACGTTCCGCCCGCAGCCCGGCGCCATCGCTACCGCAGCCGCTTCGCGCCGGTTCACTGTTCCCGCCGGCTTCCGCCCGATCCTGCGCATCGCCCTGCGACCGCCTGCCCCCGCTTCAGCCATGCCCGAAACGCCTCGCGGCAAGAGTGCCGCGCGTTGACGCAGGGCGACGTGATTGTTCCTGCCGCCGCACTGGTCCTGCTGTGTCTGACCGCAGGCTGGTATGACCTGCGCCTGAGGCGGATCCCCAACTGGTTATGCCTGCTCACAGCCGCGGCCGGACTCGCCTATGCCGCCTTGCCACTGGCGATAGGAGCGCCATGGTGGTCGTTCCTGCTGCATGGCCTGATCGCGCTGCTTGTTGGCATGGGATTGTTCGCCCTGCGATGGATCGGCGGCGGCGATGCCAAGTTCTATGCCGCACTCGCCTGCTGGTTTCCGTTCGGTCGCGCGCCTCTCCTGCTCATTGCCGTGTGCCTGTCCGGGCTGGTGCTGCTGGTGATCTGGTTCACGGCCCGGCGACTTCAGGGAAAGAAATTTCGCGGCACGGCTAACGATGACAGCGCCAAGTTGCCCTACGGAATTGCCATCGCGGTCGGGGCCTTGCTGGCTTTTGCCACCTGAATGCCCGGCGAGGCCGCTGCCGCCGCCCGACCTTCGTCATGGTGGCGGCTGGCCTGCGGCCATCCGGCGCGCGCACTGCTGCTGGCGCTGGCCGTGGTGTCGGTCCTGGCCGGGCTCACGACAGGCTCTCGGACACCGGCTCCGCTGAGGTTTGCCGACAGCCGAACCCCCGGCGATCAGGCGCTCTATGCCGAGGTCACCGCGAAAGTCGCAGCCGGGTCAGCTTATTACCCAACAGTGGTCCGCCTGCACCGGGAACGTGGCTATCCACTGCGCCCCTTCGTCACCGTGCGGCCGCCGACATTGGCGCTGGTCAGCGCCGCGCTCGGTCCGGGCGGCACACTTGCGCTCGCCATCGGACTGATCGCAGCCAACGCCCTGGCGTGGTGCCATCGCCTGCGCGGCGAACCTGCGCTCCTGCGCTATGGCGCCTTGGCCGCCATGTCGGTGGTGGGCGCGGCCGGCCTCGGTCCAGACGTGCTGACCGCTCACGAGTGGTGGAGCGGGCTCCTGCTGTCGCTCGCTCTCGGCATCGGCACCAGGCGCCGGATCGCCCCGGCTCTCGCCTGTGCGGTGGCGGCAGCACTGGTGCGCGAACTAGCGGCAGGCATGCTGTTAATAATGTTCGCCGTGGAGGTTTCCAAACGGGAATGGCGGCGCGCAGCCGCTGTCGCCAGCGCCATCGTCGTCTTGGCCGCCTTGCTGCTCGTCCACATGATTGTGATTGCGGCGCTGGTCTTCCCTACTGACCAGTCCTCTCCGGGGTGGCTAGAGTTGCGCGGCCCAATTGGCTTCGCGCGCGACTTCGCGGTGTTGCTCGACCTCGACCACTTGCCCATGTCGCTGGGATTCTTCCTTGCCTTTTCGCCCCTGGTCGGCTGGCTGGTGGCTATTCGCACCGCAGGGCCGATGCCCTTGGCGTGGTACGGCAGTTTCGTCCTGCTGGAAGGCTTCGTGTCACGGGCGGATAACTGGTACTGGGTGCAGTTGATTTTGCCCGCCTATCTGATCGGCTGGCTATTCATCCCCATGGACCTCCTGCGCAGGCCAAATCCCAATTGACAGTTCTCGCCTGCCCGCAGGTTCCGGTCGATCCGGCACGGCGAAGTCGAGATTTGCATTAAGCCTCGGAACTCAAATGATTTATTCCCGTTCCGGTCTCGGGCGCCGTGCGCGCAACGGGATCGTAACGGAGGGTCTGCGTGAACAAGGTACCGGCACAGGCCGATTTCGATGTGGGCCGCCGTGAACTGGCGGCAGCCCTGCGCAAACTCAGGAACGGCGATTTTACCGTGAGCCTCCCTGAAGACGGGCCTCCGGAAAATCAGGAAATCGCACTGCTGTTCAACGAGGTCGTCGGCATCAATCGGCGGATGGCCGAGGAATTCCAGCGCCTGTCCCGGGTCGTAGGCAAGGAAGGCAAGATCGGCCACCGCGCCTCGGTGCGCGGAGCGGTCGGTGATTGGGAGCTCACGCTTTCCGCTATCAACGAGCTGATCGACGACATGGTCCAGCCGACCACCGAGGTGGCCCGCGTCATCGGGGCCGTGGCCAAGGGCGACCTGTCCCAGACCATGGCGGTGGAAATCGAAGGCCGGGCCCTGCGCGGCGAGTTCCTGCGCATCGGCAAGGTGGTGAACACCATGGTCGAGCAGCTGGCGAGCTTCGCCTCCGAAGTGACCCGCGTGGCGCGCGAGGTGGGAACGGAGGGCAAGCTCGGCGGGCAGGCCAACGTGAAGGGCGTGGCCGGCACGTGGAAGGACCTGACCGACAACGTGAACCTCATGGCCGCGAACCTCACCGGCCAGGTCCGCAACATCGCCGAGGTGACCACCGCCGTGGCGCTCGGCAACCTGTCCAAGAAGATCACCGTCGACGTGAAGGGCGAGATCCTCGAGCTGAAGAACACGATCAACACCATGGTCGACCAGCTCAACGGCTTCGCCTCCGAAGTGACCCGCGTGGCGCGCGAGGTCGGCACCGAAGGGAAGCTTGGCGGACAAGCGCAGGTGCCCGGGGTTGCCGGCACGTGGAAGGACCTCACCGACAACGTCAACCTCATGGCCGAAAACCTCACCGGCCAGGTCCGCAACATCGCCGAGGTGACCACCGCCGTGGCGTCGGGCGACTTGTCCAAGAAGATCACGGTGGACGTGAAGGGCGAGATCCTCGAACTCAAGAACACTATCAACGTCATGGTCGACCAGCTCAACGGCTTCGCCTCCGAAGTGACCCGCGTGGCGCGCGAAGTCGGCACCGAGGGGAAGCTTGGCGGACAAGCGCAGGTGCCGGGCGTCGCCGGCACGTGGAAGGATCTGACCGACAACGTCAACCTCATGGCCGAGAACCTCACCGGCCAGGTCCGCAATATCGCCGAAGTCACCACCGCGGTGGCGTCGGGCGACTTGTCCAAGAAGATCACGGTGGACGTGAAGGGCGAGATCCTCGAGCTCAAGAACACCATCAACGTCATGGTCGACCAGCTCAACGGCTTCGCCTCGGAAGTGACCCGCGTGGCCCGCGAGGTGGGCACCGACGGCAAGCTGGGTGGACAGGCGCAGGTGCCCGGCGTCGCCGGCACGTGGAAGGACCTCACCGACAATGTGAACCTCATGGCCGACAACCTCACCGGCCAGGTCCGCAACATTGCCGAGGTGACCACGGCCGTCGCCAAGGGCGACCTGTCCAAGAAGATCACAGTGGAGGTGCGCGGCGAAATCCTTGAGCTCAAGAACACCATCAATACCATGGTGGACCAGCTCAATTCCTTCGCCTCGGAAGTGACCCGTGTGGCCCGCGAAGTCGGCACCGAGGGCCGGCTCGGCGGCCAGGCCCAGGTGCCGGGCGTGGGCGGCACGTGGAAGGACCTCACCGACAACGTGAACGCCATGGCCGGCAACCTCACCGGCCAGGTCCGCAACATTGCCGAAGTGACCACCGCCGTGGCGCGCGGCGACCTCTCCAAGAAGATCACGGTCGACGTGAAGGGCGAGATCCTCGAGCTGAAGAACACCATCAACACCATGGTGGACCAGCTCAACTCCTTCGCCTCCGAAGTGACCCGCGTGGCCCGCGAAGTCGGCACCGAGGGCCGGCTGGGCGGTCAGGCCCAGGTCGAGGGCGTGGGCGGCACGTGGAAGGACCTCACCGACAACGTGAACGCCATGGCCGCGAACCTCACCGGGCAGGTCCGCAACATCGCCGAGGTGACCACCGCCGTGGCGCTGGGCGACCTTTCGAAGAAGATCACCGTCGACGTGAAGGGCGAGATTCTCGAGCTCAAGAACACCATCAACACCATGGTCGACCAGCTCAACTCCTTCGCCTCGGAAGTGACCCGCGTGGCCCGCGAGGTCGGCACCGAGGGCAAGCTCGGCGGGCAGGCCCATGTGCGCGGCGTGGCGGGCACGTGGAAGGATCTCACCGACAACGTCAACCTGATGGCCGACAACCTGACCGGGCAGGTCCGCAACATCGCCGACGTGACCACCGCCGTGGCGCGCGGCGACTTGTCCAAGAAGATCACGGTGGATGTGAAGGGCGAAATCCTTGCCCTCAAGAACACGATCAACACCATGGTCGACCAGCTTAATTCCTTCGCCTCGGAAGTGACCCGCGTGGCCCGCGAAGTCGGCACCGAGGGCAAGCTCGGCGGCCAGGCGCAGGTGCCGGGCGTGGGCGGCACCTGGAAGGACCTCACCGACAACGTCAACCTGATGGCGACCAACCTCACCAACCAGGTGCGAGGCATCGCGGACGTCGTCACCGCGGTGGCCCAGGGCAACCTCAAGCGCAAGCTCACCTTCGATGCCAAGGGCGAGATCGCGGCACTGGCCGAGACGATCAACGGGATGATCGAGACGCTCTCCACCTTCGGCGACCAGGTCACCAACATGGCCCGCGAGGTCGGCGTGGAAGGCCGGCTCGGCGGGCAGGCGCGCGTGCCGGGTGCGGCGGGCCTGTGGCGCGATCTTACCGACAACGTGAACGCCATGGCCGCCAACCTCACCAACCAGGTGCGGTCCATCGCCGAAGTGGCCACCGCCGTGACCAAGGGCGACCTCACCCGGTCGATCGCGGTGGAAGCCTCGGGCGAGATGGCCGCGCTCAAGGACAACATCAACGAGATGATCCTCAACCTGAAGGATCAGACCCTCAAGAACGCCGAGCAGGACTGGCTCAAGACCAACCTCGCCCGCTTCTCCCGCATGCTCCAGGGCGAGCGCGACCTTGCCACCATTTCCAACCTGATCATGTCGGAACTGGCCCCGCTGGTGAACGCGCAGTACGGCGTGTTCTATGTGACGGCCCGCGAGGAGGAGGACACCCGCCTCGACCTCGTCGCCAGCTATGGCGCGGAGGACCACCAGCAGCTCAAGCGCCAGTTCGGCCTGCGCGAGGGCCTGATCGGCCAGGCTGCGGCGGACAAGCGGCCGATCCGGCTGGACAAGGTGCCGGGCGACTTCATCCGCATCGGCTCGGGCCTTGGCCAGGGGTCGCCGGCCAATATCCAGATCCTGCCGGCCCTGTTCGAGGACGAGGTCAAGGCGGTCATCGAGCTCGCCTCTTTCGAGGAGTTCAGCGAGACCCACCACTCGTTCCTAACCCAGCTGATGGAAACGGTCGGCATCGTGCTCAACACGATCGCCGCGACGATGCGCACCGAGGGTCTGCTGGCCCAGTCGCAGCTGCTCACGCAGGAGCTGCAGGCCCGCCAGACCGAGCTCACCCGCAAGCAGGAGGAACTCCACGCCACCAACGAGGAACTGCAGGAAAAGGCCCAGCTGCTCGAGAACGAGAAGCGCCAGGTCGAGGCCAAGAACTTCGAGATCGACATGGCCCGCCGGGCGGTGGAAGAAAAGGCCGAGCAGCTCGCCCTCACCTCGAAGTACAAGAGCGAATTCCTCGCCAACATGAGCCACGAGCTGCGCACGCCGCTCAACTCGCTACTGATCCTGTCCAAGCTTCTCGCCGACAATCAGCAGGGCAACCTCAACGAGAAGCAGACCGAGTTCGCCCGCACCATTCACAGCGCCGGGACCGACCTGCTCAACCTCATCAACGACATCCTCGACCTGTCAAAGATCGAATCCGGCACGGTCTCGATCGACATCGGCGACATGCCGCTGGCAGCGATGAAGCAGCATCTCGAGCGCACCTTCCGCCAGCTCGCCTCGGAGAAGGACCTCGCCTTCCAGGTCGAATTCGACGAGGCCCTGCCCCAGTCGATCCAGACCGACGAGAAGCGCCTGCAGCAGATCGTGCTCAACCTGCTGTCCAACGCGTTCAAGTTCACCGCGCGCGGCGGTGTCACCCTGCGTGCCCGGCCCGCGTCGCGCGGGTGGAGCCCGACGCACCCCGTGCTCGGCGAACTGGAGACAGCGCTGGAAATCTCGGTCCAGGATACCGGCATCGGCATCCCGGAAGACAAGCAGAAGCTGATCTTCGAGGCGTTCCAGCAGGCAGACGGAACCACCAGCCGCAAGTACGGCGGCACAGGCCTGGGCCTGTCGATCAGCCGCGAGATCGCCCGGCTGCTGGGCGGAGAGCTCCAGGTGCGATCGGTCCCGGGTGAGGGTTCGACCTTCACCCTCTATGTGCCGATGAAGGCGGTCTCGGCGCCGAACGCGCTGCTGCCGGCGCCCGCCACCGATGGCGAACCTATGATGGGCTTTGCCCCTCAGGACGACCGCGACGATCTTTGCGGCGAACCATTCGTGCTGATCGTCGAGGACGATCCGACCTTCGCGACCATCCTGCTCGAACTCGCCCACCAGTCGGGTCTCAAAGGTGTGATTTCCTCGGCCGGATCGGGAACTGTAGCCCTCGTCCGCAAGCTGCGGCCAAGCGCCATCACCCTGGACCTCGGGCTCTCGGACATCGACGGCTTCGTGCTGCTCGATCTTCTGCGCCACGAGCCCGATACCTGCGACATCCCGGTGTACGTCATCTCCGGCGCGGAGCAGGCGGCGCATGCGCTGACGCTCGGCGCTTCCGGCATCACCGAAAAGCCGGCGAACCGCGACGAACTGTGCGACCTGTTCAATTCGATCGTCGGGACCGCACGAGCGGCTACGCCGCGCAAGCCGCCCCGGCGCGCAGCCAAGGGCCGGCCGGCAGAGCAGCAGGGGCTGGCCGGGAGCCGCATCCTCATTGTCGATGACGATATCCGCAACATCTACTCGCTCACCAGCGTGCTTGAATCGCACGATGTCGAGGTAATCCACGCCGAACGCGGCGCGGAGGGGATTCGCCTGCTCGAGACCACGCCCGAGATAGATGCCGCGCTGATCGACATCATGATGCCCGAAATGGATGGTTACGAGACCATGCGCCAGATCCGCCTGACCCCGGCCATCGCCCATGTTCCGCTGGTCGCGGTCACGGCCAAGGCGATGAAGGGCGACCGGCAGAAGTGCCTCGACGCCGGCGCCTCGGACTATATTTCCAAGCCGGTGGACATCGACCTGTTGCTGGCCCTGCTGCGGGTGTGGATCGGTCGTAGCCGGTCGCAAGGCGCCGCCGGGCGGACCACGCAACCGGCGCGACGGCCCGTGCGGGTCGCCTGATGCCCCCGCTCGCCAAGCCCGCGGCCGCTCCGGACGTACCGCCCGACCTCGGCCCGCTTGACCACGGGGAAGACTTCGCCAGCACGGCGCGTATCCTGTTGGTGGACGACGACGAGCGCAATCTCCTCGCACTCGGCCACGTGCTGCGCGACGTGGGCGAAGTCGTCACCGCGAGTTCCGGACGCGAAGCCCTGCGGCAGCTCCTCCACGGGGAGTTCGCCGTCATCCTGCTCGACGTCTTCATGCCGGAGATGGACGGCTACGAGGTGGCCGAGCTGATCCGGGAGCGTCGGCAGACCGCACGCATTCCGATCATCTTCCTCTCGGCGGTGAACAAGGAAACCGAGCACCTGATGCGCGGCTATGCCATGGGCGCGGTCGATTACGTGTTCAAGCCGGTCGACCCGGTGGTGCTGACCTCGAAAGTCGGCGTGTTCGTCGACCTGTTCGACATGCGCAAGCGCGTCGAGGCCAAGAACCGCGCTGAGCGGGAGCTGCGCGAAGCCAGCTTTCGGGCGCAGCTCGAACGCCTGCAGATCGAAAACGAACTGAGCGCCTCGCGCGCGCGCCAGGCGAGTGTGCTCGAGGCCCTGCCCTTGGCGCTGTTCGAGGCCGTTTCGGACGGTGCGGGCATGCTGACGCGCGAATTCGTTGCGGGTGACATTGCCCGGCTCGCGGGCACCGATGCTGCAGCGCTGGAAAGCGGCATGCTATGCTGGGAAGCGCGCATTCACCCCGACGATCTCTCTGCGCTCGGCATGCCGGCCGACCCGCAGGACGCCTTCTCCGCAGAGTATCGGTGGCGCTGTGCCGACGGCTCGCACAAGCATTTCATCGAGCGCGCCGTTCCGATCAGCTGCGACGCCGGCGGCACCACCCGCTGGGCCGGCACCCTGTTCGACGTAACCGACCGCAAGCAGCTTGAAGCGCAGCTCGTCCAAGCCGGCAAGATGGATGCGCTCGGCCAGCTGACCGGCGGCGTGGCCCATGATTTCAACAATGTGCTCGCCGCGGTGCTTGGCGGAGCGCGACTGCTGGAACGCCGGGCGCCCCTAGACGAGCGCCACCGCCGGATTGTCGAGCAAATGCGGGTGGCCGCCGAGCGCGGAGCCGATCTGGTCCGGCGAATGATGGCCTTCGCCCGCAGGCAGGAACTGACCCCGGTCTACCTCACTCCCTCGGCGGTGTGCGAGGAGGTCGCCGGGCTGGTCGAACAGACGCTGGGGAGTCAGGTCACGCTCGAATGGGACTGTTCAGCCTGCGACCTGGTGTTCCATGCCGACCGCTCTCAACTTGAACTCGCGCTTGTCAACCTGATCATCAATGCGCGCGATGCCATGCCGGAAGGCGGGACCGTCCGCGTGGCGATATCGGAACTTGCCTGCGCGCCGTCAGGCCAGATCGGTGCCGCTTCATCGCTCCTGATCGAAATAACGGACACCGGTTCGGGCATGCCGCCCGAGGTGCTGGAGCGGATTACCGAGCCATTCTTCACCACCAAGGGCGTCGGCAAGGGCACGGGGCTTGGCCTATCCATGGTTGCCGGCTTCGTGCAGCAGTCGGGCGGCAGCATCGACATCGTCAGCGAGGTCGGCAAGGGTACGGCAGTGCGGATCACCATGCCCGCAGTGCGGCCCCGGCCAACCGAACCCGGAGCTCCGCACGAGCCGGCTGCCGGCGAGGGCATCATGTTGCGACATGTCATCGTCGTTGACGACGATCCGGCGGTGCGCTCGATCGTGGCGGAACAGCTGCGCGAGCTCGGCGCCAGCGTCCGCGAGATGGCCAGCGGTGCAGATGCCCTGGCGGCCCTTGCTGCGGCAAGCGAACCGGTTGAACTGCTCCTCACCGACTATGCCATGCCCGGCCTCAACGGCCTCCAGACGATCGCCGAGGCGCGAGCGCTGCGTCCCGAACTGGGCTGTGCGCTGATGACCGGCTATGCGGACGATCGCATCGAATCCTTGATCCCGCATTCGACCAGGCTGCTGCGCAAGCCAATCGCTCCCGGCGATCTGGTCACCCTGCTCAGTGCCCCGGTGGCGACGGCCTGAGCCGGCACGACAGACGCAACCGGCCGTGAAGCAGCTGCGCAGCGAGCAGGTCCTCGCCTTCATCGCCACGACCTTCCGCTCGGCCTGGGCAATCGAGTTGCTGTGCCTGCTGCGCTCGGATCCTCAGCGCAGCTATTCGCCCGGTGAACTGGTGCGCCTGCTCTCGGCCAGCCGGGTGGTGGTCGAGCAGTCGGTGGCCGCCCTTGCGGCCTTGGGCCTGGTGTCGACAGAAGACGACAGAACCGTGCGCTTCGACGCACCGGATCACATGGAGGGCCTGGTGGCGGCGGTCGCCGAGCTTTACCAGCGTTCGCCCGATGCGGTGCGCCGCGCCATTGCCCGCGGCAATTCGCGGAGCCTTGCGGCCTTTGCCGATGCCTTCCGGCTGAGGAGCGACGAATGACAGAAGTCCTGCCTGCAGCCGTCTACCTCTTGTGCTTCCTGACGAGCACGGCCTGTGCGGTTCTGCTAGCCCGCTCCTATGCCCGTACTCGCCTGCGTCTTCTCTTGTGGAGTGCCATCTGCTTCGGGTTGCTGGCGGGGAACAACCTCACCCTGGTGGTCGATCTGCTGCTCTTGCCGCAAGTCGATCTGCGCCTCCTGCGCCACCTGTTCGCCCTCGCCGCGATCGCGGTTCTGCTGTTCGGGTTTGTCTGGGAGCGCGACGACTGATGGAAAGCCTGCTCAAGTTTACCGCCGGTGCCATCACCATGGGCTTCCTCGTGGCCGCGCTGTTCTTCCTGAGGTTCTGGCGGACAACGCGCGAAGGTCTGTTTCTGTCATTCGCCTTTGCCTTCTTCCTCCTCGGTGCCGGACAGGCAATGCTCACGTTCACAGACATGGGCGACGAAGACCGCTCGTGGCTGTTCGTCGTCCGCCTCGCAGCGTTTTTGTGCATCCTTCTCGCGATCTGGCGGAAGAACCGGGCCAGCCGGTGAGGACACGGGAGATCCTGCGCCTACCGGTGCGCGCTCCGGAGCAGACCGTCCAGATTCCGCCCCTGCAACAGCCGGCCTGAACGGCTGCGGTGTTGCGCGGAGCGGAGATACCCGCGCGTAAAACGCTATCCTGATTACAGGACGGCCGTGATAAGGCGGGGCCATGTCCCTATTTGAAAGTCTCGGGGTATCTCTGCCGATCGTGCAGGCGCCAATGGCCGGCGTGTCCACTCCGGAACTTGCCGCGGCCGTCTGCAACGCCGGTGCGCTCGGATCCATCGGGGTTGCCGCCACCGACGCTCGCGGCGCGGGGGAGATGATCGCTGCTGTCCGCACCCTCAGCAGCCGCGCGTTTAACGTCAACGTGTTCGTCCATCAGCCGGCGCGGCGGGATACCGCGAAGGAGGCGGCGTGGCTGGCGGCGATGGAACCTTTGTTCCGCCAATATGGTGTGCAACCGCCAGCAGAACTGCGGCCCATCTACAAGAGTTTCCTGGAAGACGACGAGATGCTGGCGCTGCTGGTGGAAACCGCCCCTGCAGTGGTCAGCTTCCATTTCGGCTTGCCCGGTGCCGGACGGATTGCCGCGCTCAAGAATGCCGGCTGTACCTTGTTCGCCACGGCGACTAACCTCGAAGAAGCGGTTGCGGCCGAAGCGGCTGGAATTGACGCGGTGGTAGCGCAAGGTTGGGAAGCCGGTGGTCATCGCGGTGTTTTCGATCCGGCCAGTCCTGACAGTCGCCTCGGCACATTGCCGCTGACGCGGCTGCTGGTCCAACGCTGTGGCCTCCCGATCATCGCGGCCGGCGGGATAATGGATGGCGCAGGGATCCGTGCCGCACTAGACCTTGGGGCCATGGCTGCCCAGTTGGGAACGGCCTTCGTCGCCTGTCCGGAAAGCAGCGCCGATGCCGCCTACCGCGAGGCGCTGGCCGGTCCAGCCGCCATGGACACAGTCATGACCTCAGCCATTTCCGGACGGCCCGCGCGCGGCTTGGCGAACCTCTTCACGGCCTGGGGCGAGAGCGTCGGGTTACCGCACCCCGGCTATCCGATGACCTACGACGCCGGCAAGGCACTGATCGCTGCCGCCAAGGCAGCAGGCGAGACCGGCTATGCTGCTCAATGGGCGGGACAGGGCGCGCCCCTGTCCCGCGCAATGCCAGCGGCCGAGCTCGTGGCCGTCCTGGCAAAGGAATTGCATTTCGAGAGCTGACCGGAACTTCCGCGTCAGGGTGACCCTGCGGATTTTACCGCTGGCTCCAGAGCCACCAGTCTGAAATCTCCTCGCGTGACATCGCCCAGCGTGTGCTGGATGAAGCGAAGCTCCCCTTCATCAGGATGCTGGAACACCCGCACGCCGCCTTCACGCGATATCACGGCCTGTTCCTCCCAGCCGTTGCGAAAATGCTCACTGTTCTCCAGCAGCCAATCAACCACTCCAGCAACGCGCGGATCACTCAGGCCGCGTCCATAATCGCGCCGGAACTCGGCCAGCAGGCGTCGGGCCCGCTCTGCCCAGTCTGGCAGGAGACGGCGGGCCTCGGGGCTGGTAAACACGTAGCGCAGCAGGTTGGGCTGGGCCTCGCCGTCGAACAGCCCGACAAACAGCCGCCGCGCCGGCGCGTTGGCGCAGCAGACGGTCCATGCCGCATCCAGCCCATAGGCGGGCCAGTCCAGGCGGCTGACCAATGCCGTGATGGCCGGAGGGGCCGCGCCCGGCGCTTGCGCAAACGGGTCGGCCGGGTCGCGGTGCCCCGCGAGCGAGAAGAGGTAAGTCCTTTCTGCCTGGGTCAGGTCCAGGGAGTCGGCAAGACGTCCCATCGTCTCCGCCGAAGCGCGGACCGCCCGGCCCTGTTCGATCCACGCCACCCAGGTCGCGCCTATCCCCGCCCGAGCGGCCAGTTCCTCGCGGCGCAGCCCGGGAGTCCTGCGCCTCCGTCCCGGCGTATCGGGAACAATGGCCTCGCGCCGGGCGCGCACGAACGCCCCCAGCAGCTTGCGATGATCTTCGTCCAGCATGTGAGAGCTTATAACAGGATAACGTTGTCCATTGTAACTGGCTAATTGCTGCAGCAGTTGGAGCAAAAGGAGAATCCCATGATGACCCCGCACAACAGTTTGGTCGGTAAACAGTTCAGCGTTGCCGCTGCGGACTACGTCACCAGCACCGTTCATGCCGAGGGACCGGATTTGCGCCGGATCGCCGAAGTGGCGGCGGCTCACGCGCCCCGCCGCGCGCTTGATCTCGGGTGCGGCGGGGGGCATGTTGCCTACGCCCTCGCCCCGCATTGCGGCGAGGTGATCGCCAGCGATCTCTCCGCCGAGATGACCGCCGCGGTGGCGGCCGAGGCTGCCCGCCGCGGCCTTGGCAATATCCACACGGTCACGGCCCCTGCCGAAGCCTTGGGGTTCCCCGACCAATCGTTCGATCTGCTTGCCTCCCGTTTCACCGTCCACCACTGGCGCGATGCTGCAGCCGGCCTCCGCGAAGCGCGGCGAGTCTTGCGGCAGGGGGCTCCCGCCCTGTTCGCCGATGTGATCGCCCCCGACCTCGCTGCTGCCGATACCCACCTGCAAGCGGCCGAACTGCTGCGCGACCCCTCGCACGGGCGCGATTATCGCCTTGGCGAGTGGCGAACGATGCTCGAACAGTCAGGCTTCATGATCACCGCGATCACCCCCGGCCGGCTCCGCATGGACTTCGCCGAGTGGACCGCGCGGATGCGCACCACGCCGGAACGGGTGGCGGCAATCCGGGCCTTGCAAACGCTGGCCAGCGATGAGGTCGCACACCATTTCGCAATCGAAGCCGATGGCTCATTCACGATCGACACGGCCCTGATCGAAGCCTGCTAGGCCCCCATAGCGAGGGCGAACTGGCGCACTTCCGCCTGTTCCGACTTAAGCGCCCAGAGTGCCGCCCGGTTTATCGACAGCAGGTGTGCCAAACAGGCCAGCCGAGAGGTAGCCGCCGTCCACCGCCAGGGTCTGTCCGCTGACATAGCTCGACATATCGGAGAGGAAGAATGTGATGGCCTTGGCGATTTCATCGGTCGTCCCGCGGCGTCCCATCGGAATGCAAGCCGACATCTGCCTCTCAAGGCCCGCCTCGCGCTCGGGGATGCGCGGCGTGATGATTGCGCCCGGGGCGACGAGGTTGACTCGAATGCCATGCTCCGCCCATTCCATCGTCATTGAACGGACGAGATTCATCAGGCCTGCCTTGGCTGCGCCATAGGAAGCGTGGTGCGGCGCAGAGCGGATGCCGTCGACCGAGCAGACCCCGACGATCGACCCGGGCATCCCTCGCAACACCAGCTTGCGGGCGACAGCCTGTGCAATCATGAAGAAGTAGCGGAGATTGCGCTGCTGATCCATGTCCCAGGTCTGCGGGGTCATGTCGAGCAAGCTGCTCCACCCGGCCATTCCGACGATCGCCGCCATTCCGCTCAGCGGGCCGATCGCCTCTTCCGCCTCGTCGACCGCCCTACCAACAGCGCCATCGTCGAACACATCGCCAACTATGGCAGCGCTGCGCACGCCTTCCTTCGCGGCCTCGGCCGCCGTGCTCTCCGCGCGCTCGCGATCCACATCGAGGACAGCGACATCGGCCCCCAGCGATGCGAGAAGCCGAACAGTGGACGCGCCCATTCCCTGGCCGCCGCCAACCACGAGGTACGATTTGCCGTTCAGCAGGAACATGTCTTTCATATCGTCTCCCATTGCATTGTGCCGACCAAGCCGCCCGGTTCACATCGGCGGCATGACTGGCCGTTGACTCGCCGGCGGTGTCAAGCCGCCATCGGTCAGGTTCGTTTTGCTAGTAACCGCAGTTCTTTCTGCCCCAGACCTGCCCTGAGGTCATAGCGTCTCCCGGCACGCAATAGCCTTCCTCCGCCATCACCGCGGGCCAATTGGCCAGGAGCGATTCCGGGCTGAGTGCCGGGTCATGATAGCCGCGGGCGTTGCCGAAGAACATTCTTGCAGCGCGGCCGGCTCCGGCGTTGATGAGTTCGCCGTTGGCCGGACAATCCTCGTGAACGAGGACCGCGGCGACGGGTGCAACGATCTCCGGCGTGCAGGCCGCAGTCCATGGATCCGCCGCAGTGATGCCGGTCGCCGCCGTGGCGCCGGACGTAATCGCATTAGGCGCAATCGCATTCACCCGTATGCCCAAGGGAGCTCCCTCCAGCGCGAGCGCCCGCGTCATTCCGATCACAGCGCCCTTCGCCGCGGCATAGGGGACCATTCCGGAAATGCCGTAGGCGCCGACCGACGAGGCAGTCAGCAGGATCCGGCCATAACCTTGCCGCCCGAGATGCGGCCATGCCGCACGGACCAGGTGGAACGGTCCCGCAGCATCGAGCCGCATGGTTTGCGCGAAGATCGCCTCGGCATCTTCGACCGGCACCATCGCCCCGCCGCCGGCGTTGCTGATGATGATGTCGACCCGGCCGAACCGATCAAGTGCCCGGTCCACAAGGGTCGAACAGACCGCCGCGTCCCCCGCATCGCCCGAAAGCGAGTCAACCTCCGCGCCAGGGATCTTGTCCAGTTGCGCAACACATTCATCGAGCGCGCCAAGGGCGTTGAGCACCAGCTTGGCGCCGCGGCGGGCCAACAGTTCGGCATAGGCCTTGCCCAGCCCCCGCCGTGCCCCGGTGATTATCGCGACGCGGCCATCGAAACGCAGTTCGTCCATGCCAAACCTTCTCCCGGACAGTAGATGATCTGCCCTTTTCATCTTGTTCACTCACCCCCCCCGCAGCAGCCTTGCGCCGCCAAGGACGCGAGCCTGCGCCGGGGTGAGCGGCGTCGGTCAGGCCTAGAAGTGACAGGTCAAGTTGACGATGTACATCCTCGGCTCGCCAAGGAGGAATGTCTGGTCCCGATCGGCGTTGCCCCGGCATTTGCGCTTGAATGGGCGGAAGAAACAGCTTGATGGCAGCCACCTGATGTTACAATATTGTAACACTAAGCAGCGCGATGAACAACCACGCGAAATAAGACAGAGAGTGGAGAGCGAACGATGGCAGCCACGGGGAACGAGAGCGGGCAGGAATGGAGCGAGTACTTCAAGCCCGGCTGGCTCGCCTTGCGTCGGGAAGAAGCCATCGAGCCCGACCTGCCGATCATCGATCCCCATCACCATATCTGGGAATGGCTGGACTACGACCTGAAGGCATTCCTCGCCGATCTGACGGCTGGCCACAATGTGCGGGCCACAGTCCACCTGGAGAGCGGTCTCGCGCGTGACCCGGCGGATCCGCCGCACCTCCGGGCGGTGGGAGAGACGCGGTTCCTGATGGGGCTGCGCGATGATCCGTTGCTGAAACAGCCCGGGGCGCCCGATGCCTGCGCCGGCATAGTCGGCCACGTCGATCTGGATGGCCCGGAAGCCCTGTGCGAAGAAGCGCTGGTAGCCCATCTCGAGGCAGGCAAGGAGCACTTCAAGGGCGTCCGCTTCAACCCCTATTCCGATCCGGTCTACAACTGGACGCCCGGCATTCCGCCACACCTTAGCGAAGATCCGCTGGTCAGGGCGAACCTCAAGCGGGTCGCCGGGCATGGCCTGGTGTGCGACGTGATGGCCTTCCATCACCAGCTCGAGGAAATCGCCGCCCTGGCCAAGGCCCTGCCCAACCTTACCATCGTCGTGAACCACTGCGGCGGCTTTCTGGGCCGCGCGGCGAAGCATGGCGACTACCAGGCGGCCATGGCAGACTGGCGCAAGGGGATCGAAGCGGTAGCTCGCGAACCCAATACCGTGATGAAGCTGGGCGGCCTGGGGTCCGATTTCTTCTCGGGTAACCAGCTGCATCTTGAACCGGAGCCGCCTTCGTCCGAGAAGATCGCGCAGATCTACGAGCCGTTCTTCATGCCCTCCATCGAAGCTTTCGGCACGAACCGGTGCATGTTCGAAAGCAACTATCCCTGCGACCGACAGCAGGTGGACTATGTGATCCTGTGGAACGCGTTCAAACGGCTCGCCGCCCGGCTGAGCGCCGACGAAAAGACCGACCTGTTCAGCAAGACAGCCAGCCGGGTCTACAGCCTCGGGTGATCCGGAGGGGCCTCACTGCTTGCCGGACGTGAGGCCGCGCAAGAGGTGCGTTGCCGGCGAGCGGCTTGCCTCGGGTCGCCGGTTAGGCCGTCAGGCCGCCGTCGACGGGAATGACCGCCCCGGTAACGTAGCGCGAAAGATCGGAGCAGAGCCATAGCACGGCGTCGGCGATTTCATCCGGTGTGCCGAACCTGCCGAGCGGGATGTTCTTGCTGAACTGTTCGACCAGTTCGGCCTCCCCATTCGTGAACAGCGCCATCATGGGCGTGTCGGTTGCGCCGGGGCAGATCGCGTTGACCCTTATGCCGTTGGCCCCGGCCTCTCGTGCCGCGGTCCGGGTCAGGGCCAGCACGCCATGCTTCGCAGAGTTGTAGGCGGCAATTCCGGGCACCACCCGCAGGCCCGCGTCCGAGGAGTTGTTGACGATTGAGCCGCCCGTCCCGAGCGCCTTCATCGCGGCAATTTGATATTTGAGGCAGTAGAAGATACTGCTCAGATCGATGGCCGTGATCTTGTCCCAAGTCGCCAGTTCGGTCGCCTCGATGCCGCCGAACATCTGGGTGATTCCGGCATTGTTGAACGCGCAATCGAGGCGTTTGTACGTACTGACGACACGTTGCACGAGAGCCTCGACCTGAACCGGGTCGGCCACGTCGACGGCGATGAATTCGGCCCGCCCTCCCTGCATCCGCAACGATTCGGCGGCGGCCTGCCCGGCCTGTTCGTCCCGGTCAGCCAAGGTGACCAAAGCGCCCGCTTGCGCGAACTGCGTGGCCGTAGCCAGGCCGATCCCGGACGCGGATCCGGTGACGATGGCAACCTTACCGGAAAAATCGAGCGTCTTCATGCGCATTCACTCCCAGTTTCATGACGGCAGGCACGGGACCAGGCGCAATTATGCAGTTCCTGCTTTCGCTGCCGTCCCCGTGTCGCGGTAAGGAAGGAAAGCGTTCCTGCCGCCTTATGTTTACATCACTGTATCCTCAACCAGACACTCCGCAAGCGCGCTGATCTTCCCGGCGAGCTTTGGTTTGACTTGACCGATAACCGTTGACCCCGAGCTCGCAGGTCGCCGCAGTCCGCCCGGCTGCCGGCGTCCGACGCGCATTCCAAGTCCGCACATTTTTAGTTTTACATCCGTGGATACCTAACTCATAGTGCGTCACACAAGCCCAGGCAAAACATGGGCGGTGGTGGAGCGGCTGCAATGAAACCGACGCGAATGATCGCGTTGCGCGAACCCTGTCGGCCACAGTTCGAAAACTTGCTGCGGCGCGTCGAAGTCGCTGGGCAGACTTATTGCGGAACAAGGCCGGGACACCATGCCGCCGCAATCCGCGGCGAGCGGCTGGAGGCCAAGGGAGTACGGTGCAAATGACTGATTATGGATTTTCCCCGGACGTTCCCGAGCGGGCCGAACGCGGCATCGAGCAGTACCGCAAGCTGCTGGCCGGCGATCCCAAGGCCGACACCCCCGTGAGGGGGGCCGCGCGAGACTTCGTTTTCTCCGAGGTGTGGACTCGCCCGGGACTTGATCAACGGTCACGCTTCTGGATTTCGCTGACTTGCGCCTGTGCCGCCGGGGCCCCCATCGCGATGACGGCTTACATGCAGATCGCCCGAAACACCGGCTTCGCCACGATTGCGGAATTGCGGGAATTTGCCCTCCAGTTTGCCGTCTATCAGGGGTTCCCCCGGGCCACTGCCGTTGAAGCCCTGATCGACGCGCTGGAAGCGGGCGAGATCTCGAACGATCCAGGGCAGCGATGAGGGGCTTGCCGGGCCACCCCCGCAAGGACACCGTGCGCGAACGACCATGATGCTGCCTCCGTGCGACCCGCTCGCAGCAACGGCAGGACCACCGGGAGAGACACCAAAGTGATGCAACAGGTCAGCGCCGCGGATCAGGCGAACTACCCATCGGCCGAAGCCTTGCTGGACGCGGCCCGCGCGGAGACAGGGCTGAGCGATTTCGGCGCCGGCAACTTCCGCATCGGACTGGGCCACCTGCTTACCAGCCTCGAGCGAGACGCGCGGTTGTCGTCGCGCGATCGGGCCAAGGCGCTGGAGACGATCCGGCGCCGGCTGACCAACCGCCTGAAAATCGAAGAATACTATCGCCTCCGTCCGGAAACGGCCCGGCAGGAGGTGGGCGGTCCGGCCATCGTCACCGGGCTCACGCGTACCGGGTCGACCGCGCTGGGCAACATGCTCTCGCTCGATCCCCAGTTCCGTTCCTTGCGGCACTGGGAGCAGGCCGAACCCGTCCCGCCGCCGGTTGCCGGCATGGAGGCCGACGACCCGCGCCGCCTCGCCTACCAGGCCAAGATCGACCGGATCTACCGCGACGATCCGCTGCGCGCCGCCCAGCACATCCACGAGGTTGACGCCTCGGTCGAGGATACCGAAGTGCTCGGGCTCGAGTTCGGCGCCCAGCAGATGACCATGCCGGTCTTCAGCTACTTCGACTGGTGGCGCGAAGCCGATCACACCGCGACCTTTGCCTACCATCGCCGGGTGGTCCAGCTGTTGCAGGCGGGCGGCGGCTCGAACCAGTGGCTGTTCAAGGCGCCGCACCACAAGTTTCACCTCGACGCCCTGCTCAGCGCCTACCCCGGTGCGCGGTTCATCATGACTCACCGCGATCCGGCCAAGGTCGTGCCCAGCTACACCAGCCTCGTGATGCGCGGCGTGTGGGATGCCGAGACGGCCGCCCGTCACGACCCCAAGGTGGTCGGCCCCTACGTTTCGATGCACCTGCGCCGGGGGATGGAACGGGCCATGGCCACGCGTGACCGGATCGGCGAGGACCGCTTCATCGACATCCATCATCACGACCTCAACGCCGATCCGCACGGGACGCTGGAACGGATCTATGCCTTCCTCGGGATGGACCTGAAGCGATCGATGCACGATGCGCTGGATGCGTGGCTGAAGAAGCATCGCAGCGGCGCCCACGGCGAACACCGCTACAGCCCCGAGGACTTCGGCCTCACCGCCGCCGGCATTCGCCAGGACTACGCGTTCTACATCGATCGCTTCAACATCCGCACGGGAGGCTGAGCCATGCTGTCGGGCGAGAAAATCCTGATCACGGGGCCGGCCGGCAAGATCGCCTGGCACGTCACGAAGAAGCTGGCCCGGGATAACGAGGTCTGGGGGATCGCCCGGTTCAGCGATCCGGCCCAGCGGGACGAAGTCGAGGCGCTGGGGGTAAAGACGCGCAAGGTCGATCTCTACGAGTGCGACTTCGGCGACCTGCCGCGCGATTTCACCTACGTGGTGCACATCGCGATCAACTTCGAGAACGGCTCCTACGACCGCGCGATCCGCACCAACGCCGAAAGCTGCGGCCTGCTGCTCGAGCATTGCCGCAAGGCCAAGGCCGCGCTCGTGATGAGCACGCTCAGCGTCTATAAGCCGCATCCCGACCCCTGGCACGCCTTCCGCGAGGACGACCCGCTGGGCGACATCATGCAGGCCATTCCGGCCAGCTATTCGATTTCCAAGAACTGCGAGGAAGCCGTCGCCCGGTTCTGCGCGCGGGCGTTCAACCTGCCGGTGACGATCGCCCGGATGGGCTCAGCCTATGGCCCGCGCGGCGGGCTACCGATCAATCACCTGGATGCCCTGATCGCCGGCCGGCTGATCGAACCACGCTGGGACCCCCTGCCCTACAGCCCGATCCATGGCGACGACGTCGCCGACATGATCGAGCCGCTGCTCGGCGCCGCCGGCGTTCCGGCCAACATCGTCAACTTCTGCGGCGACGAGCCCGTCGCCGTGCAGCAGTGGATCGCCTACATGGCCGGGCTGATCGGGGTGACGCCCCAGGTCATGGTCAAGCCCCAGCCCGGCGCCTCGCTCGGGTCGGTGGGCGACGTGACCAAGCGGCTGTCGATCACGGGGCCGTGCCGGATCAAGTGGCAGGACGGGCTGCGCCAGGTCATCGAGGAACTTCACCCCGGATTGATCAAGCCAATTGGGAGCTACGCATGAGCACCATCCATCCGCGCATCGCGGTGAGCACGATCAGCACGATCACCTGGCAGTTTCCCCAGGCCGCGGAACTGCTGCGCGACCTTGGCGTGGGTTACGTCGGCATTCTCTACGGGATGATCCGCGACGATCCGCAAGCCGCCGTTGCGGCGATGAATGCCGCGGGCATCGCCTGCTCGAACGTGACTGGCGACAGCCTCGGCGTGAACCTGCTCGATCCGGTGGACGCCGACGGTTCGCCCGCGCTCAGGGGCCTCAAGCCCTCGCTGGACTTCGCCGCCTCGCTCGGCAAGCGCCCGTGCTACTTCACCACCGGCCCGACCCCGCCGCGCATGCCCACCGACGAGGCGTTCGACCGGGCCGTGGCCAACGCGGCTCCGATCCTCACCTATGCGAACGAAATCGGCGTACCGCTGGCGCTCGAGCACAACAATGCCGCCCACCGCGATGTCGGCTTCGTCAACACGCTGCATCATTGCGTCGAATTCTCGCAAGCCACCGGGATCGGCATCTGCCTGGAAATCCAGAACTGCTGGATCGAGCGCGACCTGCCGCGGCTGTTTCGCGAGAACATGGACCGCATCACCGTGGTCCAGGTCAGCGACTATCTGGTCGGTGAAACCACCCGGATGAACCGCCGGGTCCTGGGCGACGGGTCGATCCCGCTCGAATGGCTGCTCGGGCAGCTGCTCGACGCCGGGTACAAGGGCATGTTCGAAATCGAAACGCTGGGCCCCGCGATCGAGGCGGAAGGCTATGCCAGCGCGATCCGCCGCAGCCTCGACTGGCTGAACCAGCGGCTGATCAGCTGGGGCGTGTAGACTAACTTAGATTGCCATCCGTAACTCCCAACGAGAGGTCCTGCGATGACCAGCATTCCGATCCGCACCACGGCCCCGCTTGCCCCCGGTCAATTGCCCAGCTGGGAGGAGCAGATGCGCCTGCTCCTGCCGGTGGGCCAGCAGCTGATCGACAACTGGGGCAGGTCCGAATATTCGGAGGAGGACAAGCAGGACCAGTGGGTGCTGGGCCTCGCCATGCTGGCGGGCGGCTATCTCGGCCATGTCTACATGGACCCCAAGCGCCCCGTCTTCGTGCCCTACTGGAACATCGCGCTCAACCAGGGCGGGCCCAATCCCGACTATATCTACAACTACACCGCGATCGATCCGGAGGGCACCTACCGCATCTCCGGCTTTCGCGGCACCAACCGTTTCACCGAGTTCTCGCAGACCCACCGGCGGGTGTTCTACATGCTGGAAGAGGCCCGAAATTCCGCGCCGATCACCAACGATCTCGACCAGCTGCAACTGGGTCCGAACGGCGAGTTCAGCGTGATCCTCAGCCCCGAGCGGCCCGAGGGCCATGAGGGGGACTGGTGGCGGCTGGGCGAGGACACGCAGTCGATCATCGTGCGGCGCTGCTCGACCGACTGGCGGGGTGAGATCGATTCACGGATCGCGATCGAACGGCTCGACCCAGTCGAGACCGCCACCTGGAGCGACGTTTCGCAGCGCTGGTCGGAGTTGCCGCAGTGGATCGTCGGCATGGTCAAGTTCATGACCGACCTGGTGAAGTGGTATCGCGAGAACCACCCGACCAACGGGCTCGAACTATCGAAGAAGATCACCCAGATCGGCGGCCTGCCCAACCAGTTCTACTACGACGGGATTTATCAGATCGACGATGACGAGGCGCTGGTGGTGGAGGTGCGGATCCCCTCCCCCTGCCACTACTGGCAGATCCTCGTCGCCGACGACCGGTTCTGCACGGTCGACTGGCTCAACCGTCAATCGAGCCTCAACGACAAGCAGGCCCGGCTCGATGCCGACGGCATGTTGCGGGTGGTGGTCTCCAAGCAGGATCCCGGCGTGCCCAACTGGCTCGACAAGGAGGACAACAAGTCGGGCATCCTGCAGATGCGCTTCAACCGCGCCAAGGAAGCCCCCCCGGCCAAGGTCACCCGGGTCAAGCTGGCCGACGTGCGCCAGCACCTGCCAGCCGATACCCCCGTGGTCACGCCGGAGGAACGCAAGCGCATCCTCTCTGCGCGCCGCGAGGGCGCCCAGCTGCGGACCTTCTGGTAGTGAACGGCGCATAGAGCGCAGGCGGCCCGCGATCGACCCCTGCGCTGTGCCCGAGGGGTTGCCGGAGCAATCCGGGCCCTGGGCGGAGCCGGACTGACGCCGTCGCCGGACGTGCCATCATACGATGTGGAGAGATGAAATGAATATGCTGCACGACCGGGTTGCGATCGTTACGGGCGCCAGTTCCGGGATCGGCCGCGCATGCGCGCGCCATTTTGCGCAGGAAGGCGCAGCGGTCATCGCCTGCGCCCGGCGCAAGCCGCTACTGGATCAACTGGCAGATGAAATTCGCGCCGGAGGCGGGAAAGCTCTCGCGATCACATGCGATGTCTCGGAGTCCGCTCAGATCAAAGCAGTGGTCGATGCCGCGATCTCGACCTTCGGCAAGATCGACATCCTCGCCAACATCGCCCAGGGGGGGCTGGACGAACAGGAATACCTCACCGACCTGACGGAAGAACGGGCCCTGTTCATGTACCGGACCGCTGCCGTACAGAGTTTGCAGTTCATGCAGGCTTGCCTGCCCCACATGCAGGCCCGCGGGTACGGGCGGATCATCAACACGGGCTCGCACGCCGCAGTGAACGGCGAGCCCGGTTTTGCCGCCTATGCGATCGCCAAGGGCGCGGTGCTGACCCTGAGCAGGGTGGCAGCGAAGGAATGGGCCCGGTTCGGGATCGTGACCAACACGATCCTGCCGGTCGTCCGGACGGACGCCTACGACAATTCGGCCCAAGGGCGCGAGGCGGCCGAACGACTTGCCGCGACTAACCCCACCGGACGCTTGGGCTCTCCCGAAGAATGTGCGCCCCTGCTCGCTTTCCTCGCGAGCGAGGGAGCCGGGTATATCAACGGACAGGTGATCGGGATCGATGGCGGCGGGATGCTTCTCGCCTGACCGCGGGGAGAAACGACTGAGCAGAGGGAGAGCGGGTTTGCGACTGAAGACACCCTGGTACCACGGCTGGAACATCGTGGGGATATGCATCCTCATGCAGATGACCGTGCTGGGCGTGATGGTAAACTGCTTCAGCTTCTTCCTCGAAGGCTGGTCCAGGGATTTCCACCAGCCGATCAGCCTGTTCGTTCTGGGAATCTCCTTCTTCGCCATTCCAGCGGCCTGCTGCATGCCATTCACGGGCTGGGTGGTCGAGCGCTGGTCCCTGGCGCGCGTTATGTTGATAGGCTATCTCGCCGTTGCAGCGGCCTATGTACTTATCGGGTTTGCTCCCAACGGCTGGGCAATCGTCCTGGTCTATGTGCTGCTGCTGCCGCCGGCGGTCACGGCAAGCGCCGGGATACCTTCACAAACACTGGTGTCGCGATGGTTCGTGAAGCGGCGCGCCTTTGCCTTCAGCCTGAGCGCATTGGGGCTGGTGCTCGCAGGGGTTCTCTATCCGCCCGTGGTGGTCGGATTGATCGACTCGGTCGGCTGGCGGGCCACCTGGTGGATCTTCGGCGCATTCAACTGCGTGGTGATCGGCACCCTGGCCTGGATCGCCCTGCGGGACCGGCCTGGCCCCGTCGAAGGCGCGGAATACCTGGGAGGCGAAGATCATCACGTGCTCGCGGACACGGGCAGCACGATCGGTTTTCGCGAGATCGCCCGCCGGCGCAACTTCTGGCTCGCAGTGATGTGTTTCGTCCCCGCAGTGGCCGCCAACAACGTCCTGTCGAACAATTTCGCGCCCTACGCCAAACAGCGGAGTGTCGATGTCGAAACGGTGGCCCAGCTCGTGGTCGTGTTCAACATTGCCGCTACCATCGGAAAGCTCACCGCAGGTTGGCTCGCCGATCGGATCGGCAATCGCGTACCGCTGTTGTTGCTGACCAGCCTGGCTGGGGCTGGCGCTCTCCTGCTGACATTTGCGCACGGCGCCATCGCAATCGGGGGCGGGGCGATCCTGCTCGCAGCCAGCCAGGGGATGTGGGTGATGCTGGCTTCCTGCCTGGCGTCGGAATTCGGCAACCGCGACTTTCCGCGAGCCTACGGGTTCGCCTGCATCACCACGGTGCTCACCGCAGCCACGCCGCCGGCGGTGGCCTATTCGGCCGAGTTAACCGGCAGTTATACCGGAGGGTTCGCCGCGACGACAATCTCCTGCCTTGCAGGAATGGTCGCCGCTTTTCTGTACAGGGATTCCAAGAAGGCCGTGCTTGGCCTCGCGGATGAAGCCGAGCTGACACTCATCAACAGGACCTAGACGGCCATCAAGCGTCGGCGACCACGATCGGGCCCCTGCCCTTCGTCGGAAGCATCAGTCGTACCAATGTGTCCACTTCGGCCTTCTTGAGGTCGGCGGGGTCGAGCACCTCCGCCCCCGAATGCTCCCGCATCGCTGCGAAGATGTTTGCCGTCATGTGTTGCATTCCCGACCACAACAGATTGGCCCGTGCGGCCGACGAAACCGGGTCAAGTTCGCCGGTGCCTTCGTGCAACTTGAGCATCTGTCTGGCGAGCGCGCGAATGACGGGATAGCTGCCGTCGCGGCGAAGCTGCGCGATGTCCTTGTCGCCGTTATTCACCGCGAAGATCGAGTACACCAGGACTCCATGGTTCGCGTACCAGTATTGGTGGAACGCCTCGACGAACTCCGCTGCATGCTGCCGAACCGCATGCGCGTCCCAAGGCTCGCGCAACAGGGCGGCAAGGTCGGCCATCTTGCTCAAGGTTTCATGCGTTAATTCCAGGAGCAGGTCGTGGATGTCGTTGAAGTAGATGTAGAATGCAGCAGGGGACATGCCCGCGGCGCGGGCTACTGACGGAGCCGAGAGGGACTCCAAGGCCCCGCCCGCGTTGAGCATTGTGGCAGCGGTTTGCAGCAGCCGGCGCCGTGTCTCGAGGCCCTTGGGCTTCAGATGCTGTCCGTGCTTGTTTTGCAAGATCGCTTCTCAAGGGATTTCACGAGCGAAAATCAGGCGGAAAATATCGCTGCTGCCATTGCGGTCAACAGCTTACAAGCAGTTCAGCAGCTGAATCCAACCACCCGGGAACGCCGTCAACGATCCCTCTTCTCCCGAGCGAACCTGGATCTGGAGAGCCGAGCTGTTCCGGCGGGCAAGGCCGATGGCGGCGATTGCGTTAGTCCGCCTGCGATGCAAACCCCGTCGGCCCGCCACGAACCAGCCGAATGGTGCAACCCCGATGGCGCTGCGGGGCGCGGGGCATTGCCGGGCAACCGGGAGGCTGCCCGGCAAGCGCACCCTTCACTTGCCGAAATTGTAACGCAGCGACACGCCCACGGTCCTCGGCGGGGCATGGATGAACGATTCCACCCCGATTGAGTCCGGCGAGCTGCCCGATGTGCCGAAGTCGTAGTTGGTGTTGGTGAAGTTCTTCACATAGACGGCAATATCAAGCCCGGTCCCCCCGACGGCGCTCAGTTCGAGCCGCGCGTCGCCCACCGTGTAGCCCCTCACGGTCGAGGCTCCGAGGAAGAACTTGTCGGAATACTTCAGGCCCACATTCAGGCTCAGGTCCCCGCCCAGGACCTTGCCGGGATAGGTCAGCGTGGCACTGCCATTGGCCGTGAATTTGGGCTGCTGCGGGAGAATGATGGTGGAGGCCCGCTGGATATTGCCGGCGCGCAGCAAATTCAGCAGGTTCGGATCGATGGTAATCGCATCGACCGAATAGTCGACGTAGGCCATGCCGGCCTCGACCGTCAGCCAGCGGGTTGGCGAAATGGTAGCGCCGATCTCGAACCCGCGGATCGTGAGATCGCCCACATTGCCGACGGTTGTATTCGCCGGATGCCGGATCAGCACGCCGGGCGTACCGGGAGTATAGGCCGTCTGCGTCGGCTGGGTGGTGCAATCGGCTGCCCGGCCCGCCGACCCGATGGCCTGCGGCACACATACGCCGCCAACCAGCCCCGAGGTGCTCACGCCGAACTGATTGCCTGCGTCCTTGCCGCTGAACAGGGCGACTTCCAGCGAGCCGCGCGCGCCGCCAGCCTGCCAGCGCAGCTTGGTCCCCACTTCCCAGTCGGTCAGCGTCTCCGGTGCGAAGGTCTGCGAGCCGGCCAGGTATGGATCGAACAGGGGCGTGTTGTAGCTCCCGGCCCGGTAGCCCCGGCGGTGGGTCACGTAGACCATGGCGTCCGGCGTGATCTGCCAGTTAGCGCCGAAGGTGTAGGTCATCTTCTTGAATTCGACTTCGGGCAGGGTCTGGGCCGAGACTATGATGGCCCCGGGGACGTTCGCCGTAGTCAGCCCCGAACCCTTCTGGCAATCGGCCTGGGAAATCCAGTTCAGGTTCCTGCCGGTATAGTACACCTGGCCAAAGGGCGAGTAGGTCGCCGAGGCCGTGCAGCCGCCGACAGTGTCCCAGGTCTGGCGCAATCCGGCCGTGACGGTCAGGCCATTGATGAGATCATCCAGCGAGTAGTCGAACTGGCCGTAGATCGCCTTGCTCTTGTTGGTGATGTAATCGGTGACCTGGGCATGGGAGAGACCCTGGAAGACGTTGTATTCAGTCCCGAAATTCCCACCCAATCCTCGCGGTTGTTCCTTGTAGTAGAACCCGCCCAGGGTATATTTCAACCTGTCGTTCAGGAACGACCCGGACAACTGCAGTTCGTCCGTATATTCTTCCATCGAAATCTGGGCATCGATGTCGGCGACGTCGATCGCCGATCCTTCGTTGTCGACCGGGTTGTACGAGAAGAATGACCGGTAGCCGAAGATGTTCTTCAGGGTGTGCTTGTCGCCAAGGCGGATCGTCGTGGTGTTGCTGATACCCTTGACGATCGCGACGGAGTCGAATGGATCGACATTGGTGAACTGGACCCGGTCGCTGGCCTGACCGGCCTGCTGGGCCAGGCGATAGTCACAGGTCAGGCTGGTGCCGCACTGGGTCACGGCGATCATGTTGGCAGCAAAGGCCGGCCCGGCATCCGGACCGAAGATGCTGGACATGAATGCCGTGATGGTGGCGGGTGGCAGCATGTAGAGCGCCGGCGGATTACCGCCGAAGCCCTGCGGGTAGAAGCTGTGGAACAGCGTGTTGTTGGCGCCGCGGATCTTGGTGTAGTCCGCCACCGTCACGTTCTTCAGCCAATCCGTCGGTTCAGCGCGAACCGAGACGCGGAACGAGCCGGTGTCGTATTCGTCATAATTGTGCTTCAGCGGACGGATGTGACCCGGCGTCGCGACCAGGGTGACGGGATCGACCGTGTAGGGGGTCACCCCGATCGCCTTGGTGTAACCGCCGCCCGACGACACCTGGCCCGCCAGGCGGATGACGAGCTTGTCACCGACGACGGGAACATTGATCGCACCTTCGATCTGCTTGAAATCGAAGCTGGCCAACTCGCCCTTTACATATCCGCCGAAATCGTCGGTGGGCGCCTTCGTATAGATCAGTACCGCGCCGCCGATCGAATTGCGCCCGAACAGCGTGCCCTGGGGGCCCTTGAGGACCTGCATGTTGTCCATGTCGTAGGTCGGGATCAGCGCCCCCTGGGTGGGCAGCGGCACTTCGTTCAGATAGGTGATCACGCCAGGGTTGATGTTGCCTGTAACCCCGCGGCTCTGGCCGCGGATGGTCACGAAGGGGTTCGACTTGATGGCGCCTGCCGATATGTTCAGGCCGGGCGTGATTTTCACCAGGTCGGCAACGTTCGTGACCCCGCGCTTCTCCAGCGTGGCGCTGGAGAAGGCGCTGATCGAGATCGGCACCTTGCTGACATCTTCCGCCCGGCGGCGCGCGGTTACGACGATGGCTTCGGGCTGATCAGCGCCGTCCGCAGCCGCCCCGCTCGCGCCTTGTTGAGCGAAAGCCGGACCGGCGCCCAAGGCAAGGCCGCTGACACCACAAACCAACAGAATAAATCGCCGCACAACACCTCTCCTGTTTTTTACTATTTCGCTGTTCTGTATTTGGCGGGCCTCTCGGTCGCCCATCGCCCGATGCGAGGTGACCCGAGCACCGCCACCGGGAGCCGAAGGCCCCCCATTCCTCTGACGCACCTCAATCCCCCCCCGGGCGATCGTGCACGCTCCCGCCAACTGCTCCCTCGCGCTACCGCCCGGCAGATAGGACCAGCCGTGACCGCGCGCCGTGGCGCAGCACGTTCATAGACCTCTCTATGACTTGGATGCTCCCCGGAACTTAATTGGTCAAGAATAAGAAGGACCGAAAAAATAAATGAAGTTCATTTATCTCTTCAGATCCATGTCAGGTTATATTTGATGAGAAATTTTGGCTTGTATGGGAAAAGCGTGGTCGCTACCAGTCATTGTCAGGCGTCGCGCCGTGGCGCGGAATGACTTATACAAATCCGGGAAGGTTGCCTGCATGTACTCTCGCGAGCGTCGTTTCAATTTGTCTGGGCAGATTTGCGGAGGCGAACAGCCGACACGGCCCGCCTGCAGGAAAGGCGGATTGGGGGTTGCGCGCCATGCTTGAGAATCTCTGCATCGGGATCGACGTTGGCGGTACTTTCACCGACGCGGTGCTGACCGGCGCCGGCGAGGTCATCCGCGCCAAGGCGCTGACCACGCACGGCGATCCGGGCCGCGGCGTCATTGCGGCCTGCGAACTGGTGGCCGAGCGGCTTGGCGTCGCGCTTGACGACCTCCTCCCGAACGTGAAGCGCTTCGGGCTGGGGACGACCGTCGTGACCAACCAGATCGCCTCGCGCGCCGGGCGTCGGATCGGCCTGATCACAACGGCAGGGTTCGAGAATATCGTCCCCTTTTCGAAGTTGCACTGGGGCAGCGAGAACGGCTGGTTGGTGACGCCGCCCCAGATCATTTCGCGCGACCGGATCATCGGTGTTGCGGAGCGCATCGATCGCCGCGGCGAAGTCATCACCCAGCTCGATGAAACGGCGGTGCTCGCCGCCGCGACCACGCTGGTCGAATCGCGTGAGGTGGAGGCGCTGGCGGTCTCGTTCATCTGGTCGGTCCGAAACGACAGCCACGAGGCGCGGGCCGTGCGCCTGATCCGGGAGCGCTATCCCGATCTGCCGGTGTCATCCGCCGTGAGCCTGCTGCCAGTGGTGCGCGAATACGAACGGACGATGTTCTGCCTGCTGAACAGCTATACATCCGGCGCCCTGGCCGGGATCGACTGGCTGAGCGAGGAACTCGCCCGGCGGGGGCTGTCCGCTCCGCTGCTCCTCATCCATTCGGGCGGCGGGGCCACCAGTGTCGAGGAAGCACGGCAAGTGCCGGTCTCGCTCGCCGAATCCGGGCCGGCCGCAGGCGTGGGCGCGGCGGCGATGCTGGCCGCCAGCTGCGGGGTCAGCGAGGCAATCACTTGCGACATGGGCGGCACCACGTTCGATTTCTCGGTGCTCAGCCGCGGCGAGCCGGCCCGGCGGGTGCGGGGCGATCTCATGGGAATCTGGACCGCGCTGCGTTCGGTCGACGTTGACTCGATCGGAGCCGGGGGCGGATCGATCGCCACCATCAACGCCTTCGGGGCGCTTCAGGTGGGGCCTCGCTCCGCCGGCTCCATGCCTGGGCCAGCCTGCTACGGCCGCGGCGGGACCGAAGCCACGGTGACCGACGCCTTGCTGGTGCTGGGCCTGCTCGATGAGGACACGTTCCTCGGCGGCACCATGCGGCTGGACCGCGAGGCGGCCGTGGGGGCCTGCGCCAAGCTGGGCGAGAAGCTCGGCCTCGAGCCCGAAGCTGTGGCTCTGGGCATTCGCGAAGTTGCCCTTGCCGGCATGATTGCCGCTGTGCGCGGGCGCCTTGCCAAGCTGGGCATCGATCCGCGCGGCAAGTCGATCGTCAGCTATGGCGGTTGCGGGTCGCTGTTCACGCCGGAAATCGCCGCCGCCATCGGTGCCAGCGAAGTCCTGATCTCGCGCAACGCTTCCGTGCTTTCGGCGACGGGCGCGGCCACACTCGATGTCAGGCGTGAGCGGCCACGCAGCGTCAATGCCACGATGCCGGTCGATACCGGTGTCCTGGTGAACCTGCTCACCGAACTTATGACGGAGATCGACGGAGATCTCGAACGGGACGGGATCCCGGTCGACGAGCGCGAATACCAGCTGGAGGGCGAGCTTCGCTTCAATCGCCAGAAATGGGAACTCGCCATCCCGTTCCGGAGTCTCAAGATCGACGACACCGTCGTGGCACAGCTGGAGGCTGACTTCCGCGAGGAGTACATCTCCCGGTTCGGCAGCGGGTCCCTGATGCCCGGCGCCCGGCCAGACCTCTCGACGGTTCGTGCCATCGGCATTGGTCGGACGACCAAGGCGGCCGTGGCGACATCGCGGGAATCGGTCGAACGGTCGCTCGGCAGGAGCTCGACCGCCAACGGTTCGCGCAACATCCTGGTCGACGAGGCCCGCGGCCGGCAACCGGTGAAGGTGGTCAGCTACGACCAGGTGGGGCGCCGCGAGCAGCTCTGCGGACCGGCGTTGATCGACGGCGGCGATACCACGGTGTTCGTGCCCTCGACCTGCACCGCACAGTTGCACGACAATGGAACCCTGATCATCTCGGTGAATGGCTAAGACGATGGAACTCGAAACCCTCACTCCCGCCGACGAAACCGTCAGCCCCATCGCGCTCCAGGTCTGGCGCTCCAACCTTGAGGCAATCGGCAACGAAGGCCTCTACGGCATCGAGCGGACAGCCATCAGTCCGGTAGTGGTCGAGGCGCTCGACTGTGCCACCGCCATCCTCGATCACCAAGGCAGGCTCATCGCGTTCGGCGGGCTGAGCACCAATCCCGGCTTTGCGGCGATCGCCCACGTCCGATCGGTCATCCGCCATCACGGCGACACCATCGCCGAGGGCGACGTGTTCCTCGGCAACGATCCCTATGCCGACGCCTCGCTCCACCCGAACGACGTGTTCGTATCCGAACCGGTCTATGTCGCCGGCGAGCTCGTCGGATGGATTGCCAGCACCGCGCACCTGATGGACGTGGGCGGCATGGTGTTCGGCTCCTTCGCCCCCCACGCAACCGAGTGCTTCCAGGAATCCGTCCGGGTCCCGCCGGTGCGCCTGTTCCGCAAGGGTGTCGAGCAGACCGACCTGTGGACCATGTTCCTCAACAACGTGCGCATCTCGGACCTGGTCGAAATGGACCTGCGCGCGCTGGTCGCCGGGTGCCATGTCTCGAGCGAGAAGCTCGCCGGGCTCGCCCGGTCGCTCGGCGAGGACGGCAGGCGGTTCCGCGCCATGAGCGACGCGTTCTACCGGCAGACCAGGGAGGCGGTCGATCAGCGGGTCGCCGCGCTGCAGGACGGGGTCTACTGCAAGACCGCCTATGCGGACTGGAACAACGAGTTCTTCAAGCTGCCCTGCCGGCTGACCGTCGCGGGCAAGCGCATGGTGTTCGACTTCACCGGCGCCTCGCCGCAGTGCGATCACTTCATCAATTCCCGCCCCTATCTCATCCAGGGCGGCATCGCGACCCCGCTCGGGAACTACCTGTTCAACGATATCCCGGCCTGCCAGGCGATCTTCGAAGCGGTGGAGGTGGTTTGTCCCGAGGGGACGATCGTCAACGCCACGGCCCCGGCACCTTGCGGCGCCTGCCACTATGACGTGCCGGGAACCGCCGCGAGCGCCGCGACCGTGTGCCTGGTCCAGGCTATTGCCGCCTCGCCGGCAGATATTGCCTGCAGCCAGTACGTCACCGCCCAGCAGGGCAATTATGCTTCCGATGCCTTCACGGTCTGGAGCTATGGCGGCGATGGCTTCGCCGTGATGGACGGCACCACCACCGGTGGCTCCCCCGCCGCGCGCGACCGCGACGGGATCGACCTCGTGGATCAGAACGTCGGGCAGCACGGCATGGTCGAACTGATCGACGTCGAAGTGTTCGAGGACTGGTATCCGGTTCTGGTCACCGGCAAGTGGCCGGGCGGCGGTGGCGGTTCGGAAGGCAAGTTCCGCGGCGGCGCGGGCATGCACATGATCTTCCAGCCTCACCTGATCGACAGGATCTACGGCGTTACCATGGCGAAGAAGGAGCACCTGCCCAACTCCGGCGTCGCCGGCGGGCGCCCCGGCGGCGGCTCCGAACTCTGGATCCACCGGCCCGACGGCTCACGCGAGGCAGTCGATAATCACACCATGGGCGTGGAACTGCGCGCGGGGGAATCGTTCGAGTTCAAGTCCTCATCAGGCGGTGGTTATGGGGACCCGCTGGAGCGGGATCCGCAGGCTGTGCAGTCCGACCTTGCGCTTGGGCGGATCACTTCAGAGGCCGCGCTGGACATTTACGGGGTGGTGATCGACAGCACCGGCGTAGACGGACCCGCAACCGAGCGTCGCCGCCAATCGGTCCGCGCCGAGCGGCTGGCCCGGGCCGAGCCGGCCCGGCACCCGCTTGCGTTGACCGACGCGGAGATCCTGCCATCCGGGGCAGCCGAGGCTGTCATCTATCCCGGGATCGGGCGCCGCGGCGCGATAGCTTACAGCATGGCGAGCGGAGCCCCCTTGGCCAAGGCCCCCCACCACTGGACGGACGGTTGCCCGGTGTTGCGGGAGCGTCACCCCACCCGCAGCGGTACCGACGTGATCTATGATACGTACCTCGACCCGTTGACAGGCGCCGCGCTGGAAGTGGATGCCAGGCTTGACGGAGACGAGCGGTCGTTCACATCGCTGCCGCGTAGTTGGACCGGGTAGGAACACCAGGCCTGCAAGTCCTCTGCGACCGGGGCGCCACTTCCCGGACATCTGGCGGGCTCGCGCTGCCCGGCCGGTCAGGCGATGAAGGCTCGGAAGGCATCCCACGGCACGTCCGACTGGTAGAGCTCGGCATCCACCAGCGCGTCGGCCGGCACTGTGTAGCGGCTCACGTCCATGGCTTCGCCGAAGTGGCTGGCGGCGTCCTCGATCGTCCAGTCCTTGTCGGTGCCGCGGTAGCCCGCCGCGACGGCGACCATCACGCGCGCGAAGCCGCCTCCGCCGACCGAGAACATCTCGCCATTGCACGGCGCATCGTCATGGGCGAGCAGGGCCACCACGGGAGCCACCGCCCTGGCCGGGAAGTCGCGCTGCATCAGGGCGTTGATCTCCTCGCCCATCAGGGCCGTCATGCGGCTGCCGGCGATCGGCATGATCGCGTTGGCCTTGACGTTGTTCTTCGAGACATTCGTCGTCGAGGCCAAGCCCCTCGTCATGGCCCAGACGGCGCCCTTGCCGGCCGGATAGGGCAAGCCGCTGCCCATGCCGAACCACGAGCCCGAGGCGACGTTGACGATGCGACCGTAGTTGCGTTCGTTCATCCCCTGCCACACGGCGCGGCACATGTAGAAGGTGCCGGAGGCCGAGACCGCCATGTCCTTTTCCCACTGCTCGTCGGTAATGGTCGGCAAGGTGGTGCTGGCGCTCACAATACCGGCATTGTTGACGAGGATATCGACCCGGCCCCACCGCGCCATCGCATCGTCGACGATAGCCTGGGCGCCTGCCGAGGTGGCCACGCTGTTGCCGTTGGCCTCGGCGACGCCCCCCTTGGCGCGAATTTCGGCGGCAGCCGCTTCGGCATAGCGCGCATCGCTGCCCATACCATCGAAGCTGCCGCCGAAGTCAGTGACAAGAACCTTGGCGCCGCGGGAGGCCAGCAGATCGGCGTAGGCCTTGCCAAGACCGCCGCCGGCACCGGTGACGATAGCCACCCGGTCGTCAAACCGCATTCCGGTCATATACATCCTTTCCCGAGGAGGTGCGCCGCGACTGGAGCATCCGTTATCCTTGCACGTTGTCGCCTGATCCGAGCTTGCGCAAGCTTAGCACCGGCCCAACCACGGCTTGATCTGGCAAATGGGACGTGAGAGCGGCGCAGCACGCCGGCCGACCTGGTTTGCCCGGGGTGACGGCCCTGATGAGGATCGCGGCTGGAAGCTAGGCCACCTTTCGGAGCACGCCGTCGATGCCCAGGGCCGAACCATTGCGCGCGGTGGCGCTGTCGTTGGTTAGGGCTGCCTTCGCCCCGTCTGCCCCGGACACCATGATCTTCCCCTCCTCGCGCGAAACCGTGAGCGTGCCTTTGCCCATGGAGCGCAGTTTCAGCGGCTTGCCGGAGCTACGCTCCAGGGCCTGGTTGAGGTCACCGAGCGTGAGCATGCCGGGCACGATGTGCTCGCGCAGCAGAGCGGCAAGCGCGGCGCGCTGTTCGGGTTGACGCAAGGCGCGGCCCGGCTCCCCGAGCTTGTCGAACGCGGCATTGGTCGGCGCGAACACGGTGTAGCTTGCCTTGCCGCCGAGCACGCCCGCAAGCCCGGTCTGCCGGATGATCTCCGCCAGGGCCGAGAACTGCGCGGACTTGCCGATGGCGGCATCCAGCGTGACTTGCGCCGGGGCGGCCGCGCCGGGGCCGCCGCTCGCCCGCGCTTCGGGACTGGCATCGTGCCGCTGGCACCCCGCAGCGAGGCCGCTCAGCGCCAGCCCAAGGACGAATGCCCGCGAAGTCTTGATCATGCCCGGTCCTTTCATGTCAGCAACTGGATCGCGGCCAGGATCAGCATGGTTTTCGGATCGATGCGGTAGACGTAGCCATCCGCGTAGCGGTACCAGGCATCGGGTCCGTCCGCGTAGCGGTCGCGGTAGTCCCACGGCACATTGTAGACGTCGTAACCGACCGGCATCGGCTCACCGACCACGAATTCGTCCCCGGTAAGGAATCCGGCCACGCCGACAATCCGGTTGGTACGCGGCTCCAGCCGGTAGAAGGTATCGTCGCTGTAGTAGGCGGGCACCGGCGCGGTTTCATAAGCCGCCGGCCAGATCTCGCCGATGAACAGCGGCCCGCCCAACAGGGGAACATAGCCAAGCACCGCGGGGCCGGAAGTGCGGAGCAGATAGCCGTCGAAATAGCGGTAGCCGCTGTCGGGGTAGCCCCACCAGTCCGGCTGCCACGGCACGGCAGACGATTTCACGAGGCCGGGCGGATTGCAGCCGTTGTACTTCTTCGCCAGCCCGGGCGGGCAGCCGCCAAGGAAGGTGGGGCGCTCGCCCCGGAATGATACCCGCGCCTGTCCGCCATTATCGGCCGGGCCGGCGAATTGGCCGCCCGGCGCGCGCGCGCCGCGCTCTGCCGCGCCGTGGAACGCTGCAGCGCCGGCGACCACGCCCGCGCCCACCGCAGCAGCACGCATGGCACCTTGGCCGTGTTTCCCGGCGGCGCCAGGGGACTGTTGGTCATGCGCCCGGCGTCCGCCCTGCGCCATGCGGCCGCGAGCCCCGGCGTGGCGCTCAGCCCAGCCGTGCTGCCGGGCCGGGCCGCGCTCGTGGCGCTGCGCCTCGTGCATTCGCGGACCGCGTTCACCGCCGCGCCCGCCGCCGTGACCGCCGCCGCCAAATTGCGGGCCGCCGCCGTGACCGTGGCCGCGTCCCTCACCGCCGCCTGCCCAGGGACTGCCGCCCCCGCGCATGCCGCCGCCGTTGCCGTTGCCATGATCGCCGTGACCGCCTCCGCCTCCGGGGCTGCCGGGGCCGCCCCCGCCTTCGTGCTTGCCGCCCCCGCCGCCGTGAGCCTCACCACCGCCGCCTCCGCCGCCCTTGCCGCCGGGACCAGCCACGACCGGCGAGGTCATGGTCAGGGCCAGGGCCGCGGCGCCCGCCGCCAGAGCGGTCTTCGCGATAAACCTGCGCATCAGGAATCTCCTTGCGGCAGGAACGCCAGGCATTTGCGGTAAGTTCCGGTAGGCAGGCGCTGTCCGAACGCCGGGCCGACGCCGTCGCCGACTACCTGGCTGATCGCAGCGTCAACCCGGTGCGAATGGGCATTCAGGGCTTGGGGCGGGGTCCGTCGGCCGATGCGACAATCGGCCGGAACGTGCGCCGGCAGTCCGCGTTGGCAGGCGGAGGAGACCAGTCATGGGCGTGTTGCGCAAAGCGCTGTTCGGGGCCGCACTGTTCGGAGCCTACAAGTACATCGGCCCGCTGTTCGGTGGGCCTAATCGACGCACCTACGATGGGCTGAGCGCCGTTTTCGCCACGCGTGAACAGGCCGATGTCGCGGTCGAGCGCCTCGTGCAGGAATACCGCATCGACCGGGCGGCGGTCTTCGTCGAACCGATCGGCGAGCGGAACAGCGCCGGAACGGCGGTCAGTGGCGGCGATCATGCCTCGGGCGACAGCGGCGCCCGCGACCGTTCGGACGGGCCGCTGCGCGGGGCAATCAAGGTCACGGCGCCGCTCGGGCAGATCAGCGAAGGCGTTCTCCGGCAAGCCTTGCGCGATATCGGCGCCAGCCGCATCGAAGCCTTCTAAACGTGATCGGTGCCCTGCGCTTGGTCGGCCTTGCTGCGGTGAGCACGACCATGACCGGCATCTCGGCGCCGGTCCATGCACAAGAAGTGTGGGCCGGTGTTTTCGCCCATGCGGTCGATACGCCGTTCACCTTTACCACCGCCGAAGGCGGCAGCGATCTCCAGCTTGGCTTGCGCGGATCGCCAATAGAGGCCTTGCATGCCGTCGGCAGACCTAGCCCCTATGTAATCGCCTCGCTCAACTCCAGGGGGGACACGAGTTTCATCGGCGGCGGGCTGAGCTGGACCATCGGCAAGCACACCATCTATGTGCGCCCGGGCATCGGCCTCATCGTGCATGACGGCCCGAGAGAGCGGATCAATTCCGCCGGGGTCCACACGGAACTCGGCAGCCGAGTACTGTTCGAACCGGAACTGGGCATCGGCGCGAGGGTGAATCCGCGGCTCTCGGTCGAGGCGAACTGGACCCACATCAGCCATGCGCGGCTGTTCAACTCTCGCCAGAACCCCGGGATCGACATGATCGGTGTGCGGATCAACTTACGGGTACGCTGACGCCCCCCGGGGCGAGCCTTTCATTCGGCATTCAAAAGTCGCGGATCACCGCCTCGTGCCATCCCGTCGACTGGCAGCGCGGGGCTTTGGACTGACGCCCGGGGTGCACAGCCGGCTCGACAGCTTCGCACAGGTCATGAGAAATCGCCCTGATGTCAAACTCCGCCAGCATTCCCCGATCCTCGATGTCTCCACATCAGGTCACCCCCCCGCCGTTGCGCGAAGGTTTGCGGACGTCATTGCAGCCGCTAGAACGGGACCATGGGACGCCGGCTGAAAGTATTCTTCGATGGCGGTTGCCGCCCTAACCCCGGCCTCATGGAAGCCGCGGTCGTGATCCGTGGCAAGAGCCATTTCTTCGACGACCTTGGAACGGGTTCGAATTCGGATGCCGAGTGGCGAGCACTGTTCTGCGCCATCAGGCTGGCGCGGCACCTTGGCGAGCACGACGTGGCGTTCATCGGGGATTCCAAAGAAGTGATCAGCGAGGCAAACCTGGCCGCGACGGCGGGCCGCGCGCTGTCTGCACATGCCGCCGTGTTTCTCTCCATTGCAGCGCAAGGCCGACCGGGAAGAATACGGTGGATCAAGCGCGAGCAGAACCTCGCCGGCATAGCTCTTGAAGCCAGGCGTCGCGGATTGGTTCGGCCCTGACCTTCGAGCCGTTTGCGCTTCTCCGAACGCAGGCACCATGCGCTTTCCGGGAATCGCAGCCAAGGCCGACTTGCCCGACGCCCCGTCATCATCAAGCCGAACGGGAACGAGGCGCGAGACAGCCGTAAACGGTGTCCCGCGCCTTCGATGTCAAGTGGGCCTAGAAGTCGAAGCTCGCTTCAATGCCGTAGGAGCGCGGCTTCATGTATGAGACGGCATCTCCGGCTGCCGTGTTGAACACGCTGGCAATACGCACGACATCGGTGATGTTGTTGCCGTAGGCTGAAATCGTGAGTGCCGGGGATGCGAACCGGTAGGAAATCCGGGCGTCCAGCGTAGTGTATGCCTTCTGCTGGATACGTCCGTCGAACGTGTAGCTGATCGGGCTGGTGTGATATAGCGTACCGGTAAGGCGCAGCGTGTCGTTCCCGACCGGCAGCGTGACTGATGGCGTGAGGGTGAACGTGAACTCTGGCGCCCGGATCATCCGGTAGCCGCTCAGATCCTTGATCAGGGCAACATTGCCGGCGTTCAGTACCGTCCCGGTATTGGTGTGGGTAACGGGATCATAGTTGCTGCGCTGCGGATCGTTGACCGGAGCGTTAGGGAAGCTGCTGTACTTGGCATCAAGGATCGAAACGCCTGCCCGAAGCGAGAACATGTCGTTCATGCGCAAGGTTGCGTCGATGTCGGCGCCATTGATCCGGGCCGCGGCTGCATTCTGTACGACCGACAGGTTGGTGCATGGCGCCCCGGGTGCAGAACTGGTCGGAACGCAGACGTAGTTGTTAACCTGGACGTCCTTGTAGTTGTAGTGGAACAGGGCCAGGTCGAGATCGAGCATTCCGGCAATGCGGCCCTTGAAGCCGACCTGGTAGGCATCGATCTTCTCCGGGTCTGCCAGCGGCAGCGTGCCGTCGGGGTTCAGGGAGAATGCCGAAGACTGGAAGATGCCGCTCTTGAAGCCCTTTGAATAGCTGGCGTAGATATTGGCTGTCGGAGTCACATCGAACTTGATGGTAGCGCGCGGCGTTGCACTGTTCCAGCTGCGGTTGGCTACGGCCGAGGAAAGCGCCGCGAGCGACGATGTTGTGCCATAGATGAGCAAATTGCTGTCCAGAGAACGCTTTTCATGGCTGTAGCGCAGCCCGCCGATCAAATGCAGCCGATCGGTGACATCGTAGTACACCTCTCCGAACAGCGCCTCCGCGCGGTAGTCGGCGACTGACGATAGAGACCGAGAAGGTGTCCAGGACATTGAGCGGCGTCCACCCGCCCCAACCCTTGATGTAGTAGCCGCCGACGACGAAATTGAGCGGCCCGTTCAGCTTGGACGCAAACGACAATTCCTGGCTGAACGCGCGGTCGGTCGTATAGGCATCGTACAATAGGCCGTACACCCCCGCGGGCTGAACGCTGTCATCGGCATCGTTCACCCCGTGAGCCTTGTATTCGCCGAAGGAGGTGATCGATTTCAGCACCCCGATGCCGGTCTGAAGCGTTGCAGTGGCGCCATACCCGTAGTGCTCGTTGGTGCTGATGATCGGCATGATCGGGTTTTGCGCCACGACGTAGGGGTCGCCCGGCGGGATAATGGACCCGGGGATCGTGCGCCCGGACGTATTGCCGTTCAGCGGCACGGCAAAAGCAGTCCGCGCGTCGTCGCGCGCCGACCACTCGGCGAACAGGATGATTTTCAGGTCGTCGGTTGGATCGAGACGGAGTTTCCCGCGCAGCAGGCGGGAGCGGAAGGGGGAGACGTAATCTCCGGTCTGCAACGACCTGAGATACCCATCGTTGTGTTCATAGTACCCAGCGACGCTCAGCGCCGCACGGTTGTCCACCACAGGCACCGAAACGAAGCCCTTGGCGGTGAAATCATTCATGTTGCCATAGCCGGCGGTAAGGTTGCCAGCCACCTCATAGGTGGGCTCACGCGTGACGATCTGGATAGCGCCGCCGGTGGCGTTGCGCCCGAACAGAGTGCCCTGCGGCCCCTTCAGGACCTCGATCCGCTGGATATCGGGCAACTCGAACATGCCCGCGTTCGGTGCGGGCAAATACACCCCATCGACGTAGATTGCCACGTTGGTGTCCGACCCCGCAGAAGTGACCTGAGTGGTAATGCCGCGAACTGACGGTACAGTGAACCCGCCGACGGCGTCCATCTTGAGGCCGGGAACGGCGCTGGTCAGCGCCTGTGTATCGTTGATGCCCGCTTCTTGCAGTTGCTTGCCGCTGAAGGCGCTGATCGACAGAGGAACGTCGCGCAAGCGCTCTTCGCGACGTTGCGCCGTAACAATGATTTCACCACTGCTTACAGAGGCATCTTTTCCGGGCGTCTCTTCAGCAAAGGCTGAGCCGGAATACATGGCGACAAGCGACGTCGTCAGAGCGAACGCCCAATTCAGGCGTGAACAAGCCATTTCGTCATCCTCCCAACATCGGACTCATTCTTCGAGCCCCGACGTCGGAGAAAATCATAAATGCACCCACGTGTCAATCAATGAACTGTCAGTTCAGTTACGGCACAGTCGGATTCAGGGCCCGTCCGGATAGCAAAACGCGAAAAATCGTTCGGCGAGGATGTCCAGTGCGACTTCCATCGACGGTGACCCAGGAACAGTATCGAAATAGTGGGTGGCTTGCTCTATCTCGAACAGCATCAGATAAATCTTGGTGCGGCGAACCTCCCGCACCTGGCCGGTGTGGCCGCGCAAGTCGAACCCGGGGTAGACATTGCCGAGTTTCTCTATCGCATGTTCCCGATGCTCATGGATCAGGTAGAAATCATCCGGAACCTGGCTGAAATAGAGCGGAAACAGATGAAGTGAACCATAGCGCCGTTCTATCTGGGCGCGGAAATGAGCGATCCATTCCCGCATTTCGGCTACGGTGGTGTGCCTGTGATCGGCCAGCTCGTCATAGACCCTGGCCTGGTCCGCAAGATCGTCGCGCAGGACGCATCCAAGGACTTCGAGCTTGCTCGAAAAATGCAGATAGAGCGTCCCGCGGCTAACCCCGGCGTGCGCGGCGATGTCATCGATCGACACCGGATCGTAGCCGCGGGCATAGAACAACTCTCTCGCCGCATCGCGCAGCAGCGCGAGCGTCAGCTGTTTTTGCTGCTCCCGCAAGCGAGGACGTTTGGACTTGGCTGGCTGTTGCATATCACCCCTGACACGCAACCACGCGCGCGAACACATCACCTGCGCCGCCAGCCGGAGCGACGGTTACGTCAGCCGCCGCGAGTGCGAAGACCTTTCATTTAGAGTGATCGCGAAGGCCTGTGAAGTGCTCAATCGTCGGATTTTCGGTGACCATCGCCCCGATCCGCCGGCTGAATTCCCGGATATGGGGGGTTGTCAGGTGCCGTTCGAACGCCTCCCGGTTTTCGAATACGTCGAAGAATGCGAAACGGCAGGGGTCGTCATTGTGCTGCATCGCGTAGAAACTCACGACCCCTGCTTCCTTTGCCGACTCGCTCGTCACTTCGGCAATAGCCTTCTTGAACGCGTCGACATCATCTGGACTGACGTTGATGCTGGTAATTACAACATCGTGGCTCTGCGGAGGGACTTTCATGGCCGGGTTTCCTTGCGGCTTGTTGCGTGTGGAGAGTTGAAATCTATGATCTGGCGGCCACCAGAACCTGGCCGTCCCAGCGGCGCGCAGCCTCTTCCATCGCCTGGCGGTGCGCCTCTCCGGTGTGAATAAGGGCTTCCGACAGCTCAATCATCATGCCGCCCGGCTCGGGCGATTCGAAGTAGGCGAAGCTGGCGTCGGCGGCGCGCGACCCACCGGTTTGTACGAGAACCCAGCCGGCATCGACCAGTTCGCTCTTCTTGCGTTCGAAGCTTTGATGATCGGCGAACCAGCTGGCGACATGCTGCGCGCCCTCGCGACCGGTATCGAGGAATTCCTGCCAGCAACTGGGCGCATCGTTGTGCTGCTGGATGAGTTCGATCTGCAACGGCCCCGAATGGGCAAAGCACAAGGTCACCTCCGGAGCTGGTCCGGGCGCCCCACGGTAGATGAAATCATCGACGGTAAAACGCATGGTGAAGAAGGGACCTACCCCCATCTTCCCCCACCTTTGCATCGCGTCCTCGCAGTCGCGCACAACCATGCCGAGTTGGCGAATGCCCCCAAACAGAATGCTCACAAATCAACTCCTCTGATGTCATGCGTAGAGCCTAACCGGCCGCATCCTCGATGATGAGATCGGCTGCCCGCCAGGCCAGGGCCATTACGGGTCCGTTGGTGTTTCCGGACACCTGGGTCGGCATCACGGAGCAATCGACCACTCGCAGCCCACGGACGCCCTTCACGCGCAGGCGGCCATCCACGACCGCGGCATCGTCTCCCCCCATCCGACACGTTCCTACCGTGTGCAGGCAGGTTGAATCCTGGTGAGCTGCCTCGAGGATTTCCGCATCGGATTCCACGTGAATACCGGGGTGGGTTTCTCGCACGAGAAATGGCCGCAGCGGATCCTGTGCCATCAGCCGGCGGGCGTAACGAAACAGGTCGATGATAATGCGCCGATCATTGTCGGTGGTCAGGAAATTGGCCTGGATTGCCGGAGGAACCAGCGGATCGCGCGAGATGATCCGCACCTCGCCCTGGCTGTCGGTGCGCAGCGGATAGCCCATGAACATCAACCCGGGCTCGCGCTCGGGACGCGAAACCTGGGCGTCCCGCTGAGGTGACAGGCTCCAGAAGGTCAGCTGTGCATCGGGTCGGTCCAACCCCGGGCGGGTGCGCACAAAAGCGTTGATATCGTAAGTCGCAGCCATCGGACCGCCCGCCCCGGCCACATAGCGAAGGCCGTTGAGATAGGCGCGCCAACCTTGAAGGTGCGGGTTCAGGCTGTGACCAGTGACCCGCTGGGTCATCGTGATCATCTTATGTTCGCGCGCGTTCCTTCCGACATCCCCGCTCGCCTGGACAACTTCAATCCCGAGCCCCTTCAACAATGGGGCGGGGCCGATACCCGAATGCTGCAGCAGGGCTGGCGACTGCAACGCGCCAGCCGCCACTATGATTTCCCTGCCCGCCAGAAAAACCTTCTCCCGGCCTCCTACGCAGACCTGCACGCCGACCGCCTGGGTATCGCGAAACAGCAGGCGCTGCACGAATGCCTCGGTGACGACAGTAAGGTTCGGACGCCTTTGCGCCGGACGAAGGAATGCGTCGGCTGCGCTCCAACGGCGCCCGTTGCGCATGGTGACCGGGCTATATCCTGTGCCTTCCTGGTCTGGACGATTGAGATCGTCGCGCACGGGAAGTCCCATGGCAGAGCCGGCCGCGAGCAGGGCCTCGGTCAATGGAGTGACGCGCCGCTGGATGGAAACAGTGAGCGGACCCCCCACCCCTCTTTCCCCGTCGTCGCCGAGTTCATGGTCCTCTATCGCGCGAAATGCCGCGCGCATCGTGGGCCAATCCCACTGCGGACAGCCCAACTGGCCCCAACCATCATAGTCCTGGGGCTGCCCACGGAAATAGAGCATACCGTTGAGCGAACTTGAGCCGCCGAGCATTTTACCCCGCAGCCAGAAGTGCCGATTTCCGGTGTGATGGTCCGGTTCGAGCGTGTAATGCCAGGCTCGGGAAGGGTTTCCCAGGTTCCGAAACAGCCCCATCGGCATCCGCACGAACAGGCTGTCGTCAGGTGGGCCAGCCTCAAGCAACAGAACTCGCCAACGCCCATTTCGGGTAAGTCGGTCCGCCAGCACACAACCGGCGGAGCCGGCCCCAACAATAATATAGTCGAATGATCCTTCAGCCGCACCGAAAGGCACCATCACTCTCCCAAGGAGGACCCACTCGAATGGCGGGCCTGCTCATGAGCAGGTTATTGCTCTTAAAATGAACTGTGAGTCAAGTTAATATGCTTCAAGTACACTACGCGGGGAGGCGCGGCTGAAACCGCCCCACCCTGGACGTTCCGCAAGCTCAGCGGGAATGGCACATAGTGCATCCCCATTTCGCGGATCAGCTCAGGCGATGAGTGAAAATAACGGCCCCGCAAGATGCGGCATCGAGCAGGTACGCGCACTCGGCCCCAAGCGATTCGGGATCGATTAGCTTTGCGTCGAGCGGCGCGTCCGATCGCAAGATCACCCTGACCGTCACCCCGGCAGAAGGTGCGGTCGACTGTACCGTCAATGCCACTCCGCTCTCCTTCGGTGCCTTTTCGCCGCTCGATGGCGCGGCTCACGACAGCGAAGCCCGGATCACGGTCGCCTGCTATTCGGATACCGGCAGCGAAAGCGCCGCCTACGAAATCGCGCTCGACGCGGGCAGCGCGGGCACGTTAACGCCCCGCGCCATGCAGTCGTACGGCAATCAGCTCGCCTATAACCTCTATACCAGTTCCACTTACGGCACAGTCTGGGGCATCGCCGCGGGCGCAACGGTCGCCGGCAACCTCAGCCTGAATGCCGCGAACGTGGCCTACAGCCACGACTACCCGGTTTACGGGCGCATCCTGGCTGGCCAGAGCCAGGCCCACATCGGCACCTATAACGACAGCGTGACGATCACGGTGACCTACTAGGCCAACGCCCGGTCACTCGCGGTCCATGCCACCGAAGCGGAAGACCACCGAGGCCCCCACGGTGCGCGGATCGCCGCGCAGCTTGCGGATCGCCGTGCTGCCGGGAAACACGCCGTTGCGCAGCCCCAGCGGCCCGTCGAGCACCTGGTTGAAGTTGGCGAGAGCATAATGCGTGTTGCCGAGGTTCTCCCCGAATAGGGCAGCGGTCCAGCGGCGCCCCGGCCCGTCCAGCGCCAGCCGGGCGCCTACCAGCGCATAAGCCGGCTCGATGGTCTGCGGATTGGCGTCAGTGGTGGAGCCGAGGTACTGGTTCGAAACGAAGGCGACGTGCCCCGACAGCTCCCAGCTGCGCCCGCTGCCGCCCAGCTCCCCGCGCCACGCCGCCGAAGCCGCGCCCGACCATCGGGGAGAATATCTGGCCGGCTTGCCCGACAGATCCCGGGTCCCGCCCAGCCCGGGCAGGCCCGAGGCCTGCGGAAAGCGCAGGAAGGCCGAGTCCAGGTAGCTGACCGATCCCGCCAGCCTCAGCCGCCGCGTCGGCGACCATCCGCCCTCCAGTTCAAAGCCCTGCTGACGCACGTCGCCGGAGTTGCGCAGGATGAAGGTCGTGCCAAGGATCGCCCCGTCCTGATAGTCGTTAACGTCCATCCGGTAGAAGATCAGGCTGGCATCGATCCGGTCGCCCGCAGCGCGCATCTTCACCCCGGCTTGCCAGCTGGTTACGGTCTCGGGCCGGTAGGTGCGCGTCGTCGATACCAGCGCTCCGCCCGCGTCGAACGTCGAAAGGGCAACGTTGCCGCCGCCTGAATTGTACCCGCCCGATTTGTAGCCGGTGGCATAGACCCCAAAGGCCAGCAGGCGCGGCGTCGGGGCATATTGCGCCCTCAGCTTGAGCGACGTGTTTTCGCCGCTCACGGCCGGCAGCATCAGCATCTCGGGCGCGCGCAGCCCCGCCACATAGGGCGTGGCGATCCGCTGGTCGTAGCTGCCGCTCTTCGCATCGTGCGTCCAGCGCGCGCCCAGCGAAAGCGAGAGCCGTTCGGTGAGGTAGACGTTGGCCTGGCCATAGCCGGCCAGGCTGGTCGTGCGCTGGGCAAAGCGCAGGTCTGTCGCGCCCGTGCCGCCAGTCATGTCCAGCCAGGCGTTGCACCCGGCGCGGTTCCCGTTGGCAGCGGGGAGGACAATGTTGCAGAACTGCCCGCCAAGGTGGAACTGCTCGCCGATGGAGAAATCCTCGCGAAAGAAATAGAGCCCCGCCACCAGGTCCAGCCGCCCACCCAGCCAGGTGCGGCGCGGGGACAGGTATTGCAGTTCCTGGCTGGTGCTGCGCGAATCGAACTCGCTCTCGCGAGTGAGCAGGGGGATCGGCAGCCAGGCGATGTCGCCATCGAGCTGGTCGTTGCGCCAGCGCCGGTAGCTGCTCAGCAGTACCAGTTGCGACGTGCCGAGCGCCAGCGAGAGGCGGCTCGACAGCCCCCACTGCTCATCCTTCAGCCGCGCCGTGACCACCTGGTTGACTGCGCTGTCAGCCGGGTTCGTATCTGGCAGGTCGCCCGCCAGCAAAGTCTGCAAATGGGCTAGTTGCGCCGCCGAGATCGACGCGGTGTCGAGATCGAGCGCGGTGAACCCATCTCCGGAAGCCCGCGCCCAATCGGCTCGCAACAGCCACTGCACCGGCCCGCCGCCAAGCCTGAGACTGCCGCGCACGGCCGTCTCGTCCTTGCCGCCATAGCGCCGACCATCGAGCCGGTTGTGCCAATACCCGCCAAATTCCTGCGCGGCACCGGCAAGGCGCAGGGCCGCGTTTCCTCCCACGGGCAGATTGATGGCTGCATCGGTCCGAAAGCGTCCGCCGCTTCCGGCTTCCTGCCCTACCCGCGCACCGGCTTCGGGCTGCGGCTGGGCGGTGAACAGGGAAAGCGCCCCCCGCGCTGGCATTGCGCCCGAACAGGGTCCCCTGCGGCCCGCGCAGAACTTCAGCGCCGGCAATATCCAGGAACGTGGCCACCGCCGCACCGCCGCGCGGCAGATAGATGCCATCGACGAACATGGCCACGCTTGGCTCGATCGCGGTATTAGACGCCGTGCCGATCCCGCGGATGTTCAACTGCACGGATGAAGTGATCGTCCCCATCCGGGCCTGAAAAGCCGGGGCGGCGCGCGCAAGCTCGAAGATCGACTTGACGTGGGCGCGCTCGAGCTCCGGCGGCGGCACGAAGGTCAAGGCCAGCGGCACCACATGAGAGCCATCGGCCCGCACCTGCGCTGTCACGACGATAACGGCATCGCGCTCCTGCGATTTGCGGGCACCGTCGATGCGGCGCTCCGCAACTTGAGGCGCAGCCTGAACGCCGCCGTCCGGCAATGCCAATGCCATCGATTCCCCTCAACGCCCTGATATCCAACCTGACTTGCAATGGATAACAATCCGTTTCCGGGCAAGACCGCGCGGAGCGCTGTCAGTCTTAATGCAGACTTTCGGTATTCCTCCTTGGTGATGACGGAATTAGCCTTTTGTCACGACCGACGCCCGGCCAGGGCTTTTGAATTTCTCTCAGCGATCAGCAGTTTCATGGGAGCTGTCGGACAGGCTGCGACTGCATCCGACAATCCCATCCGATCCCTAGGATGCACCTGATTTGACACCTGTCCATTTCCATGACACCTTTCCAGCCAAGCGCGTTAGACGAGCGAGGTCAGGTTTGATGAACGAGACAAAGATCCTGATGAGCGGGATCGGAGGACAAGGGGTGCAGCTCGCCTCCAAGACCCTCGCCTACGCGGCAATCGCCTGCGGCATGGAGGCCATGGTGTTTGGCACCTTCGGCGGTTCCATGCGCGGCGGGAATACCGACGTGGACATGGTCATCTCGTCCACCCCGATCCGCACCCCGCCGGTGCTCGATGAAGCGAACGCCGCACTCGTTATGCACCACGACGGCTGGGCGCACGTTGCCGAGCGGATGCTGCCCGGCGGGGTCGTGCTGGTGGATTCGAGCGTGTTCCGGGGAGACTGGTCCCTGGCCAGCATCCGCGTGGTTCCGCTATTCGCGAGCACGATGGCAACCGAACTCGGCCAGCCACGCGGCGGCTCGATGGTGGCGCTGGGCGGTTTTGCCGCGGCGACCGGCCTCGTCCCGCTAGAGGCTCTACTCGAAGCCGCAAGCGAAGTCCTGCCCTCCTATCGCCGTCAGCATGTCGAGGCGAACCAGCGCGCGCTTAAGGCCGGTTACGCCGCGCTGGCCCACGCCGGCGAGGAGCCGGTGGCATGACCGGGAAACTGTCCCGTGGCACCCTCGTCATCGATGTTGACGCGTGCAAGGGCTGCGACCTGTGCATCGACGCCTGCAAACCAGGCGTGCTGGCGATGACGACCGATCGGCGCAATGCCCACGGCTATCTCTACCCCGAACTTTCGCCGGGCTGCACCGCCTGCCAGGCCTGCGCGGTAATCTGTCCGGACTTTGTGTTCCAGGTCTGGCGCTACGAGATACCCGTCGAGGAAGGGGAGGCAGCCGCGTGAAGCGTTTGATGGAAGGCTCCGAGGCGATGGCGGAAGCGATGGTCGCCGCCGGGTGCCGGTTCTTCGCCGGCTATCCGATGACCCCCTTCACCGAGGTGCTCGAGGGCATGGCGCGGCTGCTGCCCGAGGTTGGCGGGGTCTGCATGAACGCGGAGAGCGAACTGGAAGCGGTCGGGATGG